>Ga0181588_10003163_pt1 | contig 13941 bp, 6 predicted proteins | sample 071ome_26_FD_148607 | JGI IMG/M metagenome (GOLD analysis project Ga0181588, IMG submission 148607) | Coastal salt marsh microbial communities from the Groves Creek Marsh, Skidaway Island, Georgia - 071409BT metaG (spades assembly) | ecosystem: Environmental > Aquatic > Marine > Intertidal zone...
CTTTCTCTCTCTCTCTCTCTCGCGCGCGCGCGAGTGAAGTGAAGTGTTTGGTGTTTGGTGAAGTCTTTTCGCATGTCGCATTTGTTTTTTTGCCCACGACACAGAAAAGAAACCGGCGTCTTTTTTTCGATTTTTCTGAAACCCTAAATACTTGTTTTTGGGCAAAAACTCTCACTCATCAGTCTTTAAAAAGCTTTCCAAAAGCGTCAAATTTCTCTTCCCCGACGACGACGACGACGACGACGACCAGCGCACCACCGCCTTTTCGCAAACACACGAAGCGCAACACACACACGACGCACGCGCGGTTCTTTAAAAGCTCGCATTTAAAAACACATCATCATCGCGCATATGCACGTGTACACAATAAAATAGGGGAGTTCTTTTTTTGAAATTTCTCCCCGTCTCTCAACACTCTCCGCGTGGGATAATAATGGACTTCTTCTTGGAGAAGTGCGCCGCGAAACCCGCGGCGTCGGCGACGACGACGATGGGCGGGAGGAGAGATGATTCGAAACAGTTTCTCGATACGCTGGATGACGAGATCATGGCAGTGATCAGCACCACGACGCCGTTATCGGCGAAAGATTCTATGAAATTGGCCGACAGGCTCATCGATTTGAGCTCTGAGACTATCGAGAGACGCGAGCGGGTGTTCGAGGAACGGATGGAACAGATGGAAAGGAAGAATAGGATATTGGAGGAGAAATTACTGATGATGTCGACGCCGAGACCGGTGAAGACGACGACGACGACGACGACGATGCCGACGAGTGGGGGTGGTGATGCGAATAACAGAGGCGCGGACGGTTCGATTGAAACGACGGAAGAAGAAGACGCGGTACAAAAGACGCTATTTTCAGCGAGACAACAACAAGAGGAAACATCATCAACGACGACGACGACGACGACGTCCTCGCATCATCATCTTCCATCGCACACGCCGGGGATACCCTCGATATCCCTCTCACCGCCGAGAGGCCAAACGATGCGCGCAGACTCGAGCGAGTTTTCGCCGCCGTTTAGTAATAGCCGTAGATACATGAACAACAGCAACAGCAACAACTTTTATACCAGTCGTTCGTCGCTCAGAAGCGCAACGCCTCTTTCCTTCCGCAACAAGGAAAACATATTGATGCGGAAGTTAGCCGCCGCGGCTTCTTCTTCGTCGACGATGAAAGAAAACGATCCGCAGCAGAGTTTGTTAGACGCGGCGGAACGCACCATGGCCCAAAGCGTTGACGATTTGCAGAATTTGAAAATCGCGAATGATGCGTTGCGCAACGAACTCGAGAACGTGAAGAAACAGCGCGACGTGGACGCAGAAACGCATCGCAAGGCGTTGTCAGAATCAAACGCGTTGCGAGCTTCGGAAACGGCAAAATTGTCGGAGAGCGTAGAAATCTTACGAGGCGAAAAACGCTTGTTAGAACAAAGAGACGAGAAAGCCAGAAACGATCGCGATTCGGTGATGAAGGAGTTATCTGACTTGAAGGCAAAATTCGCCTCGAGCGAGTTAGATTTGAAATCGAAATCCTCGGAAATAGCGCATTTGAACGAAGCGGTTGACAAAGAGAAAGGGAAATTGAAGGCGCTCGCGGAAAAATGCGCGGATATTGAACGAACGAAAAACGAAGTAGAGTCCAAATTTGAAGTCGCAAAGAACGAAAAGACAAAGCTCGCGGAGGAAAGCGAACAATTACGAGACGCAAACGATGCTCTGCTCAAAGAATTGAGCGAAGCGCAACACGCTTCCAAGAAGGTATTCGAGTCTCGCATCGTCTCTGAGCGTGAAATTTCAGATTTGAAAGCCTCCTTAGAATCCACGCGCCAGGAATTGGATAAAGAAATCGAAAAGAGACACTTAGCGGAAGAAAACGTCAGAGCAATCGAAACGGTGAAAGAAGACATCGAACGCGCTGCAATTATCGCGCGAACAGCTTTTGAAAAGAAAGTCGAGAAACTTCAAACCAAAGACGGCACGTTCCAAGAAAAATTAAAACTCGTCAACGAAAAGCGAGAGAAACAAAACAACGAAACGAGGAGAGCGTTAGAGGAGATGACTCAACAGTGCCGCGAGGCAGTTGAAAAAGCGGAAACGTTAAACGACGAGTTGAACTCGACGACAAAAAGATTAAACGATTCGAAAGCTGAATGCGCTCGATTGAAAATCGAGCAAGCGGAGAAAACGAAAGAGTGTTTGGACGCCATCGAACAAAAGAATAAATACGAAGACTTGTGTCGCAAACTCGAATTAGATGTCGCTAGAGTGCCTGGTTTGGAGTTTGCCGCGGACGCCGCCAACGAGGAGGTGAAAGCGTTGAGGCAAAAACAGCTGGAAGACCAAGCGAAATTTTCTGACCTCGAACAAATCGAGTTTCAATTGAGAGAGATTATCGATCGAGGTAGGAAAGAGACGCTCAAATTAGTAGAGAGAGGGAAAAAAGCGGAGGAAGAGATGGTCAAATTTGAAAATATGGCGGACGATTTGAGGTTTAAGTTGGAACAGGTGGAATTAAGCGAAGCGATGTTGAAGAAGGAGAACGAAGAGAGGAAAAGCGAGCTGAGCGAGATAAAGAAGGCATCCGAGAAATTCAGAGAGGAAAAAGACCGGTTAGAAAACGAGTTAGAACGGATCACTTCGGCTAAGCTGGAGCTGGAAAACGAGTTGGCATCGATCGCGAATGCCAGCGAAAACAACGACAAGAACAACGCTCACGTCGTTTCGCCCGCCGGTAAAGTCAGCGCCAAAGCCGCCGTTCAAAAGATTTCGCAAAAGCTCGCGGACGCTCAAGCTGATTTCAAATGGCTTCAAAACGAACACGAAAAAGTGCACGCGCGTCTGCGCGCGTCGGAAGAGGCGCAGAAAGTCTCGAGAGCGACGGTTGTGGCCAAGACGAAAAATATGGTAATGCTGAAGCTTCGCGGATCGAGTTTAGAAGGCAAGTTAGAGAAGGCTTTGGCGGAAATTAAACGATTGGAAGATACCGTTGCCGCGAAAGCCGCGGAGATTACGGCGATAAAGTTGAAAGGCACCGCAAACAGTGGTGGGAGGAGTTTCTTCGGCGGAAGTAAAAAGAGTCCGACAAAGAGTCAACCCGAGAAGACGTACGAAGAGAAGAGCATGGCCAACTTCAATGCTTTTGAGGAAAAATTAGCCATCGCCAAGCTCGAACGAGACATCGAAAGACTCGAAGACAGTCACGCGGAACAAATGCGCGCACTCGAAGCCGAGCTTATAGAGTCAAAACAGGAATGCGTCGAGGCGAAACAGTACGCCGACGACGTTGTCGAGAAAGCGAACGAGGAGGTCCAACACGCGCACGACCGAGAGGTGAGCGCGAAGCGGTTAGCTGAAGAGGAGACGAAACGCGCGCGGTTCGAGAGAGATTCAATGGCACAAACGAAGCTCAGAGCAGAAGTTGCTCTGGAAAATGCGGCTGAAAAAATGCGAAAGCTTGAATTAGAATTGGGGAGGAAACCATCTGAGATGCCTTTGGTCTCGACCATACCGTTGACATCGAACACGAGCACAAACAAAGCGGCAGCGGCGGCGGCTACGACGACGACGACGACGAATAGAAATAAAGGGATGAGAAATACCTCTCACATGTTTCTCGCAATCGTCGTAGTACCGATCTTGTTCGTCTACCTCGTCTTAGTGTTTGTGTCGTACCGACTCTCTTCGCCTCCGAACGCATCGGACGCCGCGTACGATATTTTACCCCACGCATCTTCAGAATCTGGTGGCATGTGCTCGCCGGGTCGACATTTTGTTTCCATGTTTGAAGAAGCGTTGACGAACGTCGCGGGTATCGAATACGTCAATAGATGCGCCATGTCGGGTGCTATTGTTTAATGATTTTACCTCATATATGTTGTACTATATTACATGATGCGAATGATGATACTTTTTCATCAACTCTTGATGCCCAGGAGTTTCTTTACTTCATCCACTTTGTCTTTATTCTCTGGTCTCTTTAAAAATTCGCTGCAATGTTCCCTCACGTTTACTTTCGACGCCTCTCGTTCTTTCGGCATCGGAAGCTCTTCTTTCCCGATGCTTCTGCGATGATTATTCTTAGCAGTGATAATGTCCTCTTCCGTGGCGTTTCCAAAAAATAAATCCTCCTCGGTCGCTTCGTACGGTCGTTCTGGATCGCTATCGCTGTAATCGTCCGGGTTTGGATCGTTCTCGAAGTCATCTTCGTCTTCGTAATCGTCCTCGAAATCGTCGCCGCGACCTTTCGCTTTGGCATCGAGCATGGCATCTAAAGCGTTATCTAATTCATCGTCTTCGTCTTCGTCTCCTTCATCATCTTCGTCATCATTCTCACGCCCACTATTGCTACCGGCTAACATGCTCGTCGCTCGTATATACTCCGTCTCTATGATTTCACAGTACCTTTCGTCCAAGAAACTCTTGCCGGAATCGTGTATTTTCTTCAACAGTTTCAACGCCTTGAAGTTCTTCGGCGGAAACCTTTCGTGATACACGATCATTTGCGATGCGATCAACACCAATCTCTCTTTCAACGTCGGCAAACTTTTCACGTCGTCTTGATCCTCGGTCACTTTCACGTTGTTTCTGTTTTTCAAGTACGCCTTTTCGAACGAATCGTCGCTAAAGCCGAAAGACACGTTCACTCTCGGTTCGCCTTCGTAATTATCTCTCGGTTTGCTTCCCCAGTGTATGGTTCTGTGGCTGAAAACGACCGCTTCGCCCACCTCCACTGGACACGCGGTGATGTTCTGGTACGCCTTCTTATCTTTCAAACATTTCTCCAACGGCGTCTTTTCTAAATCTGCGTCGTCGTCGCCGTCCATGTACCCTTCGTCGCACTTCCGCGGAATGACGTACAAACACGAATTTTCGCACGTCGCGTTCGTCAGAGGAATCCAAATCGTGCAATACTTTGGCGTCTCGTCCTCTCGAAAACTCTTCCTCGTATCTTCACCTTTCGGTTGTCGATCTCTGTGCGGCGTAAACGCAGTCATCTTGTTCTTCTTCTCGTCGTTCATCGTTCTTCCTTCCTCCGTCTCGTTCTCCACGCGCCACACGAGCGCGTCAAAGTTCAAGCGATTCTCTTCGCCACCAGAAATCTCCTGCACGAGCTTCTCCACGCGTCTCGCCAGAGTCCAAAAATTGTCAAACACCAGCGACCACGTTGGATTCAATCCAATCTCCCGGTCTAAATATTCAATCGCGTCCTTCAAATTCTCGCATTCGCGTTGCCACCCGGTTTGACACTCGTACTCCTTCTTCGAATCAAAAATCTGATTCTCTCTCGCGGTTTCCGCGATCGGTAAAATCGTGTACCCGTCCTCGACGACTCTTTTCTTGTGCTTCGCGACTTCTTCTCGCACGTACGTTTCGTCCTCGACGCCGAACGCGAACGCGTTCGCTTTCTTTCTCGCCTCTTTCGTCCCCAGTTGTTGCGAGAAATGGTTCACCTCTAACGAGAACGCGTCAAAAACGCCGTTCCACAACTGCTCCGAAAAGAGCACCGATGCGTCTCTCAACGCGCCACTGGAGATGGATTTTAAAATATTCACGCGTTCGAGGCGCAGTTCTCGGTCTCGCTGGCGTTTTCCCGTGTGTTTTTTGTCGCGAACATCATCATCCGCCGACATTGTTTGTGTGTTATTATTTATGAGGAAAGTTCGTTGAATTTGTTTTGTTGTTGGGGAAAAATTTTCGTCATTAAAAAGCACAACACAAACGCACCGCTTCTCTTCTCGCGCCGGAAGAAGAAAACGCCAAAGCGAAGTTGGCACGCGGAGCAGAGAGAGAGCAATTTCCTTTCTTCCTTCTTCTTCTTCTTGTGCGTGTGATGCGCAAAAAGTTGTGCCTCTTCCTCTCGTTGCAACAACGCAAAGTCGTTTCAAAAAGGAATTTAATAACAACGTCTTCGTCGTCGTCTTCGTCGTCGACGCTCTTCGCGCGGCTCTTCTTCTCTGGAGCGGAAAGAACACCGCCGCCACAAACAGCAGCAGCAGCAGCAGCAGCAGCGACGACGACGATAGGAGGGGAGAAGCCAGGTCGCTCGATGACTTCAACGACAACAGCGACGACGACGAGGAAATTTCTCTTCTTCTCTTCGACCAACGCTTTGAAAGGAAGAAGAAGAAGAACAATAAGCGAGAGGCGATTTTTATCCAACGTCGTTAAATCGCACTTTCATTCTTCCTCTTCTTTAGCTGCGCGCGAGAGAGATGATTTTAACGAAGAAAGAGGAGGAGAAGAAAATGATTTGCCTCAAAACGCGCAGGAAATAGCCAACCGGTTCGCGCGTTCGATCGAAGACGCGTCGCGGGCGAGCGAAATTTTACGAGATTTATCGAAGAAAATCTCGGAGAACGACGAGCTGTATTACGACCGAGCGGAAGAGACGCTGGCGGATAGCGAGTACGATTTGTTGCGGATGAAGTTTGAAGCGGTGGAGAAGCGATTTGAGGAGTTGAGAGGGAAATTTGACGACGGGTTGTACTCGCGCGTGGGGAGCGGGAGGTTGGCTTCTTCTTCTTCGTCGTCGTCTTTTGAGTATAGGAAGTACGAGCACTTGTCGCCGATGCAAAGTTTGAAGAACGCGTTCAGCGAAGATGAAGTGAGAGAATTCGACGAGAGAGCGAGGAAGAGCTTAGCAGTAACAACCGCGGCGGCGGCGGGAGCGGGTGAAAGAATAGAATCGATAGAGTATTGCGCCGAATTGAAAATCGACGGCGTATCTGCGAGTTTGCGGTACGAAAACGGGAAGTTAGTCAGAGCGTTGAGTCGCGGAGACGGTGAATTTGGCGAAGATATCACGAGACACGTGTTGAGTTCTTCTTGTAGAGATGTGCCGAGAGAATTGAGAGGAAGAGGAGGAGGAGGATCGTCGACTTACCCGGAAGTCTTTGAGATTCGCGGCGAGGTGTACGTGGAAGAAGACGCTTTAGAAAAAGTAAACGAGATGAAAATCGCAAACGGAGAAACTCCGTTTAAGAACGCACGAAATGCTGCCGCAGGGGTCATGCGCATGAAAGAAGCGAACGTAGACGTTCCTTTATCGTTCATACCGCACGGATGGGGCACAGATGGAGGAGAACGCGCGGCGTTGTTCGAGACGCAAATAGAGTTTTACGAAAAGTGTCGAGAATGGGGGTTTTCCGATTTATGTTTAACCAGGAGCGTGGTCTCTTCTGATTTGAACGAGCTCTTCGCGTTCCACGCGAAAACGCATGATCTGAGAGACACGCTTTCGCACAAAATCGATGGCATCGTGTATAAAATAAACCAAACGCGTTTGCGCGATCGAATCGGTTCCGACGCGAGAGCGCCGAAATGGGCAATCGCGCACAAGTTCGTCGCGGATGTTGCAATAACGACGTTGAAATCTATAGAGGTTCAAGTAGGACGAACCGGTGTGCTGACACCAGTAGCTATATTAGAACCGTGCGAGTTGAACGGAGCAACTATACGTCGCGCGACGTTGCATAACTTTTTCGAAATTGAACGCAAGAAGATTCAAATTGGCCAAGACGTCGTCGTCGAGAGAGCTGGGGATGTCATTCCAAAAATTATTCGCGTCGCCACTGATGCTGAACGGATAACGAGTTCTGAAGGGAACGATTCTTCCTCTTCTTCTTCTTCTTTCGGAGCAGCACTAGGTTTATCATCGTCGTCATCGTCGTTAAATCTCGGTGGCGCTTCTGCTTACGCCGCGCCGATGTTGTGTCCGTGTTGCAACTCGCTCGTCTCTCGAGACGCTGAAGACGGCATGGTTATTCGATGCAACGCTGGTTTGAAGTGTCCGGCGCAAAGAACCGCGAGAACGACGCATTTTGCTTCCAAAAAAGCTTTAGACATTCGCGGTTTAGCAGAAAAGCAAATCGAAAAACTCTTCGAGACGAACGCCATCGAGCGCACGTCGGATATTTTCACGCTGGAGGAAAGATTTTACGGACCGAATAGAAACAAAGAGGAACTTCCTCCCGTATGGGCGCGTTACGAGAATTCCTCTCAGAAGAAAAAATACGATTTTACGAAAAACGCGTTGAACATGTTCGCTGCCATCAACGACGTGAAAACGAACGGCGTTCCGTTGGCAAAATTCATATACGCTTTAGGAATACCTTTCGTGGGCGAGGCCACGGCGAAGGAACTCGCGAAGACGTACAAAAGTCTAGACAAGTTCAAACACGCGGCAGTGAGGTATCACGAAACCGGGAGTAGTGTGGACGAGGACGACGACAACGACGACAGAAATAACATCAAAATCTCTCTCGAAGCGGTCGAAGGTGTCGGTGATATCGTCGCGAAAAGCATCGCCAACTTTTGGAGCGAGCCGAACAACGCCAACGAAGTGCAAAGAATCTTGGACAACGGCGTCAAAATTCTCCCAGTCGGAGGAGACGCCTCGTCTACTTCCTCCTCCTCGACAAATGCGACCCCGAGTAAACTCTTCGGTCGAAAAGTCTGCATCACCGGCACGTTCCCGACGTCTTCGAAAACCCGCTCCGAAATCCAACGGGACATCGAACGCCTCGGCGGTTCCGTCTCCTCCTCGCTCGCCAAATCCACCGACATACTCTTAATAGGCGAAAATCCCGGTTCCAGTAAACTCGAACGAGCGAGAGAGATTCTCGACGCGGGAGGTAGTCTCGTTCTCGTCGAAGGGTTCGAGAAATTCGAAAACGACTGGTTGTTCTCCTCTCCGTCCTCCTCCTCCTCGTCCGAAGAAGAAGAAGAAGATGAAAAAGAGGAGTAAGAGAAGTGCTTGTTTTTTAAAAAATACGAACCTCAAGTATTAAGTAAGTGTTGTAAAAGTAGAGTACCACCACGTGAAGTAGTCAGTAGCAGTAACCGCAGCATCAGAGCGACGTCAAGAACAACGGCGCTCCGCGTCGCGTACATCGAAAAAAAAAAATTTTGTGAAAAGGATGACACGTCTCAAAAAAAGTCTAGAGTCTTCATTCACTTTCTCTCTCTTCTTCGCTCTTCTTAAAACACACACATCATCGTCGTCATCATCGCCTCACCGTGAGCGCGGGCGTCCGACTTTTACAAAAACAGCGCCTTTATTTTCACCGTACCGTCGTTGTTGTTGTTATCGTCGTCGTCGTCGCAAAAATGACGATTGGACGCCGCGCGGCGAGACGAGCGTCGTTTTTGGTTTTTGGCGCCACTTCCACTACTAAAAACGTCGTCTCTTCCTCTCTCTTTTCCACCGCAACCACCGCCGCGCCGTCTGCTGCCGCTTCCGCCGCTGGTTCTTCTTTGCTGAAACGAGGACGACGAAACGCGCTTTTCTTCTTCGGAGGAGAAGATGGGGTCCTCGCCTCTTTGAAACGACAACAACAACAACGACAACGCGGTTTCGCGGCTTCTTCTTCGGGAAGATTTGGAAGAGGAGGCGTTGGTGGGAAGAGAAAATTCAGCGCCGCTTCGAACGACGCCAAGAGTAGCGGCAGCGGCGTGGCTCCCAAAAAAGGAAACCCCGTGGCGTCGGCGACGTCGAAGGAATCCGCGAAAGCCGCCGAGAACGCGGCAAAAGCGGACCAGATTTTGAAAGCGTCGAAGAACGGTAAACTCGGCAATGGTGGTGGTAACGGCAGTAGTAGTGGTAGTAATAATAATTCGAACGGGAGCACCGGGAACACGGCGCCTCCGGGCGGGAGCAAGAGAGGCAACGATAAGAAGACGGGCGGGAACAACAATAATAACGAGGAGAAACCGAAATCGTTCGCGGAGCTTTTGCAGTCGCAACAAGTCGCCGGGCAGTTAGGTTTACTTCTTTTGCTCGCGTTGGGCGTGTCTTTCTCTCGAGCCGGGCAGTCGGACGTGAGAGAAATCTCGTTTCAAGAGTTCAAGACGAAACTCTTGGAGCAAGGATTGGTCGATCGAATCGAAGTGTCGAATAAATCTACCGCGAAAGTTTTCTTGAAGAATAAAAGTGGTGCGAGTTTAATGTCGATTGGGAGCAGCACTGCGACGAGTGGATCAGTCGCGGACGGCTACGATTCCGGAGGATTTGGCGTCGGTACTCTCGGACAAAATCAAAGTCAACAGGCGCAACAACAAAATCAACAACAGAATCAACAAACGCACAAGTTTTCCTTCAACATCGGTTCGCTGGAAACCTTCGAACGGAAAATGGAAGAAGCTCAAGAACTCATGGGCGTAGAATCGTCGAAATTCGTCCCGGTGACGTACGTCTCCGAAATGTATTGGCAAGGGGAAATCTTGCGCGCGTTACCGACGATTGCCATTTTAGCCGGATGGTTGTACTTTATGCGCAGAGGCGCGGTTGGCGGTATGGGTGGCATTGGCGGCGGTGGTGGTGGACCCGGTGGAGGTATTTTCAACGTTGGTAAAGCGACGGTTGCCACTCTCGATAAGAACGCGCCGAAAGTGATGTTCAAAGACGTCGCCGGCTGCGACGAGGCCAAGAAGGAAATCATGGAGTTTGTCGATTTCTTAAAGACGCCGGAAAAGTATGAAAAGTTGGGCGCGAAGATCCCTCGAGGTGCTCTGTTAGTTGGTCCGCCAGGGACTGGGAAGACGTTACTGGCGAAAGCTACGGCGGGTGAATCTGGCGTTCCGTTCTTATCTATTTCTGGATCCGACTTTATGGAAATGTTTGTTGGCGTCGGTCCTTCTCGAGTTCGAGACTTGTTCGCCAAAGCGAAGGAACAAAAACCATCGATAATTTTCATCGATGAAATCGACGCGATTGGCCGACAACGTGGGAGAGGAGGTTTTGCTGGCGGCAACGATGAGCGAGAAAACACGCTGAATCAGTTGTTAGTCGAGATGGATGGTTTCGGGTCCTCGCAAGGCGTCGTCATTCTCGGCGGCACGAACCGACCGGACATTTTAGACAAGGCGTTGTTGAGACCGGGGAGATTCGATCGACAAATTACCGTCGACCGACCAGATGTGAAAGGAAGAGAACAAATTTTTCGAGTGCATTTACAAAAAATTACATTGGATGGACCGGTGCAGGACTATTCTGAGCGACTCGCCGCGTTAACTCCAGGATTCGCCGGCGCGGACATTGCCAACGTCTGCAACGAAGCGGCTTTGGTCGCCGCGCGCGAATCCGCGGAATTTGTCGTGTTGGAACACTTTGAAAAAGCAGTCGATCGTGTCATTGCTGGTTTAGAGAAGAAGGAAAAAGTAATCTCTCGGGTGGAGCGAGAAACGGTTGCGTATCACGAAGCGGGTCATGCCGTCGTCGGTTGGTTTATGGAACACGCCGAGCCTTTGTTGAAAGTCTCCATCGTTCCGAGAGGTTCCGCCGCCTTGGGTTTCGCCCAATATCTCCCCAACGAAAACGTTTTAGCTACCACGGAACAATTAACCGACATGATGTGCATGACGCTCGGCGGTCGCGCGGCAGAAGACGTCATGCTCGGCAAAATCTCTACGGGAGCGCAAAACGATCTCGAAAAAGTCACGAAAATGGCATACAACATGACCGCGGTGTACGGATTGAACCAAAAAATTGGTTTGCTCTCGTTTCCGAAAGGCGACAACGATTTCAAATCGCCGTACAGTGAGGATACAGCGAGAATGATTGATGAGGAAGTGCGAGAGTTGGTGGACAAAGCGTATCTGCGAACGGTGGCGTTAGTGAGAGAGAAGAAATCCGTCGTCGAAAGTTTAGCGAAAGCGTTGTTAGATAAAGAGGTGTTGCAAAGACACGACTTGGTCAAAGTCTTGGGAGAGAGGCCGTTTAAATACGAAGGGCAACAGAACATTGACATCTTAAACCAGGGATTTAGAGACGAGAAGTTGTTGCCGAAGACCCCGTCGTCGTCCGAAGATGCGGAGACGAATACTATCGACGGGGAAGATTCCGAGAAGACTGACGGCGACGCTAGCATTCCGGTGACACCCATTCCCGTCGTTTAAAACAAAAGAAGAAGGGAATGAAGTGCGGTAAAAAACTGCTACGCTATTGTACATTAATCATTATCATCATCAGTTTGCTGAATATATATAAAAGAATTTGTTGTTACACGTACAAGAAAATAAACTATACTTCGTCCGCGACTTCATTCACGGTCCTCATAGGGGTTGGTGGCGGCACTATCACCGCGGCTATCCTCGAAAATAATCCTCTTCTCTCTGCTCCTCCTTCTTGTCTTAATCGCTCTCGCTCTAATTCCATCATTCGCATCTGCCGTAATCTCCTCGCCTTTTTGCCCGTCGGCGTGCTCGCGCTTCCCCCTTCGTCGTCATCTAAATAATACTCGCTCTCTAAATCTCTCGCCGTGCTCTTCACCACGACCAACTCCTTGTGCCCCGTGTTCACGTCGTCGTGTCTTTCAAACGCGAACCGTTTGCATTCGCCCAAGACGATTTCGCACGTCGTGAACACTTCGCACCCCTCCAACAAGTGCCCACCGCACACTTCTCCATTCGCATCCGCTACCGCGATGTGCACGTGCATCCCATTCTTCGCGGATAACGTTCCAGTCATGGAGACGATTTCAAACCGCTCCTCCGTCAGCTCCGCTACTTCGTTCGTGTTCGTTTGCACCGAGGAGGCGAGGCGTATCTTCGCTTTTTGTAAAGAGCCGACCGCGGTGATTATGCACCCGGCTTGGATGTTTTTGAGTTGGCAGTAGTGTTCGAGCTCTTTTCGCACGTCCTGTTTTTTACGCGCGATGTTGTTCGCGCACAAAGATACGCAAAGAGAGAGAGAGAGAGACGAAAAGTCAGTCGCAAACGCACGACGTCGTCGCGTTTATAACAACGCACAACGGATGATTGATACATATAAAACAATCGCGCGATGGGGAAAAGAAAAGATACCGATCGAATTTTTTCCAATTCGACAAAGTCTTCTTTTTGAAACATCCACATCCGCTTCGAATAATGGGAACATTTATGTACGATCGAGAGAGAGAAACGCAGCGCGCGCGCGACGGAGGACGCACCTGACCGGGTTTCAACCGGAACGGATGGATTTCCATGCTTTTATTTTATATTTTATGTAATGCGATTATAAATGGTGTAGTTTTTGTGCGCTTCCGTACGTAAAAGTTTCTTTTTTTTTGTGGAGAGATGACACACACACACGCGAAACGTCATCAAAACTCACTCGCTAGTACTACCGCGCGCATCTATCTCTACCGGAACTCTGCAGGTACGATGGTTTCGAACGTCGTCGTCGCGTGATCATCGTCTTTGGATGATGGTGAAGAGGAAGAAGACGCCGACGAGGAGGAGGACGCTAATAAAACGGTTCGCGCGACCCACTCGCCTAACAACGCGTGGTAGAGCAAACCTCTCGCGCCGACGGCGGTTACGGCAAAGATTTTTCTGGAATCGTTGGCTTTCTCCTTCTCGTCAAACTGAATGATTTTCGGGAATCTGCCGGCGTGCGTTCGCGGACCGTTGACTCGGACGCCGTACGCGACGGTATCGATGTCTTTGGTGGAGAAAAAAATATTCGTTTGATTCTCCTTCGTCTCGGAGTTTGCGCGCGGGTAGACTTTTTCGTTCAGTTCGCGCAGCAAGAAATCGATCGTTTCCGGGGTGTCCGGAAAAGAAGCTTTCGCGGCTTCTGTGGAATAGTACCCAGCTTTAGCGGCATCTTCTGCTTTCACTTTGTCGCCTCTTTCTTTCGTCGGTCCAAACATCGCTTTGGTTGTTTGAAATGGAGAGAGATAGTGCGATCCGAGAATGCCGGGCATTTCCCATTTCTCGCCACCTTCTTCCCTAACGAAACAATTCTCGCGTTCCAACACGAGCGCTCGTCCTGCTTGAAGCTCTAAAGGCCCTCCCACTTTTTCGAGTAATTCTTGTTTCGTGGAGTCGTCGAGAAATCCGTCGCGCAAAATTTCACCGCCGCAGCACAAAATGACGGCGTCGAACGATTCCTTCGCAACGTCCTCCAGACTCTCCACGCGTCGTTTCTTGAACGCGAACGAAACGTTCGCGTCTGC
>Ga0181588_10003166_pt1 | contig 13930 bp, 9 predicted proteins | sample 071ome_26_FD_148607 | JGI IMG/M metagenome (GOLD analysis project Ga0181588, IMG submission 148607) | Coastal salt marsh microbial communities from the Groves Creek Marsh, Skidaway Island, Georgia - 071409BT metaG (spades assembly) | ecosystem: Environmental > Aquatic > Marine > Intertidal zone...
CGCTCAGAGCGGCCCTTCAAGAAGCCACCTCTTTCACCACCGGCGATGACCATGCCCATGTTGGTGGCTCCGCCATCGCGCAGACGTGCGAGAGGAAGGCATGCAGTCCGTCACGGTCTTCTTCACCGAGGCGGTTGAAGACCTCGCCGAAGTACCGGTCGAGTCGCTCATGAGCAAGCCCCGTGTGTGCGTGGGCACGTTCGAGGACAGCGGCGCGCGCATCACCACCCGCTTCGAAGGCGGTCAACCGTTCGACCAACGCTGCATGCGCCGCTTTCACGTCGTCCAGGTTCGCGTCTCGGCGCGCGACGAACACGCCAAACACCATTGGTAAACCAAGACGCTCGGACCATGCTTGCCCGAGGTCCAGCCGAACGGATTCCGGCCGTTGACGCGCGCCGTCCAAAGCACGATCACCGATGATGAGGGCGCCGTCGGCGACGCGAAGCATCGCGTCAAGATCAGGGCCCATTCGAACAAACTCAACCTTCAATCCACGCTCATGGATCAACCAACGAAGCAACGCCACCGACGATGCAGAATCGGTGGGCACAGCAATGCGCTTCATCGTCTCAATGCTCTGGTCCCCAAACAGCAGTACGCTACCGACCTCCCCAGCGGAGCCTATGCCGATGTCGGGAACGAGCATCAAGGCCTCATGATGCTCGGCAAAATCCGCAGCGGGGATGGGTGCGATGATGCAATCCCGTCGAAGCACGTGCCCCGTCAACCATGAAGGAGGGGCTGCGAGGACCGACCACGATGAGTCCAGTCCCGTGAACAACGGGTCGCAGTTGATGAAGGCCACACGGCCGATGGTGGTCGTCCAAGACGCAGGCATCGGCTCACCCCTGTGCCATTTGGAGCGGACGACGTGCTGGAGGGTCTGGGAGTTCAAGGAGGGTGAATTCCGAATAGTCGGAGTTGCGTTCCCACGCCTCACATCCAGCATCCTGAATGATCCGGGCAAGGCGCCGCCTGTCGCTGTCAAGCGGTGTTGACGAACCTGCCAGGTGCATGATGGATTCTTGCTGCACCGTGCCGTCGACATCGTCGGCACCAAACGCGAGCGACAGTTCCGTCAGGCTGTCTCCGATGTTCATTCGGTATGCTTTGAGGTGCGGTATGCTGTCCAGAACCAACCTCGAAACGGCCATGGTCCTGAGCACTTCCGTCCCTGTCGCCAATTGGGCCTCAGGCAAGCGTGAATGGTCGGGCAGGAAGGGGTACGGTACGAAGCACTGGAAACCACCAGTGCGGTCTTGGAGGTCCCTAAGTCGGAGCATGTGCTGGAGGCGGTGATCGATCGTTTCGACCGTGCCGAACAGCATGGTGCAGTTGCTGACATGGCCCAACGCATGCACGGTTTCATGGATGTCCAAGTATTCCTGACTGCTTTCTTTCCCCTTGCAAATTATTTCTCGAACCCCGTCGTCCAAGATTTCCGCGCCTCCTCCGGGAAGTTGGTCAAGACCCGCTTCAAACAGACGCGACAAGGTGGCGGTGATGCTCAAACCAGATTGCGAGGCGAGGTGCTTGACCTCCACTGCTGTCAGTGCTTTGATCGTGACGTGGGGGTGTGCTTCCTTGGCCGCCCGGAACATCGCCTCGTAATGGCCAATGTCCCACTCTGGATGCAGGCCCCCAACGGTGTGCACTTCGGTTACATGGTTGGCAAAGCGGCCCAACTCCTCGACGTACGCTGCGGCGTCGAGCGCATAGGCATCGTCGGCCTTTTTTCCGCGTCGAAAGGCGCAGAATCGGCACGCGAGCGCGCACACGTTGGTCGGGTTGATGTGCACGTTGTGGTTGAAGAATGCCCGTGATCCAAACCTCGCTTCGCGGGAAAGCACGGCGAGGAGCCCCACCTCAGCGAGGTTGTCGTGCGCATACAACAATCGACCTTCAGGCAGCCCGAGGCGACCCTCTCGGGCGAGGACGTCCACAACCGGTTCCATCTCAGCGCTCCAATCGTGTTCGAGCACCGACCGAGCCAATTGGGCCCTCCAGTCCGACGCGGCCCCTGCGAGTGCAGGCTCGGAGGTGAAGCGCTGCACGACGCGGCGTCCCGTGCGCTGCCCTTCAAACGTTGGTTCTCTGGCAGGAGATGCACCTGCACGGAACGACCGGAAGGAACCTCATCTCAGTGTTCCCTGAAGAATTCCGTGGACCTCAGAATTTTTCTGAATTCATCCGCCAAGAGCACCGATGCTGCAACGAGCACAATGATGAGCCAATCGCTCGGCGCCAGCGATTGTGTGCTCAACAGGTCACCCACGTGGAGCCCGTCAAAGGGAAGGGCCAAGGAGGCGCCCTGAACGAAGAACAGCAGCAACGCGGCTGAAATCAACGTTGCAATGTTGATCGCACGGTTGGAAAAGGCACCAAGACCGAACAGCACGCTTCGCTCGTTTGAGCGGCAGTTGAGCACGTTGAACAATTGGTACACGATGAACACCGAAAACGCCATCGTTTGAGCGTAGGCGAATTGGGAGGCGCTGAACGATTCCCACTGCGCCAATGCTTCTTCATGGCCGGCGGCGCTCGGATCGGCGCAGGCATACGGGTCAAACGGTAAATCGTCCACAGCCGTTCCCGGCAACCCGTCGCATTCAGCGAGACCGCCTCCAGCGAGGTAGAAGACGAGCAAGGTCCCCGTGACCATCACCGCACCGAGGAAGAACATCAGGGCCACATCGGTCCTGTTGGGAAGGGGTTCAGTGACGGGCCGAGGAGGCTGCGACATCACGTCGCCGTGCCGCTTTTCCATCCCGAGGGCGACGGCCGGTGGCCCGTCCATCAGGATGTTGATCACGAGGATCTGTGTGGCCGTGAGGGGAAGCGGCCAACCAAATACGAAGGTGCTGAGGAAGATCAACGCCACGGCAGCGACGTTGGTCGAGACTTGATAGCGGACAAAGTTACGGATGTTTGCGTAGATTTTCCGACCTTCCTCGACCGCCTGAACGATGTTTGCGAAGTTGTCGTCTTGCAGCACCATGTCTGCAGCGTCTTTCGCAACGTCCGTGCCTGCCAATCCCATGGCGATGCCGATGTTGGCTTGCGCGAGGGCTGGGGCGTCGTTGACGCCGTCCCCTGTCATCGCGACCACTTCCCCTCGTTGCTGAAGGGCGGTTACAATGCGCATTTTGTCCACGGGCGTCACCCGAGAGTACACCGCTGCGTCGGACACAACGCCGAACAAGTGCGCCTCGTCCATGTCGGCCAGTTCAGCGCCTCCAATGCCTGCACCGTCGATGCCGAGCTCGTTGGCGATGGCGGCGGCGGTTGTCGATTGGTCGCCGGTGATCATCTTCACCTGAATGCCAGCACGGTGGCAGCGAGCAATCGCATCTGCGACCTCTGGTCTTGGTGGGTCGATGATGCCGACGCACCCCAGCAAGATCATGTCCCGCTCTTGCGAGGCATCGATGTCCACGTCCTCGTCGTCTGCGAGGGGTCGTGCTCCAACGGCAATCACCCGCAGCGCATTGCTCCCCATTTCAAGGACGGTGTCCCTGAAACGGTCACGGTCCTTGTCGGTCATGTCACGAACCAGGCCGTTGTCGAACACCTTCGTAGCGATGGACACAATGCTCCTGCTGGCCCCTTTCGCGAGGACCCACGGCTTGCCATCGATGACGTGAACGACGGACATGCGTTTTCGAACGCTGTCGAACCCTTCCTCTGAGACGCGCGGGTTGACGTCACGGAACGTGCGAAGGTCCCCGATCAGTTTGGAGCCCAACACGGCGCACGCCACGTCGGTTGGATCGCCGAGTCCAGTCCATCGACCCTCAACCTCGCTGATGGCGGCGTTGTGGCAGAGGGCGAGTGAGGCAGAAAGCAGCCGGAAGTCCTCCCTCGTGCGGAGCATCGCTGACTCGGCTTCGGCCAAGTTGGCGCCGTCCTTCTGAAGTTGTCCGACCGGGGCGTAGCCCTCGCCAGACACATCGAAGTGGTGGTCCATCAGGCTCAGGCGCCTGGCGGTCATTTGGTTGGTGGTCAGCGTGCCCGTTTTGTCGGAACAAATGACCGTGGTTGAACCCAAGGTCTCCACAGCCTTCATCCTGCGGATGATGGCGCGGTGTCGTGCCATGTTGCGCATGCCCAGCGAGAGCGTGATCACCAAGATGATCGGGAGGCCTTCAGGCACAATCGCGACAAAAATGGCAATGGCGATGATGAATTGCTCGATGAGGATGTCAAGAAGGTCATCGCTCTTTCCGAAGAGGGCGATGATGAGGTTCATGCCAACGAGGAGCACGGCGACCATCAGCGCGATGATCCCCAGAAACCGCCCGAGGGATTCCAACTTCAGTTCAAGCGGCGTCTTCGGAGCCTCGGCTTCCGCGATGTCGGCCGCGATGCGACCAAGTTGGGTACGCATTCCAATGTCAACAACGAGGCCCGTCCCACGGCCTGAGGCGACCGTGGTCCCCATGTGCGCGATGCTTGTGCGGTCGGCGAGCAAGGTGGCCTGAGCGACGGGCTCCACCTGCTTGAGCACCGGCAACGATTCCCCGGTCAGCGCCGATTCATCGATGCTCAAGCGGATGCTTTCCATGATCCGTAGGTCTGCGGGAACGTGTTGCCCTTCCTCAATGAGCACAAGATCCCCAGGCACGAGGTCGGTGGTGGGCACCTCAACTTCCAACCCTGAGCGAACCACGATGCAGGAGGAGACTGTCATCGATTTCAGGGCCTCAGCCGCCTGTTCTGCTTGACCCTCCTGCCAGAATCCAAAGAACGCGTTGGCGGTCAGGACGATGAAGATGAAAATCGCATCTCCCGGTTCGTCGGGGTGGATGGCCAACGCGATCAGCGCAGCCCCGATAAGCAAGAAGTTGAGCGGGTCGTTGTATTGTTCAAGGAAGCGCTTCCATGCGGGTTCCGCTTGCTTGGTTTCGAGCCTGTTCCACCCCGAGCGTTCTCGAACCTCGAAAATTTTGTTGTCGTCCAGACCTTGGGGGCCTGAGTCGAGGACGGTTGCAACGTCCTCTGTTGTTTGAGCATGCCACGTCGATTCAACGTCGTCACCCAAGGCATCGTCGTTGGCATACAAGGAGGCCGATGACGTTCCAGACATGAACATCTTCGCACCCCTTCCACCTGCACTTCAGAGTCCATGATGAAGGTGGTGGTGCTGAATGGCACGGGCGATGCATTGACGGATGGAGTGCCGCTCGGACGGGTGTGAGCGACCACGGCGGCCCCTACATCCCCGCTGAATCCAGCGTGGCGGAGGTCACCGTTCGTGTCCTCGTCGTGGGCGTCATTCTCGGCGTGTTGATGACGGCAGCCAACGCCTACCTCGGCTTGTATGCAGGCATGACGGTATCGGCCAGCATCCCTGCGGCGGTCATGTCCATGATCATCCTCAGGCTCCTGTACCGTGACGTCACCATCCTCGAGAACAACGCGGTGCAAACCATGGCCAGCGCGGGCGAGAGCCTCGCAGCGGGCATCATTTTCACCGTCCCGGCCTTCCTCGTGGTCGGACTTTGGGATGAAGTCCAATGGAACGTCACGCTTGCCATAGCCCTGCTCGGGGGATGGCTTGGAACCATGTTCACCATCGCCCTTCGGCGGCTGTTCATCGTCGAAGAAGCCCTCCCATACCCCGAGGGCGTGGCGTGCAAGGAAGTCCTCGTTGCGGGCGAAGAGGGAGGCGATGGCATGGTCGCCATCCTGTACGCTTTGGGCATCGGTGCCATCTACGGTTTCGTGGTCAAGGTCACGCAAGCCGTGCATCACGCGGTGGAGGGGGCCGTCGGCTTCCTCGGCAGCCGACTTTACGCCGGTGCCGACCTCTCCGTGGCCCTGTTTTCCGTGGGATTCATCGTTGGCCTTCGCATTGCTTCCTACATCTTCCTCGGTGGACTGATCGGCTTTGGGGTGCTCACGCCGCTGTATGGCCTCATTCACGGCTGGCCCGGCGGGGACATCACGACCGGATTCACCGCCGTGTTCCTCAGTCAGATTCGTTACGTTGGTGTTGGCGCGATGGTGGTGGGCGGTGTCTACACCTTGTGGACGATGCGGACGACCATCGTCTCCGGCTTGTCCGGTTCCTTCTTCAACACGTCGTCGGATGGTTCCACCCTGCTCAGAACGGAACAGGACTTGCCCCTCCGAGGCGTTTCTGTGGCCGTCGTCGCCCTTGTGGTGGCCACGTTTTTCCTCTACTGGACCGTCATCGGGTCGCTGGTCTTGGCGTTGGCAGGTACGCTCTTCCTTGCACTCGTGTCGTTCTTCTTCAGCGCCGTAGCAGGCTACATTGCGGGTGTTGTGGGGTCATCGAACTCACCCGTCTCTGGCATGACCATCGCGACGCTGCTGTTCACCGTCCTGGTTGTTTGGCTTGTGGGCGACCTTGCATTGGGCCTTGGAACGGAGGATTTGGTGCTCGCGACCCTGCTCATCGCTGCGGTTGTCGCCTCCGCATCCGCCATTGCCGGCGACGTCATGCAGGACCTGAAGACCGGCCACATGGTCGGCGCGACGCCGTGGCGGCAGCAAGTTGCCGAAATTGTCGGCGTCACCGTGGGGGCCATCACCATCGGCCCGGTCCTTCGACTGCTGCACGAAGCCTTCCGGATCTCCGTGACCGCGTGCATGGCCGACCCGAGGCCTGAGGACCCCACCTGCTCGCAAGCCCTTTTCGCCCCACAGGCAGAACTGATTGGAGCGATCGCGCAAGGGGCCTTTGGCGGCTCCATCAACATCCAGATGGTGATGCTTGGAGCGCTCTTTGCCGTGGCGCTGATTCGAATGCGCATGCCGGTGATGTCGGTGGCCATCGGACTGTACTTGCCGCTGAAGCTCTCCGTCCCAATCCTGCTCGGAGGTCTGGTCGTGGCCACCATGGGAGCGGCCGTCGTCCGAAGGATCGACGGGGACGAACAAGGGACTCCGTCAAAAGAAGCGGAAGACGCGGTGGCCTCCATGAAGGAACGCGGCGTCCTCATCGGGGCTGGATACATCGCAGGTGAATCGCTGTTGGGCGTGCTCCTTGCGATCCTTATCGTGCTCGACATCGATGTCGCAGGCAGCCTCGGCATCCATGCCTTGCCTGACCTGCCGTCGCTGCTGTTCTTCCTGTGGTTCGTTGCTGTCTTCGTGGCCTTGGTCGCCCAAACGATGCCCAGGGGCATCGGCCCGGGCATGGTGGTGGCCGTCGTGGTTGGAGCGGTTCGACGTGGCTTCATGGCGCTGCTTCCCTCCTCCATGATCGAACCTCGCCGCTGAAAGGATGAAAGGCCCACCCATGGCGTTCCTCGGCATGAGCCACGACATTGCGATGCTGGAGGAGCGAGCCCGTCGGTGCCGCGTGGAGATCGTACGGATGGTTCACAGGGCTCAGGCCGGGCACCCCGGCGGCTCGTTGTCTGAAATCGACCTTCTGGTCGCGTTGTATGGGACGGTGCTGAACGTTCGTCCGAACGAACCGTCGTGGTCAGGCAGGGACCGGTTCGTCCTCTCCAAGGGGCATGCGTCCCCTGGCATGTACGCGCTCTTGGCCGACCTCGGTTTCATCTCCCACGAGGACCTCACGACCTACCGCGTCAAGGGCGGTGTGTGCCAAGGCCACGTGGACATGAAGTGGTGCCCGGGTGTCGACTTTTCCGCTGGTTCGCTGGGCATGGGGTTGTCCTTTGGACTGGGTTGCGCCCTCGCGGCCCGTCTTGACGGTTCTCAGCGCAAGGCATGGGTGATGATGGGCGACGGCGAGGTGCAGGAAGGCAGCGTCTGGGAGGCGGCGATGGCCGCACACCACCACAGCGTTGGCAACCTCAAGGCGATCGTCGACGTGAACGGGATCCAAAACGACGACTTCTGCGAGGTGCAGATGCAACTGAACGACCTTGCAGCAACGTGGGCTTCCTTCGGTTGGTCGGTGACCACCGTGGACGGGCACAACATGGCCGACATCGTTGAGGCGTTGGCCAAGGTGGATGCCGTCGACGACCGGCCTGCCGTGCTGTTGGCCAGCACCGTCAAGGGCAAGGGCGTGTCCTACATGGAGAACAACCCCGCCTTCCACGGCGCCGCGCCGAACAACGAGCAATTCGAAACCGCGATGGTGGAACTTGGGGAGGTGGCAGCATGAGCGGCATGGCGGCGACGCGTGATGGCTACGGGAAGGCCCTGCTTGAATTGGCAGATGACTCCCGTGTTGTGGTGTTGGAGGCCGATCTCGGCAAGTCCACGAAGTCGCAGGTGTTCAGGAAGGCGCATCCAGAGCGCACGATTTCATGCGGCATCGGCGAGCAGAACATGCTGCTGACGGCAGCAGGCCTTGCCTCTTCTGGGTACGTGCCTTTCGCCAGCACCTTTGCCATCTTCACGGAGCGCGCCTTCGAGCAGATGCGCAACGGCGTGGCACGACCCGGCTTGCGCGTGCACCTGTGCGGCTCCCACGGAGGAACACACACGGGGACCGATGGGTCATCCGCACAGTCCATCGAAGATTTGGCCATCTACCGCACCCTCCCAGGTGTGACGGTGATGCATCCCGCCGACGAGGTGTCCACCCGATTGCTCACCAAGCAACTTGTGGACCATCCATCCCCCTCGTACACGCGAACGGCTCGCAACAAGACGCCGCTGCTCTATGAGGGACGAGAAGAGGAGGTCATCATCGGCAAAGGCATCGTTCACAGCGAGGGCGCGGACGTCGGCATCGTTGCCTGCGGCGTCATGGTTTCGAAGGCACTTGAAGCCGCTGAAGCCTTGGCGAGCGAAGGTATCCAGGCGATGGTCGTGGACATGCACACCATCAAGCCCCTTGACGGGGCGCTGATCGACGCGATCGTTGAGCGCTGCGGCTGCCTCGTCACCGCAGAAGACCATTCGGTCATCGGTGGACTTGGTGGCGCCGTGGCGGAGCACCTCGCCGCGAACAAACCAGCGCCGCTCGAGCGTGTTGGCGTACCGGACCGCTTTGGTGAATCCGCTGAGGCCGAGGAAATGCTGGAGATCATGGGCCTGACGGTTCACGACGTTGCGAACGCTGCCAAGCGTGCTATGGCCCGACGATGAGGCCACCATAGGTTCAAGGGTCGCCCTCAGGGGCCACCACCATGGAGTTCTTCCTCGACACCGCTGACGTTGACGAGATTCGTGAGATTGCCTCGTGGGGGATCCTCGACGGCGTGACAACCAATCCGTCCCTGATCAAAAAAAGCGGCCGTGATTTCCGTGAGGTCGTCGCCGAAATCGCCTCCATTTGCGATGGCCCAATCTCCGCGGAAGTCACCGCGATGGACACGGCAGGCATGCTTGAGCAGGCGCACGCGCTCAAGCAGGAACTCCCTGAGAACGTGATCATCAAAATTCCCTGCACGCCCGAAGGCCTCGCCGCGACGAAAGCCCTGACGTATGAGGGCATCATGACGAACGTGACCTTGGTGTTCTCCGCCGCCCAAGCGCTGATGGCTGCAAAGGCGGGCGCGACCTACGTCTCGCCGTTCATCGGCCGCATCGACGACACCGGCCACGACGGCATGGAACTGATCGCGGACATCATGACCACATGGGCGCAGTATCCATGGATCGAGACGAAGGTGCTGGCCGCGTCCATTCGCCATCCGACCCACGTTCTGCAGTGCATGCAACTTGGGGCCCACACGGCCACGATGCCGGCAAAGGTCTTCCGTCAACTCATGGCGCACCCGTTGACCGACCGCGGTCTCGAGGGCTTCATGCGCGACTGGGCAGAGGTCGAGGCGCAGGGCAAGGCCTGAGACCCGTCAAGGGAGCCTTCATCAAGGAGGCGCTCGACCGGCGCTCAGGAGGCTCGGGTCATGGACAAGGAACGCCTCCGTCGTTTGCTCGACGGCGACATCGACGCCGGACAACTCGCCAACGACGGCGTGTTGGCCAGCATCGCCGACCGTGTCTATGGCATCAAGGTGGACCCGGCCATTCGCCCCACGAAGCCACGGGACGCGTTGGCCATCGCTCAGGCTGCTCCTGAATCCCCCGAACCTGCCGCGAGCATGCTTGTGGAGGTCATCCCGGGGGGGGCGCCCGCGGCTCCTGCCGCACCGATGCTCGACGCGCCACTTCCCATCGACCCTTCACCGCTCCCGCCAGTGGTGAAGCCCGAACCGGCCTCTTCAGGCCGGGGGAGCGGTGGCTTGATGCTCGGCCTGCTTGGCCTTGCCCTGGTGCTCGTCAACATGTACTGGGGTCTCGGGAACATCGTCAACACCTGCAGCGGACACGTGTCGTGTTCATCTTCATTGAAACTCAACTGGCTTGAGGTCTACCGTACCAGCGACCACATCGCCTGGGGCCCGACGGGTGTCTGGGGCATCCCCGACATGGTTGCGGCCGGTGTCAGCGGCCTGCTGGTGCTCCTCGGCCTTCGACGGCGTTGAGGCCGTCATCTTGATGAGAAGCCTCACCGGCCTCTCGGCATGGGCAAGGACGTCGCAAAGGCGAACCGGGGCATCCCCTCCAAGGTGGAAGCCTTCACCGAATGGTACCCCTTCATCGTGGAAGCGGCCGACCTTGTCGACAAGCGCTACCCCATCAAGGGCATGGACGTGTGGCGACCCTACGGCTGGAAAACGATGAGGCTCATCGACGACCTCACCCACGCAGAGATGGAACGGACGAACCACGAGGAAGTCAACTTCCCCTTGCTGATCCCGGAAGACCTCCTCGAACGGGAAAACGCGTTGGTGGCACGGCTCAAGCGCGCCCGTGAGGAGGGTGTCGACCCGGACGAGTTGCGTGACGAGGAGGAAGAAGCAGGCTTCAAGAAGGAAGTCTACTGGGTGCGTCACGCTGGGGAGAACGAACTCGACGTCCCCATGTTCCTTCGGCCCACATCGGAGACGGCCATGTACACGATGTTCCCCTTGTGGATCCGCTCCCATGCAGACTTGCCCCTGAAGGTCTACCAGATGGTCAACACGTTCCGGTACGAAACCAAGCAAACCCGCTCCTTCATTCGCGTGCGTGAAATCCACTTCTTCGAAGCGCATACCGCTCACGTGGACGAAGACGATGCAACCCGACAGATCCAGCAGGACCTCGAGATCGTCGACCGGCTCATGCACCACCTGTGCCTGCCCGTGTTGAAGGCGAAGCGGCCCCTCTGGGACACCTTCCCAGGCGCATGGTACACCATCGGCATCGACGCCATCATGCCCAACGGACGCACCTTGCAGGTGGCCTCATGCCACCACTACCGCGACCAGTGGGCCAAGGCCTTCGACATCACCTACGAGACCCGAGAAGCCGACCACGCCCACGTTCACCAGACCACATACGGCATGTCGGAACGGTTGCTTGGCGCCGTGGTTGGGATGCACGGCGACGATTCCGGCCTGATCATGCCCCCGGCGATTGCCCCTCATCAAGTCGTCATCTGCCCGCTGGTTCGCAAGAACGCCACCGTGGACACCGTGGCCGTATCGCACGACGTCGCCGAACGTCTGCGCACGGCTGGATTCCGGGTGAAGGTCGATGACCGTGACCTGCACCCAGGTCAGAAGTACTACGACTGGGAAATCAAGGGCGTCCCCTTGCGCCTTGAAATCGGGCCCCGTGACGTCGAGCAAGGCAGCGTCTTTGCCGCCCGCCGCACGGGGGGTAAGTCCCCGATCCCCATGGACGAACTGGAACAGGGCGTACGAAGCACGCTCAACGACATCGCCGACGAACTCCGTACCCGTGCTGCTGCACACGTGGAGGAAATTGTTCAGCCCCTTCCCCCACTGACGGAATCAGGCCTGGCCACACCTGTCGAGGAGGGCCGCATTTACGAATTGGCCTTCGACGGCAGCGACGCCGATGCAGAGCGACTCGAACGGGCCACGGGTCTTGGGTTCCTCGGCGACGCCACCGAACCGTTCTCAGAAGCGCGCCCGTGCCATGCCTCGGGAAAACCCACGACGCGACGCGTCCTGATGTCGCGCTCCTACTGAAGAAACTCGTCGTTCCGTTCCATGGCCCTGCCTGGGAACAACCGGAATGCGAACGACCTTGACGAGGCGACGTTGCGCAAACGTTCACACCCTTCCGCAACGTGCTTTGATATGCCTCGACTTTGAGGTTGCAGCATGGATGCCAAGGTTCCGGCCGCGGTCCTCGTGGCGTTGCTCATCGGAAGCCTCGTGGTGATCACGAGCGCCCCGAATGAGGGCACGACGACCGACACCACGGTGGACGGCCACGACCACGCCGACCACGACCACGGAGCCCCCCTCGTGGTTGCCATGTTGGACGACGATGGACTGGGCAACATCACGCTCGTCGGGTCGGCCGCGCACACCTACCTTGACCTGCTGGAACTCAGGATCGACCTCCTCGTGGACAACGTCTCGGAGGTGCAGATCGTCCTTGGACCGGACAACATCTCGAGCACGGGCGCGTGGGAGGTGATGCTCGACGCCACCACGCTGAACGGAACAGCGTGGGACGCTGTTCGCGTTCAGGCGTGGGACACCGGCTCAGGAACTGGGTCCGCTGAGGTCGTGGTGGAGCGCTCCGTGGTGGAGGAGGGAACCGAACCTGTCACCCCCTTGTCCGAACAGTGCCTCGATGGCCACGCCTCCTTGGCCCTCCACCACCACGCTGAACTCCGATTGACGCTCAACGGCCAAGCGGTCTCCATCCCAAGCGACCTTGGTCTGGACACGAGCGTCTGCGAGCAAAAGATGCACCTCATCCACACCCACGACTCGAGCGGGTGGCTGCACATCGAAGGCTACGAGCCCTTCGTTGCCACCATGGACATTGTGATGGAGGTTTGGACCATCAGTTTCCCTAGCAGCACCTTGCTTGACCCGCTGATCGACGACCTCACCAACGTGACGGTCACCGTGGACGGTACGGACGTCGAACCGGTGTGGTCCAACGTGCAGTTCCTGAACGGTGCGACCGTGGTCATCGTGCACGACAACACGCGACCAGACACCGACGGTGACGGTGTGGCCGACGACGACGACCTTTGCGAAGGGCACGACGACGCCCTTGATGCGGACAGCGACGGGCAGCCGGACGGGTGCGACAACGACGACGACAACGACGGTGTCAGCGACGACGAGGACCTGTGCCCAGGTGAAGACGACCGCGTGGACGTCGACCTGGACGAAGTTCCGGATGCCTGCGACGACGAGGTCGTGACCTTCTACGACCCGAACGACCTCGCACAATTCTGGCTCGACCACTTCCTGTGCCAGAACGGGACCGGCACGCCGGTGGACGACCTGAACACCACGGACGCGGACGGGCACGTCTGCGCCGTGACGGTGACCTACGACGAGACGAACATCACCGTCACGATGAATGGCCTGCCGAACCACGATTTGGAATCTGGTCCGGGGTGCTGTGCTGCTGCGCAGGACTACACCATGGTGTTTCCACGCTCACCGAGCAACGACACGACCGGAGGGCACGACAGCACGAATTGCCCCTCGGCCGGAGGAGCGTACCTCTGTGCACCGGACCGGGGTGAAATTGCGTTTGCCATGAACGGCGTCCCCATCTACGGCCCAGAAGACGGCCCTGGCGGCGATGCGGTGGCCAACCACCACGGACAGTACGAGGAGGACCGCCAAGAGGTCTGGCTTGGTGCGTGCCACGGCCACTCCGGCCCCGGCGGCACCTACCATTACCACGCCGACGCCAACTGCATGCATTGGCATGGGGAGGAAGGAGAGACCATCCTCGATTACAGCCTTCCCGAGGCAGATGAAAACGCAACGGCGTCGCCGGTGATCGGCGTGGCCTACGACGGCTACCCGATTTATGGTCTCCTTGAGCAGGGTTCAGACGGCGTCCTGCGTGAGGTGACCTCGTCCTACCGACTCAAAGACGGGCAAACCGGCTACAACGGCATCGACGATTACGAGTTCGTCGAAGGCCTCGGAGATCTGGACGTCTGCAACGGCCACTTCGGCCCGACACC
>Ga0181588_10003167_pt1 | contig 13928 bp, 13 predicted proteins | sample 071ome_26_FD_148607 | JGI IMG/M metagenome (GOLD analysis project Ga0181588, IMG submission 148607) | Coastal salt marsh microbial communities from the Groves Creek Marsh, Skidaway Island, Georgia - 071409BT metaG (spades assembly) | ecosystem: Environmental > Aquatic > Marine > Intertidal zone...
GGCGTGTTCCGTTGGGTTTCCTGAGGGTTGGCCGGCCTGCCGAGGGCAGTTGCTTCCCGATGCCGATGGCCCCGGTGTCATTGTTCAGATGATCCATCGCATCGGTGCGCTGCTGGTGGGCGTCATCCTCATCCTCGGCGGGAGCCGCCTGCGGGCCGCCGCCATCGGCGACGGCGTTGAGCCTTCCCTGGCGAGGGCAATGGACATCACGGCCGGCTTTTGGTTGGCCAACCTCCTCGTCGGTGGAGGTTACATCGTGTTTGCAGATGCGGATGGTTTCCCCGAAGGACTCTCCTTGCTGCATCTCGTGCTCGGTGTCGCTTCGGCGTTGGTCATCCTCAGTGCAGCCCTCCTCCTCCGGGTCCCTGACAACCTCCGTGGAGGTGCTGAGGAATGAGCGAGGGTCGAACCCTGCCTCAGTCCCTCATTGCGCTGATGAAGCTCCGCGTCGTTGTGCTGCTGCAAATCACGGCCGTGTGCGCAATCCTGACCCACGACCTCTTGCTTCGGCACGGGGTGCTTGGCGACCTGCCTTTGCGTTCGTGGCTTGACACAGCGAAGGCCGTGGCCCTCACCGTCGTGGCCGGGACGCTCTCTGCTGGGGGTTCAAACGCAATCAACATGTGGTACGACGCGGACATCGACCCACACATGGCTCGAACAGCGAGCCGGCCGGTTCCGGCCGGTGACGTCTCGGCCCGCACGGCCCTGGTCTTCGGCCTCCTCATCGCCACGCTCGGCAGCGGCCTCTTTCTGTTGGCCCATTGGAAAGCGGCGATGTGGTCGGCCTTCTCCGTCGTCTTTTACGTGCTTGTGTACACCATGGGGCTGAAGCGTCGCACGCCACAAAACATCGTCATCGGTGGGATTGCCGGCTCCACACCTCCGCTCATCGGGTGGGCCGTTGCCGCCGCGACAACGGGTGTGCTCGACACAGGAGGTCTGCTGTCCCTCGGTTCTGTCGTTCCATGGATGCTGTTCATGCTGATTTTCCTGTGGACACCCCCCCATTTCTGGGCGCTCGCGCTTTACCGTTCGGGGGAATACGGCAAGGTCGGTGTGCCCATGATGCCCGATGTGCACGGGCCAGAGCGCACGGTGTTGGAATCGAAGGTGTACTGCATGCTTCTTCTGGTCCTCGGCCTCGTTCCCGTGCTCTGGCCAGCGTCGGGCTTGTCCCTGGCCTGGGTGCTGGTCGCGTGCGTGCTCAACCTCCGCTATGCGCGCACGGTGTGGGCCATCGACCTTGACGAAGCCCTCGACGATCAGGGTCGAATGCCCACCGCGCGCGCCTCCTTTTTCGCTTCCTTGCGTTACCTTGCCCTGATGTTCATCGCGGTCGTGATGTTCGCGGCCGTGCCCCCGTCATGGCTTGGCCCGCTCGGGCCACTGTGAGCCAGCAAGACGGCTTCTGAAGCCGTTGAAGGCGATGAGTTCTTCAAGCGTCGAGGTGACCTTCCACCATGATGCAGGACGCCGTGAGGCAGCATGGGCGTCCATTTGCCCTCGTGGCGATGCTCTTGGCCACTGGCCTGCTCGCCATGGTTCCGACCACCGCGGCTGCAAACGGTGACCTCGCCATCGTGGAAGCGGCTTCACCCGTGGACAACGGATATGTGAACGTCCTCGAAGCCTCCTCCTTCTCGGTCCTGATTCGAAACGACGACGCCCAGAGCAGCGCTCCCCGCAACATCGGTTGGGAGGCCTGCCCAACCGGCGCGCCGAGCGGCCACGCCCACTGCTACAGCGGCTCGGGAACCGTCCCCGGCATGGCTCCAAACGCGGAGGTCGAGTTCAGTTTCGACCTGTGGAACCCAGAAGGAAGCGAGCAAGGGAGTTCGTTTGGCTGGGCAACGGGCGTTGTGGAGCGGAACTACACGCTCACCTACTCGTTCGACGATGGCGACTTCGACACCAGCGACGACACCTTGGCCATCGCCATCATCTACTCCAAGGCCTTCGCGAACGCAGAAGTGGCTGCTCAAGATCCACGAGATGGGCTTGCTGGCCTTGGTTCGGACCCAACCTATGGGGGGGTCCTCAACACCAACGTCACCTACCCGCAGAGCGGCGACGACTGGCAGGCACAAATCTCCACGTGGCTGTGCGATTCCTGCCAGCGAAGCGTGGAGTGGGGATGGCGGCTGTACGAGCAAGGAGGGTCGACCCCAATCGCTTCTTCCAGCACGATGCTCAGCCTGAATGGCTTCGCGTGGGGTGGTGCGTCCACCTTCACCCGCGACCTCCCAAGTTTTTCGCACAACGTCTCCGGCGTGTTTGACCTGGAGTTTGGATTGTTGAATGCCTCGGACGACCTCGTTCCTGAGGACAACGTGCACCGTATCACGTTGCGGTTCGACGACACGTCCGACCTCTACTTGTTCGACCTCGTCCCCACGCACAACACGGAGGACCCAAGTGCACCGTGGTATTACGGAACCGATGCGTTGCAGGCCAGCGTGGAGAACCGTGGAAACACCACGCTTTCCGGTCTGTCGATGCGCCTCGTTGTCACGGACGTCTTTGCGACAACGGTGATCGACGTGAACGACATGGAAGCGGATTATTCGTGTGCGCTGCCAACCATGACGCCGGGAATGACGCACACGTGCACCTTCGACCTGCTGATCGATTTCGACGATGACCTGCTCACGCTGACCGTTTCGGTGCCGCAGATCCTGATGGTCTGGCCGGACGTGTCTCCCGAGGACAACGTCATCCAGGAGGTCAACGTGCCCATCGTCCCCGGGCCCGTCGGCGCTTCAATCACACAACGGAACGCCGCCGGGGTGAACACGAACGGCGTCTACACGACGAACGACATCATCACCTTCGTGGCGCGCACTGCCAGCACAGCGGCACAGCCCGTGAACTACAGTTGGTACCTGAACGGACTGGCTGAACTTGGGTTCGGTCAAACGATTCAGGTCGATGCAGGTGAGCTCGGTATCGGTGAAGATTACCAGGTGGCCCTCATTGTTCGACCCGCTGTTGGAGACGCCGTGTCCCTCTTCACCAGTTTTGACGTGCTCCAATACGTCCCGATTGAGGGCGGTGACGCCTTCTTCGGGGGGGCCGTCAGTGCCCAGCCCGCGGTGCTGCAGCACGACGTGCAACTTCCGGTCCTCGGTGCGAAGTACTACATTGGCAACGGAAAGCAACCCCTGATGATTCACTCCTTCGGCATCGTTGACCCTGTCACAGGGTCCGATGACGTTGGGTTGGTGGACATGCGCATCCAGTTCAACCTCAGTGCATTGCTTCCGTCGAACATCAATGCCTCCACGGTTGAACTCCGCCTTCTTGAGGCCGCGGACCAACCGGAATGGAACTTCATCACGCCGCCCAACGACCTTCCAATCCACAACGAGGACGGCACGGTGGACGTGGTGTTCCGCGAAAACGTCGTCATCCTCTTCGTCGGCGTGCTTCCAAAACCGGACGTCGCCATCGACGACATTGACTTGATTCGTCGACCTGCAGGTCACCTCGAACTAGCGTGGAACGTCAGCGGGGACGTCACCAACCCCTACCTTGCAGGATGGAACATCTACCGCATCACCGCACCTGACACGGCGTCCACGTACTTCCCCTCACCCGAAGCGAACACCGGCCTTTCCTTCTGGGAAGACTACACCGAAACAACCTACGTGGCTTCCGTTCCCTTGGCCACCACCTCATGGTTCGACCCTGAGCCCCTCGATGCCGGCTTTTGCAGTTCGTACCTGCTCGCCCCCGCGGACCGCTCCGGCGCCTCCGACCTCGGGCGCGTCGCCGTCAGCCACGCTGAGAACGGCTTGCCAGGATTGTTTTGCGGTGACGCGATCGAACCCTTGATCGAGGTCTACGAGTTCAGGGCGGAAGCGTGGTTCAACAACGACACGGCGTGTTACCAACGCGCGGGCGATTGGAACCGATGCTACGAGGTTGACCTGTCGTGGACATGGCCTGATCACGAACCGGAAGGTCCGGTGTCCTGGGACCTGTATCGCCTCGAATCCGACCCGGGCGGGGTGGACCTTGCGGTCCTCACCCCGTTACTCTCCGGCATGGTCGGCGAACCGGGCACCACGTCCACCTACCACACCGACGGATTCGGCGACGACCCGGTTCGCCCCTACCGGACGTACTACTACGTGCTCGCGCCCACCGACGCTGTTGGGAACCCGAACACCGTGGTTGCAGAATCATCGGGCAACGTTGTTCGTGTTCACATCGACGACGAATGGTGGGACTACAACCAGCACCTCATCCCCGAGCCTCCTCCTGAGCCCGAGCCCCCGTTGGGCAGCCCATGGGTTGGTGAATTCCTCGACAAGATGGCCTCCGATGGCCTGTTCCAGAGCGCGCTCGGCGTCAGCCTTGCGTCCCTCCTTGTGGTGCTGGTCATGCTCCCCGTCGTGCTCAACAAAGGCAAGCGGCTCAAGCGTGTGGTTCGAGCACGGGCGCGACGTCAGCGTTCGGACGACATGGCTGACGAATTGGACGACTTCTTCTGAGCCACCCGTTCAGTCCCATCACCGATGGCTTCTTGACAGCGGCACAGGTGGCCCGGCTGCTGCGGTGATCGCATAGCCTGGCCATTGCGCTGGATTGCTAATCCAGTGGGTTCTACCCACGGGGGTTCGAATCCCCCTCACCGCGCCAATGCACCACAACCGGATGCATGGATTACGGGGTGCTTCCGGTGGCCCTTCCTTGCATCGCGACGACAGCCTCATCAGTTGTCGGGGCCGGTGGACGGCCATGCGAGGCCCCTCCCAACTGGAGCGGGACCGCGATGGTTTGACGGCTGTGATTGAGTTCCTGTCGGCGTTCACCCTCTTTCTGATGATCCTCACGGCCTTCCTGGCCCTCGCCCAGATGCAGATGGGTTCGAACGACCCCCACCTCGACCGCCTTGACCGCTCTGCCGTGCTCGGATTGGACCGGCTCGTGGCCGACGAAGGGTGGTTTACCCCCTTCATCGACGGCGAAGCGGATCCGACCAACGGAACAGCAGCATGGCACCTTGAGGACGCCGAGGCACTCTTCGAGGGCCGCGTGCGACCGGGTCTAGTTTCCGACGGCCGTCTGAGTTTGGAGCGGGTCGCTGCTTTGTCGAAGGTGACGGAGTCCGGTTTCGCAGCGGGTTTGGGACTCGACGACGAACTTGACGTGCGGCTCCGGATCGAGTCGCTGGACGAGAACGGCAGCGTCGTTGAGGTGCTGTTCGACGGTGGGACGGACCGAAGGACGGCGGAATCTTCCAGCCGAGCCACACGCTTGGCGGTGGGTGAGGACGGGTTGGTTCGCCTCTCGCTTGAGGTGCACGACGGTGGTCGGGCGGTGGCACCACTCGTGCTCACCGAAGTTCAGCCAAGGCCGCTCAATGGGGGCCCTGAGTGGTTTGAACTTCACAACCCAGAGGGCTTTGCCGTAGAACTACGGGGCTGGTCCTTCCACATCCTCACGCGAACCGGCAGCGTGGACCACCTCATGCTGGACGGCATGGTCTCGGGAGGCGGCGTTGCCATCATGACCGGTGACCTCGCCTCTCAAGACCTCGGTGACGCCACGGAGGCCTACGACCTCGGCGTAGAAGGCTTGCTCGGTGTGGGGCTGGTCGACATGCTGCCCAACGGCGAAGGGACGCTGCGCATGAACTGGACCGATCCGCTCACCAGCCGTCCCGCCATGATGCAACAGGTGTCGTGGGGAGGGGACACGGGCCATTTCATGACGCCCGGGGAGAGCCTTGTTTTGAACGGGAGCCTCCCTTCCGACCCAACGTCGTGGCGTGTCGCCACCACCCCAACCCCCGGGGAGGCGTGAGGGGCGGGCATCAAGCCGGCGGATGCTTCATCAACCGAAGCGGAGACTCGGAAGTGAATCCCATGATGCCGACCAGCGTCTACACCCGGGACCGGTGCGTGACCGGCATCCATGGTCTGGACGAAATCCTCCGTGGCGGCATCCCCTACGGCTCGACGGTGCTGGCCGCGGGGACGTGCGGCTCTGGAAAAACCACGCTGGCCATGGAGTTCCTCGTTCGTGGGGCTTTGGCCGGCGAAGCCTGCGCACACTTCACAGCGACCGAACCTTCTGTGAAACTGCTCGAGAACATCCGTCAATACTCGTTCTTTGACATGAACATGGTGGACTCGGGGCTGATCAACGTCTTCGACGTTGACGTCTTGTATTCGTGGCTGGGCTTGGACAAGGCCACCTTTGACCTCGACGACGTCCATGCGCTCATCAAGGCCATTGTCGACATCGTGAACACCATCGGTGTGACGCGCCTCGTCATCGATTCGGTGACCACGCTCTGTTACAAGATCAAGAGCGAGCAACTCATCCGTGATTTCCTGTTCACCCTCGGAAAGAAGTTGGCCACGCTTGGTTGCACCACGGTGCTCATCTCGGAGATCACATCGGCCACAGAAAACGCGCACTGGTCGTCCTTCGGTGTGGAGGAGGCCATTGCAGACGGCATCATCGTCATGGGCGACGTGGAGCGCATGGGGCACTTGCTTCGCTTCCTTCAGGTCGTGAAAATGCGAGGAACGTCGCACAGCCGTGCCAAACATGCCATCGAACTGACCCAACTTGGGGTCATGCTCACGCCGATGCTCAAGTGGGGCGCGAGTTCAGACAGAACAAGCCGCTGGGGGGCCTGACGATGTTCGAACTCGACCCTATGATCGCCGAGCAACTCACCGAAGTGTCGCTGAACAGCGCGGTTCAGGTGCGGTGCGGCAACTCCAACGCGTTCGTCGTCACCGCGAGCACGATGATCCCGCTCCTCCAATCCTTTGGGATGGGTGGCGTCTATATTTCTGCAAGCAGGGGCGCTGTGGAAATCATCCAGGCCTTCGAATCCATCGGGGTTGACGTCAGCAACATCCAGTTCCTCGACCTTGTGTCGTCCGGTATTTTGGGCGGCACGGACGTCCCCTACTCGAACGTGCAGTTCGTTGACAGCCCGATCATGCTTGAATCGGTGCTGCTGCGCACGCTGTACATCCTCCGCACGTCGCCCTTCGAGCGAAACTTCGTCTTCGTGGACAGCATCAACGCCCTGTCCATCTACAACGATGAGCGCATGCTGGCCGAATACCTGCATTCCTTCATCAACACCTTCCGGCAGCGTGAGGTCCTCTCGGTCCTGATCAACGTCCCGGACCAAACCCCTCCCCTGGTGCTGGCCAACCTCGACCTGTACTGCACCGCGCTCATCGACCGGGGACAGGTCATCATTCAGTGAGGTGGAAGCATGGCCGACGTCAAATTCAGCGCTGAGGATGAGGAGTTCTTCGGGAAGGTGGGCAGCTTTGGTGTTGCGAAGTTCGACGGCGTGATGGGAGGTGGCGTGCCGCGTGGCTTCACCATCATCGCGTTCACCCAAACCGGTTCTGGGTCGGATCTGTTCGCGAAGCAATTCACCTCGCCCGCGGAAGAGCCGGACAACACCATCCTCATCTCCACAAACGAAGCGCAGAAGGAGATCATCCGCGTGTATGAGAAGTACAAGTGGCCGCTAGACATCGGGGTCCGCACGATTGGCGAGGAGTACAACGCAAGCGTGCTTGAGCGGGACCTGCTGGCCAGCAGGTACCGTCTGGAAGGCTTCCAGTTGCAGGACATCCAGCGCCTTGCGCAGACCCGCTTCGTCGACACAGAAAACAGGGATTTCCTGACCGAAGTCACCAACGAGGTCATGGCCCTCGGACCGTACTACCGCGCGGTCATCGACAGCATGGATTTCTTCTCTCAACGGAACGAAAGCAGCAGGATCATCTCGATGTTGAGGATGCTCCAAGCCCACACCCAGGTGATGCGCGGCCTTCTCCTCGTGACCCTTTCAGCAGAAGGCATGCCTCCCGGCATGAAGCAAGAAGTGGCCTCCATCGCAGACATGGTTCTTGAGTTCAAGGTCAGGACCATCGGTACGGATTTCGAAACCTCGATGACGGTCACCAAGTTCCGAAACGCCCCGGAGAACCTTCGCATCCTGGTCTTCCGTGTGACTCCCGAAGAAGGCATCACGCCAGAAACCGTGGAGCGTATCGCTTAGCGCTGCAGGCCCCGAGCGAAGCATGAAGAGGGGGCGACGGCCGCCGTAGGGCATGGCTTCCCGTTCCTCGACGGGTGGGTACGACCCGTCGGGAATCGACCTCGATGCGTGGACGGTGCTTGAAGCAGAGTTGGAGGCCACCATTCCCCATTACGATCGCGTCAACCGCCTGATGACCTTTGGACAAGACCGCCGTTGGCGTGCTTCTGTCGCGGCCCATGCTGAGCCCGGTATGTCGGTGCTTGAGGTCGGATGCGGCCCCGGCTCCTTTGCGGAAACCATCCGGGGCGTGGACTTGACCTGCCTCGACCCTTCGCCTGAGATGCTTCGGGTCGCACGGAAGCGTGTGGACGCCGCGCGTTCGGCGCACGGCGAGGCTCCGGCGGCGTACGTGGAAGCCCTTGCCGAGTCCATTCCGCTGCCCGATGCGTCCTTCGACCGCGTGTTTTGCTTGTTCTCCTTCCGGGACTTCCAGGACAAGAAGAAGGGCCTTGAGGAGATTTTCCGGGTGCTTAAGCCCGGTGGCCGATTGGTCATCTGCGACGCGGGAAAGGGGAGTTGGCTCCATGGTTTTGCGGGCCGCATGTGGATGGGGACCGTTGTCCAATGGATGGCCCGACGGGTGACGGGGACACGAGATCACCCGTGGCGAGGGCTTGCCCGGTCGTACACACACTACGGCACGAACCGCTACTACCGCCGAATGTTGCGGGACGTCGGATTCACGTCGGTCAGGGGCCGGTTGCTTTGGCCCTTCCTGATGGCCTCCCGATTCGTTGGAGAGCGTCCAAATTGATGTTTTTCGGGGCCACTGAGGCATGCTCATAAACCCGGCACATTACGGTCAGCCACGGTGAGCGTATGAGCATGGAGAGCGTCCTCCGCAGCATCAAGTCGGCTCAGGCCGAGGCTGACGCTTTGGTTCAGTCCGCGCGCGAGGAAGCCTCACGCGTCGTTACTGAGGCACGTCGCGCCTCAACGGAGATCGTGAACAGCGCGACCGAGGCCGCGCAATCCGATGCTCGTGCCACCATTGACGCCGCCCGAGCAACGGCGCAAAAGGAAGCCGACGCGGTCCGCGTGAGCGGAACGGAAGCAGCGGAACAACTTGCCGCTTCCGCTGCCGAACGGTTGCCTTCCGCAGTTGATCTGCTGCTTTCCAGCATCCAAGACGCCTGAGGTGAGCCCATGTTCCCGATGGTCGAGATGTCCCGTCTTACAGTGGCGGGACCGCTTGACGCCATTGGGCCGGTGCTTGACGCATGCGACGCCCTTGGTTGCGTTCACATCCAGCCCTACGAGGAATTTGAGGAAGGCATCAGCGTTGGCCAGTCCCTCGCAAGCGAGGGCCACGGGGACCTGCTGACCAAAGTTCGGGCTGTCCGCTCCTCCACCAGCGCCGTGAATACGGGCGGCGCCATGTCCCACGCTCAAGCCCTGGCCTTGTTGGACGGCGCCTTCCCAAGCAAGGTCGACACGGTCCTCGCCCACATGGCCGATGCAGAAGCCGCCCGTGCGCGACTCACCGCCGTTGCTGAGGAACGCGACGCCATGCAGCGCTTGGCCCCCCTCGGACTCCCGTTGGAACTCCTGTCCGGTGTTTCCGGCTTGGAAATCCTCGTCGCGGAAACCGCGAAGGCAGGCAAGGTCCACGAGATGCTTGGCCCGCTCGCCACGGAATGTGAAGTGCTCGCCCAGGGCCGTGTGGTGGCCGTCGCCTGCCGTCCGGAACACGCCCCTGAAGTGCAGATTGTGCTCGGACAGTGCGGTGCGCGAACCGTGCAGGTGCCGCCGGGCGAAGGCACGCCCGAGGAGCGTGTGAAGCAGGCCGACGCCGAAACAGCGGACCTCGAGGCCTCTCTTGCCTCCTCCGCCCGCTCCATTGAGGCTTGGGTGGCGGCCAACGGCCGTGACCTGGTTTGCGCCCATGAAGTGCTCGAGCGTTTGGACGACGTGGCTTCCGCGCCGACCCAGATGGCGGTGGCCGACCGTGCCTTTGCCCTCGACGCATGGGTCCCTTCGTCCCGCAGCGAAGAGGTCAGCGCAGCGCTTGCGCCGTTGGCTTCCCTCGTGGAGGTTCACGCGTGGGCGCCCGACCACCACCATGGCGACGGGCACGACCACCACGAGCCTGAGCCACCCGTCGAATTCGACAACCCCGGCGCCACCGAGCCGTTCGAACTCATGGTTGACCTCGTCGGCCGGCCCTCCTACGGGGCGTTCGACCCCACCACGCTGATGATGTTCACCTTCCCGATGATCTTTGGTGCCATCCTTGGCGACTGGGGATTCGGGCTCGTGATCGTGGCGTTGGCGTTGTTCCTCCGTAGCAAACCGATGGGCGCCGACCCGGTCGTGCGCAACGGCATCACCATTTTGCTGTGGATGGGCGTTTGGTGCATCCTCTGGGGCCTGTACTTCGCCGAAGGATTCGGATTCGTGTGGGACAACTACACCTGGGTCAAATACGAATTTACCAACGGAAACTCACCGCTCGGCTTCCTCTACCCCGACGAACCTGTGGCGCTGCTGTCCGACGATGTGCGGGCCTTCCTTGGCATGAACAACCTCACCTACCCGCTGCACCGGGCCTCGGCGAATCATGGGCTTGAGGAATACGTCGTCTTCTCGGTGTACCTCGGCGTGGTGCACCTCTTCCTCGGTTTCGCCATTGGCTTCATGAACGTCCTCAAGGCTCACGGCGCAGCGGCGGCCTTCTTCGAAAAGGGCTCGTGGATCCTCATCCTCATCGGCGGATTCCTTCACGCTCGTCGCTTCATCGCCTACGACGGTGAGCTGTTCTCGCTCAACATCTTCTCGGGCGTGATGCTTGTGGGCATCCTCTGCCTCATCGTTGGGTTGGCCGTCTACGAGAAGTTTGGTTGGGCCGGTGGCATCATCATGGGCCCCATCGAGACCTTTGGCCTCCTCGCCAACACGCTCTCGTACCTCCGGGTCATGGGCGTCGGTGTGGCGGGGGTGAAGATTGCCGAAGTCTCCATCACGATGGGCTGGGAGGTCATGCTCAACCAGTTCGCAGCCGGCAGCCTCGGGTACCTTTGGGGTGCCTTGGCCTTCCTGCTCTTCCTGGGCGTCCAAGCCTTTGCCATCGCGCTGGGCCTGTTGTCGCCAAGCATTCACGCAGCACGTCTGCACTTCGTCGAGTGGATGGGTAAATTCCACAGCGGCTCAGGGGTCCCCTTCAACCCCTTGGGCGGTCGACGCATTCACGTGGAGGGACAGTGACAGTCCACTTGGACACAAAGAGGTAGTGAGAATATGAAGACCACCCTGAAGAACACGCTGCGCGCATTGATCGTCCTGGCCGCCTTCGCCCTGATTGCTCAGGGTGCGGCCGCGGAGGTGACCGACACGACCGCCACGGGCAACACGATCACCGGTGACCTCGGTGTCGGTATCGCCCTCGGCCTCGCCGCCATCGGCGCTGGGTTCTCCCAGGCCGCCATCGGCAGCGCTGCCGTCGGCATGCTTGCCGAAGACGGTTCGAAGTTCGGCCCCGCCCTCATCTTCACGGCGCTCCCCGAGTCGATCGTGATCCTGGGCGCCCTGCCGCTCTTCCTGGCCTGAACCTACGGACGCGCAGCGCTCGCGCTGCACGCCCACAGGAGGAATCGAGATGACGCTTGAATCGCTTTCAAAGGACATCACGGCAGCCGCGAAAGCGGAAGCCTCGGAGATCGCCGCAACCGCTCAGGCGGAAGCAGACGGCCTTCGCCGAGAAGCGGAGGCCAAGGCTGACGCCATCCGGAGCGAGGCGGCCGCACGGGCCGCTCGGGAAGCGGAACAGGTGGCACGTGAAGTGGTTGCCAGCGCCCGTCAGGTCAACCAGAAGGATCTGCTCGTCGCACGACGTGCCGCCCTTGACGCCACCCTCGCGCAGGCGAGGGAGACGCTGGGTGACCCGAAGTGGAAGGGCCGAGCCGGGTTGCTCAAGTCCCTGATGGCCAAAGCCGACGAGATCGGCACCTCAGGGTACGCCGTACGTCCGGTTGGCGTGGACAAGAAGGCCGTCAAGGACCTCGCCGGCTCTCGCTCGATGGGCGAGGAGACCGACGGACTCGGCGGCTTCGTGCTCGACGCAGAGGACGGTTCGGTCTCCTATGATTTCCGTTTCGACGCCCTCCTGACGCGCGCCTGGACCGACAACCTGCCCGGCGTCTCCGCTGCTTTGTTTGACTGAGGCCTCGACATGCGCTTCGGATCCACACCCTACGTCGCCTCACGGGCGAAGGCGAGGAAGAACTCCCTCGCCGACAGGGCGCGGCTCCGACAGATCATCCACCAACACCCCGATCAACTCACGGTGGCGGTGGCCGACCTTGGTTACCGAGCGGAAATCGACCGGTACGCAGCAACCTACGACGGTGGCGACCTCGTTGAGGCGGCCCTGAGCGACAACCTCGCTCACGAGTTGGACGCGATGATGGACTTGTGCTCCGGCGCTGTGGCGCGCATTGTCTCGGTCTATACCGGCCGGTTTGAGTACCACAACGCCAAGGCCGTGCTTCGGGCGGTGCTGAACGAGGTTGAAGCCGACAAGGTTGGTCACGATATCCTGCCTGACCTGAACGACCTCAACACGCCATGGCTGCAGATCGTTGAGCGCTCGGACAGCCTCCGCGCCGCCGTGACACTGATGCGTCGGAAGGCGTTCGGACCTGCTTTGATGGCCCTGCCAGAAGACGCAACGCTTGCAGCGTACGAGGATGCGTTGGACCGCCACTACTTCGCCAACGCCCTCTCGGCCCTTGGAGGCTCCAAGCCCGATGTTCGGATGCTGAAGGACCTCCTCGCGACGGAAATCGATCATCGGAACATCATCAACCTCCTTGAGGCGGATGCGATGCGGCTGGAAGGCACGCGCGTGGTTGAGTCGCTGATTCCCGGCGGGCGGTTGATTCCCAAGCGAGCGTTCACCGCTGTCTCAAGCGGGGGCCGTGCTTCCCTGATGGAGGTGCTTCGAGGTTCCAACCGCTTTGACATGAACGGGTTTGAAGCCGCCGTGAAGGCCTCCGACGAAGCCATGTCCCTCGACCCGGTCATCACGTGGCTTGGCGTCCGGGAGACCGCCCACCTGAGCCGGATGAGCTACCTGCATCCGGTGTCGGCCCTCCCCGTCGTGCATTACATCGCCATGAAGGTGCAGGAGGTCAAGGACCTCCGCATCATCACACGCGGTTTGCTTGCAGGCTTGCCTGCTGACGTGGTGGAGGCCCACGTCTACTGAACGGAGGTGTGATGCATGGAAATCGCCGTTGTCGGTTCTCCCGAATTCACCCTTGGCTTCCAACTCGCAGGGCTTTCGCACCTGCACAATCCTTCGGACGACGAGGCCATGGCCTCCGTCCTTCGCACGCTCCTCAACAGCAAGGAGGTGGGCATTGTCGTGGTCGACTCCGCGAGCCTGGCCCGCCTCCCAGAGCGGCTGCGAGAGCAGCTTTCCTCATCCGTGACCCCGACCGTTCTCGGCATCGGGACGGAAGAGGACACCACCCTGCGCGATACCATCCGCAAGGCCATTGGAGTCGACCTATGGGCATGATGTTCCACTACAACTTGGAGGAAGAAGAATGAGCAAGGAAGGACAGATCTATCGAATCTCAGGCCCTGTGGTAACCGCCAAGGGCATGAGCGCTGCCATGTACGACGTCGTGCGCGTTGGAAACGAAGGACTGATGGGTGAAGTCATCGAACTTCACGGCGATCAGGCCGTCATTCAGGTGTACGAAGACACCTCAGGTATTCGCCCCGGCGAACCGGTGCTGAACACCGGTGAAACGCTCTCCGTGGCCCTCGGTCCCGGTCTGCTGACGCAGATTTACGACGGGATTCAGCGTCCCCTCCAGACGCT
>Ga0181588_10003177_pt1 | contig 13897 bp, 15 predicted proteins | sample 071ome_26_FD_148607 | JGI IMG/M metagenome (GOLD analysis project Ga0181588, IMG submission 148607) | Coastal salt marsh microbial communities from the Groves Creek Marsh, Skidaway Island, Georgia - 071409BT metaG (spades assembly) | ecosystem: Environmental > Aquatic > Marine > Intertidal zone...
AGTTCGCCGCGTTCGAGACGGCCTTGAACGACGCGTTGGGATCGCTCGGCGCCGATCAGAGGCAAATCAGCCAGCAGAACCAATCCCTCCAAGCGATCGCCGACGCGACCGAGGAAGGTCTGGGCAATATCGTGGACGCCGATCTCGGTCGCGAATCCGCGCGACTGGCGGCACAAAGCGTGCAATCGCAGTTGTCGATTCAAACCTTCAATATCGCCAACAATTCCACGAGCAGCATTCTCGGCCTGTTCCGATAGGTTCGCGCGTCGATCGCGCCTGTTGATAGAGGTTTGTATCTAGTCGCGGTATCGAAGCCTCCCACTATGATGCCCGTCTACCGTCGCCCTGGCGAAGGCCAGGGCTCTTGCCTCCACCGTCAAGTAACCAGGGTCGGTGGAATCAAACATATATTTCAGAATGTTAAACTTTCTCGCCACAAGCCCCGGCCTTCGCCGGGGCGACGGTAAATTTGAGGTAACGGAAGGGGACGCGGGTTGTGGTAGACGCAATTCAGTACTGCTAGATGAAGCTTATTTCGGGAGCGGTTGCGCCTTGATGCCGACGAAGGTTTTGATCTTGTGTTCCAGTACGCACCAAACCGAGCATTCCGGGTCGGCGCGGGTATAGGGCGCGGACATCTGCAGGCCCAGGAACAGGAACACCACCGTTAGGAAAATCAGCAATTTAAGGACCGGGCCCGCCAACACGCGTAGCCGTTGCCGTATGTCCATGTCCGCTGGATCCAATGCCGCCTCCGCGACCAATATGGGCGAAACGCCGCCTTGAGCTTACGCTATACGCGCTGAATGTTCAGCTTGAGAAGGCCGGCATGATCTTTTCCGCGAAGATTCGCATCGCGCCCTCCGTCTGGGGCGAGAGCAATACATAGCCGACACCGCCTTCGCGAAGCTTGTGCAACCTGTCGATGATCTCCTCCGGCGAGCCTATCAGCACACCTTCCTCGGTCGCCTTCACCAGATCCTGGTCCGAGACCATGCTGGATTTGGCCTTGCCGTCCCGAAAGGTGCCGTGGGCGTTCATGAAGGTCAACTGGCGGATCCGCGCGGCGACCGCCGCCTCGCGTTGGCTTGGCGTTTCGGCGATATACAGGGCCCGGGCAACGGCGGCGCCCATTGGGTTCCATTCCCTTTCCGCTCCCTCCAAGGCACGGCGATAGACCGCGAGCCGCTCCAGCGCCACCTCGACGGTTTGAAACTGATCGAGCAATAGATTGTAACCGCCCTCCGCCGCGTCTCGCAGGGATTGCGGACGACCGGCGGCCATCCAGAACGGTGGATGCGGATCCTGCACGGTTGCCGGCTCGACCAGAATATCCTCGAACCGCCAGCGCTTTCCGTGATGCGAGAACCGGCCTTGGGTTGTCCAGGCGGTTCGGATCACGGTCATCGCCTCGTCAAAGCGCTCCGTCGCCTCTTCGATCGGGATGGTGAAGCCCTCGAATTCCGAGAACCGATAGCCCTTGCCGACACCAAAATCAAAGCGCCCGCCCGACAACAGATCCAGCGTCGCCGCCTGCTCGGCGATCAGCACCGGATTGTGCCATGGAAGCACCACGACGGCGGTTCCGAGCCGGATACGGCTGGTGCGCGCGGCGAGGAAGGTCAGGAGATTGAGCGACGCCGAAACCTGACCCATGCCGGTGAAGTGATGCTCGACCACGAAATTGCCGTGATATCCAAGCGCCTCGGCCTCGATCACCGCGTCGATATAGGCCTCGTAACTGGTCTGATAACCGGTGACATCGCCGCAGACGGCGCTGATGCCGCCGAACATCCCGAACTTCATGATCCGCGCCCTTTTGCCCGTGTCATGCCTCGGCGACGACCGGGTTACTCAGCACGCCGATGCCGCTGATCTCGATCTCGCAGACATCGCCGGGTTTCATGTTTTCCGCGTGCCCTTCCGTGCCCATCCAGACCATGTCGCCCGGATAGAGCGTGAGGTACTTGGACATTTCGCTGATAAAATGGGCGACCCCGAAGATCATGTTGTTGGTGGGAAACCGGATGACCTCGCGACCGTTGAGGCGAACCGTGGTCTCCAAGCCCTCGAGTTCGACATCGGTTTCGATCCACGGCCCCATCGGCGCGAAGGTATCGGTGTTCTTGGCCCGCCAAAGGGTCCGATCGGCGCGTTGCCAGACCCGCTCGCTGACATCATTGCCGATTGTGTAGCCGAACACGCAGTCCAGGGCATCGGCCTTGCTGATATTCTTGACCTGCTTGCCGATGATCGCGACGAGCTCCGCCTCGTATTGAAACTCCTCCGAGGCGTCCTTGGGCTTCACGATCGCGGCGTTGTGGGCGATCAGCGCGTTGTTGGCGCGATAGCCGATATGCGCCTCCTTGGGGATGTTCGGCTCGCGGTTATTGGCCTTGGCGACCTCGATGACATGTTCGGCGTAGTTCAGCCCCGCCGCGTAGAATGTCTTGGGTTCGAGTGGGATCAGGAACTTGGCGTCGGCCACGGCGACCGTTCGTCCGGTGCGCGGGCCGAGGTCGAATAGGTCGTCTTCCACCAAATGGATTTTGTCGGCCTCGACTATTCCGTGAACGGGTGTTCCGTCCACGTCTATTCGCGCGATCCGCATGTCGGCTCCCGAATATGGCCTTGAGTATGATGGCCAAGAGTGTGTTGACCGCCCATCGGCGGGTCAAGCGCGATGGAGCTTGATCCGGCTCGGTATTACAGGGACGATGCGCCGCGTTTTGGAATCTCACCAACGGATTGGACGATTGAATGTACGCGCTCAAGGATTTCGGAAGCTTCCATGTCGGGGGTCGAACCGTCGAGGTGTCGGGTCAACCGACCCAAACCCTGTGGTTCAGCGCGCATATGCCCTACGAGCACGATCCGAACGGTGAGTTCCTGATCGAGCAGGTCTATGTGCAGTACTACATTCCCGCCGAGCAGCGTCACCCGCTTCCCTTGGTGCTCTTGCACGGCGGCGGATTGACGGGTGCCTGTTGGGAGACCACGCCGGACGGCCGGCCCGGTTGGCTGCATGACTTCCTGCGTCAAGGCTTCGCGGTTTATGTGATTGATAACGTCGAGCGGGGACGGTCGGGGTTCTGTGCCATTGACGGGATCTGGGACGGCGCGCCGGTCAGTCGAACCCAGGACCAGGCGTGGGATCTGTTTCGCTTCGGTCGCAAGGAGGATTTCGCGGCCCGCAAGCCGTTCCCGGGACAGCGTTTCCCCTTGGACGCGCTGGAGAATTTCCAAAGGCAATTCGTGCCGCGCTGGACCTCGACGTCGGAGCCGCAGATGCGCGGTGTCGGCGCGGCGCTGCAAAGGATCGGGCCCTGCATGCTTCTATGTCACAGCCAGGGCGGGTATATCGGCAGCAACGCCGCTGTCCAAAACGCCGACGTGATCAAGGGTTTCATCAGCGCCGAGGGTTCGGGATGGCCGGAAGACGACATGATCTCATCCGAGACCGTTGGTGGCAGGCCATGGCTCTTGCTGTTGGGTGACTACATCTCGGAGTCCGAGCGTTGGACGACCGCGCGGGCACAGACCGCCGAGTTCGGCGAGAAGGTGCGGGCGAACGGCGGGACCGCTGAACTTGTCGAACTGCCGGATGTCGGCTTCCCCGGCGCCACGCACATGTTCATGATGGACGAGCATTCCGCCGAGATCAGCGCCTGGATCGGGGACTGGGTCCGCCGGAATACCTGAACCGACGCGGGGTAGTTCGCGATCGGGCTTGGCGGTAGCCGTTTTTCGAGTAAGCTTGGCGGAAAGAACGGCGGAGGCGGCCCATGAAATTTCCGCGTACCGACCATCTGGTCCTTCGCATCGGCGGCACGCTGATGGGGGTGTTTTTCCTCGCCGTCGGCTATCTGACATTGACCGGGCTGGAGACGGCGGAAGGCGTGACGGCGCCCGACCGTGTCTATTGGTACGGCGTGACGATGATCATCGGTGGGGTTCTGGCCATTGGCTTCGCTTGGCTCGAACCGCGCCTGGACCAAGTCTATTGCGCGACGCCGAAGCGCTGGTTTCGACGTCGCCCCTATGAGAGAGACAGCGAACCCGGTTAGGCTTCGGCGCGCGGCCCCCGCATATAGTGCTTTTCGGGCCGATAGACCGAGGACAATCGCCGTAGGATGTTTTTCAGATAACACATGAGAGTCTTCCCTTGCCGTCATGGAAGCCCTGGCTTCCGATTGGCGATGATCCAGGCAAGAAGCGGGCCAAATTCGGGCCGAGGGGAGCGGGCGCTTCCTGCTTGTTTGTGAATTTGGGTTTTGTGGCATCCCGCGTCCAGGGCGCGCGGTCCGGGATTGTTTCGCGCGGTGAGAAAGGCCAAAATCGGGGACAAGACCTGTCAGCCCCTGGAGCCCGCCAAAATGTCGAAAATCGAGCTGAAACCACTTTCCGATAGCGTCGGCGCGGAAGTCGGGGGCGTTGATCTTTCCAATCTCGACGACGCCACGTTCTCCGAAGTAACTCGGGCATTTGATACGCATCATGGTTTGCTGTTCCGCGATCAGAACCTGTCCCCGGATGATCTTGTCGGTTTCAGCCGCCGCTTCGGTGATCTCGACCACGCGCCGATCATGGAGAACGGCAAGACGGCGGTCGCGGGCTATCCCGAGATCTATATCGTCTCCAACATCAAGGATAACGATGGCAAGGCGATCGGCAGTCTCGGTGCCGGCGAGGCGGTTTGGCACACCGATATGTCCTATCTCGAGAACCCGCCGGATATCTCGATGCTCTATGCCTTGGAGGTTCCGCCCGCCGGTGGCGACACCTCGCTATGCAGCATGGAGGCGGCGCATGATGAGTTGCCGGCGCATCTGCGGGAGAAGGTCGCCGGGCTCTCGATCAAGCATGACGGGACCTACAATTCCGGCGGTTTCCTGCGCCAGGGGGTGCGCGAGGACAGCGACCCCATGACCTGCGAGGGACAGCCGCATCCGATCGTCTGCGCGCATCCGAACACGGGACGGCCCGTCCTCTATCTCGGTCGCCGACGGAATGCCTATATCATGGGACTGGAGCGGCAAGAATCCGAGGATCTACTTGACGCACTCTGGGAGTTCGCGACGCTTCCCCAGTATACCTATACCCACAAGTGGCGGGTCGGAGATCTGCTGATGTGGAACAATCGATCAACCATGCACCGGCGCGAGCCCTTCGACGCCAACGCGCGGCGCCTCATGCAACGTACCCAGATCAAGGGGGGAAGCCAGCCGCGTCCGGTCGCATAGATGGTCGCCGGGGCGGTCGTGGGCCTCAGTCCCGGATCGCCGCCATGACCCTTTGGCAAAAGCCGTCGAAGGTTTCCCGCTCTATCCAGCGGACCACCGCGACGAGGTCCAGCTTCGGTTCGATCCAGATGATGTTGGAGCCGAAGCCGACGGCGCAAAAACCGTCCTTGCCGGCGCTCGATAGGCGTTGGCCGGAGCGGTTGAGCCACCACATGAAGCCATAATCCTCGTAGACCGAGCACGGCGCGACGGCCTCGCGCATGTAAGCCTCGGACAGCAGGCGCCGGCCGTCCCAAACACCGGCGCGCTGCATCAGCAGGCCAATGCGCGCTTGATCAAGCGAGTTGATGAAGACGCCGCCGCCCCAGTGCGAGCCGCCCGAAACCGCTTGCATCCGCCGGTCGCCGATCTCCACCCAGGAATTCTCGTAGCCGTGCCATTCCCAATCCGGCGAGGCGCCGATCGGCTCCATGATCCGTTCTCGAAACAGTTCCGGTAGGGGACGCTTCGCGACACGCATCAACGCGAGGGACAGGCGGTTCACGCGAACATCGTTATACTCCCAGAAGGAACCCGGCGCGCTGAGTTCGCGCTCCTCGCCCTTGTTAAGGTTCTCCGCCGGGTCCTTGGCGAGATCCCGGTTGCGGTCGATCACATCGGGCTTGCCCCAAAGCGTCCCTTCCCATTCGCTGGTCTGTTGCAGCAGATGTCGCCAGGTGATCTGGTGATTGTGTGGCGGCTCGAAGCCTCCATCATCCACCAGGTCCCTGACCGGGGCGTCGAAGTCCGGGATCAGGCCGTCGTCATGCAGCAATCCGGCGCAGATCGACAGCAGGCTCTTGGCGACGGAGAAGGTTATGTCGTTCCGCTCCACCGGACCCCATTGGGCAACGATGCGACCGCCGCGCAGGATAAGACCATGTGGGTCCTCGCGAGGGCGGGTCGGGCCGATGATGTCGCCCCAGGGCGGTGGTTCGGCGAAGGCTCGTTTCTCCGTCAGGGCCTTCAACACGTCGCGATCCATGGAGGATTCATTGGCGATCGCGTAGTCGACGGCGGCTTGGACGGCGCTGGGGTCCAGGCCTGCGGCGGCTGGTGCCTGGATCTCCCATCCAGCGTTGGCCTTGGGGAAATAGGGTGTGCTCATGGGGCTTTCTCCTCGGTGGCGGCAGAGTAAGATGTTGGTGGCGGCACGTCCACCGGATCGCGCGGGAGAAGCAGGTATGTTCGAGGGTTTCGAGATCAGGAAGGTCGAGACGGGAGAGGCGACGATCCATGTTCGCGTCGGCGGGACGGGGCCGGTGGTGGTTCTGCTGCATGGCTACCCGCAAAGCGGGGTCTATTGGCATAAAATCGCGCCGAGCCTGGCTGAACGGTATCGGGTGATCATTCCCGATCTCCGCGGCTATGGCGACAGCGTCGGCCCGGCGCCGGACGAGGCCAACATGCTCTACTCAAAGCGCGCCATGGCCGGTGATGTCGCGCAGGTGCTCGATGCGTTGTCCGAGGACGGGGCGATGATCGTCGGCCACGATCGGGGCGGGCGGGTCGCGTATCGCTTCGCGCTGGACCATCCCGAGAGAACGCGCAAGCTCGCGGTCCTGGATATGGTGCCCACCTCCGAGACCTGGGAGCGCATGGTCGCGGCGGAGGCCATCGCGGCCTATCACTGGCCGTTTCTCGCCCAGGGCAACGGGTTGCCGGAACGCATGATCGGTCATGATCCCGACGATTATCTGCGCCATACGCTGAATTCATGGACCCGGGTGAAGGACTGCTTCACCGAGGCGGCCATGGCGGAGTATCTACGGTGCTTCGCGAAACCCTCGGTGATCGCCGCTTGCTGCGCCGACTATCGGGCCGGCGCCACCGTGGATTGGGAAATCGACCGCGCGGACGCGGAGGCCGGCGGGAAGATCGCCTGTCCGCTATTGGCGCTGTGGGGCCAGCGACCGGGCCGGGAGAAATCGAAAAGCCTGGAGATCTGGGGTGCCTGGTGCGCGGGACCGGTGTCCGGTGGGCCGATCGATAGCGGCCATTTCCTGGCCGAGGAGAACCCGACCGCCACGCTCGCCGCCTTGTCCGATTTTCTCGCCGATTGACACCACGGTGGCGCGCGGCGACCGATAAACCAAATTAGGAGGCGCATATGTCAGATGCCAAACCCAAGGATCACGGCCCGGTTTATTTCCATCAGGATGATATGGAATGGGAGACCCTGCGGTTCCCGGGCCAGCACTCAAAGATGGTCTTTCATCCTTCCGAAGAGGCGCCGACCCAGCCGAATTCCGGTTTCGTGAGATACGAAGCGGGGGCCCATCATCCCAGGCATCGCCATGATTTCGCGCAGGTCTGGTATGTGCTCGAGGGTGAATTCACCATCGGCGAACGCAAGATCGGGCCGGGCACCGTGGTCTATCACGCCGACCCGCATTACGAGGAGGATCTGTCGACCGAAACCGGCGGCTTGATGTTCTTCGTGCAATATCAGGGCCCGACCACCGGCGGGCGCCCGATCTATGACGGTCGCTTCAACATGGCCGAGCGAAAGCCGCTATCCGAGGAAAATCTCGAGGTTTGACACCGGTTAGCGCCGCCTCTCGAAGCGTTGCTCCGTGACCTCGACGCCCCAGGTGGTATCGGGATGTTCGGAGACAAGTGCGAATCCATGGGCCTCGTAGAGATGGCGCGCGGCGTCCAAGCCCTTGAAGGTATCCAGATAGACCAGGGCGAAACCAACTTCGTCGCAGAACGACATCGCCTCGGTCATGAGCCGCCGGCCGATACCGGTGCCGCGCGCCTTGTCCGAAGTAATGAACCAGCGCAAATGGGCTTCGTTCGCGCTGGTCTCGGAGCCGTCAATGGTAATCGAGGCAAGCAGATGACCGCCGCGCCGGGCCGCTAGAAAAAGATCACGGGCGGGGTCCATCCGCGGTATGAACTCGGCCATGCCGGCGGCGACCTTGGCCTCGAAATACGGCCCGAAGCCCCATTCCCGGGCATAGTAACGACCATGTAGCGAGACCACTTGACCAAGTGTTCCCGGCGCCCAACCGGTGATGCTGATCCCTTGGGGCTCTGAAGCGGCGGCCATGGCTAACTCCAAGTTGTGGCGCAACGTTGAAGTTGTCAGTATAGCTTGAGTCCGATCCGAACGCTTGCTTGAAGGGAGGCCCCGATGGCCATGGATCCCAAGGTTCTCGAGAAAATGAGCCGCCCTCGTTACACCGGCGTTCCAACCTTCATGCGCGCGCCGTACACCGAAAGCCTCGATGGACTCGACATCGCCATGATCGGCGTTCCCTATGATGGCGGCGTGACCAATCGTCCGGGCTCGCGCCATGGGCCGCGCGAGGTTCGTAACCAATCCTCATTGATGCGTCTGACCAATCAGGCGACCAAGGTCGAACCCTACAAGCTTTGCACCGTCGCGGATGTCGGCGATGCCTATGTCGAAAAGCCCTATCATCTCGAAAACGCCCATGACGAAATTCAAAAAGCGTTCGAGCCGATCAAGGCCGCCGGGGTGATCCCCTTGGCGGTGGGCGGCGATCACTCGATTTCCCTGCCGATTTTAAGGGTCTTGGGACGGGAAGCGCCGGTGGGGATGGTGCATATCGATGCCCATTGTGACACCGGCGATGGCCATCTCGGATCACGCTTTCACCACGGTGCGCCGTTTTCCCGGGCGGTGGAAGAAGGCGTGCTTGATCCCAAGCGAACGATCCAGATCGGTATTCGCGGGAGCTTGAACGACCCCGACCAGTGGTCGTTCAGCTATGACAGCGGCATGCGGGTCATTCAGATGCACGAGGCGCACGCCATGGGCATCGAGGCGGTGCTCGCCGAAACCCGCCGGGTCGTGGGGGACGGTCCGACCTATCTTTCCTTTGATATCGACGCGTTGGACCCGGCGTTCGCGCCGGGCACCGGAACGCCGGAGATCGGCGGTTTCAGCTCGCTTGAGGGTCAGCTTTTGGTGCGTGGTTTATCCGGATTGAACTTGATCGGTGCGGATGTGGTCGAGGTCGCCCCGCCGTTCGATCCCTCGGGGCTAACGGCGATGGCGGGGGCGACGATCATGTTCGAAATCCTTTGTGTGCTTAGCGAAGCAGTGGCCACGCGACGCTAGTTCGGGGCTGGAAGCGGCGGCGCGCGCAGGTGTTTTTCGCGGGGCGGGCGGAGAGTGAATGCTTGAGGTTTTCGTTAATTCGAGCGTGAAGCTGCTTCGACATTCAAGCGGAGGTGCCTGTATTTTTCAGGTTTGTTTTTAATCAGGAAATAAAAAATGGGGTTTGTTCTTCGCCGCCCGAATTGAATTTTGGGTTCCTTTTTTCGTGGGCGTGGCGAAAAATTTTTAGATTTACATACGATGGGAGCTTTTCTCTCTGGAACGGGTCGGAAAGTGAACATCTGGCACGCCCCGTTGCTTGGGTTGGCGATTGGCTCCATGGTCATGGGCGCGGCCTTGCTGATCGCCACGCCCGGGATATCGGTTGAGACCCGATCGCCTTGCGCCGTGAACCCCGAGCCCCCGACCTCGACGGATCCGGCGGTGGCCCGGCCGCCGCGCATGGCATCCGTTGCTCTACCGCCGCCGCCGCCGCGACCGTCGCCCGTCCAGCCGGCGGTCAAGGAAGTGTCGGCGCCCAAGGCACCTCTTGGTCCGCCACGGATAAAGCCGGACCGAGGCAGGCTCACTAAGGGAGCCGCGGCGTCTCCGGCTCGGTCGCCGGCGCCCCTCGCGCCCAAGGCCCGGACTTTGCGCGACTTGCCTAAACATTCCTCCGCGTCATCACGACCGTTGATCGCGGCTCGGGAGCGAGAGGTGGAGGGGCGTCCGTTGCTCAGAATGCTCGAGCACGGCAAGGGGCCGTCCGTCGAGATCGCCTGGCCCGAACATAGGGTCGCTCGGGCCAAGCTCTATGAATTGCTGAGGCGATGCCATGGGCTCGAAACCGTACTGTTACGTGGTCGGGAGATTCTCATGGGAAGCGAGGACGGCAAGCACGGAAGCTTTGATACGGATCGTCATAGCGGGTTTCTGCGCGCTGTTATCGGGGCGTCGCCGCGGCGTTAGATCGAGATCCTCGCGGCGTTGAGAGCCCGGCATGGAGACGAGGGCGGTACGCCCGCTAGGTTGCTTTCGCGGTCCTTTGACGCGCGTCTTCTGGGGGGCTTTCGAGGCTTGCCGGGGTATCGCGCGGCCGAGAGGGTTACCGCGCGATACGCGATCGTGGGGCGGCGGGTGATGGTTCTGGCGATTAACGTGGATGGTCGCGACATCGCCGGGCGCATCGAGATTGACCCGGCGAAACGGTGTGTGTCGTCATGATCATGCTCCGCCGAATAGCAAGCGTTTCGGCGGCCTTGATCCTAGCGGTCGCGGCACATGCATGCGCGCTGACACACAACCGTGGTCCCGGTGCTATGGAGGGCCCATCGACACTCTCGCCACCAACTCGCCCGGGACACGAGCGAGGGATGCCCGGCCCGCGGGATGCGTTCCTGAGAAACCCGCCAAGCTGCGTGGTGCTGCTCCCGGCGGAAGCGACAGGCCGCGGCGCCGTCGGGGCCCATCTGGTCGAGGCGGCCGTGGAACGATTTCTCGCGGTTCGATTTGACCGCTTGGTGTCCGGCGCTCGTCGCGACCGAATGGCTCGCCACCTAGCCTTGGATCTCCGCCGTCCCAGCGATTTGCGCGTTCTGGCCAACCACGCGCGATGCGATCACGCGTTGGAGGTAAGGGTCGACGTGGGGGCGCTGGCCTACGCGGTTGTTTGGGCGGAGCGTCGGGTGACGCTGTCCCTCACCTTGCGAAGGATCGGCGGTGACGCTGAAATCCTGTGGTCGGCGAAAGCCGTCGGCGCGCGCGGAGACGTAGGCCTTCCCGTCTCGCCGCTTGGCCTCTTGAGTGCCCTGTTTCGGGCCGGTCGCGTGGCGGGGGACAAGGATCAGGCGCGGTCGCTGCTTGATGATGTTTTACGCGAAATGACGGCTGGTCTTCCGGATGTTCGAGGGCTCGCCCGCGCCGCGCCGCGCGGAGCAGCGGATCGGATCTAGCGTCTCCAGCATCCCGTCTCGCTCGCGGCGAATCTCGATGAACTCTCCTGGGATCCCGTCGAGCGCGCGAGGGTGAACAGCCGAGGCACGGCGATTGTTTCTCGTTGCCCGACGGCGGGACGGATGAAGCCGGCTCATGAATTGCGGATAAGCGAATAAGTTAATTGTTTCCATGATGTTAATGCCGGATTCGCGAGGTTCCGCAGGCCAGGCTGTGAAAAGATTGTGGATAAGTTGCGCTTTTCACATCGAAATCCTTATATAAAAAATCTTTCTAAATTTATGGTGATTTCGCGAATTGCTTTAGATGGTGGCGCGACGAGAGTTGATTGAGCCAAGTCGATATTTTTTGGATTTCTGACTTATCCACAGGTTTGGGGAAACTACAGGCTTTCGCTAGCCCGCGAAAAAACCTAAATAATTTTGATCAGCCATTTGTTCTCCGGGCATTTCAAGGGCCCATGTCGGGTGAAAGGGGAACGGTGGGATTTCGGCATTGAGATGGTGATGTGATTGCCGGACGCCGTATGGTGACAAGGTGATCGCGGGCCCCGCGTGGAGTGCCGCGTTGGAGATTTCATAATGAGTGACGACATTGCCCTGATCGACGCGAGTGGGCTCAAATGTCCCTTGCCGGTTCTGAAGGCGCGCAAGGCGATAAAAAGCCTCGACGCGGGCGCGCGAATTCGCGTTGTGTCCACTGATCCGGCATCGCCACTGGACTTCAAGCATTTCTGCAATACCGCCGGCCATGAATTGCTGAAGATTACCGAGGACGGCGAGCGTATAGAGTTCTTGATCGCCAAGGCCGCTGAGTAGCCGCGATCGGCGCGAGACCGCGCGTCGAAGCGCGAGGATTTCCCGGAGTGATCCAAGGAGGGTGCCATGAGCAAGGCCGACCGAACGTTAAGCGTGAATGGTCGCGACTATCACTGGCCCGCGCGCCCGTTGGTGGTGGTCTGTATTGACGGCTCCGAGCCGGATTACATCGAACAAGCGATGACCTCCGGCCATATGCCGTTCACGGCCGGTATGTTGGCGCGCGGCGCGGACCTTCGGGCGGAATGCGTGGTTCCGAGCTTTACCAATCCCAATAATCTTTCGATTGTCACCGGGCGTCCGCCGTCGGTTCACGGTATCTGCGGCAACTTCTTCTACGATCGCGACGCGGACGCGGAGGTCATGATGAATGAGCCGGCGCATCTTCGAGCTCCGACGATTTTCTCGGCTTTCGAGGCGGAGGGCGCTCGGATCTCCGTGATTACGGCCAAGGATAAGCTCCGGCGTCTGCTGGGCCACGGTTTGTCGCACGGGCCGGGAGGTTCGATCTGTTTTTCCGCGGAGAAAGCGGATGAGGTCACGCTCGCCGGGAACGGGATCGAGGACGTGCTCGGGCTTACCGGATTGCCGGTGCCCTCGGTCTATAGCGCGGATCTATCCGAGTTCGTGTTCGCCGCCGGCGTCCGGCTGATGGAGCGCGAGCGGCCCGACCTGATGTATCTATCGACGACCGACTATATCCAGCACAAATTCGCTCCCGGGTCCGACGGCGCGAACGCGTTCTACACCATGATGGACGGCTATTGGGCGGCGCTGGACAAACTCGGCGCGACCCTGGTACTGACCGCCGATCACGGCATGAGCGCCAAGCATGACGCGTCCGGAGAACCGGACGTGATCTATTTGCAGGATGTGCTTGATGGGCTCATCGGTGTTAGCCGAGCCCGGGTGATCCTGCCGATTACCGATCCCTATGTCGCTCACCACGGGGCGCTCGGCTCTTTCGCCACGGCTTATCTTCCGGAGGAAGTGGATATTGTCGGTGTCATCGGCGCGCTCGCCGAAATGGACGGCATGGCGGCGGTTCTGAGCCGAGCCGAAGCCTGCGCCCGTTTTGAACTGCCGGAGGACCGGGTCGGCGATATCATCTTGATCTCGAGCGAAAACAAGGTCCTCGGCATCTCGGCGGAACACCATGATCTCTCGGGACTCGATGTTCCGCTACGTTCGCACGGCGGGCTGAGCGAACAGATCGTGCCGCTGCTTTGCAGTGTCCCCGTCGAAGATTTCCCGCCAGGGCACCGGCTCCGCAATTTCGATGCTTTTCATCTCGGGCTGAATTTGATCCGAAAGCCCGCCTCTACGGGCGAGACGGCTGGTTGACGGCGCGCGCGGAAGCGCCGGTCCCACCGGAGCGAGGTCTCGGCACGGGGGAGGAGGGATCGGCCCGGCCATAGAACCGTAGCCGATCCTCGGCGGAGAAGACGACGTCGGGCTCCTCCATATAGGACAGAACCGCGACCAGTCGCGACATATGACCTTGGGTCGGCGTGACCCGATGCGGTGACCGGTAGCCGGCGAAAACGTTCAATGTGCCGGCTTTGATCGGAAGATCCGTGACCTCCGGGTCCTCGTCCGATAGCAGGGCGATGACACCCCGATGGTTCGGCTCGCCTGGAGCCCTGAGATTGTGTCGGTATTGAAACATGCCGCCTTGTTCGGGACGCCGCAGAAGCAGGGTGACGGTGAATTCAGCTCGATCGAAATGCCACCCGATCCGATCTCCCTCGCGATAGCTCATGACATTCACG
>Ga0181588_10003181_pt1 | contig 13892 bp, 9 predicted proteins | sample 071ome_26_FD_148607 | JGI IMG/M metagenome (GOLD analysis project Ga0181588, IMG submission 148607) | Coastal salt marsh microbial communities from the Groves Creek Marsh, Skidaway Island, Georgia - 071409BT metaG (spades assembly) | ecosystem: Environmental > Aquatic > Marine > Intertidal zone...
AAGGCCAGCAGCAGGGCCAACGCGAAGGGCAGCAGCAGGGCCAACGCGAAGGGCAGCAGCAGGGCCAACGCGAAGGGCAACAACCGGGCGAACGCGAAGGGCAACAACCGGGCGAACGCGAAGGGCAGCAGCAGGGCCAACGCGAAGGGCAGCAGCAGGGCCAACAGCAAGGCCAACAGCAAGGCCAGGGCGGCGAGCGTCAGCGAGGCAACCAAGCCAGTCCAACGGGGGGTGGTTTGCGCGACTTCTTCAATGACAATGAAACGGTGCGCAACAATCAGGGCGGACCGCTGACCGGCGACAACTATCGCGACTGGTCGGACAGTCTGCGCGACGTCGAGGAGATGTTGGATGTGCCGGAGTTGCGTGAACAGGTTGCCCGAGTTCGCGGCCGCGCCCGGGCTGTTCGCGCGGAGTTCAAGCGGCATGGCAAAGAACCCCAGTGGGACCTGGTCGAATCACAGATCTACGGCCCCTTGCTGGAGTTGCGCGACGCCGTCATTGAGGAGTTGGCTCGCCGGGATTCGGAGAAACCCCTGACGCCGATTGACCGGGATCCCGTTCCGCCGCGTTACGCCGAGAAGGTTCGACGCTACTACGAGGAGCTTGGCAGCAGCGAAGCCGGCCGCCGTTCCAAGTGACGACCTCGTCACTCGCCATTTTCCCGTTTTTTATCTGCCGATGAGATGATCGATCCGGTCGGCCAGCAGCGTTCACCATCTGATCGCGCGGTCAATGGGTGGATTGCGTTCGCCCTCGTCGTGGCGGCGTTCATGCTATACCTGCCGACTCGAGGCTTCGATTTCGTCAACCACGACGACCCCGGGTACATCACCGCCCACGAACTCGTGCAGCAGGGTTTGACCTGGGAGGGCGTGAAATGGGCCTTCACCGGAACGCACCTCCTCAACTGGCATCCGCTCACCACGCTTTCCCACATGGCCTTGTGTGAGTGGTTTGGTCTGAATGCGGGAGCCCATCACCTGGCCAATGTCCTGATTCATGCGCTTAATGCCGCGCTGCTTTTCTACGTTCTTTGGCGGCTCACCCGCGCCCGTTGGCCCGCCGCCATGGTCGCGGCCTTGCTGGCCCTCCATCCGCTGCATGTCGAATCCGTCGCCTGGATATCCGAGCGAAAGGACGGGCTCAGTCTGCTCTTCTGGCTGCTGACGACACTGGCCCACGTTCGCTGGGTGGAGCGATCGACGCCCTTGCGCTATGCGGCCCTGGTGGGGGCCTTTGCCCTCGGCATCCTGACCAAGCCGATGATCATCACGCTGCCCTTCGCGTTGCTGCTGCTGGACCTCTGGCCCTTGAAGCGGATTCAGCCGGGTTCCGCCCGGGAGATCCTCGGCCAACTGAAGCGACCGGCGCTGGAGAAGATCCCTTTGTTTGCGCTAGCCGGTTTCCTGGCCATCATGACCGTGAACGCGCAGAGACAGGGCGCCGTGGTCGAGCTCGAACGACTCCCCCTGGATCTTCGAATTGGCAATGCGCTGGTCGCGTACGCGCTCTATCTCGGCAAGATGATCTGGCCGACGAACCTGGCTGTCTTCTACCCGCATCCCGGACAATGGCCGGCATGGGGCGTCGCGGGGGCGGCCCTGTTGTTTGTCGGCGTCAGCGGCTTCGCCCTGCGCACGCTCCGATCGCGTCCGCACATCGCGGTGGGTTGGTTCTGGTTTGTCGGAACGCTCGTTCCCGTGATCGGCCTCATGCAGGTCGGCGACCAGGCGATCGCCGATCGCTATGCCTACATTCCCTTGATCGGGATCTATGCGCTTGTTTGCTGGGAGGCCGCCGATCGAATTCATCGCATTCCCGTCAGGTTCATCGCCGGGGCCGGCGCGGCCCTGCTCTTGGTCTGCGCCATCGTCTCCAGCCGGCAGATCGGCTATTGGCGAAACAGCGAGACCCTGTTCCGCCGGGCGTTGGCCGTGACCGAAGGCAATGACATCGCCCACAACAATCTGGCGGTCCACCTCGCCGCCCAGGGACAGCTCAAGGAGGCCGAGGAACACCTGAGGCAGGCTTATGCCGTCAACCCACACAATCCTGAGATGCTGCGCAACCTCGCCATTCTGGCCGCCGGCGCCGGCAATCATGTCGAGGCCGCGCGCTTCGAGGCCGAACGTCTCTCGGAGATTGGCGGCAGCGCGAAGGAATACTTGGAACTGGCGCAAACATTCGCCCAGGCCGGCGACCTTGGCCAGGCGGCCGCCAGCCTGGAAGCGGCGTTGCAACGGGACCCGGACCTCATCCCCGCCCTCAATGTCCTGGCCGGCATCCGCGCCAGTCATCCGGACCCATCCTTCCGCAACGGAGCGGTCGCCCTGCGTCTCGCGCAACACGCCGTAGCCTTGTCCGGCGGGACCGATCCGGCCCTGCTCGACACCCTCGCCATGGCGCAGGCCGAGACCGGCGATTTTGCCGCGGCCGCCGCGACGATCGAAAAAGCCATGGACGCGGCGCGGGCGGCGGGCAGAAACGGATTGATCCCGCCGCTGCAACGTCGTCTCGACCTGTATCGAACCCGACGCCCGTTTCGGCGCGGGCAGTAGCTTGGCGCGGGTTGGCAAGCCCGCATTGGTCCTGAAGCGGTTGCTGGAGAATGGAGAGCTGCCCGATGCCTTTCGCAACGGACCGTTCCGGGTTCCCGACGACGGGATGCTCAAATTGGCGCGCCTTTGCAAAAACTGTGTATTGCGCGTGGAGTCCTACGGGCAATACTGCCGGGCATGTTCTCGAAGGAAATTACGGGGTCGGTCGTGCGGGCGCTGCTCGTCTGCTTCGCGGCCCTGCCAACCCTTTCCGCGGCGCAGGACGTCCAGTTCAACCGCGACATCCGGCCGCTGCTTTCCGACCGCTGTTTTGCCTGCCATGGACCGGACGCCGGTCATCGCAAGGGCAAGCTTCGCCTGGACCTGACGGACGGACCTGAGGGCGCCTACGGCGCCCGCGGCGGCATGGCCGCGATTCAGCCCGGTTCGCCCGATCAAAGCTCGGTCTGGCAACGGCTCATCACCGACGATCCGGACGAGATCATGCCGCCGCCCGAATCGCACAAGGAACCCCTGACCGCCGACGAGAAAGAGCTGTTTCGGAGGTGGATCCAGGAAGGGGCCGAATACCAGGATTTCTGGGCTTTTATCACTCCGAAAAAACCTGCGCCTCCGGAGACCAAGGACACGGGCTGGAGCGCCCGTCCGATTGATCGCTTCGTCCTCCGCAAGCTTGAGGCGGCCGGGCTGTCGCCGAGCGTCCCGGCCGACAAACGGACGCTGATCCGCCGGCTCAGCTTTGATCTCACCGGGCTGCCGCCGACGCGGGAGGAAATCCACGCCTTTCTTGCCGACGAGTCGCCGATGGCCTACGAGCGGCTCGTCGATCGTCTGCTCGCCACGCCGCAGTATGGCGAGCACATGACAAAGTATTGGCTCGACCTGGTGCGTTTCTCGGACACCAACGGAATCCACCACGACCACTATCGCGAGCTGACTCCCTACCGGGATTGGGTCATTCGCGCCTTCAACGCCAACCTCCCCTATGACGAGTTCGTCAAATGGCAACTCGCCGGCGATCTCTACGAGAAGCCTACGACAGACCAGTTGATCGCCTCGGGCTTCAACCGGTTGCACCTGATCATCGATGTGGGCACCGCGCTCCCGGAGGAGAGTTACACGCGCAATGTCATCGATCGGGTCACCTCTGTCGGGACGGCCTTCATGGGGCTGACGGTGCAGTGTTGCGTCTGTCACGACCACAAGTACGACCCGATGACGATGAAGGATTTTTACCAGCTTTTCGCCTTCTTCAACAACATCGACGCCAAACCTGAAACCGGCCGTCGCAGCGGAACGGATTTCAAGCGCGGCCTGCAACCCCCTTACATCGAGTTGCCCGGGGAGGGTCAGGCGGAGCGGTTGGCGGAGCTTGAGGCGCGGGTGAAGGAGTTGAGTGAGAAGGCGGGCGGTCTGGATGCCGAGTTGGGTAAAATCAAGGACCGGCGGCAGAAGATTGCGTTCAATAACCGACACAAGGCGGTCAAGGATGAACTCGAGTCCGCCAAGGCGCTGCGCGACCGGTTGCTGCTGGAGATCCCGGCGGCGATGGTGATGAAGGAACGCGACGAGCCGCGGCCATCCTACATTCTCATCCGCGGCGCCTATGACAATTTCGGCGAGGAGGTCGGCCGGGAAACGCCCGGCTTCCTTCCGCCTTCCCCCAAGAAGGATGGGGTCAAGGATCGCATGGACCTCGCGCAGTGGTTCGTTTCAAAGGATCATCCGCTCACCGCGCGCGTCGCGGTCAACCGTTTCTGGCAGCAGCTTTTCGGCGTCGGGATCGTCAAGACCTCGGAGGACTTCGGCGCGCAGGGTGAATGGCCCAGCCATCCGGAACTCCTCGATTACCTCACGCGCTCGTTTGTCGATTCGGGCTGGGACGTCAAGGGACTGATGAAACGGATCGTCATGTCCCAAACCTATCGCCAATCGTCGGAGGCCACGCCCGAGGCCTTTGCCCGCGACCCGGAGAACCGGCTTCTCGCCCGGGGTTCGCGCTTCCGCATGGACTCGGAGATGATTCGCGACCAGATCCTCTTCAGCAGCGGGCAGTTGAGCGCGAAGCTTTTCGGCAAGAGTGTGAAGCCGCCGCAGCCGAAAGGGCTGTGGAAGGCGACCGGCATGCCCAGTTCCTACCCCAAGGAATATGTTCCGGATTCCGGGGAGAAGATCTACCGCCGCAGTCTCTACACCTTCTGGAAGCGGGGCTTTCCGCCGCCGCAGATGACCATCCTGAATGCGCCCTCCCGCGAGGAATGCATCGCGCGGCGCGAGCGGACCAACACGCCGCTGCAAGCCCTGCTCCTGCTGAATGAAGCGGAGTTTCTGCGCGCCTCCCGCGGTCTCGCGCAGCGCGTCCTGGCGGACGCCGCGTTGGACAGCGACGCCCGGCGCTTGACCGCCGCTTACGAGACGATCACATCGCAGCTGCCCGACGAGGCCGAACGCGCGATCTGGCATGCCGCCCTGGCCGATCTGAAAACGCTTTATCAAGAAGATCGGGCGCTGGCTGCGGAAGCCTGCGACGGTGAGGCCTCGGCCGAACTTGCCGCCTGGACCTTGTTGGTCAGCTCCATCCACAACCTCGACATCACCAAGACCCGCCAATGATTGTCCACGATATCAGCGACGAGGGAAACCGGCTGCTCGCGCGCCGTCAGTTCCTGAAGACGACGTCCATGGGACTCGGGGCGACCGTGCTGGGTTCCCTGTTGCCGCAGAATGCGCGCGCGGCGCTGGGGCCGCATCATACGCCCAAGGCCAAGCACGTCATCTTCCTCTTCATGGCCGGCGCGCCCAGCCAGATCGACACCTTCGATTACAAGCCGCAGATGGAGAAGCTGTTCAAGCAGCCGCTCCCCGAGAGCGTGCACAAGGGGCAACGCGTCACCGCCATGACCAAGGGGCGGGACAAGCTGGTCGCCCCCTCCATGTTCAAGTTCCGTCAGGCGGGCCAGGGCGGCGTCTGGATGAATGAACTCTTTCCGCATTTGGCCGGCATCGCCGACGATCTGTGCGTCATCAACTCGATGCACACCAACGCCATCAATCACGACCCGGGCAAGACCTTCGTCTGCACCGGCGCCGAGATTCCCGGCAAACCCAGCATGGGCGCCTGGCTCAGCTACGGCCTGGGCTCGATGAATCGCGACCTGCCCGACTTCATCGTCCTCAATTCCGCCTATTGGACCGGCGGCACGCGGAACACCCAGGGGCTCTACAATCGGCTTTGGGGCAGCGGGTTTCTTCCCTCCAAACACCAGGGCGTCGCGTTTCAGACCTCCGGTGACCCCGTCCTGTTCCTTTCCAACCCCAAGGGCGTCGACAGCCGGGTGCGTCGCCGCATGCTTGACGCCGTGGGGGAAGCCAACCGCAAACATTTCCAGGAGATTGGCGACGCCGAGATCCAGACCACCATCGCGCAGCAGGAGATGGCCTTCCGGATGCAGGCCTCCGTCCCGGAGTTGACCGATGTCGACGGTGAACCGGATTCCGTCCTCGACCTTTACGGCCCCGAAGTTCGCAAGAATGGCTCCTTCGCCCGGAACTGCCTGCTGGCGAGACGCATGGTGGAGCGGGGCGTGCGCTTCATCCAAGTCTACCATCGCGGCTGGGATCATCACACGATCCTGCCCAAACAGCTCCCCGGGCAATGCTGGGACATCGATCAACCCACGGCCGCGCTGATCCGGGACCTGAAGCAACGCGGCCTCCTGGAGGACACCATCATCGTCTGCGCCGGAGAGTTCGGCCGCACCTCCTACTGCCAGGGTCGGCTTGCTCGCGACGACTACGGCCGCGACCATCACCCGCGCTGCTTCTCCGCCTTCGCCGCCGGCGGCGGCTTCAAGGGCGGGATGACCTACGGGCAGACCGATGACTTCAGCTACAACATCGTCGAGAATCCCGTCGCCGTCCGCGACCTCCATGCCGCCATGCTCCACCAACTCGGCGTCAATCACGAGCGGCTCACCTTCCCCTACCAGGGCCTCGATCAACGACTGACCGGCGTGGAGCAGGTGACGATTCCCAAGGCAATCCTCGCGTAGCCCGTCTCCCGGCCAACACGCACGCCGCCGCTTCCCGGCCCAAGACTGTCGGCGACGGAGCCGACTCCGCTGCCTGGTGCGCCTTGCAAATTCCTCCGTGGTCGGTCTAGCTTCAAGCAGAACGCCATCCTGCGCATGACGACCACCAAGGCATACGACAAGCTCAACCGTCCGACCTCTTCCGCTTGCCATGTCGCGGACGCCCGCCAACACTCGACCCTGCCATGAAAGACGACACCTCCGGATCCGCCTCGTGCACCCGTCGAAAGTTTCTGCAAACCACGGCAACCGGCGCGGCGGTCGCCGCCGGCGCGCTGGCGAAACCTGCGTTCGGCGCGGCCGCGCCGCGCCGGCCGACGCTCATTGCTGACGAGAATCGTTGCGAAGGCGCGCGGGATTGGCAACTGACCCGCGTGCGGCTGGACAAGCGCGGCGGATGGCGGGCCTCGGACATCGAGGGCTACTGCTCCAAGCAATCCGTCGCCGCCGGGGAGACCCTCGATATCATGGTCAGCCTGCGCGTTCCCGGGGACTTCACCATCGAGATTTTTCGCACGGGCTATTATGGGGGGCGGGGCGCGCGGTTGATGAAGACCCTGGGGCCGTTGAAAGGGGAGACGCAGCCCGTGCCGAAGCCGACCCGCGGCGACCGGAATCTTTACGAATGCCGATGGCCCGCAGCGACCACCTTGACCATTCCGGACGATTGGCCCAGCGGCGTCTATCTTGGGCGATTGACGGCGTTGGAGGACACGACCGGCTTCGGTTACTGGCAGGCCTATGTGGTGTTCATCGTGCGGGACGACCGGCCCGCCGATTTCTGTTTTCAATGCTCGGACAACACCTGGCAGGCCTACAACAAATGGCCGTCGAACTATTCGGTCTACACGCACCCCAAGGGGAACCAGGGGCCTTGGGCGGATGTCAGCTTCGATCGGCCCTACGCCAAGTACGCGCAGATCTACGACAACCCGCAATCGATCGGCTCCGGCGAGTGGCTTTGCTTTGAGTTTCCCTTCGCCTACTGGCTGGAGAAGCACGGCTACGACGTCACCTATTGTTCCAACTCCGACATGGTCGAGAGGGACTACGCGCGTCCCGGTCGTTTCAAGGGGTTCCTCAGCGTCGGCCATGACGAGTATTGGGACCGCCGCGCCTACGACAACGTCGTGGAGCTGCGGGACGCCGGAACCAACCTGATGTTTTTCTCGGGAAACTCGGTTTGCTGGGTCACGCCCTTGTCCGCCAGCACGGATGGGCGTCCCAAGCGAATCATGTTCCGCGGCGGTCCCTACGGCGGCCAGTACAAGTATGCCGAAGACCGGGAACGCGACCACGGCCCCTTTCCCCATCGCGGGCCGGACGAGGGCTACCTCATGGGCGCGCGCAATGTCGACCCGGTCAACGGCGGCGGCGATTGGATCTGCGAGCGGCCGGAGCATTGGATCTTCGAGGGCTCCGGCATGAAGAAGGGCGAGTCGATTCCCGGCTTCATCGGTTGGGAGTATCACGGCGATCCGCCCCGGGATATCGAGGGCCTGGTCGAAGTCGCCAAGGGCACGGCCCTGCAGGGCGGGGTGAATCCGCAACAATGGTCCGCGACGATCTATCCCGGCCCCAAGGGCAACTTCGTCTTCAACGCCTCCACCATCTGGTGGGCGCAGGGCTTGTCGTCGCCGCCCGGTCACATGCTGCCCTGGTCCCACTGGAGCCGGCCGCACGGACCCGACGACCGCGCGCAGAAAATCACCGAGAATCTGTTGAACCGGGCGAAGGGTTAGGACGCATCGCGCCGCTGGACCGCTCTTCCGGACGCTATCGCGAGATGAGGAAGAAGGCGGTTCCGATGAGGCCGCCGAGAACGACCAGGGCGGCGACGGCCATGGCGATGTTCTTGTAGAGATTGCCCTGACTGAGAATCTTTTCGCGTTCGGCCTGGGCGGACTGCTGAAAGAGTTCGAACTGGGCCTCGGCGAGCTTGTGGAGGTCCTCTTCCTCCCGGAGTTGCAGGGTGAGCCGCCGCTCCATGGTGGACCCGAAGAGCTCGATCCCCTTCTTCAGGGCTTTCTCCTTGGGTTTGGTGAAACCGTGGCGTTTCCAGAATGCCTGGTCCTCGGCCCACAGGCGGACCAGTCCGCGGTTCTCGGCCAGGGTCTGGACGCGCTTCCAGATCAGCTCGCGGATCTCGTCCTTGGGCGCGTCGGGGGCGTAGGATTCCGTGTGGATGTGCGCTTCCTTGCCCTGCGCATTGACGGCGAAGGCGGCGACGATGGCCGCCTTGTCGTTGATGATGACCTGGAACTCGGTGAAGCGCTTCTCGAGTTCGAGGCTGTAGACGCCGGCCGCGCGCCACACCGCGCGCAATTCGTTCAAGTCGCCCACATGGACGCGGCGTATCTTGAAACCGGCGACTGACATCGGGGAAAAGTGTTCGCCCAGCGCGCGCTCGCTGACAAGCCAACAAAAACAGGATTTGACAGGGGCGTCGGATCGAAGCTCAGTTTGCGTCCGTTGCCCCCATTCGCGCATGAAACCAGACGACAGCCGCCAACGCCACGCCGAACTCGCCGCGGAGCTCCGCGGCCACGACCATGCCTACTACGTGCTCGATCGGCCGACGATCTCCGATCGCGATTACGATGCCTTGTACCGGGAGCTTCTCGACCTGGAATCGGCGCACCCGGAACTGGTCGCTCCCGATTCGCCCAGTCAACGCGTGGGCGGCGCGCCATTGGACGAATTTGCCTCGGTCCGGCACGCCGTCCCGATGATGAGCCTGGACAACACCTACTCGCAGGACGAGGTGCGGGAGTTTGTGAAGCGGGTGGAGAAGCGGCTGCCGGAGGAGAAGCTGGAATGGACGGTCGAGCCGAAGATCGACGGCATCGCGGTGAGCCTGCGCTACGAGGAAGGCCGGTTGGTCACCGGGGCGACGCGCGGCGACGGAACGTCCGGCGATGACATTACGGCGAACCTGAAGACCATTCGCAGCGTGCCCCTGAGCCTTCCAGCGGGCGCGCCGCCGGTGTTTGAAGTCCGTGGCGAGGCCTACATGACCAACTCGGGTTTTGTGCGGCTGAACAAGGAGCGGCTGGAAGCGGGGGAGCCGGTCTATGCCAATCCCAGGAACACGGCCGCGGGAACGCTCAAGCAGCTGGATTCGCGCATTGTCGCCAAGCGGCCGCTGAACGTCATCTTCTACGGACTGGGCCAGGTGGAAGGCGGTGATTGGGAACCCGCCACCCAGGTGGAGATGTTCGACCGTTTGAACGAATACGGTTTCAAGACGCACGAACGAATCTGGCGCTGCGGCTCCGTCGAAGAGCTTATCGACGCCATCGACGAGCTGGATCAGGTCAAGACCGGCTTCGACTACGAGACGGACGGGGCTGTATTGAAGTTGAACCGCTTTGAGTTGCGCGACCGCATCGGTTTCACATCCAAGGCGCCCCGCTGGGCCATGGCTTACAAGTATGCCGCGGAGCAGGCTGAGACGCTCTTGAAGTCCATCACAATCCAGGTCGGCCGCACGGGCAAGTTGACGCCGGTCGCGGAACTGGAGCCGGTTCTGGTCGCGGGCACGACAGTCAGCCGCGCGACGCTGCACAACGAGGATGAGATCCGGCGCAAGGACGTCCGCGAGGGCGACACCGTGGTGATCGAGAAGGCCGGGGAGATCATTCCCGCCGTGGTGCGGGTCGTGATCGAGAAGCGACCCGAGGCGGCCGCGGCGTTCGCTTTTCCGAAACAGTGCCCGGAATGCGGGTCGGAGGCGTCCAAGGCCGCGGATGAAGAAGGCGGTGAGAATGTCGACTGGCGTTGCCTGAACTCGGATTGTCCGGCCAAGGTTCGCGGCCGACTGGAACACTGGTGTTCACGCGGCGCCATGGACATCGAGGGCGGCGGCGAAGTCCTGGTGTCCCAATTGGTTGACCGCGGATTGGCGGTCAATGTCGCGGACCTCTACGACGTCTCCTTGCATGAGGTGGCCAGCTTGGAACGGATGGCCGAGAAATCCGCGCAGAACTTTCTGGATGGTTTGGAGGCGAGCAAGAAACAGGACATGTGGAAGGTCTTGTTCGGCCTCGGCATCCTGCATGTGGGCGCCGGCGTGGCCAAGACCCTGGGTCGGAGTTTCGAACGGTTGGAGGATGTCTTCGCCGCGAAGTTCGATGAACTCACGGCGGTGGAGGACATCGGCGATGTGATCGCCGGCAGCATCAAGCGCTGGTGGGGCGACGCGCGGAACCGGGAGTTGATTTCCCGCCTGCGCGCGGCGGAGCTGAACTTTGAATCGTCGCTCTATCAGTCCGGCGAAGCGGCGGGAGCCTTGGCCGGCAAGGTCTTTGTGCTGACCGGCACGCTGCCCACGCTGACCCGGAGCGAGGCTTCGGCGAAGATCGAGGCCGTCGGCGGCAAGACCAGCTCCAGCGTCAGCAAGAAGACCGATTTCGTGCTCGCCGGAGAAGAGGCCGGCTCCAAGCTCGCGAAGGCGGAGAAGCTCGGGGTGAAAGTCATCGACGAAGCGGAATTTCTCGGGATGCTCGGGGAAGCATAGCCCGCGCGCCCAGCGGCGCCCTGATGTCGGGGATGAATCACGGATGCAGTACGGCTGAATGTTTGCGGCGCTTCCGGCCGTGTGTCGGTTCGTCGTCGCCTTTGCCGCGCTTGTGCAAAGGCGGTCATCCCTTGGCGTTTTCGTGATTCACGATTGACGCGGGGCCCCGCAGCCCGGAAAACAACGCATGCCGATGTTCGGTCCCGCTCCCAAATCATGATTGCTCCCCTGGCAGGCTTCATTGCCGGCGCGGCGCATGCGGTGTCAGGGCCGGATCATTTGGCGGCGGTGGCTCCGTTGAGCAGCGCCAATGCCGCCCAAGGTTGGCGGGTTGGCGCGCAGTGGGGCGTGGGGCATGCGATTGCGGTGATTGCGGTCGGTTGCCTGGCTCTGGGCACGCGTCACGCCCTTCCTTGGGACCTGATTTCCAGCATTTCCGAACGCATGGTCGGGATCGTCCTGATCGGGTTGGGGTTGTGGGGGATTCGGCGGGTCCTGAAGCACAGGCTGCATGCGCATGAGCATGACCACGATCACCCGCCGGTCCAGCACAGTCATGTTCACCTGCATGCGGACGAGGAAGACCCAGCCTGCGACAAGACCCACTCCCACGGGCACACCGCGATGGGAATTGGAGCGTTGCATGGCTTGGCGGGGGGCAGCCACATGCTGGCGGCCGTGGCGGCCCTGGCCTTTCCCTCGCTCGTCGAAGCGGGCCTTTATCTGGCGGCCTACGCGATTGGAACGATCGCCGCCATGACCCTCTTTTCGGCCTTGGTCGCCAAGTGGGTCCGGGGCGGCGACAACGCTGCCAACCACCGCGCCCCGCTGGCGGTTGCCCTTTGCTCCGTGGCCGCTGTTGTTTGCGGCGGCTTCTGGCTGGTCGGTTAGCCGGCCTCTTCGCACTGGACATTACGGCGCGGGGGCGCCCTTCATATCGGCGCTTATGACCCAGCTCCCAGACACAACCCGTCGCCGGTTCCTCGCTCGATCCACCGCCGCCGCCGCCGCGCTTGCCGCCGCGCCCGCTTCCCTCGTTTCAGCCGCGACGACGGCGAAAGACTCGTGGCGCAAGATCATTGGCTTCTCCAAGCCCTTTCAGAACCTGAGTTTCGAGGACACCGCGGATGTGACTGCGGAGATCGGGTGGGACGGCATTGAATGCCCGGTGCGGCCCAAGGGCCAGATCGAGCCGGAGCGCGCCCCGGACGAATTGCCGAAACTCGTTGAAGCCCTCAGGAAGCGCGGATTGGAGATCGGGGTGATGACCACGCGCATCAGGGCGGCGGATCAGCCGCATACCGAGCCACTGCTGCGCGCCGCCGCCAAACTCGGCGTCAAACGTTACCGGATGGACTATTGGAAGTACGACCGATCGCGCCCGGTCCAGGATCAATTGGACGAGATCCGGCCGCAGCTTCGGGATCTCGCGGCGTTGAACAAGGAGATCGGCATTCAGGGCTGTTACCAGAATCACTCGGGGCGGGCCTATGTCGGCGCCCCGGTTTGGGATCTGTATGATCTGATCAAGGATCTTGATCCGAAACACATGGCCATGTGCTTTGATATCGGTCACGCCACGGCGGAGGGCGGTTATGCCTGGGAGACGCACGCTCAATTGATGCTGCCGCATGCCGGCGCGATCTACGTAAAGGATTTCACCTGGGCCAAGACGGAGAAGCGGGGCTGGCGCGCGACCTGGTGTCCGCTTGGTCGGGGCATGGTCAACAAGGCCTTTTTCAAGCTGCTCAAGAAGTCGTCGTTCCGCGGCCCGATTTCACAACATCACGAGTATGACCATGGCGAGGGGAAGCGGATGATCCGCCTGATGCGGGAGGACCTGGCCGTGCTGAAGCGCTGGTTGGCGGAGGCTTGAACCGGGAGATTCCGCGGCCCGCAAGCAAGGCGCTGTGTGGGAGCGCCGCTTTCAGTTCGCGGTCGCGCCCTTGCCCGGGGCTGATTGCAGGACCCTCATCTGATGAGGCTGCATGCCTTCCGGATCCAGCTCGAAGGCGCGCTGGAAATGTTGGCGCGAGCCGTCGTAGTTGAGCCCGGGGTCGTCGCCGAGCGCGCGATAGGTCTCTGCCAGGTCCCGGGAAACTTGGGTCGTCATCTTCCCGATGGATCTGGGCAACAGCGCTTCGAAGGCCGTCGCCGCCTCGTCGTATTTCCCCTCATCGATCAACTCGGTCACGATTCGGTTGTATTCGGTCCGCACCATGACGACCTTGACGTAGAAGAACCCTGCGGCAATCAGGGTCAGGACCAGCAGGGGAACGGTGAACAGGGTTTGCTTCTTGCGATCCATGGGGAGCTTCAACCTGCCCGGCCCATCGACTTCTGGCAAGGCCGGGAAGCGGGGGCGTGATTGAAACGGGGACACGAAAGACTGAACGGGGCGCGTTGCGTCGGAGACCGGTCGCAGCAGCGTGGCCGTCATGGCCGGCCCTGCGCGGATCGGCCGAGCAAGGCGCTGCGACGTATCTCGAAGACGGGATACAGCCGCTCCGCCCGGTTTCAACCGGACCCTCGACCGCGAGCTTGTCAATAAACGCCTTGCGGGACCTTGGTCGATTGGCTAAGAACGGACGAGCCCTCGGGCGCATTCGTAACTTCAGCCACCATCAGCGATGAAATCGATTTTCAAGGCAGTGTTCGCCTCCCTTCTTCTTGCCGTTCCGGCTCTGGCGCAGGAGGTCAAGGTCGGGGACCCGGAAGAGA
>Ga0181588_10003187_pt1 | contig 13876 bp, 14 predicted proteins | sample 071ome_26_FD_148607 | JGI IMG/M metagenome (GOLD analysis project Ga0181588, IMG submission 148607) | Coastal salt marsh microbial communities from the Groves Creek Marsh, Skidaway Island, Georgia - 071409BT metaG (spades assembly) | ecosystem: Environmental > Aquatic > Marine > Intertidal zone...
TCACCCTAAGCGGATGCCGATCACGGATTGGGTGATCCCCTTGGTCGCGGGCCCTGAACCGCGTCGGTAGCCTCGGTTCCGGCGCCTGGCGCCACCTTCGCCCGCCAGAACAACGAGGAGAACCGATATGGCCACCGAGTGCCCCAACCCCGACGGCTCGAGCCCGAAGACGCAGGAGTTCTCCGAAGCTCCGCCGATGTGTATCGATCCGGAGAAGACCTACACCGCAACGATGGTGACATCGATGGGCACGATGGTCATCCATCTCAACGCCGCTCAGGCACCCAAGACCGTCAACAACTTCGTGACCCTCGCTCGGTACCACTACTACGAGGGCATCCTCTTCCACCGCATCATCAATGGCTTCATGTGCCAGGGCGGTGACCCCACCGGCACCGGCCGGGGCGGCCCCGGCTACCGGTTCGAGGACGAACTGCCGGCGCCCGGACGGTACGAGATCGGTTCGCTGGCGATGGCCAACGCCGGTCCGAACACGAACGGCAGCCAGTTCTTCATCGTGTCCGGTCCGAGCGGTGTTGGTCTCCCACCCGCCTACTCGCTGTTCGGCAAGGTCGTGAGTGGCCTCGAGGTCGTCGATGCCATGCAGCAGGTCGAAACCGACCGAAGTGATCGTCCCCTCACCGACGTCGTCATCGAGTCGGTCACGATCGAGGAGAGCTGAGCGATGGCGATCGAGACACTCGGCGTCATCGGAACCGGCGCCATGGGTTCGGGCATCATCGAGGTGGCTGCCAAGGCTGGCGTCACCGTGATTGCTCGTGACATCAACGCCGCTGCGGTCGAGGCCGGTCAGGGCAAGGTCGAGGGGTCGATGGCGAAGGCCGTCGAGCGAGGAAAGCTCGACGAGGCCGCTCGCGATGCCGCTGTGGCCAACATCACTTGGACCACCGACATGGCCGATCTCGCCCCGTGTGATCTGGTCATCGAGGCCGCTCCGGAGAATCTCGATCTGAAGAAAGAGATCTTCACGGAACTCGACGGCATTCTGGGGCCTGACGCCATCATCGCTACCAACACGTCGTCGTATCCGATCATCGAGGTGGCCATGGTGACCGGCCGCCCCGAGAAGGTCGTCGGCATGCATTTCTTCAACCCGGCGACGGTGATGAAGCTGGTCGAAGTCATCTCGACTCAGCGCACTGCCGACGACGTGAAGGGTGCAGCGGACGCATTCGCGAGCGAAGTTCTCGGGAAGCGGGTCGTCCACTGCAAGGACCGCGCTGGTTTCGTGGTCAACATGTTGCTGGTGCCCTACCTGTGCCAGGCGATGCGCATGTTCGAGAACGGCCACGCTTCGGCGGCCGACATTGATGAGGCGATGAAGCTGGGTGCCGGTCACCCGATGGGCCCGCTCGAGCTGAGCGACATGATCGGTCTCGACGTGATGCTGTGGACCGCAGAGTCGTTGCATGACGAGTACAACGAGGCCTTCTACGCGCCGCCGCCGTTGCTGCGCCGAATGGTCACCGCTGGCCAGCTTGGCCGCAAGACCGGTCAGGGCTTCTACAGCTACTGAGTGGTTCGAGATCCGGTTCGCTGGCCGTCGGCTCCTGCGGGGTCGGCGGCCAGTGCCGTTTTTCGGCCCCGCTCCGGATCGACCACTGCCGAGTACGGAGCGGTCGGTGATCCCGGTGTGGGTCGGGTGGCGATCGGGCCGCGGAACCGGATGAACGAGACGAGAACTACCGCCACCACCTCGATCAGCGCAGCGAGCGCCAGGACAGCGAGGAAACGGTCGGCGCTGGATCCGTCGTCAACCAGTGCGCTCAGAATGCTGATGCCCGCGGCGGCGCCGAGCTGACCGGTCATGTTGAGCATGCCGGTGCCGACGCCCACGTCTCGGTCGCCGATCGCTTCGGTGAGGGCAGCGATGATCGGCGGTCGAGCGATCCCGCTTCCCCCACCCTGCACCGCCACACCGAGTCCGACCATCCAGAGTTGGTCCTGCACGGCACCGACGCCGATCAGCACCAGACCGAGTGCAACACCACCCGTGCCGAACACCACGAGGGGGCGGGCACCAACCTGATCGGCGAGCCACCCGGCGATCGCGGCACCGGTCGAGAACGTGATCGGCCGGGGAAGGATCATCAGGGAGATCGCCGCCGCGCCGAGGCCGAACACGTCGGCCAGCAGCAGCGACGTGATGACGAGGCCGGCCATGTACGGGCCGTTGAGGAAGATCTGGCTCACGATCGGGAGCGCAACGTTGCGTTCCCGAAGCGCGTCGAGTTCGACGAGGGGATGCTCGATGTGTCGCTCGTACCAGAAGAACCCAACGATAAGGATCGGCGATGCGAGCAGGCCTGCCACCACGCCGGGGTGGTCCCAGCCGAGTGGTACGCCCCGGTTGATGGCGATAAGCAGCGCACCGACACCGCCGGCGAGGAGGAGGCTGCCGACGATGTCGAAGGTGTGGTCGTGGCGCCGTTCGGTCGCGGGGAGCACGAACCAGGCCAGGAGCACGGCGATGGCCATGCCGCTGCCTTGGATGAGGAAGAGCGCCCGCCAGCTGGTTGCTTCGATCAGCGGTCCTCCCATGGCAACACCCACAGCCGGGGCGGCTGCGAGTACGGCGCTCCAGGTGCCGGCCACTCTGGTGCGCCGATCCTCGGGGAACACCGACATCATGATGGCGAGTGCGGATGGTCCGGTTGATGCCGCGAAGCCTTGGGCGAGGATCCGCATGGCGATGAGCATGAACGCCGAGGTGGCAAGGGTGGTCAGCAGCGAGAAGAGGGCGGCGCCTGCAAACCCGATCAGATAGATCCGACGGTGGCCGTGCAGGTCGCCGAGCTTCCCGGCCATCGGTGTGAACACGGCGAAGGCGAGGAGCGGCCCGGCGATCACCCAGGTGACGACGGAGACACTCGAGTTGAGGTCGTCGGCAATGGTGGCGAGCGCAGCCGACAGGACGGTGATGGTGAACGAACTACACGCAACCCCGGTGAGCGCCACCATCTGAACGGTTCGGGGGGAGAAGTCCCGGTCGTTCGGTGGGGCGAGAAGGCTCACCAAACGACCATACGTGAACGCTCGTTCACCTCCCGCGCCGTATGACCCTTGTCACCGCCGTCGACGTCGCCGGCGGCTCAGCAGGCAGTTGAGCTGCGACGACGCTGCCACGCGGCCTCCTCGTCGCGGGCCTCGACCTCAGCCGCGATATCGAGGTACGCCTGCCGGTGCCCACAACCCGTCCACCTTCTGCGCAGGTACTCGCGCACGTAGCGGACCAGGAACCGGGCTCGTCCCTGCTCTGCGAATTGCCGAACGTGAACGAGTTCGTGGGCGAGCAGGGCGCGGTTGCCGCTGACATCGTCGTCGTTGCGCACGAAGATCCAGCTGCCGACGGTCATCCCGTCAGCGTGGTTTGGCAGGAACGGCACCTGCATCACTCGAACCTGTTTGGCGAGTTCGTGCGGCACGAGGTCGTAGGCCTCGAGTTCAGGTCCTTCGAGCCGGCGCACACGCTGATGGTAGGGCGATGAAGGGAGTAGCCAACAGGCGTGGCCTGCTCCGGAGCCGAATCAGCGCGCGATGATGCAGGCAAGAACAACCGCGAGAGGTGACGTCATGGTGAGTGAGCACTACGGACGAGTAGATAATCCGGCCAAAGTCATCGTCGACGATCTCGACGGCGATGTGACGATCGAACGATTGGCGACCGTTGACGAGTTTCATCTCGGTGGTGCTCGCGCGACCGCTGCGTTGATCGATGATCTCGATCTCGGGGCGTCCGATCGGGTGATCGACATCGGATGCGGCATTGGGGGCCCCGCCCGGCGGATGGCGTCCACCGTCGGCTGCCGAGTGCTCGGGGTTGACCTCACCCCTTCGTTCGTCGAGTCGGCGCGCCAACTCACGCAGTTGACCGGGCTGGACGATCTGGTTGAGTTTGTCGTCGGCGATGCGACGGCGTTGGATCTGGACGGCCCGTTTGACGCTGCGACACTCGTCCACGTGGGCATGAACATTGAAGACAAGGCGGCGTTTTTCAGTGCCGTTGCGCAGCTGGTCAAGCCAGGCGGACGGTTGGGTGTCTTCGACATCATGGCGGTGGGTGACCCGTCGACGGTCGGGTATCCAATGCCGTTTGCGGCGTCCGCGGATCAGGCCTTTCTCTCGTCTCCCAAGGCGTATGTCGAGGCGCTCCGGGCCGCCGGGTTCGACGTTGCGGAGCCGGTTGATCGAACCCAACTTGCGCTTGAGGCAGCGGCCGAAGCGGCGGGGTATGGCCCCCCTCCGGTCTCTCTGGCGACCCTGATGGGCCCGGAGTTTGCGTCGATGTTCGCCAACGTTGGGGCCGCCCTTCGCAACAACGTCCTAGCTCCGGTGGAGATCATCGCCACGCGGTAAACGGCGGCCGTCGAACTGAAGGATGTCAGGTGACGAAAGCGGGTCAGATAAGGCCGAGGTCGGCGAGCTTGTCGGGGAGCTCACCGAGGTGATCGATCGTGGGTGCGTCGTGGTCACCGTCGTGGCGTTCGTGCGTCCAGGTCACGTGGTACGGAACATGGATCGCAGTGCCGCCGATCTCGAGGACGGGAAACACATCGGACGGCAGGGAGTTCCCGATCATCACAAAGTTCGCTGGGTCGATGCCATGGATACCGAGCACGCGTTGGTAGGTGGCGGGGTCCTTGTGGGCCACGACCTCGGCCTGCCAGAAGTGATCGCGGAGTCCGCTGGACTCGATGCGCGAGAGCTGGTGGTAGAGGTCGCCCTTCGTGATGATCATCTTGGTGTGGTCGCCGAGCTCTTCGAGCACGTCGCCCACCCCGTCGATCAACTCCACGGGACGGTCGAGGAGGGCGTGCCCGAGATCGAGGATCTGGGCGATCTGGGCGGTGCTGACATGGCCGTCGCTGATGTCGATGGCGCATTCGATCAGCGACAGGGTGTAGGCCTTCACGCCGTAGCCGTACTTCGGCATGTTGCGTGACTCAATCTCGAAGAGATGGTCTTCGATCGCTTCGGGTTCGCCGTAGTCGGCAAGCAGCGCCTCGAACTCGCGATGGCTTGCTTGGAACCCGTCCTCGTTGTGCCAGAGGGTGTCGTCGGCGTCGAATCCGATGATCATCGGTGCGAGCGTAATGTTTCGGCTCGTCCCGTTCTGGTGTGTTTTCCACAGATGTTGGCGGGGTCCCCGAGGGGGTCAGGGCCCTTCGGTACCGTCCGGATCATGGCGTCGTGTCAGCGTCCCGGGTGTAGTGCGGAGCAAGCGGGCTCGCTGCTGCTCCACCGGGTTGACTGCCGTGCCGAGCTCCTTCCGCTCGGTGATGCGACCGGTGATCGCTATGGCCTTGCGCTGTGTGAGGCGCATCTCGGTCGAGCTCGCCTTCCAAAGGGGTGGGAGCTGGTCGATCGTCGCGCACCGACTGCAGAGGTGGACGATGTGGATGAGTCGCTGGACGGCGCCCCGGCGTGGTCGCCCCGTCGGGGTCGGCAGGTACCCGAGGCGGTGGCCTCGGTTCGTTCACCCTTGCTCCGTCGAGCCTTCCTCGGGGTTGAGGAGGTCGGTGATGGCCTCACCGGGGCGGAGCGGCGTCATCATCATGTCGATGCTGGCCCAGAGGGTCTTGAAGGTGGGGTGCATCAGCAGCGGCATCAGCACGGCGATGACGAGCGGCGGGGCAGCGAGTCGGACGAAGTCCACATCGGGCCACAGCACCCAGAGGCCTACGAGGATGCTGATCAGGATCATGCCGAAGGTGATGATCGTGCTCATCCCGACCGCGCCGACGAAGTGGCCGGATTGACGCTCGAACACAAAACCGCAGCGGGGACACTCTGGGCGCAATTCGATGACTCGCCGCGTGAGGCCGCGTTGCCCGCAGGCGGGGCACGCGCGGGTGAGGCCTCGCCAGATGAGGACGCCGTTCCTGGGGGTGGGCCGGACGATCTCGGTCACGAGGCGCAGGGTATGTCCGGACAATTCACGGGACAACTCCGGTTCGCCGTCTGAGTCTGATGCGCCGCAGCTCACGGCTCGGTCGCCTCATCCTTGCTGCGTTGACGTTGGCGGGCGGCCTCGTGTTGGTGCTCATCATTGCGCCGCCACCGGCCGGCGATGAACAGGCCGAACCCCCAACGTCATCGATCTCGTCGACGACCACAGGGTCGACCTCGACGACCGTGACCTCCTCCACCACCACGACGACAACGACCGAGCCGCCCTATGACGGATGGGTCGATCCGGCATCGTCGGGTGCACCGTATGGGGACACGGTCGAGGGGCTCTTGACCTTTCGGGGCAACCCCACTCGGACCTTCTACGGCGCCGGACCCGTCCCGATGAACCCGGAGGTTCGGTGGCAGTTCCCTGAGCGAGCGATGTGTTCGAACTCCTCGGTCGGAGGTGAGGTCATCAACTGGTGTGGCACTGGGTGGACTGGCCAGCCCGCCATTTTCGAGCGCGCTGACCGGACATGGGTCGCGCTTGGTGCGTACAGCCGCAATGTGCACTTTCTCGACTACGTCACCGGGGAGCGACTTCTGCCCGACTTCGCCACCGGCGACATCATCAAGGGCTCGGTCACCATCGATCCGGATGGCTTTCCGCTGCTCTACACCGGGAGCCGCGACAACTTCTATCGAGTCATTGCATTCGACCGTGACGAGCCGGTCGAGCTGTGGGCCCTCAACGCCACCGACGTCAGCCCAACCAGGTGGAACAACGACTGGGACGGTGCGGGACTCGTCCTCGACGACTTCCTGTTCATTGGCGGCGAGAACAGTCAGTTCCACATCGTGAAGCTCAATCGGGCTTATGACGCTGACGGGTTCGTCACCGTCGAGCCGGAACTGGTGTTCAACACGCCGGGCTGGGACGACGAGTTGCTGGCCGCCGTCGGCGGCAACGTCTCGATCGAGAGTTCGGTCGCGATTTCGGGCAACACCGTGTACTTCGCGAACAGCGGGGGCTTGATTCAAGGATGGGATATCACCGGGCTGGCCCGGGGGGTCGAGCCGGTCCAGGTGTTCCGGTATTGGGCAGGGGACGACATTGACGCCACGCTCGTCATTGATGACGAAGGAATGATCTACGCCGGCGTCGAGTACGAGCGGGGCACTGCCCGGAGTCGTGAGGTCGGCCAGATCATCAAGCTCGATCCGACGCTGCCGCCCGAAGAGGCCTTGCTGTGGGGTGTGGAGCAGCGGCCCCGACTGGACTCGGGTGTCTGGGCTACCCCGGGCCTCCACGAAGACCTTCTGATCGTGCCGACCGACAGCGGCGATGTTCTCGGCCTCGATCGGTTCACCGGTGAGGAGCGGTGGAGGATCACGCTTGGCGGCCCGACGTGGGCCTCGCCGGTGATCGTCGACGATGTCTGGGTCCAAGGCGATTGCAATGGTGTGCTGCACGCGTTTGATGTCTCCGACACGACCATCGAGCCTCCAAAAGTGTGGGAGTTGCAGCTGAGCGGCTGTATCGAATCGACCCCTGCGCTGTGGAAGGGCCAGATCGTCGTCGGCACCCGTGCCGGCTATGTCTATGCCGTCGGCTGATCGTCCGTGGGTCCGGATTCGGCCCGGGTGACGAGCAGTTGGGTGACGACCCGTCGCTGCATGGCCGTCACCTCGAGTCGCCAGCCGGCGACGGTGACGTGGTCACCCGGCTCGGGAATGTGACCGAGTCGGTCGAGGACCAAGCCAGCCGCTGTTTGGTACGAGCCCTCGGGAAGTTCGATGCCCAGACTTGGCAGGTCGTGGATCGGGAAGCGGCCGGGAAGCACGACACTGCCATCGTGCTCGCGCACGGCGGCCGCAACCTTGCGGTCGGTTTCGTCGTGGATCTCGCCGACGAGCTCCTCGACCAGGTCCTCCACCGTGACGATGCCCGCCGCGCCGCCGTGCTCGTCGACGACCAACGCCATCTGGGCTCGGTTCGTGCGCATCTCACCGAGGGCTCGGAGGACGCTGGTTGACTCCGGCAGGACGGGTAGGTCGATGGCCCGGGTGGTGACGGGTTCGTCGCCGCCCCCCAGCAGGAGCCGGAGATGAGCGACGCGGGTTGCGTGGTCGAGACGCCCGTCGTTCGCCACGGGCGCTCGGCTGTGACCCGACGAAATGAGCCGCTCGATGGCTTCGTCACAACTCCAGTTTGCGTGAATGACGACGACGTCACCGCGGGGCACGAGGATGGCGGCCAAGGGTCGTTCGGCGATGGCGAAGGCCCCATCCATGATCTGTCGCTGGGTGTCCGTGAAGGTCGTCTGTAGGGCGACGAGGTCGCGGATCTCGTCCTGGGTGACTTCTTCGCGTTGGATCGATGGGTCGCCGCCCAACAGTCGGACGGCGACATCGGAGGTCATCGAAAGCAGCCACACGATCGGGCGAGTGATGACCGAGAGTCCGGCAAGGGGGCGAGCGAGCCGCAGCGCCCAGGTCTCTGCGTTCTGCATGGCCACTCGTTTCGGGGCGAGTTCCCCGAACACGAGCGTCAGATAGGCGAGTACGAGGGTGACAACGACGACCGAAACCGGGCCGGCAGCGCCACCGATCGGTTCGAGCAGGTCCTCGACCGGCGCTGCGAGCGAGACGGCCGCGGCGGCCGAAGCAAGGAACCCGGCGAGTGTGATGCCGACCTGGATGGTGGCCAGAAATCGGCCGGGGTCGCGGGCGAGTCGAGCCACGAGCGCGCCCCGCGAGGAGCGTTCCTCAAGTCGCTGGAGTTGGCCTTCCCGCAGGGTGACCAGCGCCATTTCGGCGCCGGCAAATGCGGCGTTCAGCACGATGAGGAAGCCGACGAGGACGAGTTGGAACCAGATCGAGCCCATGGGCCTGCGAATCTACTGACCGCAACGGCGCAATCACCGGAGCTGCTCTCGAGCCCCGGGCATGAGGTCAGTCGAACAGGGCGATGATGTCGTCGAGCCAGCGTTTGGGGATGTCGTAGTCCTCCTGTGGCGTCTTGCCGAGGCGGACGATGACGAGATCACTCGTGGGGACACAAATCACCCGCTGGATCTCGAACCCTGAACAGAAGAAGGTGCCCCGGCCGTCCTCATGAACCCACCAATGGGTGCCGTAGTGGCTCCCGTCGTCGTCGACGGCCCACGCTCGGCGGCCATCCTCGACCCAGGCACGGGGGAGGACTTGTGTGCCGTCCCACTCGCCGCCTCGGAGGTTGAGCAGGCCGTACCGGGCCCAGTCGCGGGCGGTCATGTGGAGGTAGGACGACCCGACGAAGGTGCCGGCATCGTCGAAGGTCGGCTCGGCGGTACGGATGCCGGTGGGGGCGAGCAGGACCTCATCCATCCAGGCCCGCAATGCATCGCGGTCGCCGACCCGATCGCTGATGATTCGGGACACGATGTTGGTGGTGCCTGACGAATAGTTGAACGCCGTTCCGGGCTCGTGACGAGCGGGGCGAGCTGCGGCGTAGCCGGCTACATCGCTGGCCCCGGCTCCGAAGAGCATGTCGATGCAGTGGCTCCAGCCGGGATCATCGGGGCCGTGGCTGTCACCGCTCTCGTCGATGGTGTACTCCTCGTTGAAGTCGAGGCCGTCGGTCATCCGGAGAAGCTGGCGGAGCGTGATGCGTGATCGCGGGTCGGTCGGATCGGTTCGCCACGCGTCGACCGGCGCAGGCGCGTCAAGCTCGAGACGGCCCTGGTCGACGAGAATGCCGACGAGGGAGTGGGTGACACTCTTCGCCATCGACCACGAGAGCAAGGGTGTATCTGGCGTGACGTCGGGCCCGTAGCGCTCAGCGACGATTCGCCCGTGATGCACCACGATCGTGGCGTACGACGCACCGAAGCGCGGGTCGGGTTCGTCGCCGAACGCCTGAGCGAGCAGCTCCTCAAGTTCGCCGGGGTCGACGTGGTCAGGCAGGGAACCGGTCGGCCACTCCCGGGTCGGCCACGGCACCCCGGCCGGCTGCGATGGCAGCGGTGGAAGGTGATCGACGGGGACCGGATCAAGGATCGTCATCGGTCAACCACTGCCGCGTGCGGCACGAGTGCTGACGGTTCAGGGCCGCCATCCATGGTTCAGGTCGCCGCTGTCGTTCGACGGAAGAGGTCGGCCTCGGCGTCGTCGTAGGGGCGGCCGTCCGGGTGGAGCAACTCGTGAAACCACAGTTCGTCGTCGGTGACGGGTTCCATCCACGATGCCCACGGGAACCGGGTCTGGGTCCGGCCGTCGACGAGCCCCCAGTTGAGGGCTCCGACGCGGCGGTCCCGGAACACTGGCAAGAGGTCGGCGGTGGATCCCGCCGTTCGAGCGAGCCATTCGGTGCACACGAGGGGCCGGTCATGGGATTCGAGTCCATCGATCACGGCGTTGAGGGGTCCTTCGGGCTCGTAGCAGTGGAAGGTGATGACGTCACTGTTTGCGAGCGCGACCTCGTTGAGGGGTCCGGGGACGGTGCGGTGCTCCTCGTCGTACTCCCAGACGCCGACGCTGAGGGGTTGGCTCGGTGCGACCGAACGGGCCCAGCTGAACACTTCGGCGACGAGTGCCGCCGACGATGCTTCCTTGCTTTCGCGTGAACCGCCGAGGATCGTGTCGCGGTCGATCTGGTCGGGTTCGTTGAACAGGTCCCAAAGGACGATGCGCTCATCGTTGGCGAAGCGGGTCAGCGTTTCGACGACATAGGGCTCGAGTCGAGGCCATGCCGCCGGGTCGTCCATCGTTGGTCGCCCGGGGGACTGCAACCACACCGAGTTGTGCAGACGAGGAGTCGGTTCTGGCTGTGGACCGAGTTCTGGCTCGGGATGCCAGACCCCGTCGAAGAGCACCGGCATGGTTGCGATCCCGTGCCCGTCGGCCATGGCAACGATGTGCTCGAACCGGTCGAGGAACGCGTCGCCCTCCGCTTCGAACATGAGGTCGTGGAGATAGAGCCGGATGACGTTCATCCCGAGGCCGGCAGCCCAGCCGAGCTCGCGGTCGATGGTTTCCGGGTCAAAGGTTTCGCGTTGCCACAATTCCAGCTGGTTGCCCGCCGTCGACGGGGTGAAGTTGCAGCCGACGAGCCAACCGGTCCGCTCGGCCCAAGCCCGTGCTTCCGCTGGGCTCCATCGTCCGTCAAGCGGCTTGGTCATGCGATCCCCTCAGCCCCGGTGCCAGACCGGACCGTTGGGCGTGTCTTCGACGACGATACCTCGGGCCGTGAGCTCGTCCCGGATGCGGTCTGCCTCGGCAAAGTCACGATTCGTTCGCGCTTCCGTGCGTGCGCTGACCAAGGCATCGATCTCGGAATCACCCGCCTGGTCTCCACCCGATCCGCTGCCACCAGGCTCCACCTCGAGCCCCATCGCTTTCGCAAGGTCAATTGCGGTGGCCACCAGTGCTGCAGCGGCGGCGTCGCCGGCGTCAAGCGCAGCGTTGGCCCGCCGGATCGTTTCAAACATCGTGGCGACCCCTTCGGGGGTTCCGAGGTCGTCGTCCATCGCAGCTGTGAAGGCGGCAACCGCGGTGGTGTCCCGCTCGGTTCCGTCTGATGCCACCCCAGCAGCCGCTGCTTTCCGAGCCATGGCGTCGAGTCGTTTGAGGCCTTCGCGCGACTGCGCCATCACGTCAGGGTTGAGCTCCATCACCTTGCGGTAGTGGGTCTGCAGAAGCGCGAGACGCAGGGCGCGGCTGTTGTCGGGGTGTTCGTCCAGCAGGGTCTGGATGGTGGTGAAGTTGCCGAGCGACTTCGACATCTTCTCGCCGCTGATATTCAGCATGGCGTTATGGGCCCAGTGCTGCGCAAAGTCGCGCCCGGCCGCGATCGCTTCGGCGCGTTCGTTGGTGTGGTGAGGAAAGACGAGGTCGGTGCCGCCGCCATGAAGATCGAAGCCGTCGCCGAGGATGCCGAGGCTCATGGCTACGCACTCGATGTGCCAGCCAGGCCGGCCGTCACCCCAGGGAGACGGCCATGTCGGCTCCCCTGGCTTGGCTGCCTTCCAGAGGGCGAAGTCGAGCGGGTCCTCTTTGTTGTCGTCGACTTCAACGCGGGCACCAGCGCCCTCGCGAAGATCATCGAGGGAGCGGTGGATGAGTTCGCCGTAGCCCTCAACGGTGTGCACCCGGAGATAGACCCCGGAGTCGTTTGCGTAGGCCGAACCGTTGTCGATCAGGGTTTGGATGAAGTCGACCATCTCTTCGACGTACTCGGTCGCGTGGGGTCGATCATGGGGGCGCAGAATCCCCAGGGCATCCATGACCTCGTCGTAGACCTGTTTCCACACGGCGGCAATGGCCGGTTCGGTGGTGTCCTCGGCCTGGGCCCGAGCGATGATTTTGTCGTCGATGTCGGTGACGTTGGCGACATGGTGGACCTCGAGCCCGCGCCATTCGAAGTAGCGACGCATCACGTCGTAGGTCATGGCCTGGCGGGCGTGGCCGAGGTGGGGGTGGTCGTAGACCGTGGGCCCGCACGCGTACAGCGAAACCTTGCCTTCGTCGCGTTGCGCAAGCGGACGAACGTCGCCGGTCAGCGTGTCGTAGAGGCGGATCACGATGGACTCTCTCGTGTGGGTCAGATGAGGGGGGATGGAGCTGCGTCGAGTTCGACCCCGACTAGGGCCCCGAGTTCACCCAGAAGCGTAGGCGCCGCTGGGTCGTCACCGCCCTCGAGAATCGCATCGGCGAGTTCCATCAGGGCGTGAAGGGCGGCGGGAGCGTCGAGGTCGTTGTCGAGCGCAGCCCGAACGCGATCGGCGTACGGAGCGGGATCGGGACCGGAGGGAGCGTGGGCTGCCCGATGAAGCCGATCGAGCAGGTCGGAGGCGGTCTCGATGTCGTCGTCGAACCATTCCCAGTCGCTGCGGTAGTGGTGGCGCATCAGGGCGAGTCGGATTGCCCGTGGATCAGCGATCTTGACCAGCTCGCTGACAAAGACCAGGTTGCCGAGCGACTTCGACATTTTCGTGCCCTGGTAGGCGACCATGCCAGCGTGCATCCAGTGTTTGACGAAGGTGACACCGTTGGCGGCCTCACTTTGGGCCCGGCTGCACTCGTGGTGCGGGAAAATCAGGTCGGATCCTCCGCCATGGAGATCGAGCGTGGGTCCGAGGGTGCCTTTCGACATGGCCGAGCATTCGATGTGCCACCCGGGTCGGCCGGCGCCCCAAGGCGACGGCCAGGACGGCTCGTCATCGAGCGATGGTTGCCACAGGATGAAGTCGAGGGGGTTGCGCTGGCGGGGATCGTCGGGGTGGCCGCCTCGCTCGGCTGCGTACTCGACCATGGTCGATTCGTCGTAACCCGACATCGCGCCGAACGAATCGAAGGTGCTGACGTCGAAGAAGACGGTGCCGTCGACCACATAGGTGTGGCCCTTTGCCTCCAACGTCTCGACGATCTCAACCATCTCGGCCACCCACTTGGTGGCGTGAGGTTCTGCGAAGACCGGCCGGGTGTTGAGGGCGATCATGTCGCCATGGAACCGGGCGGTCTCCTGGGCGGCGAGCTCCAGGAAATCGACTCCGAGCTCTCGGGCCTTCGGGAGGATCGAGTCGTCGACGTCGGTGATGTTTCGCACGAGCTTGACCTCGTGGCCAAGATCTTCGAGCCGGCGGATCAGCAGGTCGTAGGTGAGATACGTGTTGGCGTGGCCGAGGTGGGTCGAGTCGTAGGGGGTGATCCCGCAGACATACATCCGGACTTCAGGTCCCGGGTCGAAGGGGACGACCTCGCCACGGGCCGTGTCGAAGAGCTGCACGTCCGTCACGGTAGCCACCCAGGACCAAGGTCACGCATTGCTGCCGAACCGGCGACGAGGCAGTTGGAGAGCGCCCCCGGCAGGAATCGAACCTGCGACGCACGGTTTAGGAAACCGACGCTCTATCCACTGAGCTACGAGGGCGGGGATGGCGCGAAACGCGGCGCGAAACTGCGCTGCTGGGTCCGTCCCCAT
>Ga0181588_10003191_pt1 | contig 13870 bp, 11 predicted proteins | sample 071ome_26_FD_148607 | JGI IMG/M metagenome (GOLD analysis project Ga0181588, IMG submission 148607) | Coastal salt marsh microbial communities from the Groves Creek Marsh, Skidaway Island, Georgia - 071409BT metaG (spades assembly) | ecosystem: Environmental > Aquatic > Marine > Intertidal zone...
AAAGGGGGGGGGCCCAGGGAGCCGAGCTGATTAAGCGCCGAGCTCTGAGAGCGAGGTAAACAAGAGCCTCTGTGTGTGATTCCCCTTCTGCTCAGATGCTGTCCATAGCCCCTTATGATCGAGGTCGAGCGTGACAGACTCTCCCTGTGGCTCAAGTCGCTGGGGGATCTCGATCATTTGTGAGGTCAGCCATGGGAGCTCAGCGAGGGAGATCGGGTGAGGCGCGTTAAAGAGGTACACGGCGCCATACGTACGAAGGGCGAGGGTCTCGCCATCATCGCTGAGGTCTGCGCCAGTCACTCGGCTGAGGCGAGCCTCCTCAGGTGTAGGGTAAGAGGTCTGTCTAAGAGTGAGACGCTGAGGGGGTTGAAGGGTGAGCTGTGGGGAAGTCTCTCCCTCGCTGAGGCGTCCGGCCCACGCGCAGAGCTCACGCTCGTCGCTCTTCTCAAAGAGCCAAACCTCGCCTCTTTGGGTGACGGTCATCGCCTCCACATTGGGGCGGGCGCCCTTGGGGTAGCGGAAGGGGATCGTGAGGAGCTGAGTCGCGTTGAGGGTGACCGTGTGCCCTTTAGAGCTCGCGCTCAGCTCAGGGACAGGGAACACGATCAGCTGAACATGCTCACGCCTCCCGTGATTATCACCTACATCAGCGAGCCACAGGCAGGTCTGTTGACCTAAAGAGGGAGGGCAGGGGGCTGAGTCAATATCTTCAAGGTCGAGGACCTCAACCTCAAGCTCAACCGTGAGCAGTCGCTCCCCCTGTGTGTTGAGCGCGACGACCTCTGCTTTATGCCCTGAGTCGTTATGTCCCCACATCACAGCCTCACCACGCTCAGCGCTGTGAGTGAGCGTGAGCCCTGACAGCTCAGGGAGGCCTTGCAGTTGAGGGGCTCGTGGCGCCTGAATGTCACCGACGCTCGTCAGTTGACTGAGCAGGCTTAAGGTGAGGGTCAAGAGCTGGAGGGTTGTGCTGAGTGGCATACAGATCAAACGCAGATCAATGGTGTGAGATGACTTGAGAGCCTCTTAGCTGTAACGATCGTTCAGCAAAAGAGCGCAAGACAGCTTTCACCAGATGCTCAAGCGATTGTCACAGAGCTGACACATTAAGCGTTGAAGTGGCGTATGTCCCACATCATTAAGAAGTAGAGGACATAGACTAGAGGGCAGAGGGTGAGTGGGTCGGTGTGATGCTTAACCGAGGTGATCACTTCTCACATATCAAGCTACACGCTCACTGAAGCACCCGAGGCACGCTAAACCAAAAGCTACAGCCTTGACCTTCTGCGCTCTCGAGACCGACCTCTCCGCCGAGGGCGTGACAAAGGTGCTTGACGATCGCTAAGCCGAGTCCTGTCCCGCCGAGATGACGGGAGCGACCCTTATCGACACGATAGAAGCGCTCGAAGATCCGCGCTTGGTGCTTCTCGGAGATCCCAGGGCCGTTGTCGTTCACCTCGAAGCGGATCAGCTCTTTACCGTGACGCGCCGGGAGCAGGCGAGCGCTTAGAGTGATGGTGCCTCGCTCATGGCTGTAGTTCACCGCGTTCTCAACTAGGTTCGTGAAGACCTGCTCTAACGCGCCCGCGTCTTGTGAGAGCTCAAGTGACGCGTCCACTAGGAGCTTAACCTTCAGCTCCTTGCTGATGATCTGGTCGGCGAGCGTGTCTACTACCCGCCTAATGACCTCTAGTGGCCTGACGGGCTCAGCTTGCATCTGATAGGTCCCAGATTCGATCCGAGAAAGGTCGAGCAGGTCGGAGACGAGGTGAGAGAGGCGCTGAGCATTTCGGTCGATGCCCTCTAGGAAGCCTCGCGCGACGGTAGGGTTGTCCATCGCCCCGCTGAGGAGCGTCTCGGCGTTAGCGCGGATCACGGTGGTGGGGGTTCGGAGCTCGTGAGAGACGTTCTGTACGAAGTCACGGCGCACCGTCTCAAGGCGCCTCAGCGCGGTGATGTCGCTGAGCACGAGCACCGCTTCACCTCGGTTCGAGAGCGGGGTCAGGCGCGCGAGCACCGTCCGGCGACCCTTGAAGTCGAGCTCGACCCACGGCGCCTCCCACGGTAACTGCTCACGTAAAAATAAGAGGAGCGCGTCCTCGTCGACGCAGGTCTCGATATGCTCAGCGAGCGGGGCGCTCTCCCAGCCAAACAGCTTACAGGCGCTCCGGTTCGCGAGCTGGATGCGGTTCTCTTCGTCGAGCGCGATCACGCCCTCTCGCATCGAGTCGAGCACCGCGCCGAAGCGATCTCGGCTCTCGGCGAGCCGGCGCACACGGGCCTCGAGCGCGCTCGTGAGCTCTGTCAGCTCGGTGAGCTCAGTCGCGAGCTGGGCGCGCCCTTGATGAGGCTCGCTCATCCCTTCCGCCTCTCGAGCGTCGCTCGCGAGGCGCGTTAAGCGCTGGAGGGTCTGCGTGAGGAGCTCGGCGAGGTCGCTCATCTCTGTGCTCCTTAAGGGGTGGTCAGTCGTCTGGTTGTTGTTGGAAGCGATAGCCGACCCCACGGATCGTCTGGATATACTGCCCTGCGCTCTTGAGCTTGTCGCGCAGGCGCTTGACGTGGGTGTCAACTGTCCGAGTGGTGAGCTCAGGGCTCGCGCCCCAGACGTCGGTCAAGAGCTGGGCGCGAGACTGCGTCTTGCCCCTCCGCTCCACAAAGGTGCAGATCAGGTTAAACTCAAGGATGGTCAAGGCGACCTCCTCACCCTCAACCCACACCTGGTGGCTCTCTCTGTTGATCCGGAGCGGGCCGAACTCAACCAACGGCGAGGGGGAGGGCTCACTCTGCTGCGAGCCGTTACGCTTGAGGATCACCTTGAGCCTTAACAGGAGCTCTTTGACGCTGAAGGGCTTGAGCACATAGTCCTCTGCGCCGACCTCAAAGCCTCGGACGCGGTCGACCTCCTCGCCCCGCGCGGTCAGCATGACGACAGGCGCGCTCTGGGTGAGCGGGCTACTCTTAAGCGCCCGACAGACCTCAAAGCCAGAGGTGTCAGGGAGCATCAGGTCGAGCAGGACGAGGTCAGGCAAGAAGGTCTCTGCTCTCACGAGCCCGCCCCCCCCCGTCAGCTCCGAGGCGACATGGTACCCCGCCTGCTCCAGATTATAGCTCAAGGTCAGCGCGAGGTCCGGCTCGTCCTCGATGATGAGGATCTTATAAGGTGACTCCGGCATAGGCTCCCCTCACGGCTGGCTGATCAATAACAAGCGATCAAGAAAGGCGTAGCAGGGGGAGCGATGGTCCGTCAACTACACACGGTGGCTGTTGGGTCGTTTAGAAGCTGTACTCAAGGGCCTCTGGAGCACCTGCGATGTTGAGGATCATCGACCCGCTTGCCTCACCATAAGCGTCTTGGTACGCCTGCTTCAGAGCGCCGAGCGAGAGGCGCCGGTCCTCGGTCGGGTAGGCCTCACAGAGGTCATCTTGGGCGTCATGGCCAAGCGCGACGCTGACCTGAACAGGCGAGCTCTCCATAAAGCCCCCGAAGCAGGCGGGGAAGAGGTGGAAGGCGCAACCCCCACTGTAGCTCACGGTCAAGACGAGCTCATCCCCTTCGATGTGGACCATCTCGAGGTCGAAGGGGTCAGCCGGCAACATCAGCTCATCACTGCAGGCGGTCACCTGGACATCCTCGGCGGGACGGCAGGAGATGGTGACGCCACAGAGCGTCTCGCTTCGACAGCGTGAGCCGTCGTCGACACAGCCCATGACCTCAACCTCTCCCTCCTGACACTCTGGGATCGCCTCACAGAGCTCCTCAATCGGATCACAGTAGATGCTCCCATAGCACTCGGTGTCCTCTAACAGCGCGTAACAGTCATCTCCTCGCCCTTCACAGCTCTGTACCTCTTCTTCATCCGGCTCACAGACCGGTGGAGGGACCTCACAGCGCCACTCATCATACGCACAGTAGATCGTCGCTCCACACTCGGTGACCTCAAAGCAGTCGCCACCGCTGTCACATGAGTTCACCTGATTGTAGAAGTCAGGACAGATCGGCACCCCGTCACAGGTAGTCATCTGTGGGCTCAAACACGAGATCGTCACACCACAAAGCGTTGAGGTTCGACAGCGCTCGTCACCCGCTTGGCACTCTTCTACCTCACGCTCGTTAGGGTTACAGGTTGGAGCGGCTAAGCAGTTGGTCTCCGTTCCTCCCACTGGACCTGACCCTGTGCCGGCCTCTGTGCCGGCCTCTGTGCCTGCCTCTGTGCCTGCCCCTCCTTCTGACTCGGCTTGATCTACGATACAGCCAGTTAGGTTTAAGATCGCGAAGAGGGTGATCATGAGCGGGGTGAGGTGGTGGGTCAATGAGCGTGGGGGTCGTTTTTCTTTTAGGTTGTTCATGAGTTGATCCTAATCAGTAAGGGGGGGTCCCAAATCATGTAGAATAATGCAGGAGGTGTGCCAATGAGGGTAGTCCCAAATACAGAGTATATAGCGCGATGGGGGAGCGCTTTTAAGTAGCTCATCAGAGCCCCTTATCAAACCCCCTGTCACGCTCGGTGTGAAGCGCGCTTCACACCGAGGGCGAGAGGCCTCGCTCCAAGTTCATATCTACGCTAGGCTTAGGCTCGCTTGACTCACTCTGTACAGGAGCAAGATCGATGACGAGCGCGATCCCTAGCTATCCAGCCGTGATGCACCCCTTTCACCTCGCCTTCCCCGTGACCGACTTAAGCGAGGCGCGCGCTTTTTATGGGGGTCTGCTCGGCTGTCCCGAGGGGCGCTCCTCTGAGGAGTGGATAGACTTCAACCTCTGCGGTCACCAGATCGTCGCGCACAAGGTGAGCGCCTTCAGCGCTGAGGAGGGGGGCTCAGATGTGGACGGACACCTTGTCCCCGTGAGGCACTTCGGGCTCGTCCTGCCCACAGAGGAGTGGGAGGCCCTCGTGCGTCGCCTCGATGAGCGGGGGGTGAGCTACCTGATCAAGCCCTGCCTGCGCTTTGAGGGGACCCCCGGCGCTCAGCAGACCTTGTTTTTGCGTGACCCAAGCGGGAACGCCCTTGAGTTCAAGTCGATGCTCAACCCCAAGGCGCTGTTTACGCGCTTTGATGAGCAGGGCTGACAGCGCTTAGAACAGGCTCTGTTGGCGCTCAGAGGGCCACAGCGGTCGCTCAGGGAGCTCAGCACTGAGCCCACGAAGCTCCTGATAAAAGAGGCTCGCGACCTGTGGCGCGAGCGTCTCACCTGGGTAGTGCGCGAAGAAGTAAGGGCGCCTCCCCTCAGCGATCCAGCGCGCGAACACCTCAGCCCAGTCTCTCAGCCATGGGCGGTTCGCCTCGACCTCTGGGTGGGCGACATAGCGGACCGTTGGGTGTGGCCCAAGGCCAACTGGGTAGACAGGGAGGTTCGGCTTCTTAGAGCGGGCCGCGCTGGTGGCCTCGCTGAGCTGAGCGCTTGGGTCGCGTAGCGGGCGTGTGTCCATCCACACTCGCTCTGAGCGGGTCGCGCTCAGAAGGGCGTTACACTCCTCAAACAGCCCCGCTCCATCTCCGCACGGGTGACACAGAGAGGGCGCCCTGAGCTCCACCATATAATGTCGCTCCGCTCCGCTCTCCTCACAGACCCTCGGGAGGTTGCTAAGGAAGCGGTAGAGGCTGTCAAAGTGACGGGCGTCAAAGTGCGCTGGGAGCTGGATGAGGGTGTGGGTGAGTCGCTCACCGAGCGGGGCCATGTGCGCTAAAAAGCGCAGGGCTTGGTCGAGCGCACCCGCGCCCAAGAGCCTCTCATGGGTTACCTCCTGAGGGAGCTTGAGCACCAAGCGGAAGCTCGGCGGGCACTGGCTCGCCCAACGCTCAACCACCTCACGAGGAGGGACGGCGTAGAAGGTCGTGTTGCCCTCGACCGTGTTAAAGGCCCGTGCGTAATGCGTAAGCGCGTCGCGCGGGCTGCTCTCGGCCGGAAAAATGCTCGCTGTCCAGGGGCGGTGCGCCCACTGAGGACAGCCGAGGTAGAGGGCTCCACCAAAGAGCGCCTCTTGGCTCACAGGCTCACTCGCCCTCAGGCCTTGGCGGCCTTGATCGCCTCTGTGAGCTCAGGGGCGGCCTTGAAGAGGTCCTCAACTAACCCATAATCTGCGACCTGGAAGATCGGCGCGTCTGGGTCCTTGTTGATCGCGACGATGGTCTTAGAGCCCTTCATGCCCGCGAGGTGCTGGATCGCGCCACTGATCCCAAGGGCGATGTAGAGGTTGGGCGCCACGACCTTGCCGGTCTGGCCGACCTGCCAGTCATTTGGCGCCCAGCCGAGGTCACACACAGCGCGGCTCGCGCCGATCGCCGCGTTGAGGCTGTCGGCGAGCGGCATGACGATCTTCTCGAAGTTCTCGGCCTCTTTGAGCCCGCGACCCCCTGAGACGACGGCGTCGGCGTCGCTGAGCGCAGGGCGGTCAGACTTGACCTCATCGAGCCCAACGTAGCTCATGCGGATCGAGCTCGCGTCGATGCCCGCCTGAATGACGGTGACTGGGCTCTCGCCACCCTCTGAAGTGGCCGCGTCAAAGTCGGTGGGGCGGACGGTCACGACCTGCGTAGCGCTGTTGATCTTAACCTTGCCGATGATGTTGCCTGCCCACATCGGGCGGACGTACGCGACGCCACCGTCGTGGGCTTCAATGGCCACCACGTCGCTGGCCTGGCCCGCGTCGAGGCGCGCCGCGACGCGTGGCGTGCAGTCCTTGCCCTTGGCGGTCGAGGCGGCGACCACGAAGCTCGCGCCTGAGGCCTCAACGGCCTTATGGAAGCCCTGCGCGTAGGCCTGAGCTGTGTAGCCCTCGAAACTGGGGTCCTCGACCTGGTAGATGGCCTCGGCGCCGTAGCCCTGAAGGCTAGCGCTCACCGCGCCTGCGTTGTGACCCACGACGGCGATTGAGAAACCACCGCCGACGATCCCGTTGAGGGCCTTGGCGGCGCTGATAGCGTTGAGGGTCGCCTTGACGAGGGCGCCGTTTTGATGCTCGGCGAGAACGATTACCTTACTCATGATTGTTACCTTTCAGTCCTTATGTAATAGTCCGTGGTCTCAGAGGACCTTGGCCTCGTTGGCGAGCTTGTTGACGAGGGTCGCGACGCTGTCGACGATCTGACCTGCCTGACGCTCTGAGGGCAGGCCGTAGCTGAGCACCTCGACCTTAGGGCTGTCGAGGTCGACGCCGAGGTCCTCAGGCTCCATGGTCTCGAAGGGCTTACGCTTCGCCTTCATGATGTCAGGGAGCTTGGTGTAGCGAGGCTCGTTGAGGCGGAGGTCGGTGGTGACGACCGCGGGGAAGGTGAGCGAGACGGTCTCGACCCCACCATCAACCTCGCGCAACACCTTAGCGCCCTTGTCGCCGTCGAGCTCGACCTTATAGGCGAAGGTCGCCTGAGGCCAGCCGAGGTACTCCGCCATAAGCTGACCGACCTGGTTGCTGTCTCCGTCGACGGCCTGCTTTCCGAGGATCACGAGGTCAGGCTCCTCATCTTCACAGATCTTGACGAGCATCTTCGCGACCGCGTCTGAGTCGAGCTTCGCCTCGTCACACTCGACGAGGATACCCTTGTGTGCGCCCATCGCGAGCGCCTTACGTACCTCAGAGGTCGCGTCCTCGTCGCCCATCGCGACCACGATCACCTCGCCGTCTCCAACCTGCTCGACGACGCGGATCGCCTCCTCGACCGCGATCTCACAGAAGGGGTTCATCTTAAAGTCGACGTTGTCGAAGTTGATCGCCGAGCCGTCGGCGGTTGGGGTGACCTTCGAGTCGTAATCTGTGACGCGCTTTGCTGTGACCAAGATCTTCAAGGTGCGCTCCTTAGCGTGTGGTGGGGGAGCGCCTCGCGCTCCATAGTGATGAAAAATAGGTAAAATAGAGAGAGTCAGCTACCTGACTTTGGGTTCAACATCAATGAACTGAGCCTCGCTGGGCTTCAAGCCCAAAGAGGCCCTGTGAGCAGAACAGCCACATCGTGTCTACGGCCTGCTCAAAGGTGATCGTCTGGCGCTTGAGGCTCACCCAATACAGGCTGAGCTCGTCGAGGGCGCCAAAGATGATCCGTCGCGCGATGGTAGGGTCAACCCCCTGCGCGATCTCACCTCGCTCTTGCCCAAAGGTGATGATCTCACCGAGCAGGTTGAGGTAGGCCGCGAACTGGGGCGCCTTGTACTCTCTCATGAACTTAGAGGACTGCCTCAGCTCTACGGTCAGCACCTCCGCGAGGGTAGGGTGCTCCGCGGTCATATTCAGGTGTAGCTCCACAAAGCGCCTCAGGCGCGCCTTGGCGCTGTCCTCACGACAGACCTCCTCTCGGAAGGTCTCTACGATCAGCTGCATTTTCTCCTCAAACAGAGAGATCAGCAGGTCGTCCTTGCTCTTGAAGTAGAGGTAGATGGTCCCATCGGCGACCGCAGCGCAACGCGCGACGTCGCTGACCCTAGCGTGATGGAAGCCCTTCTTGGCGAACACCTCAATGGCAGCGTTTAAGATTAGCGCTCTTCGCTCGCTCTTGTCTGGTCGCTTTGCCACAGGCTCGCTGTCTCCTTGGGTTTAGGCTGTATGCCCCCTCATGGAGAGGGCCACACCTGTGTTGTGAATGAATGCTCATTCATTATCTTGTCGGAGATCATATCCCCTGCTCAGAGCTTGTCAAGGGCTTCTCTTTTATCGCATGAATAAGGCTCATCCTTAGCGCGACCCGAGCTCAAGTTGGTCGTGTGATTATATGAGAGGAGCGGGCAGATGAGCAGGAGGAGACGCGAGCGTTCAGGCGATCGGGTGCGTGAGGTAGGCGGGCGGTTGAGTGAGTCGGCGGAGAGAAGAGAGGCGCTCGCTACACACTTCAGTCGGCTTTTACCCCCTGAGGGCCAGGTCTGGATGGAGCGCCCTCAGCCCGCGTGTGTCGGCTTTAGGGTTCACACCTTGAGAGGTGAAGAGGGCGAGGCGCTTAAGGCGCTCCGTAGCGCAGGGCTCACCCCCGAGCCGATCCCCGCTCGTCGCGTAGCGTACTCTGTCCCTATCGAGCAACGCACAGCGCTCACCCACTCCCCGCTCTGTGACGCGGGCGCCCTGTATGTGATGAACCCCTCGAGCATGCTCGCGGTTGAGGCGCTCGACCCTCAGCCCGGAGAGGAGGTGCTCGACCTCGCCTCTGCGCCCGGCGGTAAGTCTCTCCTGATCGCTGACCAGATGCAGAATGAGGGTCGGTTAGCTTGTGTAGAGCCTGTAAAGGGGCGCTTCTTTCGGCTTAAAGAGAACCTCAAGCGAGGTGGGGTCAGCATCGCTCAGCTCTATCAGGCGGACGGGATCCAGGTCGGTCGCAAGGTCCCCGCGCGCTTCGATCGCGTCTTGCTCGACGCGCCTTGCTCGTCTGAGGCCCGCGTTCGGCTGAGTGACCCTGACAGCTGGGCCCACTGGAGCCCACGCAAGGTGAAGGAGACCTCTCGTAAGCAACGAAAGCTCTTATTGTCTGCGCTCCAGAGCGTAAAGGTTGGCGGGCGAGTGGTCTACTCTACCTGCGCGCTGTCTCCAGAAGAAAATGAGGGGGTCATCTCGTACGCCTTAAGGCGCTTTGAGGGTGAGGTCGAGGTGCGCCCACACGGCCTCAAGGCGCTCCCTCAGCTCACAGGTCGGGTAGAGTGGCCTGGCCTGCGTATCGACCCTCGTTGCGCTCAAGCGCTCCGTGTGTCGCCTGACGGGCTGTATGACGCCTTCTTTTTATGTGTGCTCACCCGTCACGCTTAGGGGCACCTAAGGGGCGTCAGGGGTGATTATCTCTAGACAACAGGGAATCTCTGCTTAGATTGGTGGGTCTCTCTGACGCCCCTCCTGTCTTAGGGGCTCCACGTTAGAAGCCTCTCCGCTCCTACTTACATCGCTGGATCTCAATGAAGCTCACCCTCCTCCGCTCCGCTCTGACCTCCCCTATCCTCTGTCGTTTGACGCCACGCGTAGTGTCTCTCGGGATCGCCGGCGTCGCGCTGTGTACAAGCGTCGCGCTCGCCGATGAAGCGCCACCCCCTAGCGAAGCTCAGCTCGCTCAAGCGCCTGTAAAAGAGCGCGTCATGGACATCGCTCCCCTCCCTAAGACGAGAGGTTTTTGGGGGACCTTCTTCTTTTGGAGTGGGGGCGTCTTGTGCATGTACCTCGTCGGGCGCAGGATGTTTAAAGAGCAGAGCCATGAGCGACACACGCTGAAGCTCCTCGCTAACGAGATTGGGCCGTTCTTTCCCGAGTTCGACCCACCTAACCTGCGTCGCTGGATGGACCTCGCGGCCCCACACCTCTACGAGGGGTGGCGAGCGGGTGACCTCTCAGGGATGAGCGCCTTCAGTGAACCTGCGTTCATCGAGCGAGAGAATGAGGCCGCTCAGCGCCTCGCCTCACAGGGGCGTCGACGCGTGACCCACCTCGGCGCAGTGCTCAACGTTCACCCGCTCGGCGCTTACCTCGTAGAGGGCGAAGAGCTCCCCCCTAAGGGCGTCGAGCTCCAGCTCCGGATTGAGCTTAAGGTGATCGACTACCTCGAGGGTGAAGAGGGGCTCGTGATCGGAGAGCAGAAGCCAAGGCAAGAGCAGTGGCTCTGGGTGCTTCGTCACAACGGCGCGAGCTGGCGTATTCGTGATATTCAACCGCTCTCAGAGGACATCACTGACCTCGCTGAGCGCCCCCCACTCCCACCCATTATGAAGTGGGTGCGCCCTAAAGGGGTCAAGGTCACCACAGAGCTCTCTACCCCACAGGTTGGGCCCAAGAGCCTCCCCCCTCTCTCTGTTCAGCCGGAGGTCATGGATGATGACGTCTCAGTTTAAGTATAGGTCGCGCTCCGCGCTTTACCTCATTACGCTCATTACGCTCGCCTCAAGTCCGCTCTCCGCTCAGCTGAGCGTGAGCCCCGCTCCAAGCGTTCAGCTCGCTCAGCCTGCTCTGGCTGAGCCCACGGCCCCTACGCGTCCCAATACCGAGCCCGACTCAGGCTCACCTGCGGGGTCTGCCGGCGCTCAGGTGGCCACCGCGTCAGCTCAAACAGGCTCCTCCGCCACTCGGTCACTGACCGCGACACAGCTCGCGGAGTCTTTTTATCAAGCCAGTAGCCCTGAGGCGTTAAGGTCGGCGAGGGACGCGCTCGCGCAAGCGCATCCAAACAGCGCCCTCCGGTGGGAGGTCGAGGCGGTGTACGCTGGGCTCACGCTCCAACCGAGGCGTGAGATCGAGGCGGCGATTGAGGCGCTCCGGAGCGCGGAGGGGAGCGACGCGCTCATACACTATGACCGCGCACTGGGTGACTGGGATCTCGATCAGCTCGACTCCCTCACTGAGGCTCTCCTCAAGCTGTCTGCTCAGCATCCAGACCCTGCGACCCGCTCCGCGCTGGGCTGGACCATTGGGCACACCGCTCACTACCAAGGGGAGCGCGCCGCCTTCAGGGCGTCTCGTGAGGCGCTTGGTCCCCTGCTCCCGCTAGCGCTGATTGGGACGTGGGACAATGACCAAGGGAAGGGGCTCGATCAGCCCTTCCCACCTGAGGAGACCATCGACCTAGGGGCTCGCTATCAAGGGAAACTGATGGAGATCGGCTGGCGTTCGGAGTACCCGCTCGATCTGCGGGGGAAGCTCAACCTTGATGAGCTCATGTCACCGAGCACTTGGCAGGTCGCGTATGGCGCGAGCGCCTTTAGGGTCGAGGCGCCCACCCTCGCCGAGCTTCGCGTCTCTAGCTCGGACCCAATCAAGGTCTGGGTGAACGGCTCGCTCGCCTTGACCGTCAGCAGGGTATCGGGGTGGCAGTTCGATGGCTTTGTCATCCCTGTCCAGCTCCGCGCAGGGGTCAACAATGTGTTGATCAAGAGCGCCCAAGGCACGGGCTCTTGGCTCCTCACCGCTCGGCTCACCTCGCTCGGCGGAGGTGCGCTCTCTTATCAGGTCGTGAGCGCAGACACCCCGATCGCTCCACAGGGCTCCGCCTCTCCACGCGCCCCAATGGAAGTGAATGAGGTCATTGAGTGGCATCGTCAGGCGCGTGATTTAAAGGCCGGCACAGCTCGGGGCGCGGTGCACCTCTCTCACCTCCTCGGTAAGATTGGGCTCAAGATTGAGCGCGTCGAGCAGGCAGAGGTCGCTCATAAGTCTTACCCAGACAGCATCCTCGTGAACCGCACGCTCGCTCAGGCCTTATGGGCGCACGGTGAGCGAGGGCGCGCCGCAGACCTCCTCTCGTCCCTGTACAAGTCTGCCGGTGAGGAGCTCCCTGCTCTGATCCTCTCTCAGGCCTCTTTTTGGGGTCAACAGCAGCTCGACGTCAAGGCCCGGGCGACGCTCCGCGCGCTCGTTGAACGTCAGCCTGAGCTGATCAAGCCTCGGCTCAGGCTCGCGCGCCTCTACAGTAAAAAGGGCTGGGAGTCTGAGCGTTGCGCGCTGATCCGTGACGGCTTGACCTACGCGGCTCATCACCCCCCGTTGCTCGAGGCGCTCAGGGCCTGTGAGGAGGTCCTAGATCGCCCGTTACAGAGCAGGCTCATTCGTGACCGCTTAGACAGCGTCCACCCCGGACACTACTCGACGATCACGCGTCGCTTCCGTGAGGCGTCACGCGAGCTCCGCTTCGATGAGCAGCTCACCGCGAGCCGAGACTGCGTTCGCCAGTGGCCACAAGAGGGCGTCTGTTACCTCTATTTGGCAAAGAGCCTACGAGCGACAGGTGACCTGCAGGGGGCCTTAGAGGCGCTCACACAGATGAGCTCGCTCAACCCGCTTGACGCCCGCCCTTATGTCTATCAAGGGGAGTGGCTCGCCGACGCAGGACGTGAGGAGGAGGCGCTCAAGGCGTGGGAGGCGGCCCTTGAGCGTGACCCTGATAATCAGACGCTCACCTTGAGGTTAAATGAGCTCCACTCTAACGGCGCTGAGCTCTGGATGAGCGACGTCCCCACAGAGGATCAGATCACTCAAGTGCTCGCTGAGCGCGCCTCACTTAAGCCCACAGAGGGCGCAGATGTCATCAACTTGATCGATGATGAGGTCACGCGCCTCAACGCGGATGGGAGCACAGTCAACGTCATCACTACGGTCTCTTATGCGGTCAACCAAGAGGGCCGTGATAAGCTGACAAAGATGTGGATCAGCCGGAGCAAGAGCACCCAGCTGATGGCGGCCTACGCGCTCAACCCCGATGACACTCGCGTAGAGGCATCCTCAATCCGTGATGGGGTCGTGCGCTTCCGTAAGCTCGAGGTAGGCTCCGCGGTGGTCCTTCAGTATCGTCATCACACCCGCCCCTCGCAGTACCTCACCGGCTCAATCTCTCGCTTTTGGTGGTTCCATAACGAGGGCGCCCAGGTGCGTGACAGTCGCTTCGTGCTCTGGCTCCCAAAGGGGACCGCGCTGTATGAGACCCCACACGCCCCTCCCCCTGTCGCGGGTGAGGCGCTCGCGAAGCTTGAGCGAGAGGAGCGCGTTGAGGGGGAGCTGAGGCGCGTCTCTTGGCGGATGCGTGACCTGCCACCGCTCGTCACCGAGTCGAGGATGCCCCCACGTCGAGACATGGTCTACGCGCTCAAGGTCAGCACCGTCCCCTCATGGGATGACATGTGGAAATGGGAGCGTGAGCTCCTCCGTGAGGCCTTCCGCGCGAGCCCCAAGGTCAAGGAGGTCACCGATGAGGTGCTCTCAGGGAGCACCTCGACGAAGGAGAAAATCCTCAAGATTCATGAGTATGTGATCGAGAACATCCGCTATCAGCAGGACTATGAGCAGTCGATCTCAGGGGTCAAGCCTCACAACGCGGCGCAGGTCCTGAGCCGTCAGTATGGGGACTGCAAAGATAAGGCGGTCCTCTTCATCACCATGGCTAAACAAGCCGGAATTAAAGCTCACTTCGCGCTGGTGAGGACTCGTAA
>Ga0181588_10003194_pt1 | contig 13867 bp, 11 predicted proteins | sample 071ome_26_FD_148607 | JGI IMG/M metagenome (GOLD analysis project Ga0181588, IMG submission 148607) | Coastal salt marsh microbial communities from the Groves Creek Marsh, Skidaway Island, Georgia - 071409BT metaG (spades assembly) | ecosystem: Environmental > Aquatic > Marine > Intertidal zone...
CATTTCCCGGCCGCTCCATTTCCCGGCCGCTCCATTTCTCGCCAATGACAGGTCCGGAGGGGCAAGCGAAAAGGGGCAGGAAATCCCGCCCCTTCTTCATTTCAACAGTTTCCCGTCCCGCTCAGCAGGCGGCCACGGCGCGTTTCGCGATTTCGCGGACAAGATGCGCGCGATAATCGCCGGAGGCGTGGATATCGCTGATCATCTCGTCGGCATCGACGGCGATGCCGTCAAGCGAGTCGGCGCTGAAGCTGGCATCAAGCGCGGCCTCCATGTCGGCATGCCGGAAGACGCCGTCACTGCCGGCGCCGGTCACGGCGAGCCGTGTGCCGTCCGCACCACTGGCGACGAACACCCCGACCATGGCGTAGCGCGACGCCGGGTTGGGGAATTTCACATAGGCCGCCTTGCCGGTTTTCGGAAAGCTGACCGCGGTGATCATTTCGTCCTCGTCAAGCGCCGTCTCGAACATGCCGGTGAAGAAATCATCGGCCGCGATATCGCGTTTGTTGGTGTGGACAGTGCCGCCAAGGCCGAGAACCGCCGCCGGATAGCAGGCTGACGGGTCGTTGTTGGCCACCGATCCGCCAATGGTACCGCGGTTGCGGACCTGACGGTCGCCGATGCCGCCGGCAAGCGCCGCCAGCGCCGGAACGGCAGTCTGCACTAGGTCGGACCCGGCCACATCGGCATGCCGGGTCATCGCGCCGATCCTGATCGAATCACCCTCGTCCTCGATCCCGGCAAGGCCGCAGCCGGCAAGATCGACCAGCGTCTCGGGGCTGGCAAGCCGTTGCTTCATCGTCGGGATCAGCGTCATACCGCCAGCCAGAAGCTGGCCGCCATCGGCCATTCTGGCGACGGCGTCGTCGGTGCTGCCGGCTCTCACATAGGTTGTGTGATGCATGATCGTCCTCCTCTATTCTGCCGCTTCGGTCTGCGCGTCATTGATCGCGCGCCAGACCTTTTCGGGCGTTGCCGGCATCGACATGTCGGTGACGCCAAGTGGTGCCAGCGCGTCGATAACGGCGTTGATCAGCGCCGGTGGCGAGGCAATCGCCCCGGCCTCGCCGCATCCCTTGACCCCGAGATCGTTATGGGTACAGGCGGTGACCGTGTAATCGACCTTGAAGTTTGGCAAATCATCGGCGCGCGGCATGCAGTAATCCATGTAGGACGCCGTGATCAGCTGCCCGGTCTCGTCATAATGGGCGTTTTCCAGCAACGCCTGGCCAACTCCCTGGGCGATGCCACCATGAACCTGACCCTCGACAATCATCGGGTTGATGAGGTTGCCGAAATCGTCACAGCAGGCCCAGTCCACAAGCTCGACAACGCCGGTCGACGGGTCGATCTCGACCTCGGCGATATGCGTTCCCGACGGGTAGGTGAAGTTCAGCGGGTCATAGAATGCTGTCTCCTCGAGCCCCGGCTCCAGCCGGTCATGCGGATAATTGTGCGGCACATATGCCGCCAGCGCGATCTCGCCAAATCCCTTCTCGTTGTCGGTGCCGGCGACGGTGAACTTGCCGTCGGCGAACACCACATCGGCGTCGGCCGCCTCCATCAGATGCGCGGCGATGATCTTCGATTTCTCGATCACCTTGTCGACCGCCTTGGCGATGGCCGCGCCGCCAACGGCAAGCGAGCGCGAACCGTAGCTTCCCATGCCGAATGGAATCCTGTCCGAATCGCCGTGGATGATCTCGACACTGCCGATATCGACGCCAAGCTTGTCGGCGACGATCTGCGCGAAGGTGGTGTCATGGCCCTGGCCATGGCTGTGCGTGCCGGTGAACACATTGACGGTGCCGGTCGGGTCGACACGAACCGTCGCCGATTCATAGAGTCCCACCCGCGCACCGAGCGCGCCGGCCACCGCCGACGGTGCGATGCCGCAGGCCTCGATATAGCTCGACAGGCCGATGCCACGATATTTACCACGCGATGCGGCCTCGGCACGGCGGGCCTCGAAGCCCTTGTAGTCGATCATCTCCAGCGCCTTGTCCAGCGGCGGCTCATAGTCGCCGATGTCATATTGCAGCGCCACCGGTGTCTGGTACGGAAAGGCGTCCTTCGGAATGAAATTCATCCGCCGGAACGCGGCCGGGTCCATGCCGACCTGACGTGCCGCGGTGTCCATCACCCTTTCCAGAAGATAGGTCGCCTCCGGACGGCCGGCACCGCGATAGGCGTCAACCGGCGCGGTCGTTGTCGCCATGCCCTTCACATTGGTGTAGATCGCCGGAATCTGGTAGCAGCCCGACAGCAGCGGGGCATGCAGGATGGTCGGCGTCACAACCGAGAAAGCGGACAGGTATGACCCGATATTGGCCACGGTATCAACCCGCAGGCCGGTGATCCGGTTGTCCTTGTCAAGCGCCATCCGGACCTTGTTGATATGGTCGCGGCCATGCGCATCGGCGAGGAAGGACTCGCTGCGGTCGGCGGTCCATTTGACCGGGCGTTGCAGCTTCTTGCTGGCCCAGGTACAGACGGCCTCCTCCGGATAGACATAGATCTTCGATCCGAATCCGCCGCCGACATCGGGTGCCACGACACGAAGCTTCGATTCCGGAATGCTCAGCATGAAGGCTCCGATCACAAGCCGCGTCAGATGCGGGTTCTGCGAGGTTGTGAACAGCGTGTAGGAATCGTCGATCGGGTCATATTCCGCCAGCGCGGCGCGGGGTTCCATGGCGTTCGGGATCAGCCGGTTGTTGCGCACCTCCAGCTCGACCACGGTCGCCGCCGACTCAAGCGCCGCTGTGGCTGCCGCCTCATCCCCAAGCTCGAAGTCGAAATACATGTTGCCGGGTACATTCTCATGGATCTGCGGGCCTGATCCGGCATTCGCCAGATCAACCACCGGTGCCAGCACCTCATATTCGATCTCGACCAGCTCGGCGGCGTCCATCGCCTGTTCGAGCGTCTCGGCAATCACCGCGACGACATGGTCGCCGACATAGCGCACCGCGCCATTCGCCAGAATTGGATGTGGCGGCTCGTTGGTTGGCGAGCCGTCACGGTTGGTGACAACCCAGCCGCAGATCGGGCCCCCGATACCATCGGCCGCAACATCCTCGCCGGTGAAGATGGCGACAACACCCCTGGCGGCTTCGGCAGTGTCCTTGCGAATCGCCTTGATGTTGGCATGCGCATGAACCGAGCGGATGAAATGCACATGAAGCTGGCCCGGGCGGGTGATGTCGGCCGTGTAACGGCCGGACCCGGTCAGGAACCGCTTGTCCTCCTTGCGGCGCACCGAGGCGCCGATACCGTCTTTGATGCTTCCTTCAGGCATGTCTCACCCTCCCATCATTTTCGCGCCGGCCTGCACGGACTTCACGATGTTGTGGTATCCGGTGCAGCGGCAGATATTGCCTTCGAGTCCCTCGCGGATTTCGGCCTCGCTCGGGTTCGGGTTGTCCTGGACCAGCTCGATGGCCGACATCACCATGCCCGGTGTGCAGAACCCGCATTGCAGTCCGTGATTCTCGTGAAAAGCCTGCTGCATCGGGTGCAGGCTGTCGCCATTGGCGATTCCCTCGATTGTGGTGACGCTCGCGCCCTCGGCGGCGGCGGCAAGCATGGTGCATGATTTCTGGGATTCACCGTCCACATGCACAACACAGGCACCGCACTGGCTGGTGTCGCATCCGACATGCGTGCCGGTCAGGCCCATCGTTTCCCTGATGAAAGTGACGAGAAGCGTATTGTCAGGCACATCCGCGCTGACCTGCTTCCCGTTCAAGGTGAGGTTCACCATTGTCATCTTGTTCCTCCTTAGTTCGCGGCGCGTTCTTCGTATTTTGTGCAGTTGTGCAGGCGCGCCCTTGAATATCGTCTAGCCTTGCAAACATCGTGTAAACAGATTTGTGTGCACAATTGCGTGTAGTACCGGTGGCAAATCGTCTCCCCACTCGCTTTAACCGGGTGTAATATGGTGATGATGACAGTGTTCCGGCAGGCCGGAAGGCGCTGTCACGCATCGAGGCAGGGAGGGGCCGATGGTTCCAGATACGCCAAAACCAGATACGCCGGAAACGGTGTCATCTCTGACCGTGGACATGGCTGGGCAGGATTACATCCTGTCCGAAGGGCTTGCGGTGAGCCTGTTCCTGGCGCTCCGCAGGCAGCGGCCGCTGTTCCTTGAGGGCGAGGCAGGGGTCGGCAAGACCGAGGTGGCAAAGACGCTGGCAGCGTTGCTTGGCCGGCGTCTGATCCGGCTGCAATGCTATGAGGGACTCGATATCGCCGCCGCCGCCTATGAATGGAATTATGCCCGCCAGATGATCGAGATCCAGAGCGCCGGCAAGGGCCAGCTGTCGAGCGCCGATCTGTTCACGGCCGACAACCTGATCGAGCGGCCGCTGCTTGAGGCGCTCCGCGCCGATGAGGCCGGCGCGCCGGTGCTGCTGATTGACGAGCTGGATCGCGCCGATGAGGCCTTCGAGGCCTATCTGCTGGAGATCCTGTCGGACTGGCAGGTGACGATCCCGGAATTCGGCACCGTGGTGGCTGCCACACCGCCCATTGTCATCATCACCTCGAACCGGACGCGCGAAATCCATGACGCGCTGAAGCGGCGCTGTTTCTATCACTGGGTTGACTATCCCTCGCGCGAGGACGAGCTGGCGATCCTGAAGCGCCGTGCCCCCGAGGCGCCCGCCGATCTCAGCGAACAGGTGGTGCGGTTTGTCCATAAACTTCGCGGCGCCAACCTGTTCAAGGCCCCGGGCGTTGCCGAGACAATCGACTGGGCGCAGGCGCTGGTCGAGCTGGACTGCGTCGCCATCGATCCGGCACAGGCCGATTCGACGATGGGCGTGTTGCTGAAATATCAGGATGACATCGCCCGGATCACCGGCAGCGAGGCGGCGCGCATGCTGACCGAGGTCCAGGCCGAAATGTCGGGATATCGCGCCGGATGACGACACCGAATGCCACGATCATCGATTTTCCGGCTCCGCGACGGCACCGGGGGTCGTGGCGTGGCATGAAGCTTGCCGAGAACATCACCCATTTCGTGCGGACGCTGCGCCGCGCCGGCATGGATGCAGGGCCGGCGTCGGTGCTGGACTGTGTCGAGGCCAGCCGCGAGATCGATCTTGGCAATCGCGACGAGTTCTATCATGCGCTGGCAAGCTGCCTTGTGAAACGGCCGGAGGACCGGCTGCTGTTCGACCAGGCCTTTCACATCTTCTGGCGCAATCCGCGCCTGATGGAAAAGATGCGCGACCTGCTGCTGCCGACGCTGGCGCGGGAGGCCGAGGCCGAGGAGGCACCGCCAACGGCGCGCCGGATCGAGGAGGCGCTGCGCCCGGACGCGCCGCCGCCGCCGTCCACGATCGAGGACAGCGAGCGTGTCGAGATCGACATGTCGATGACGTCATCGGCGGACGAGCATTTTCGCAGCATGGATTTCCAGCTGATGTCGGCGGCCGAGATTGCCGAGGCCGAACATGCCATCGATGTGATGCGGCTCCCGCTGCCAGACCGTCCCTCGCGCCGCTTCCGGCCGCATGGCAGCCGCGGCCGGCTGTCCTTCCGGCAGACGCTGCGCCGCATGACGCGCAATGGCGGGCTGGCGCTGCCGGTCCGGGAGGCGCCGCGCCGGCATCCGCGCCCGCTTGTCGTGATCTGTGATATTTCCGGGTCGATGGAACGCTATTCACGCATGCTGCTTCGTTTCACCCACGCGCTGACACAGCGACGCGGCACCGTACACAGCTTTCTGTTCGGCACCCGCCTGACGAACATCTCGCGGCAGATGCAGGGGCGCGACCCGGATGCCGCGCTGCGGAATGTATCCACGCTTGTCGAGGACTGGTCGGGTGGGACCCGCATCTCCAGCGCCATCGCCAGCTTCAACCGCGACTGGTCGCGCCGTGTCCTTGGCCAGGGCGCTGTCGTGCTGCTGATCACCGACGGGCTGGATCGTGACAGTGATGACAATCTCGGTTTCGAGATCGAGCGGCTGCATAAATCCTGCGCGCGGCTGATCTGGCTGAACCCGCTGCTGCGTTTTGACGGGTTCGAACCGCGAAGCGCCGGTATCCAGCAGATCCTGCCGCATGTCGATGCGTTCGTGCCGGTCCACTCGCTCGACAGCATGGCTGATCTTGCCGGTGTTCTCGCCGCCGACCTGCCGGCAGGCTGGCAGCATCACGATCTTGACGCATGGCGCGACCGGCTTCGGGCCGTGCAGGCCGAGATATGAGGGGGCAGGGATGACCGGTCAAAGCATCGAAACAATGACCAATGCCAGCCTGATCGCGACGGCGCGGCAATGGGCGGCGGCGGGTCATGGCGTGGCGCTTGCCTTCGTCATCCAGACCTGGGGGTCATCACCGCGGCCCGTTGGCAGTGTGATGGTGGTACGAGACGACATGAGCGTCGAGGGGTCGGTTTCGGGCGGCTGCGTCGAGGGCGCGGTGATCGACGCCGCGCTGGAATCGCTTGCCTCCGGTACTGGCACGCGGCTCGATTTCGGCGTTGCCGATGCCGCTGCCTGGGAAGTGGGCCTGTCCTGTGGCGGCCGGATCGCGGTGCTTGTGACGCCGGTGGGTGACAATGGCCTGCCGGTGGCCGATCTCGGGGTGCTGGCGGATGACATGGCCGCACGGCGCGCCGGTGCGGTGACGCTTGATGCGCGGACAGGTACGATGCTGAAGATCGACAGCGGCGTGGCGGGTTCGGACTCCGCGCTGTCCGGGGATGAGGCGCAGTTCACCTTCAGCCATCAGCCGCCACGGCGTGTTGTCGTTATTGGCGGTGTCCATATCACGCAGTTCCTGGCACCGATGGCGCGGCAGGCCGGCTATGATGTTGTCGTCATCGACCCGCGCGCCGTTTTCAGCGCCGAAAGCCGGTTTCCCGATACAACATGTCTGACCGCCTGGCCTGACGAGGCGCTGGCCACCTTGCGTCCCGATTCCCGCACCGCGATCGTGACCCTGACGCATGATCCGAAAATCGATGATCCGGGACTGCGGGCGGCGCTGGCCAGCGAGGCGTTCTATATTGGCTGCCTCGGGTCGCGTCGCACGCATGCGGCACGCTGTGACAGGCTGCGCGAGGCCGGATTCGGCGATGCCGAACTGACGCGGATTCACGGGCCGGTTGGGCTGGATATCGGCGCGAGGACACCGGCCGAGATCGCCATCTCGATTCTTGCCCAGATGATCGCCATCGAACGAAAGGGCAGGCCGGCATGAAGTTTGGACCGGCAGCACCCGACGCATGTGAGGGCGGCATCCTTGCCCATGCCGTGTATCTTCCCGATGGCCGGATTCGCAAGGGCACCAGGCTGGACAGTGCCGACATCGCGCGGCTGACAGCCGCCGGCATCGGGACGATCACCGTGGCGCGGCTGGAGCCGGGGGATCTTGACGAGGACAGCGCCGCCGACCGGCTGGCGACGGCGCTGGTGCCGTCCGGCCTGCGGATGTCATCCGCCGCCACCGGCCGTGTCAATATCTATGCTGTCGGGCGCGGCCTTGTCAGATTCGACAGAGAGCGGCTGAAACAGCTCAACCGGGTCGATGAGGGGATCACGCTGGCCTGTGTGCAGCATAACCAGCTGGTCGAGGATGGCGACATGATCGCCACCCTGAAAATCATCCCCTACAGCCTGCCTGAATCCGTCATAGAGGCGGCCATCTCCAAGGCGGGTGGCAGGCCGGTTTTCAGTTTTCACCCGCTTCACGCAAGGCCCTTCGCGCTGATCCAGACGCGTGTCGAGGGGATGAAGCCGGCGCTTCTGACAGCCACCGAGAAGGTGACGAAGCAGCGCCTTGACCAGCTTGGCTGCGCGCTTGTCGATAGTCGCATCGTCGCGCATGACAGTGCCGGCATTGCCGCCGCCATAGGCGAGTCGCGACGCCTTGGCGCCGAGGCGATCCTGATTTGCGGCGCCTCGGCCATCAGTGACCGGCGCGATGTCGTGCCGATGGCCGTCCAGGCGGCCGGCGGCATGGTCGACAGGCTCGGCCTGCCTGCCGACCCGGGCAATCTGTTGATGATGGCACGGCTTGACGAGATGCCGGTGATCGGCATGCCGGGTTGCGCGCGCTCGCCCCGATTGAACGGATTCGACTGGGTGCTGCAGCTCGTTCTGGCCGGTATCGATATCGATGATGACGAAATTGCCGACATGTCGATTGGCGGGCTGCTGATGGAGATTGCCTCACGCCCCCTGCCGCGAAAGATGGTCGAACGAAGGCAGCCGGGCAACATTGCCATTGGCGGCATCCTGCTGGCTGCCGGATCGTCCCGGCGGATGGGCGAGGTCAACAAGCTCCTCATCGAGATTGATGGCGAGCCGCTGGTGCGGCGCGCGGCGCTGGCGATGCTTGCCGGCGGGATCAGGGATCTGGTGGTGGTGACCGGCCATCAGCATGAGGATGTTGTCGCGGCGCTTGCCGGGCTGGATGTCACCTTTGCGCATAATGCGGATTTCGCGGCCGGCCAGGCCGGCTCGGTGGCGGTCGGGGTCGCCGCCCTGCCGGAGGCGGTGTCCGGCGCACTGATCGCGCTTGCCGACATGCCCTTTATTGCGGCCGATCTTGTGGCCGGGATGATCCGCGATCATGGCGGCCTTGGTGACCATGAAACCCGCATTTCATTTCCGGTTCATGAAGGGCGACGCGGCAACCCGGTTCTGTGGGGGCGCGGGTTTTTCGCGGCGCTTGCCAGACTCAGCGGCGATATGGGTGGCAGGCAGATATTGAAGGAAAATCCGGCCGCGGTGAACAGCATCAGCTGGCATGATGACAGCATTCACCGCGATATCGATACCGCCGATGACCTTGCCCGTGCCGGACCGGGAGCGGCGGGCTGAGCCGGCTTCTGACGATGATCTGACAATACAGGGTTGAACCTGCCGCAAAGGGACTGTATATCAGCGTCAAATTCTCGTCACCATTCCCGGCCAACAGCCGCCTCCGGACAAGCCCGTCCGATGTCTGGCGGATGGACTCTCAGGGTCGGTCACGGGTCATCGCCTTTCCCAGCACAGGAGCTTGATAGATGCAGCTTTCCAATTTCACCGGCAAAACCGTCGCCATCATGGTCGCCAGCGGCTTTGACGAGGACATTTTCATCGCCATTCAGCGCGCCATGATGTCCGTCAACGCAAAACTGCGTGTCATCTCACGCGATGCCGGCCTGACGAATGCCTGGAATGGAAGCAGCTGGGGTATGTCCTATCCTGTTGATTCGACGCTGTCGACGACGCTCGCCATCGATTACGACGCACTGATCATCCCGTCCGGTGAGCGGCATGTCACGACATTGTCCCCCGAGGCGCACGCCAAGCGTTTGATGCGGGCCTTCACCCGCGAGGACATGCCGGTGCTGGCGCTTGAGGAGGCGAGCGCGCTTCTCGATCTTGTCGATCTGGCCGCGCCGGCGCGTGATGGCGACACCGGGGTTGGTGTCGATGGCAAGCTTGTTGTTGCCGGCCGCGAGAATCTTGACGCGGCGCTTGCATCATTGAACGACGTGTTGCTGTCTGACGACGGTGAGAGCGTCGCCGCCTGACCGGCGGACGGTCCGCCAGCCACCGGCAAGGGGTGAGACGAGATGAGCCGCGCGACGGACAATGCCGCCCTTCCCTCACCCTGTATTTCGGTATGTCGGCTCGACCCGGCTTCGGGTCAGTGTCTGGGGTGTTTCCGCACCGGTGCTGAAATCGCCGCCTGGCGGTCGATGGCCGCCGGTGAGCAGCGTGCGTTGCTGGATGAACTTCGTGACCGGCGCGCCGCCGCGACCGGTGTCGTGCGACGGCCGACCCGTCGCCGTCGCGGCTAGCCAGGAAACAGCCAGCCAGAAAGAAAGACAGCCAGCAGAAAGACACATCACCGCCCATGACCAAACTGAATACAGCTATCGCCGAGACAGGCTGGGTTCTCGCAGATGGTGCCACTGGCACCAACTATTTCAAACAGGGTCTTGAGACCGGCTATCCGCCCGAACTGTGGAATGTCGAGCGGCCGGAGGAGGTCGGGGCGCTCCACGCCGCCTTCATCGACGCCGGCTCGCAGCTTGTTCTGACCAACTCCTTTGGCGGCACGCATCATCGGCTTCGCCTTCATGAGGCCCAGCACCGCGTTGGTGAACTCAATCATGCGGCGGCGCGTCTTGCCCGCGTCGCGGCCGATGCGGGCCGGGATCGCAATGGCCGTGCGGTCCTTGTCGCCGGCTCCATCGGCCCGACCGGTGAGCTGTTCGCACCGATGGGCGCGCTTGATTATGATGACGCCCGCGCCGCCTTTACCGAACAGGCCGAAGCCCTTGCCGAGGGTGGAGCCGATCTGCTGTGGGTCGAGACGATGTCGTCGCTGGAAGAGGTCCAGGCGGCGATCGACGCCGCGGCATCAACCGGTCTTGAGGTGGCGGCCTGCATGACCTTCGATACCGCCGCCAGGTCCATGATGGGTGTCACACCGGCCGATTTCGCACGGCAGGCGGCCGGGTTCGGCGCCGCCTGTGTCGGTGCGAATTGTGGCATCGGTCCGGCAGAACTCCTGCATTCGGTGCGGGAGATGGTGCCGGTGGTCGAGACACCGGTCATCGCCAAGGGCAATTGCGGCATCCCGGAATATGTCGATGGCGGCATTCATTATCACGGGACGCCGGAATTGATGGCCGAATATGCCTGTTTCGCGCGGGATGCCGGGATCAGCATCATCGGCGGTTGTTGCGGCACCACACCTGATCATGTGGCGGCGATGGCGGCGGCGCTTCGGGCCACGCCGGCCCGCGTCTTCGACAGTGATGCCGCGCTGGCCGCGCTTGGCAGGCCGTGGAAGGATGTTCCAGCGCCGGGTGAAGCACGGCCTGCTGGCGGTGCCGGTCGCCGTGGCCGCGGCCGGCGGCGCGGCCGCGACTAAGCCCTCACGGGACCGCCGCCGGGCCACCGTGACAAGCATGTTGCGGAAGCCCGGCAATCTTTGCATACTGCGCGCGCCTTTCAAGGCAGACGGCCCCCGGATCGGCCCCTTGGACCGGCCCCAGGACCGGTTTTGTCGCCCCCAGTTCCCAGTCGGAGTATCAAGATGCACGCCTATCGCTCACACACATGCGGCGAGCTTGCCGAGGCCAATGTGGGCCAGTCGGTTCGCCTGTCGGGCTGGATCAACCGGAAGCGCGATCACGGCCAGCTTGTTTTTGTCGATCTGCGCGATCATTACGGGCTGACGCAATGCGTTGTTGATTCCTCCGACCCCAGCTTTGCCGCTGTCGAGGCAACACGACTTGAATCCGTGGTGACCATCACCGGCACCGTCCTGAAGCGCAGTGACGAGACGATCAACACCGCGTTGCCAACCGGGCATGTCGAGGTTCGAATCGAGAGTTTCGAGGTACAGTCGGCGGCGGATACATTGCCCCTGCAGGTGAATTCGGATGCCGATTCCGGCGAGGAGACGCGGCTTCGTTATCGCTATCTCGACCTGCGCCGGACCCGCCCGCACGACAACATCATGCTTCGCGCCAAGATCATCCAGTCGATCCGAGCGCGCATGGTGGCGCAGGATTTCACCGAATTCCAGACACCGATCCTGACCGCGTCATCGCCCGAGGGCGCGCGTGATTTTCTGGTGCCGGCGCGCCTTCACCCCGGCAAGTTCTATGCGCTGCCGCAGGCGCCGCAGCAATTCAAGCAGCTTGTCATGGTCTCCGGTTTCGACCGCTATTTCCAGATCGCACCCTGTTTCCGTGATGAGGACAGCCGCGCCGACCGAAGCCCCGGGGAGTTCTACCAGCTTGACCTCGAGATGAGCTTTGTCGAGCAGCAGGATGTGTTCGACGCGGTCGAACCGGTCATCCGCGGGGTGTTCGAGGAGTTTTCCGACAAGAAGGTGGACCAGGAGTTCATCCATATCCCGTTCGCCGAGTCGATGTTGAAATATGGCAATGACAAGCCGGATCTGCGGATTCCGATCGAGATCCGTGACGTCACCGACATCTTCCGCGGGTCGGGCTTCTCGATCTTCGCCAGGGCTGTCGAGGGCGGCAGTGTCGTGCGTGCGGTGCCGGGGCCGAAATGCGGCAGCCGCGCCATCGCCGACCGGATGAACAGTTGGGCCCAGTCCGAAGGCGCGCCCGGCATGGGCTATATCATCTATGGTGATGGCGAGGCGCGGGGCCCGGTGGCCAAGGCACTGGGGCCGGAAAAGGCCGAGGAGATCCGCCTCGCGACGGGTGTCGGCGATGGTGACGCGGTGTTCTTTGCCTGTGCCGACGAGGCGGCGGCGGCGCATCTGGCCGGCCGCGCGCGGGTGCGGATCGGTGAGGAGCAGGGGTTGATCGACGAGAATGTCTTCCGCTTCGCCTGGATTGTCGATTTCCCGATGTATGAGCGTGACGAGACAACCGGCAAGATCGATTTCTCGCACAACCCCTTCTCGATGCCGCAGGGCGGCTTGAAGGCGCTGCAGGAACAGGACCCGCTGACCATCAAGGCCTGGCAGTATGATCTTGTCTGCAACGGGGTCGAGCTGTCATCGGGGGCCATCAGGAACCATCTTCCCGACGTGATGTACAAGGCGTTCGAGATTGCCGGCTATGATTCGCAGGTGGTTGATGACAAGTTCCCGGCAATGATCAACGCGTTCCGCTTCGGCGCGCCGCCACATGGCGGCATCGCCCCCGGCATCGACCGCATCGTGATGCTGATAGCCGACGAGCCGAATATCCGCGAGGTCATCCTGTTTCCGATGAATGGCAAGGCCGAGGATCTGATGATGGCGGCACCGTCCACGGTCGATGACAGCGCGCTGGCCGAACTTCATATCCGCCGCGCGCCGGTACCGAAGAAAGGCTGATCCGTCAGCGCGCCATCCGGTGGGCTGTCCAGATGACACTGCCAAGCAAAAGCACCGCACCGGTCTGATGCATCGCGCCGAGTGATACCGGAACGCCATGCAAAAGCACGGCAATGCCAAGCACGAACTGGCCAAAGACAAGCAGCAGCGCCAGCGTTGCCGGGCCGCGGCTTGCCGGCTGGCGACGCGCCTTCACGACAAGCGTGACAACCGCCAGCACGGCCAGCGCCGCGATCCAGCGATGGTGGAACTGCGCCGAGGCGGGATTCTCGAACGCATCGCGTAGCCCCATCTCGCCATATTCGACCGGCACCAGACCGTCGCCCATCATCGGATAATGATTATACAGAAGGCCGGCATCCATGCCGGCGACAAGCGCTCCGGCGAAGATGGTCAGCGCGACAATCAACAAGGTGCCGCCAGCATGCCCGGCGGGGAAGTCAGCGCGACCATAGCGAATGTCGAAGGCCGTCCACAGCAGCAGCGCGAAAATCACCAGGGCCATGCCAAGATGCGCGGCGAGACGGTATTGCGAAACCGTGGCATCGGCCGTCAGCCCGGACTTGACCATCCACCAGCCGATCACGCCCTGGAAACCGCCGAGGACCAGCAGCAGGACCAACCGCCCGCCAAACCCGTTCGGCACCCGCCCGCGAATGATCATCCAGACGAACGGAATGACAAAGGCAATGCCAAGAAGCCGTCCCCAGAGACGGTGCACATATTCCCAGAAGAAAATCGTCTTGAAGCCGTCCAGGTCCATCCCGTAATTGAATTCCGCATATTCGGGCGAATTGACATAGAGCTGGTAGACCCGGTCCCATTCGGCGGTGGTCAGCGGCGGCAATGTTCCCATCAACGGGCGCCACTCGACCATCGACAGGCCGCTGCCGGTCAGGCGTGTCACGCCGCCGATCAGAACCATGATGCCGACAAGACCGGCCATGATGATCAACCACCAGAAGATGAAATTGTCAGTGCGCGCGCCAAGCGGTGCGCGGTTGGCGACCTCGGTTGCGGACATGTGAGACGGC
>Ga0181588_10003209_pt1 | contig 13842 bp, 13 predicted proteins | sample 071ome_26_FD_148607 | JGI IMG/M metagenome (GOLD analysis project Ga0181588, IMG submission 148607) | Coastal salt marsh microbial communities from the Groves Creek Marsh, Skidaway Island, Georgia - 071409BT metaG (spades assembly) | ecosystem: Environmental > Aquatic > Marine > Intertidal zone...
GATCGGCCGTGGTCAGCGTGAGCTCATCATCGGTGACCGACAGGTGGGCAAGACCGCCGTCGCGATCGACACCATCATCAACCAAAAGAACACCGACGTCTACTGCATCTACGTCGCGATCGGCCAGAAGCAGAGCACCGTTGCCCAGGTGGTGAACAAGCTCGAGCGCTATGGCGCGATGGAGTACACCACCGTCGTCAGCGCCGCGGCCTCTGAGCTCGCTCCGCTTCAGTTCCTCGCGCCCTTCACCGGCTGCACCATCGGTGAGTACTTCCGCGACAACGGTAAGCACGCGCTCATCATCTATGATGACCTCAGCAAGCAGGCCGTCGCGTACCGTCAGATGTCACTCCTCCTCCGTCGCCCACCAGGACGTGAGGCGTACCCTGGTGACGTCTTCTACCTCCACAGCCGTCTCCTTGAGCGCGCCGCGAAGATGAGCGATGAGCAGGGTGGTGGGAGCCTCACCGCGCTCCCGATTATCGAGACTCAGGCGGGTGACGTCTCTGCGTATATCCCAACCAACGTGATCTCCATCACAGACGGTCAGATCTACCTCGAGAGTGACCTGTTCTACTCAGGTGTTCGCCCCGCGATCAACGTCGGTCTCTCCGTCTCTCGTGTCGGTGGCGCTGCCCAGACTAAGGCGATGAAGAAGGTCGCTGGTACCCTCCGCCTCGACCTCGCGGCCTACCGTGAGATGCAGGCCTTCGCTCAGTTCGCCTCTGACCTCGACAAGGCGACTCAGCTCCAGCTCGCCCGTGGTGAGCGCCTCGTAGAGATCCTCAAGCAGGGTCAATATGCTCCACTCCCCTTTGAGGAGCAGGTGCTCGTGCTCTACGCAGCGACCCAAGGCTATGTCGATGAGGTGCCTGTCAAGAAAGTCGGCGAGTATCAAGATGAGCTCGTCGCCTACTTCAAGAGCGAGAAGAGCGACATCCTTGATGAGCTCCGCGCTACCGGTAAGCTCGATGACGGCGTCGTCGCCGGCTTCAAAGATGGTATCAAGACCTTCGGTGAGCGCTTCGGCGCCTAAGTGACTGTGAAGAGAGACGATGGCTAACTTAAAAGACATCCGTAAGCGCATTAGCTCGGTTAAGAACACCCAGAAAATCACGCGCGCCCTCAAGCTCGTCTCTGCCGCCAAGCTCAGCCGTGCTCAGCGTGAGCTCAACCGTCTCCAGCCGTATGCCGATAAGCAACAGGAGATGATCCGTGACCTCGTCGCAGAGCTCGGTGACGCGCCCTCTCCTCTCCTCGAGGAGCGCCTCGAAGTGCGCTCGATCGCCGTGATCCTGATCGCGAGCGACCGTGGCATGTGTGGAGGCTTCAACAGCAACCTCCTCAAGTCCTATAAGAACTTTGTCGCGTCAAAGCGCAAAGAGGGCGTTGAGGTGAGCACCTTCCCGCTCGGCAAGCGCGCCGTTCAGTTTGTAGAGAAGGGCGGGTATGTCATGGGCAAGTCATGGGGAGAGGCGCTCGCCGCTGACCTCATGGACCGACTCCCTGGGCTCACTCGTGAGCTCGTCGCTGGCTTCACCGCTGAGACCTATGACGAGGTCGTGATCATCTCGAACCGCTTCGTGAACGCGATCACCCAGACCCCCACCAAGCGCGCGCTCCTCCCTATGGGCGCGCCCGAGGGTGAGGAGCAACGTCAGGGTGGGCTCGACGTCCGGATCTACGAGCCTGGCCAGCAGGCCCTGCTCGACTATGTGCTCCCTCGCGCGCTTGAGACCCAAGTGCGTCGCGTCGTCCTCGAGTCGATCACCGGTGAGCACGCGGCTCGTATGAACGCGATGAACAGCGCGACTGACAACGCCTCCGACATGATCAACTCTCTGACGCTCGACCTCAACCGCGCGCGCCAGGCGGCGATCACCAAGGAGCTGATGGAGATCATCAGCGGCGCTGAGGCCCTTAAGTAACCCCTAATCGACGAATCAAAGCTGGTCGGCGCTCGCGCGCCCAAGACCACCGCCAACGCCCTCGGGCGACTCCTCAAATCAATCTTCTGAGGTATAGATAATGAGCCAACAACTAGGTAGGATTTCACAAGTCTTGGGGCCCGTCGTGGACGTGCTCTTTGAGGGGGGCGAGCTCCCCGAGATCAACACCGCCCTTAAGGTGACGAACAGCGCCGTCAACGACAATGAGTGGAACCTCGTCCTCGAGGTCGCTCAGCACCTTGGGCAGAGCACGGTTCGCGCCATCGCGATGGACGGCACCGACGGCCTTCGCCGTGGCCAAGACGTTATGAACACCGGTAGCCCGATCTCGGTCCCCGTCGGTAAGGCGACCCTCGGTCGCATCATGAACGTCACCGGCGAGCCTGTAGATGACCGTGGAGAGATCAGCATGGCGGTCACCTCTCCGATCCACGCGCCTCCCCCTCCTCTCGAGGAGCAGAGCTCACAGGTCGAGACCTTTGAGACTGGGATTAAGGTCGTTGACCTCCTCGCGCCATACGCGAGGGGTGGTAAGATCGGCCTCTTCGGTGGCGCCGGCGTAGGTAAGACCGTCCTCATCATGGAGCTCATCAACAACGTCGCCATCAAGGGCGGGGGCCTCTCGGTCTTCGCCGGCGTCGGCGAGCGCACCCGTGAGGGGAACGACCTCTTCCATGAGATGGTTGAGTCTGGCGTCATCAAGCTCGACAACCTCGAGGAGTCTAAGGTCGCCCTCGTGTACGGTCAGATGAACGAGCCTCCTGGAGCGCGCGCTCGCGTCGCGCTCACCGCGCTCACCGTCGCTGAGTACTTCCGTGACCAGCAGGGCATGGACATGCTCCTGTTCGTCGACAATATCTTCCGCTTCACCCAGGCGGGCTCCGAGGTGTCGGCGCTCCTCGGTCGTATCCCAAGCGCGGTCGGCTACCAGCCTACCCTCGCCACCGAGATGGGCGCGCTCCAAGAGCGCATCACCTCGACTCGCAAGGGCTCGATCACCTCTGTACAGGCGATCTACGTCCCTGCGGACGACCTCACCGACCCAGCGCCCGCGACCACCTTCGCCCACCTTGACGCGACCACCGTCCTCAGCCGTAAGATCGCTGAGATGGGGATCTACCCCGCGGTTGATCCGCTCGACTCAACGAGCCGTCTCCTCGACCCACAGGTCATTGGTGACGAGCACTACCGCGTCGCCCGTGGCGTCCAGTCTACCCTCCAGCGCTACAAGGACCTCCAGGACATCATCGCGATCCTCGGTATGGATGACCTGTCCGAAGAGGACCGCCAGGTCGTCGACCGCGCTCGTAAGATCCAAAAGTTCCTCTCACAGCCCTTCCACGTCGCTGAGATCTTCACCGGCATGAAGGGCGTGTATGTCGAGCTGAAGGACACCATCGCGGGCTTCGACTCGATCCTCAAGGGTGAGGTGGATCACCTCCCAGAGCAGGCTTTCTACCTCGTCGGTACCCTCGACGAGGCCAAGAAGAAGGCCGAGGAGATGGGTAAGGTCTAATGTTAACGCTAGAGGTCATCACTCCCACAGGTAAGGTGCTCTCGGCTGAGGTGGAGAGCGTCACCGCGCCAGGCGTCAAGGGCCAGTTTCAGGTCCTCGATCAACACCGCCCCCTCTTGAGCATCCTCGGCAGCGGCTCGCTCCGCTACGCCGGCGCCAAAGAGAGCGGTGAGCTCTTGATCCGTGGTGGCGTCGCCGAGGTCAACGCTGAGGGTAAGGTCCTCATCCTCACCGATGAGGTTCAGACCCTCGACGCCCTCGACCGTGAGCGCGCTCAAAAGATCAAGGCTGAGGCTGAGGCCGGCTTTAACAACGGCTACTCTGACGACGCGGAGCTAGATCGTCTCCAGCACGACCTCGTCTTCGCTGAGGTGGTCCTGTCCCGCTGAGCTACCCTCCTCGCCTAGCGCGAGCGCTCAACAGGAGACGTGAGGGGGCGATGAGCCCCCTTCGTTGTTTCTGAGGTTTGCTTTGGTGCGCTTAGCGCTTGCGGGGGCTCAGCTTGTTGTTTATTGAAGCTCAACCGCACTACACACCAAAGGACATCACCTATGAAGTGGACAACCCAAACGCTCGCGCTCCTCAGCCTCAGCGGTGCGCTCATCTCCTGCGACAAGATCACCGACACCCTCCTTGCTGCTCCACAGCGCTCAAGTTGCACCGCGTACTGTGAGTGGGCCGTGAGCTGTCACGCTGAGGCGCGTGACGTAGATGAGATGGCGCTCATGGAGCGGTGCCTCACCGAGACTCAAGCTCGCGATGAACAGTGTAAAGACGCAGAGACGACAGGGATTAACCCTGTCTCCTCAAAGATCATGGCCGACTGCGTAGAGGACATCGACGCGGTCGCCAATGACTGCGCGGCCATCACAGGGGACGCGGTCGAGATTAACACCGCGACCGCCCCTGGCATCTGTCTAGATCCTGGGCTGTTCAACACCGCCCGCGCCGCGACCGCTGAGAGTAACGATGAGCTCTGTGTGCGCGTCAGTGAGACCCTCTGTACTCGCTCAACCTCTTGCCTTGAGAGTTTCTTTAATATCCCCGCTGACGTGCTCGAGATGATTGACCCTGCTCCCCAAGCGCAGTGCCTCACTCGCTTTGACGAGGAGGTCACCACGGCCTGCCGTGATGAGCAGCTCTACGCCTTAGACCAAGACCTCTCGGGCAAGGCTGACATCGACGCACCTGAGCTCCCAGATGTATTTTTTTCGGTCAATGAGAACCGTGAGGCGGCGCGGGCCTGCCTCACCGCGCTCGCTGACCTAGCCTGTGATGAGCTCTTCAGCGGGATGCTCCCACCTGTCTGCGCGGGCGCCTTCTCTGATCCAACCGCGGCGGCGGGCGCCCTCAACGGCTTCGCGTGTGGGCTCGAGCGCGAGGAGCTGAACAGCATCTGTGAGTGATCAAGGCGTCTACCTTGAGCTCACTTAGCGCTCACCCCCGCGACCTTCGCTAGATAAGGTCGAACGAGGCGAACCATCACCCAACGCGCGACGCTCGGGAGCGCGTGGAAGAGTAAGATCAGCGGGCGAGTGGGCGCCTTGTTCACGATCCGTGGCCCACTCTTCTCGCTCAAGAGGGCGCTCATAATCGTCTCCACGACCGCCTCATCGCTCGTCCCCCCCAGCGCGAAAGGCGCTCGCCCCGCGCGGGCCTTGTGGCGCTCATGCATCCCTGTGCCATGCACAAAGCCCGGGTGGACGCTCACAAAGGTGAGCGGGCTGTCATCATATTCAACCGCGAGCGCCTCGTTATAGCTAAAGAGCGCGGACTTCGTCGCGGAGTATATGCCCCCAAACGGGACAGGGAGGTAGCCCGCCACCGAGCTCATATGTACAAGCACCCCATGCCCTTGCGCTAAGAGGTGAGGTAAGAGCGCCCGGTTGATCAAGAGCGGAGCGGTTAAATTGAGATCCACCTGACGGATTAAGTCCTCTGAGGCCATCCGCTCCGTCGCTTGGAAGTCATCCACCCCCGCGTTGTGGATCACGCCATCGAGGGGCCCAAGCTCAGCCCAGAGCGCCTCAGCCCACTCAAACAGCCCCGCACGAGCGGTGAGGTCTAGTGGGCGTGGGATGAGCTCGCCTCCCAGTCGCTCACCGTCTTGACGGAGGACCTCAAGCGCCTCAGCGTCTCGCGCGACCCCAATCACCCGAGCCCCCTCGCTCATTAAGCGCCGGGCGCACAGCGCCCCAATCCCTCTGGACGCGCCTGTGAGCAGGTAGGTCTTCCCTTGGTGTCTGCTCATGCTCTCCTCTGTCCTTGAGGGCTGTAGCGCTCAGCGAGGTCTATGTATGGGTGCTCCTCACCTGTCAGCGGGCTGATCAGCGTCCAGCGCTCACGTCGCTCACTTGGCTGAACATAGGCGCTGTCTACCGGCACCTTACCGCCCCCCCGTGGGACGTCGATCACGTAGGTTGGTGTAGCGAGCCCGCTCAGCCGTCCCCTCAAGGAGCGCGTGATCTCAAGCCCTCTCCGGAGCGTGACCCGCAGGTGCTGTGTCCCTGCGGTGAGGTCAGGGTGATGCAGGTAGTACGGGGTGACCCCAGCGTCTAAGAGCCCGACGCACAAGGCCCGCAAGACCTCAGGGTCATCATTGACCCCCGCTAAGAGCACCGCTTGATTCGCGACGCGTACCCCAGCCCGACGCAGAGCGCTCAGCCCCTCGAGCGCGGGGAGACTCAGCTCGCGAGGGTGGTTAAAGTGGGTGACGAGGTTGAGCCTCGCGATGCCACCAAGCCCCTCAACGAGGGCTGGCTCTAAGCGATATGGGAGGGTGACAGGGAAGCGGGTGTGGAGCCTCACGCGCCTCCCACGTTGATCGAGTGACTGGAGGAGTGACAGTAAGCGCTCATTTGAGAGCATCAGCGGGTCACCACCGCTTAAGATCACCTCTTCGATCTCTGGGTGCTCATCGAGATACTGGAGGGCCTTAGGGAGCTCAACGCTGAGCTTAACCCCACCGCTGTTGAGGGCCTCTTTCCGAAAGCAGTACCGACAGAACATGGGGCAACGGAGGGTTGGGAACAGGAGCGCTCGATCAGGGTAACGGTGGACAAGGATTGAGCTCACCGCGTGCCTTTGGTCACCGATCGGGTCTGTCTCCTCCTCTGGTAAATGAGCCAGCTCCGCCCCCTGAGGGATCGCTTGAAGTCGAATGGGACAGCGTGGGTCTCTAGGGTCAATGAGCGAGAGATAGTATGGAGAGATGAGGGTCTCATAGCGCGCGCTCACCTCCACATACTCACTCGCCTCCTGAGGAGTGTAGACCCCAAAGTGAGTGAGGTCACGAGCGCTCCTCGCCGCCTCCTTGAGGTGCGCCCTCCAATCCTCACCACAGCGCGCTAAAGCGAGCTCAAGCGCCTCCCTGCTCATCCGTGATCCGGTCGAGGGCGCTCAATCATTGAGGCGTTTGGGTGGTGGGCGCAACGCCACTGCCCTTCTTTGGTCCGCTTGACCGTGTTCTGACAGGCGCTACACAGCGGGGGGGGCGCGCCGTCTGCCCCCTCGTCCTCTTCAAACCTCCATGAGATCCCAAAGAAAGACTCAAAAAACTGCGCGAGCAGCCCTGGGCTCTGCTGACTTGACATCTCGTGGCTCCTGCGTGTTGAACGACGCGGTCTGATATGATTGAGTGAAGAAAAGGGCCTGCTCAGACGAGAGAGCAGAGGGCGCTCAGCGCCTCCCCCAAGATAGTCTGCCGAGCAGAGGAGAGCAAGCGGAGCCCAAGAGGCCTGCGCTCTTCGCTCACCTTACACCGATAAAGGCAACCCTTGAGAGCGATGTTTGGATCCATCAACCCCTATGGGGAGCACCCTCATGTGCTCCGTCGCTATAAGCGCGTCGACAGCGAGGTGGTCAGCGCAGACCGACTCCCGATCACCATTAAGCGTGAGGGAGACTCTTTGCTTGGCTTCCTCACCCCTCTGATCACGCTCTATCTCGTGACGACCTACGCGGCCTCGCTCTACTCTCCGATGCTGTTCTTAGGCTGGTTCACGCATGGGCTTGTGTTTGTGTTGCTTGGCCTCTTGATTTACCGCCTCTGTCCGCCCAAGTGGTGGGAACATATTGAGCTCGATGAGGATGGGGTCACGTATGAGCGCTTTGGTGTCACTCGACCTGAGCGTTGGCGTGTCCCGCTCACGCACTACCGAGGCGTAGTCCCTGTGAAGCGTGTCGCGACAAACGCACACGGGGAGCGGGTCACCGAGTTTGGGGTCGCGCTGAAGCACCCTGATCCGACCAAGACCGTGATCCTGTACCTGTCCCCTGCGCCCCCTGTTGACCGGCTCATATTGTGCGCCGAGGCCCTCAACGTGCGCGCCTTATCAGACCCGAAGTATACGCTTTCTTTAAGCGCTTAACCTATGAAACGATCACTCTAAGACGAACAAAGGAGATCAAATGAGACAGCTCACCACCATGATGAGCGTCACGCTCAGCTTCATCGGAGCGCTCGCGCTCTTTGGCTGTGATGGTGACGACCCCGTCGGCGCGGTCGCCACGTGCCCAGAGGGGCAACTTCTATGTAGTGGCTCATGTGTAGACCCAAGCGTAAGCGCAGATCACTGTGGCGCGTGCGGGACGATGTGCGCGCTTGGTCAAATTTGTACCGCCGGCGCCTGTGTAGACTCAGACGCCTGTGGGATGAGTGAGAGCATGTGTGGTGACGCCTGTGTCAACACGAGCTCTGACAACAACCACTGTGGAGGCTGTAACAACGCCTGTGGCCAAGGCGCGACCTGTCAAGCGGGCGCCTGCTCATGTGGTGGCGCTGGCCTCACCTACTGTGGCGCTGCGTGCGTCAACACGATGAGCGACGAGCAGAACTGTGGCGCGTGCTTGAACGCCTGTAACGCGGGTGAGATGTGTGTGCAAGGTGAGTGTCGGCAGTCTCGCTCTGAGGCCTGTAACAACCTCGATGATGACCTAGACGGGATCGTTGATGAGGGCCCTAATGGAGGCCCATTCACTGAGATGTGTACCAGCTCCTGTGGAGAGGGGAGCCGAGACTGCGTGATGGGCCAGCTGTCCGCTTGTTCAGCCCCCACCCCTATGACAGAGGTCTGTGACAGCGTAGACAACGACTGTGATGGGCTCGTCGATGAGATGGTCGCGACCACCTATTACGAGGACGCCGATCGTGATGGATATGGGAGCGCAGACCCCATGACCGCTACTCAGTCATGTAACGTCCCCGTCAGCCCCGGGCCCAATGGTGGACCCTATATCGAGCGGGGAGGGGACTGTAATGATGATGACAACACCGTCTATCCTACTGCGACCGAGGTCCCAGGAGATGACAACGACTGTGATGGCACGGTAGACGAGGGCCTCGAGTGCGCGGTCGGTGGCCCTCCCGTTGAGTGTGGCCTGAACGTCGGTGAGTGTCGCACTGGGACCCAAGAGTGCACCGCGAACGCGACCCTCAGCGCTTGTGGCGGTGAGGGCTATGTGGGCCCCGAGAGCGAGGACCTCTGTGACGGGCGTGACGAGGACTGTGATGGGCTCATCGATGAGGGGGGTGAGGACGCGTATGAGGTCTCTACAGGTGAAGAGGACCCTCGAGGGAATGAGGTCTGTGGTGACGCGACGCGCCTCCCAGATCTTGATGAGAACGAGGAGCCTGTCTTTTATGAGCAACAGAGCCTCTACCGCACCGACCTCTCACGTGACCCAGACGTCGACCAGTATGTCGTGCAGGTCGTAGACAACGTTGGGCTCTGTAACCCACTCTTCAACAGCGATCAGTGCTTCCAGTTCGCCTTTGACTTCACCCTCCCTGAGGGCGCGGTGGATGGAGATTACAGCGTCTGTGTCTCCGCTGTCGCCTCAGATGACCTCTGTGGACGTGAGTACACCGTCTGCCAGGACGACCCAGATGTTGGCTATGACGAGCCGAGCGGCACGTACACCTTCACCCTCCAGTGGGAGGGTCGCTGTGGTCTGAGCGATGACCAATACTTCAACATCGAGGTCCGTGGCGCTAATGCTGAGGTCAACTCGTGTCTCCCTTACTCGATGGCCATGGCGAATTTCTCCCAGAACGACGCTTGCCCAGAGTAAACCAAGGTGGGCAGTGATGGGCTCAAGGACCAAGGAGCCCCATCGCTCTGTGACAAGCAGGGAGCTGGGCGCTTGAGGGGGCCCAAGAGCCACCTCACCGTGGTGGTCGTCGCCTACCAAGAGGAGGAGGCGCTCGGGCCACTCATTGAGGAGCTCTTTGAGGCCTTAGAGGCGGTGGAGTGGCTTGAGGTGATCATCGTCAACGACGGCTCAAGTGACCGAACCGCAGAGGTCATGGAGGCGCTTAACTTCCCAGAGGGGAGAGCAGGTAGACTTGAGTGTATCCATCTCTCGCACAACCAAGGCATGGGGGCGGCGCTCAAGGCGGGCTATCGACAAGCGACAGGCGACTGGGTGACCTTCCTCCCTGGAGATGGGCAGCTCGCCCCCGCGTCACTTGAGGCGCTCTTTCAGGTCGCCGATCAAGGCGTGGCGCTCGTCACGACCCGCTACACGAACCGAAGCTACACCCCCCTCCGCTGGGCGCTCTCTAAAGGCCTCAGGGTGCTCAACGCGCTGATCGTTGGGACGAGGGTGCACAGTGAGGGGATGTACCTCTTTCAGCGCTCACTCTTACAGGATATGACGCTCCACTCAGACAGCTTTATGCTCAACCTAGAACTCCCGATTCGGGTCGCGCGTATGGAGCGTGAGGTTGGGCTCGCCTGGATTAAGGTCAGAGCGAGGCAGGGTGGCGTCTCAAGCGCGACGCGCTTTGGGCGTATCTTTTCAACCTTGACCGATCTGATTGCGCTCAGGGTTCAACTTGAACGAGAGACCTTAAGCCAACCGCTCCGGGCTTGGGCGCCACGCGCGCTCCTCAAGCTGTGTAAGCTGCTCTTCGTGGTGGGAGCGGTTGGCTGGGCTGCTCAGAGCGGACTGCTCACTCAAACGAGCGCTCAACTGGAGAGCTTATCACCGATCGCGCTCATGGGCGCATGGCTCCTTATGGGGCTTGGGATCTCGCTTGGCGCGCTACGTTGGCTGTGCCTCCTAAAGGCCACAGGGCTGTATCAGCCACCGCTCGCGCGGGCGGTGAAGCTCTGCTATGAGGGGCTGTTCTTTAACGTCCTCGTCCCAGGCTCAGTGGGAGGAGATCTGCTACGCGCGCACTGGCTCAAACGCCAAGACCCTACGCCCTCTAACCTTCACTTTGTCATCACCTTAGGTGAGCGCGTGCTAGGGATGGTGAGCTTAGGCCTCTGGGTGGCGGTTGGGGTAGCGCCCGCGTGGCTGATCACGCTCACGATCATGATCACCCTTGGCGTGATCAGCCTGAGCCCTCAGCTGGTTCGTCTCCTCACGAGCGCGAGCCTCACCCGCGCTCGTCCAAGACAAGGTTGGTTGAAGGAGAAGCTCACCCAACTGAGCGTGACCCTCGCGCCGTTGAGCGCCCTCAGGCGAGGCTGGGTCTTCATGGCGCTGGGGGTGAACACGCTAGGACATATGACCTCCTTCGCGCTGTTCATCCTCGTCGCGCATGACCTAGGGATACAGCTCCCACTCAGCGCGTGGCTCATGAGCTTGTCGGTGTCCTTGTTCTTCGCTAACCTCCCGCTCTCCGTCGCAGGGGTCGGCCCAAGGGAGCTCTCGATGGTCGCCACCTTAGGTGTATATGGGATCTCAGAGGAGCGCGCCTTAGCCCTGTCATTAAGCTCGCTTGCGATCTTAATCACCCACGCGCTCTGTGGTGGGCTCCTGCACCTCATTTGGCCTACACGAACCCTAAAGACTTGACCCGCTCGCGCCCTCAAGCACAATGAGGTCGCGAGCGCCCTACAGCGAGCGCCCTAGAGAGTGAGAGTGAGACAGCATGAGCGACATAAGCCCAACCGCCTTAACCTACCTCAGAGGCTTTGAGAGTGAGCATGAGACCGAGGCGCTAGAGGGGGCGCTCCCACGAGCACAGAACTCTCCTCAACGCTGTCCTTACGGCCTCTACGCTGAGCAGCTCTCAGGCTCCGCCTTCACCGCGCCACGAGCGAGAAACCTACGCTCTTGGCTGTATCGAATCCGCCCATCTGTAAAGCACATGGGCCACTTCACACATGACCCGTGTTGCTCCCCAGACTGGCTGAGCGAGGCACCGCGACCGAACGCGCTGAGCTTAGGTCAGCTCCGTTGGGGGCCCCCTGAGCTCCCGAGCTCAGCAGAGGAGGTCACATTCCTAAGCGGGGTGAAGACCATGACGGTTGGGGGTGGTGTCACCGCTCAGTCAGGGCTCTCAACCCACATCTACACCGCCAACCGCTCGATGGGCCACTCGCTCATGATGAACGCGGATGGGGAGCTGATGATCTTACCTCAACTCGGGCGCCTGCTCCTGCGCACAGAGCTCGGTCACCTAGAGGTCTCCCCTGGTCAGCTCGCTGTCATCCCAAGGGGGGTCCTGTTTGGGGTGGACCTGTTAGATGACGTCGCGCGAGGCTACCTCTGCGAGAACTATGGAGCCCCCTTCTCCCTCCCTGAGCTCGGGCCGATCGGCGCGAATGGCTCAGCGTCCCCTAGGCACTTCGAGTATCCGACCGCGCGCTTTGAGGACCAAGACGCCCCACACCATGTCACAAGTAAGTGGGGTGGAGCCTTTTACGTGACACGACTCAAGCACAGCCCGCTCGATGTCGTCGCTTGGCATGGGAACTACGGCCCTTATCGCTATGACCTCTCCCTCTTCGCGCCTATGGGCTCGATCTCTGTAGACCACCCAGACCCCTCGATCTTCACCGTCCTCACCTCACCCTCGGCGGTCGAGGGGGTAGCGAACATCGACTTCGTGATCTTCTCAGACCGCTGGTTAGTCGCTGAGCACAGCTTCCGTCCCCCATGGTATCATCGTAACCTGATGTCTGAGTTCATGGGGCTGATATACGGACAATATGACGCAAAAGAAGAGGGGTTTGTGCCCGGAGGCGCGAGCCTTCATAATCAGATGTTGCCCCATGGCCCAGACGCGAGCGGATTTGAGAAGGCGAGCCAAGCGACCCTCACCCCTCAAAAGTTAGGTGGGACGCTCGCGTTTATGTGGGAGAGCAGAGCGCCACAACACCTCAGCCGATACGCGACAGAGCACCCCGCTCGTCACCTAAACTACAGCGAGTGCTGGTCGGCGCTCAAGAAGCGCTTCAATGGGAGCAAAGAGGGAGATTGGTCATAGCCTAAGGTCACTCAGGGGCCTCTGCACCCGCGTGTGGGATGGGCCTCAGCTCTCCCCCTAAACGGAGGGTAAGCGCGCGTTGGTGAGCATGAAAGCTGAGCCAAGCGATCAAGAGCGTGACGATCAAGAACCCGAGCACCCAGAGCTCGACATAGACTCGCCCACTTGGCTGAGCTCGAGCGCGTCGGCGCCTGCGAGCAGGGCTCAGCACCCCCTCTATTAGGCGCTCAGAGGGAGCCTCTTGTGCGAGACGCCGTGTGAGCGCGATCCCCTGACGTGCCTCAGCGATCGCCTCGCTCAGGGCCACCTCACCCCCAAGCGCGTCCGCGAGACGCGCGCGGAGCGCTGAGTCAATCTCAACCCCGTCAACGAGGTCAACGAGCGCGACCTCGAGCGCCTCATCTAGCTCATTCTGACTCATCATCACCTCCGGACTGGAGCGCCTCATAGCCCTGAGCGAGCTGTTTTCGAGCGCGGTGGAGCTTGGATTTGATTGTCCCCTCAGGCCAGCCTGTCACCTCTGAGATCTCTTGGTAGCTCAGCTCTTCACCGTCGCGTAGGTTTAAGAGTAAGCGATGATCTGGCGTCAGCTCCTGAAAAGAGCGCTCGAGGTGACCCTCCGCCTCATCTCTCATCGCCCTCTGCTCAGGGCTCTCATCTGCGCGCTGTTTAAGTTGCCATCGGTCACCCTCAAGCTCACTGATCGCTCGGTGGTGAGCGCTTCGCCTCCGTTTAAGGTACTCAAGTCGGTTGCGACACACATTGAGGGCGATCTTAAACAGCCAAGTTGAGAGACCTGCGTCTCGGCGGAACAACGGGAGCGCCTTACAGGCGCGGAGGAAGGTCTCCTGAGCCATATCCTCCGCTTCTGACTCATCCTTGAGTAGCCTCAAACAGAGGCGGTACACCTGACCTTGATAGGTGGTAACCAAGCGCTCTAAGGCGCCACGCTCACCTGCCTTAAGTCGCTCAATGAAGCGTCGCTCGTCATGAGAGTCCATCGCTCAGCGCTCACAGCTCATGAGCTTCGCGTCAGACAATAGTAGATCCCGAGGGGGCGGTCTTCAATCTTTGGGCGGAACTCGCTGTGAATATAGAGGTCTGATTGGCTCTGTTCAAACGCTCGGTTGACCGCGTTCCGGAGCAAGCTC
>Ga0181588_10003220_pt1 | contig 13812 bp, 5 predicted proteins | sample 071ome_26_FD_148607 | JGI IMG/M metagenome (GOLD analysis project Ga0181588, IMG submission 148607) | Coastal salt marsh microbial communities from the Groves Creek Marsh, Skidaway Island, Georgia - 071409BT metaG (spades assembly) | ecosystem: Environmental > Aquatic > Marine > Intertidal zone...
CCGTCGTTGGCGTCGATCATTACCGTGAGCACGAGGCAAGCCTTGCGTGGCCTGAACAGGTGGGCGTTCACATGACCACGATGAGCGAGGAGGAATGGTTGCAGGCTTGGGCCGCGGCGGGTTTCTCTGGCATCACGTCGTGGCGGGCCGCAGGCGACCCTGGAACGCTGGTGATCGCCGGTCAGGCACCCTCAGCCTGACCCACGCCATACCCAAGCGGCTCCCCTTCTGGACCGCACAACCGAACCCTCCCACGGTAGTACGGGCATCCTGCGCACGTGCCCGCCTCGTCGGATGGAAGGCGCTCCGGTTCCTCAATGGCTTCCGGGTCAATCGACAGGTGCACCATCCAACGCATCAGGTCCGAAGCGGCGGTCGTGGCCGCATCAAATTCAGCACCGGTCATCTCCACAAGCCGACCGCTGGCTGCGACGAGCAACGCAGGAGGGAGCACGGTGCGACGCTGCTCCACAGGCTTCGCGGCTTCTTGTGCTTCGAGCGCAAGGGTGTACAACGTCAACTGCAGTGCGTAGCGTTCCAATTCTTCGCGCTCCGCAACCGACCGACCAGCGGCATCAAGCGGCGAACGGGGGGCACGCAAGGGATGCGATTCCCAGTCCCCCATGCAGCCGCTTGTTTTCAGGTCAACCACCTGAAGGCAGGGGCCGAGGTGTTCGTCCTCCACCGCCAGCACGAGGTCAATCCGTCCATCCACCTCGACCAAAGGACGCTCAACGGTGGCCACCTCGACCCGCCCGCCGTCCCGCCACACCGTACGTGGCAACGGACCACCCATTGGGAGGGAGACGAGGAAGGGGTGTTCTGTGCGGAGGCCTTGCACCACCCGTCCATGCACAGCATGGCCTTCGGCGAGGCGACCGAGCGGACCGTCCTCGATGATGCCCATCACCTCAGCCACACGATCTCGTGCTTCCTCGGAAAGGGTGGCCGTCGCTCCGTGTTCTGCAATCACGCGCTCGATCATCTCGGGTGAACGCAACTGAGAACCATGGGGGGTGGTCCACGACGACGGCAACGCAGGCTCCACCGGATCCTCCGTTGCGGGATTGGCCAATCCCAACTCGAGGCCGCGGTGAACAATCGTCCCAAACAAGGTGGGGGCGGGCCATGGTCCAGATGGAAGCGTGACGTCCTCGCTGGAGCGTGGTTTCTGATCCTCATCGGGCGCCTGGACACCAAAGGCCTCGGGAACCCAGCCGCGCACGGACGCAAGCCAATGACGGCGTCGGCACGAACGCGCGGTATCGAGGCCGTGCGGGGTCACGCGCAACCGGTGCATCACGGAGAGCGGTTGCGTCGGGGTTGGTTCGGCCCCCCTCAGCCGGTCGGGTGCTTCCGTCAGGCGAACCAGGCGGTTCAGCGGTGTGGTTCGCTCGTGCCGTGGCACCTGGTTCGGGTGATGAAGCAGCAGCATGGTGGGCACGGCATCCTCACCCAAGCCTGCGTTCGTCGCCAGCAAGTCGGGGTCGAGCACCAACGTGGCATCGCCGTCGCCCTCCTCAACGACGAACGGGTGCTCAGCGCCATGCTGGTCGGCCAAACGCGGGAAGGCCGACACCAGGTGGTCACCGAAGGTCATGGTCGACGACGACGAGATTGGAATGCGAAGACGACCACCGTCGTCGAGGGAGACCCCTTCGGGGGCGCCGGCCAAGATCAACTGCCGCCCAACCCGGGTCATCGCGACGTACAGTTGGCGTGCCCGCTCAGCCTTTGCTTGGGCGTCGTCCAAGGCCTTCGCCATGCGCCACATCGCGTCCTCTGGGAATCCCGCAGTTGGCCACGGCTTGGTGCGGGCCACAACGAGGTCGGGAAGGACGCGGACGTTGTCACGAGCTGCGAACGTGGCGTCATGGCCTCCTGCCGTGAACAGCCCGGCCACGACCACCACATCACGCTCGAGGCCTTTCGCGTTGTGAATCGTCATGACCTCGACGGCCCCTCCCGAGGGTTCGACGACCGCTGATGGGCCGTCCCGCTCAAGGCGCTGGAGGCCGGCAAGGTGCTCGCTCAACACAACGGGATCCTCTCCTTGGCGTCCTGCGAGGTCCCGCACAAGCAGGCAAAATCGCTCCGCATGCTGACGGTCGGCGTCGGAAGGCCAGGCCACCAGCAGGTCGCTTTCGTCGAGGATCAGATCCAGCACCTCGTGAATCGCTCCATCGCGAGCAAGGGCTGCGCAACGCTGCGCGAGGCCGGCACGGCGTGCATCCAGCACGCCGGCGAGCGCGGCCCAAACCGGCGTTCCGCCCCGGACGGCTGCGAGCGCGGTGTCGAGGTGCCGGTCGCTGACCGCGAAGGCTGCCGAGCGCCCCAACACAGCAAGGGCGTGAAGGCTGCCCTCATGAGCCACGGCGTTCAACGCCGCAAGGAGCGGCTGCACCACGGGCTGATGCAGCAGGTCGCCCTGACGGTCGACCATCACGGGGATGTTGCGGTCACGAAGTTGCTCCACAAGGCCGGCGGCCCTCCCCCTGGAATGGACCAAGACGAGCACGTCGCCTGGCGCCACAGGGGCGTCCGCAGCGACCGTTCGTTCGGGCGTGAGCTGCACCGGGGCACCATGGACGAGGGCCGCGATCCGTGCAGCGATCAACTCGTTTTCCAGCGCGGCCTGCGTGGAACGGGGGTCCTCGAAGGGATCAAGCGGAACGCGAAGGTCCTCGACGTCCGTCGCCTCCTCGGTGCGCACAGGCATGAGCCATTCCAACCGCGCTGGTGCCTCCGTCGTGCGCATGGGTTGCAGCCGCTGAGGGTCCGCATACCAGTCCCCGTCCATCGTGCGTGAACCTTCGCCGAGGATGGTCTCAAACAACCCGTTCATCGTGTGCATCAACGGTGCTGACGTGCGCCAGTTTTCGTCGAGTTCAATGTGCCCGAGCCGGCGCATGGTCACGGTTCGCTCGTCCGTACCGTAGTCGACGTGCGACCACGGTGCACCCGCTTGGCCGGTGACGTGCTCAAGGGCTGAATGCACCCCTCCCGCCGTTCCACCGTCCCCAACAGGGCGAGGGTCGCGACCTGCGTTTGGCGCTCGGAACGGCAGCAACCTCGGCTCGTCCGCTTCAAGCGCGTTCATGCATCGAATGGCGGCCGTGGCACGCCGCATCACGCGAACGTCGGCTTGGCGGAACCTGTAGATGGATTGCTTCATGTCCCCGACCACGCAGACCGTTGGCTCCCACGCGCCGTTCGTTGGCCCCGGCTCACCATGGCGTCGCTCTCGCGGCCCCCACAACCGAGCCAAGAGCCGGAAATGCGCCGGGTTGGTGTCTTGGAACTCATCGATGATGAAGGCCCGGAATTCACGTCGAAGCCGCCGAAGCCTGTCCCAACGCATCTGGAGGTCACGAGCGATGTCGTCGTGGTCCACGGCAAGGCCCAACGCACGTTCGATGTGTTCGTCGCTCCACGGGCCTGACCCATCGTCGTCCTGCTCCGAGGGCAAGGTGTCTAGGGCTGCCACAACCTGAGGAGCGCGTACGGACCAATCTGCACGAACCGACTCAGGGCAGCGTGCGAGCAACAGATCGGACGCCATGCGCTGAACGTCCTCAAAATCAATCAAGCCTTGCTCTGCCTTGATCAGGTCCGATGCTTGCCGGTTGGCGTCGTGCACGGTGAAGAGATCTGCCATCACCTGCGCGCTGAACGTCGATCCCGTGGTCAACACCCCCTCCACGGGTTGCATGGGCAAGGGGTGGGCCAACGGGGTGGGCCACAGGTCGATGCCCGGTGGGAGGAAGTCGTACTCCAAGCCAGGTTCGAGGTCCAACGCGCAGGCGCCCAAGAGCACCCACCAGTGGTGCTGTGGGTGGTTCAGCAGGTCACGAACAGCCTGGATGCGTGATTCACAGCCTTCGATGAACGCCACCTTTGCGGTGTCTGGATTTCCCCTTCGTACAGCACCTTTGCAGCCCCCTGCCCATCCTTGGTCCGATGGCAAGGCCATGCGGGGGAAGGCGGCGCTGTACGCGAGGTCCTTCAACGAAGCATCGGAGACGACAATGCGCACGGCCCCGTACAGCCAACGGATCGCCTCCCATGCATCGATCGGGGGTGCAAGATCGCACCACCGACGGAGTTGCCGGAACCGCGTTTGCGTCCCCTCCTTCGCCTCTTTCGCGAGCACGTATTCCTCCTCCCGCGTCAAGATGTGGTCGTGCCATGCTCGCAACGCGTTCCGAAGGTCTTCGACGAAGGCGAGCAAGGCGTCGCTGCCCTGCGCAGGTCCAGCAACGGCGGCACGCTCGACCAAGCGGCGAAGGGTGGTGCCATCGATGGCCCCCTCACCCAAGCGAACGAGCGCGGTCCTGGCTTCGTCAACGAAGGCCGCGTTGCGCAACATCTTGGACAGCACGCGGTGTGCGGCACCTTGACCGCCCAGCGCCACAGACAACCGGTCCCGTGCTTCGATCAGGGCCGTGCCGTTTGTGATCCCGAGGCGTGGCGCATCGTGAGGGCCGCGCAAGCGCCACACCGAAGCAAGGGTAAGGTTGTGCAGCGCCTCAACCTGCTCTTCAGGGACGACCCCATCGATGCGTCGGGGCAGCAGTTCGTCGATGTACGGGTTGACCAGGCGCTGCAGGAAGGCATCGATGGTGGAGATTGGAGCGTCGTCGAGCAACGAACTGAGCAAATCAACCACAGCGGTGTCCACGCCACGCCAGCGTACGTCGACCACACCCTCGTCGTCGCCTTCGACGGGCGCTCCTCGAATGGCGGCAATCCGCTGCTTGATGCCTCCCCGAAGGTTTCCTGCGGCCTTCCGGGTGAAGGTGATGGCCACGACCTCGGCCGGCAACAACCCAGGCCACGCCTCGGCCGTGATGCGGTCACGAGGAGCAGCCAACGAGGAGCCTGCGGCTTGGCTGGGTTGGCGAGCCCCGCATGGCGTCACCAGCACTGCACGTTGTTGGGGGGAAAGGAGGTGCTGCACGTAGCGCTCGACCATGACGGTCGTCTTGCCCGTTCCCGCACCGGCATCCATCACGATGTGACGGTCAAGATCGAGGCCGAGCCGTTGTGCGTCACGCAGAGGATGGCGCATCAGGCACCACCCCCAAGTTCAGCCGCCGGACAGGCTGCGCGCACCCCACAATAGCGGCACGCACCTGAGGGTGTGGGCACCACGTGCCCGCGCTGTGCGGCCTGAACGGCACGTGCTAAGGTCATCTGACGCTCATAGAGCCAGCGTCGGAACGGGGAGCAAGGGGTTCCATCTGGCGTCGAGGCGGGGTGGGTCTGGTGCAGATGTTGGCTTTGCTCGCCGATGCTGAGGTCCGCCAGCATCGCTGCAACCTGACCGTCGATCTCAACAAAATGCGTCGTTGTGCTTCCCACTTCCGTGATGCCAACCCCGACGACCATCTCGGTTGGCCGAGCGGCCTCCCATGCCAAGGCATAGGTCGCCAACTGCACGTCGTCGTACAGGCCTTGCAAGTGACGCTTCCCGTCGTCCCCTTTCTTGGGACCAACCACGCTTTTCAGGTCTCGAAGCACCACGAGCCGTTCCACATGGTCTGGAATCAGACCGGCGCGATGGGCTTCAGCCAACACGCCCTCGGGCAGGAGCACCTCGTCGGCACGATCAATCCGACACCGGAGGTGGACTGGCTCCATGCTTTCGTCGAGCACCACGGACGGGAGGTTCCCTTCGGGGTCGACCACGGCCCATTCGCTGGCCAAGGGCGCAGCATCGGCGAGGGCGAGGTCGGCCAACATGAGGCGCCCGAGTTCCCCGGTCGGGCGAGCAGGGGGGTGCAGCATGCCTTCGTCGTCGAAGGCGCAGGGCCCAAGGGCGGAACGCCGTCGGTGCATCGCCACCGCGTCCGCCCGACCAAGCCACGGGGTGTCCTGAAGCAGGACCTCGACCAGCGCCTGCCACAGGGCGGGGGGGTCCTCGGACGGCAACGCTGCTGCTTCAGACGTCCGAAGGCCATCGGCACCCCATGTTCCAAACGATCGAAGCGTGGATTCCTCAAACCGGTGAACGAGGTCGCCCTGTTCTCGACGGTCCACGTCCTCGGAGGGCGCCTCATCTTCACCAGCCCCGTGCACGCCTTCCAACCACGCCTGCCGCGGGCAGGTCACCCACGCGTGAAGCCGGCTGGGTGACCACGCCTCGCGTTCGACGGTTGGCCCTTCGTGACCGGTTCGGCCGTCAAGTGCCTCGTGAGCGAAGCGGTACGGTGGAAGCGGTCGAGGGTCGATCGAGACCGACACGCTGCGCTTGTTCAAACGAACGCCAAGGTGGGGCCAAGGCTCGGCTGCAGAAACCGTGCCTTTCCCGAGGTGCGACGGGGACGGACGAAGCTGCAAGCGGTCTGTGGATTGGAGGCGTTCTCGGGCACCCCATGGCAACTGTTCGTCCTCACCGATGTCGTTCCGGTCGGGCTGGCGCCGAACGCGGTCGAGGAGCACAGACGCCTCCGCTGCTGCAGCAAGCGCGTCCACGGCCACTGGAACGGAGGAAGCACCTCCGTGCTCAAGCACAAGCCCCGCCCGCTGCCGAGCGTCCCTCCGTTCCTGACCCGCCCGGACGGGCCGACCTTTGTCGTAGCCCGAGGGGCGCGGGCTCCATGACCCATCCGTTTGGCAGATCCAAAGACCATGGTCCTCACCGGCATCGTCCTCAAGCAACAACGCCGTTTGGGCATGAATCGAGGCCGTGCATCCACGCCGCTGGAGGTGCAGCAGCCACTCTGCCACCGGAGGCGAGGGACCTGCGGCCTCTTCTGGTGTCGAATCGAAGACCACCGTGCATGAGGACGAGGCCACCATTGAGGCCAGGGCGTGCCTCCCCCTGCACAACGGCCGGTCAGCATCAAACAAGCCCAGCCGAAATCGAGCATCACGGTCGCACCACGGGAGCTCAGCACTGCGCATCCCCCATGCCTCAGCGTCCACACCGGCCAACAGCAACAGGTCCGACGATACGCCGACGGCGTCCTTTGGGGCCACCACATGGAGCGTGTCCGAGGAAGCACGAGCGCCAATGGGGAGGCCTCCCTGACTCAGCACCCGAAGGACGTCGACGGCGGAGGAGGCGTCGCTTGGAACAAGGCCTTCAGCAGCAGCCCGTTCGATGGCCTCGACCAGGTGGTGGAGGGACGCAAGGCTGTGGTCAAAGGGCGGGCGGCGTTCGCTGATTGCTGGCCAGTCCGCGCCTTGAAGGAGCACGTCAAGCCACGACGCAAGGGAACCCGGTGCTTCTGGAAGGGGAAGGGGGCGCCCAGACCAGGGGCCCGTCAAAGGTTCCGTTCCCTCGCGATCGCTGTCGGTCAGCAACGGCGACCACAAGCGCTGCACGCATGCCAACCACCAGGCTGTGGACTCGATTCGCTGGAGTTGGGACTCGACAGATCCGCGGTGAGCGTTCGGACGCCAGCCTTCAACCACCCGTCGCCAACGCTGCAACGCCCCCGGGCCGCCACGAAGGTGAGCGCTTCGTGCGACATCACGAAGCAGGGCGACGTCCGGTTCTGCCAGCAAACCCGAAGGGTGTTGGGGAACCAGGCCCTCAGAGGAGAGGGAGAACCCCAAGGAGGCCCCACCCGCAAGGTCGAGCAGCCGTTCCACGTTCCATGCCTCTGGACCGAGACCCGCTTCCGCCAAGCGAAGCACGCCAGCGACGGCCCTCGAGAGGGACGGCGGCGGGTCACCGTCCACCGTCAGACCATGGGCTTCGAGGGATCGGGTGATGGCAGATCGCCGAGCAGCGTCAGCGTCGACGATCAGGATGCGGGACGTAGGCTCCTTTCGCAGGGTTCGAAGCGCAAGGTCAACGGCGGCCATCGTCCCGTGGGAGCGACGCTGAAGGACGACACGGTGCACGCGTTCGACGTGCGCGTCGAGCACGTCCCACGAGGTTCCTGGCACGTCTGCTGCTGCGCCGTCGGGGAGCCATGCTGGCCATCCTTCAACGCCGCAAGGAGCAACATCGTCCACCCACCCTCCACCAAAGCCGGTGCGTAGGTTTCCTGGCGTGCGGAGCACGTGCACCGGACGCACGGCGTCCACGGCGCGCAGCAAACGTTGCCACGACCCTTCCATCTGCGGTGGATGAGGGAGCACGAGCACGCCTTGGACCGGCCCAAGTGTAAACGGAACGTCGCTGCTGTGTTCGAGCGCCTCAGCAACCCTGGAGGGCAGCACGGACGGATGCATGCGTCCTGTCGATTCCTCGACCTCACGCACCGCGACCCGAAAGGCGTCCACGCCAGGATCGTCGTCCCACGCCGTGTCGAGGAGGTCTTCTTCGGCCAAGCGAGCATGCAACCGTTCCAAGCGCTCCGTGCGGCCCACGTGCCACGCCGAATGCAGGAGCGGGAAGGCCCCTTCGCTTGCCAAGCGGCGGCATGCGAGGTCCAGCCTCAGCGTTAAGAGGGGGCGGTCGCGCTCGATCTCGGGGAGGCCGAGGTCCTGACGGAGCAAGCGTGCCAAACGAGGGAGGGTCACGATTCGGGTGGTGTCGGCCGTGGCGTCCCTCGCCGCGAGCGCCCGAAGGTGCTGCTGACGTTGCCGTTCGGTGGCGCACACCACAAGGACGGTGCTGGACGCCATCGCGCCCTCAACCCATGTGGGGAGCAGCCCGTGTTCCACGATGGACACGGTGCTCATACCGGGGTCGTCGGTGGTCACGCTACTTGAAGGCGCGGTTCGGGGAGCGGTCTCAGCTCCTCATGTTAAAAACATAACAATTTCATGTTTGGCTCGCTCGTGTTTCGCGGAAATCGATGTCGCTGAGCCTCTGGTTTCCCGTAACCTTTTTTAGCCGGGTTCTCCGACCCTCGGAGTCCGGCCGAGGTCGGAAAGGCAAGATGTGGTGATGCGAACATGAATGACGAGGAAGAACGCAGCGACGACAGCACGAACGACCACGACCTCGAGGGCGAAGAGGACACGACGGACCCCACTGGCAACGTTGACCAGCGGTGCCCAGAATGCAACGATGCGCCGTACAACCCGCAGGAAATGTGCCGCATGTGCGGACTGGAGCCGGCTGGCGACGAAATCGCCGCGGATGACCAGACCGGTCTGGTGGCGGACCAAGGCGCCCGTCGACGAGGACCGAGCCCGTACGGTCCGGCCTTCGATTCCACGGTTCCCCTGAACCGACTCGACCAGTACGCCCGCAAGGGCGTGCCGCAGCACCTTGCCCGTGACGTGTACGAGTGCGCGGCCCGTTTGTTTGGACGAGCGAGAGCAGACCGTTTGTTTGCGAACGGCTTTCTTGACCTCTTCATCCGACCCCTTGCGTCCCATCCTGTCGCAGCGGAACTTCAGTCCAGGCTTCGCGCCATCAAGGCCACCATGCCGAAGGATCCTGTGAGTTCCTTCACCCGCAGCCGCACGTGCAAGCGCTGGCCAAACGGCCTCAACGAGGAGGGAAAGGTCATCGCGCTCACCCTTGCCCTTGCCCTCCTCGAAGACGAACTGCTCGCCATCGAACAACGTGGCACGGACCTGCAGCGCTTGCTGCGCGCCCACGGCCTCGAAAGGAAGCACGTGACCGACGCCAAATCGTGCATGCTGAAGGTCGTGCAAGCCATGGTCAAGGCCGAACTGGTTCACAAGGACCGCCTCACCGGGCGTCGTTCGAGGCAAGAGGTCGAGGAGGAGCGCTGCATGATGATGGCAAACACGTTGGTTGAACGCCTGGTGGAGCAGAGGCTGCTGAAGGACCTTGAAGCCCAAATCAAGGAGCGGGTCGAGGCCATGCTGGCCGATGACGCCCACCCTCAGTACCGCAACCGAACGGCCCGCCGCCGCTGGGCGCTTGCCACGTGGACGGCGTTTGGAGCCATCGGGTACCTCGACGGGAACCAAGAGGTGATTGCATCGATGTTTGGCCTTTCCCCGGACAGCCTCACGAACAGCCTGCGCACCCTCCGCGCTGCCGATCCCCACGGACGCGCGCTTGACGCAGACCAACTCCGTATCCACGCGCGGCTCGACCGTCGTCAGCAGCGGCCGTCCTACCCCGCTTTGGAGGACCGTGGCCTGCCCGAGCACATCCTTCGCATGCTTGGCAACCGTGCCCCCGCAAACGAGGAATCGGGGGGTGAGGGCACCGGTTCAGAGGCTTGACCCTTCAAATGGGCTCACACGCGGTGTCACCCATGAAGGCCACATGCTCCATCTGCACACGAACCATCCAGCAGGGCGAGGAGGGTGGTCGGTCCACGTGGTGTGCGCTGTGCACGTCCATCGTCGACAAAGCCACCGACCATCGATGGCTCCACTCGCTCGATCCCGCTGCGGTCGTCTGGGCCTACGACACCATGCCAGATGGGCCATCGAGCGAACGCTGGAGGCGCTTAGAGGGACTGCCATGGGTCGAAGAGCGAGGGGCGTGGGCCCGGCTCACGGCTCCGGATCTTGATCCGGTCGTGTCGTGGGGTGCTGGTGAAGCAGCGTTCAACGAGGCGGCCGCCCAGGTGCTTGCAGGGGAAGGCGTCGACCGCGATGACCGCCGGGCCCTGACGGCTGGTGTGGTGCTCGCCACCGGGCACGTCATGCAGTTCACGGACCAAGGCGTGATCATCGACGGCGTCGGCCCGCTTGACGGGGCTCCATGGAAGGACCTGCTTCAGGTGTTGACCTCCCCGCTCCGCATCGGCTGGGACCTTGCGGCCCTCACGGTCGCCCTCACCGCTGCTGCGGGAGATGCGGCCGTGGGAGGAACGCACCGACCGAACCGATGGACGAGGAACCACATTGAGCGGCCCGTTCACCCTCTGTTGGGTTGGGTCCACGCTCATGCTCGCATCGGCACGCCCATGGACGCAACCTCGCGAGCATGGATTTTGGAGGAGTCAGCACGCCATCGCGTCCACCGCGAGCGGGGTGAGTTTCACGATGCGGTGGCGCGTCGGCCGCTGAAGTGCCTCGAAGGGTGGACGGAGCCTTGGCTGTTCGCTTGGTGGGGCGGGGCTCCAGATGGCGCATTGCACGTCAAGAACGCAAACCCCCTCCGGCTCCGCAATGGACGGTTGCGGCTCTGTGTTCCAACATCAAGGCAGAGCAGCCTTGTGAGGATCCCCGCGAATCCCCTCCACTGGGCGTGGCTGACGGAAACCGTGCTGTTGCCGCCATGGGCGGACGACGCACACCGCCTTCATGCGCTCTGCGCTGCATGGCGCCTCCCCCAGCCGCTCGACGAGGTGGATGCCCCCCTGCAGAGGTCGATCGTGTTGCTGAACGGGGTGCTCGACGACAACGCCGACCGGACGGCCATCGAAGGATCCCGCGTCCTCGTTCGGGGGCGGTTGGGCCATGGCTACTCCATCATGGTCGGCCACGGAGCCCACGGCGCACCCTTCGTGATCAACGGGCTCGATGGGCAAGGACGCATCCTCCATGCGCCCATTTGCATCTTTGAGGACAGGCAAGGCCCGGAACGCCCCCTCGGGGACGTGCTTGGCACGGTGGTGCTGTCGTTGCTTGACGACGTGGGTACATCGCGGACCATTCGGTCCTTGGCAACCCACATGACCAGCACCAGCCCTGCTCAAGACGGCCTTCCGGCCTCCGTCAACGACCTCACGCTCGGCTTGCCATGGTGCGATGCCGAACCGACGAGGCAAGCCATGGACATGCTTCGACCGATGTGGCAAGGGCAAGAAGGCACCAGGGACGGCCCGGCCATCCTTCCTCAGGAGGAATTTGAAGCGGCGTGGCGTGAGGGTCGACGCACCGAGCGCGGGCGCGGCGGCTGGCTGCAGGGCATGGTTCGACACGGTCGAGGGGACGCCGGGATCTTCCATCGGTTCCTGAACGAAGAACGACGCGCAAACATCGGGGACGAACAATGGGGAAATGCCCGCGCCCTGTTCGGGCAGCAAATGGAGATTGGGCCGCAGTTGGAACGTGACATGGCCGAGGACCTTCATCGCCGATTTGGAGCACGAAGGAACCGCCCTCAAGACCCGTTTGAGGCCATCCGACGCCACATGCACGTGGAACATCGGGAACGTTGGGAGGAGCATGACCCTCGTGAAGGGGCGCGACGGTGGCGCGATCTGTACGCACGCGTGTGGACTGAGGTGGGCGGTGCGAGCGAAGACCCGCAGCCAATCCACCTGGTTGGTCACCCTCCCTACGACGTGACGCTTCAATCGGGCCTTCGATTCACCGTGCGTGACGAGCGTGAAGACGGTTGGTTGCGCTTCCTGCTCGACGTCTCGGGGTGGGTGGAGCAAGAGGATGGCATGTGGCACCGGGTTGGAGGGTGGGCTCCAGACGCGGCCACGCAACTCGTGCTTCGCCTGAACGCGATTCAACGTGAGGTCGTGGACACGGACGCCCGTCCGTGGTGGTGGGAGTACATCCGCGACGGGGCCCGTCGGCACGAACCAGCGTGGCGGTTGGAAGAAGACCTTCGAGACGAGGGCTGAACCTCAGGCCTCTCGTCGAGCGGCCAAGGCCAACGCAAGGACGCTCAACAGGGCCCCCGGACCTGGAAGGCCTGCAGGGGGTTCAGGCTCTGGCTCAGGATCGACGACCGGTTCGGAGGCGGCGCTATACACGAGGTACAGGCTGAGGTCGTCGCCGTCAAAGGCTGCAGGGAGCGAGATGTCCATCGAGCCTGTGCTCGTCACTCCATCGGCATCCCAACCTTGGGTGTCGAGGGTGATGATGTCCCGTACGATGTGCGGGTAATACTCCTCGCCGTTGCTGCCGTCGGGAAAATGTGCCGTGTCTTCCACGACCCATACGTCCACCGAGACCTGCACGTTGCTCATGCCTTCCGGAGGAGCTCCCTGCGTCAAAAGAGCCCACGACACCGTGCTTTGCCCTGAGGTGGCTGCGGTCCACGTGAAGGTCGACGAGCCTTCAGGGAGGTTCAGGCTCACGTTGGCGAGGGCCCGGAAATCCTCCAGCAGGCTCGCACCTTCCGGCACGCTTCCAACGACCATCGTGCTGCCGTTGAACACCACCGTTGGGGGGGCACGACGGCTGTACCGCTCCTCCCAACGTTCGTCGAGGGCCTGCGTCCCGAAGGGGTCCTCCGCTTCACCGATCGAACGGTGGAACGAGAAGACATGCCCGTCGCGTTCCTCGAGGAGGTCGTGCAGCGCGTGCTCGACGTACACGCAATTTTCGCACCACGTCGCGGTGTAGTCCTCAAGCACGGGTGGCATGGCGTCCAATGTTGTCGTCGACGTGGAACCGTTGGCTACGGATCCACCCTGACCGCCAAACAGCATGCCTGCATCGGTCGCGGTCGGTGCCCCTGCCGAGGCCGCAGGGAGGGCCAGGCTGAGCGTCAGCAGCAGGACGGGCATCCAGAGGCGCATGCAGCGTCGTGTGGCCCGTGGCAGGTCAATGCTTCGTTGGACTCAGACGACCGACGCGACGGCGGCTTCGACCCTGGCCACGTGCTCGTCGGTGATGTGCAGGTGCGTGACGAGCCGGCAGCGGGCGTCGTCGATCGTCAGGACATCGATGCCCGCCTCAGCGAGGTGCGCTTGGGTTTGGAGGGCGGACCATCCGTCCACGCCGAAGTAGACCATGTTGGTTTGAACCGCGTCGAGGTCGAGGTGGAACGAGCCATGCTTCGCCATCGCTTCCGCCATGCGCCTGGCTCGTGCATGGTCGTCCACGAGCCGGTCCACGTGATGATCCAAGGCGTGCAGTCCCGCAGCGGCGAGCACCCCGGCCTGACGCATGCCGCCACCGAGCATCTTTCTCCAACGGTGGGCTCGGGCAATGAAGGCGGTGGACCCCACGAGAACGGACCCCACAGGAGCGCCGAGCCCCTTTGACAGGCAGACGGAGACGCTG
>Ga0181588_10003227_pt1 | contig 13789 bp, 7 predicted proteins | sample 071ome_26_FD_148607 | JGI IMG/M metagenome (GOLD analysis project Ga0181588, IMG submission 148607) | Coastal salt marsh microbial communities from the Groves Creek Marsh, Skidaway Island, Georgia - 071409BT metaG (spades assembly) | ecosystem: Environmental > Aquatic > Marine > Intertidal zone...
GACGTCATTCAAATGGCGGCACCGGCTGAAAAAAAACGCGGCTTTTGGACAGAGCTACTGCTCGGACCAATCAGTCTTGTGAGTGAAAGCCCCAAATCAAGCACCTCGGACCCCGCGCTTAAGAAGGCGGTGAAGTGTGATATGTGCAAAGACCTCGCGGGGGGGCCAGCATGCGTGCGCGCATGTCCTACAGGAGCCGCAGACCGTGTATCACCCCAAACCTTTGTTGAACTCGTCACGGCTCGCTCGGAATGAAACATCAACCAATGGATAGTGCTTGGTACTAGGGATGTCTGAGACATTTTTAACGCATCGATCAGGACGTTGGGCAAAGTGGGCTGTTGCCCTAATCATTGCCAGTGCTATTGGCTATTGGGCTGAAGATCTACGGGTGCCACCCAATGGGGGTTCGGTCTTTGGGTATACCAGCGGCACTATCGCTGCCGTCCTGATGCTCGTTCTAACTTACTTAGGTCGTCGCAAGCGCCATTACGGATCTAGGCTGGGCACAGTCAAGGGTTGGACGAGTGCACACGTCTATTTAGGGATCGCTTTGATTCACGTCTATTTAGGGATCGCTTTGATTGGCCTAACCCTGCTTCATAGCGGGTTCCAAGTCGGCTGGAATTGGCACACGCTAGCTTTCGCGCTCATGCTCATCGTATGTTTTAGCGGCATCTATGGCGTCTGGGCTTACCTGCATTATCCGGCTCTCATTGATAGGAATAATTTAAGTCAGACCCGGGGCGCATTGATCGATCAACTGCTCGTCCTCGACCAAGAGATTGCTGCATCCCTCACACGCCACGAACCTCATATTGCAAGTATGGTTCAAGGAGCCTTAGAGCGAACCGCCCTCGCCGACCGCTGGCTTGATATTTTGCGAGGCGAAGATCGATCCGAGGTGCTGCTACCGGGCAAGGGATTAGTTCCAAACAAGAACATGACCACGCTGATTGACTATCTAATCGAGCAGATCGAACAAGGTGCTCAAGGCGACATCGCGCTCAATCTGCAATCCTTAATCACCTCGCTTGGTGAACGCGCAACCCTCATATCGCGCATCAAGGAAGACCTGCGGTTGGTTACGCTCACTCGGATTTGGTTGATTGTGCACATCGCACATCCCCCTTGCTTTCGCTGCAGTTGTTGCGGTGATCATCCATGTCATCGCCGTCTTTTTATATTGGTAGGGTGACGATGAAGATCATTATCCAACGCGTTTCAGAGCGGCAAAGTGGTCAATTAGAGCAGCGCTTTGAAGGTGATGTTCTCCGAATTGGGCGCGCTTCAGATCAAGACATTCGAATCGACGAATTCGATCTACCCCTATCTATCGGCGAGATCACCGAGTCTGGCGGTCAACTCATTCTCACCGCCAAGGCTCCAAAGCTGATTCGACTAAATGGTGGAGAAGTTCGGCAGCAAACACTCAAAGCGAGTGATCAGATCATCATTGCGGACACTGAAATTGTCATCGAAAACGCGACTCCAAATGGAGGTCGGCTGCGTGTGCGCAGCAGCGCCCCTCGATCAAAAAAGAGTGCTGCCGCGACCTCAATCCTCGCAGCGGTCGCCCCTGGACCATCAAAACGATGGCTCAGCTGGGCCGCTATTATTGCCACCCTGTACCTTGGCTGGATCTCCCCCTGGAGCACTACCTCATTCACGACAGTGAAAACGCACTCCAGTGAGGCTTCCTTGGTGAGTCTGGCGCAGGTTTCCTCAGAAGCAATGTGGACTACTGGGCCACTCCACAATGTCCATCGATCGATTGGTGATGATTGCAGCGCCTGTCACGAAACCCCTTTTGAACCGGTGACCGATGCGGCATGCCTGTCCTGCCACGAATCAAAGCCACACCATTTTGATCCGATTACTTTCCACGCTGCGGACTCGATGCTGGGTCGTTGTGCAGAATGTCACATTGAGCATGTGGAACCTTCGCATCTGATCCTACGGGATGATCAAGGGTGTACAGACTGTCATGCAGACATCGATAACATCGCAGGCGCTCGCTCTCAGCTACGCGCCGTCTCGAGCTGGAGCGCAGGACACCCAGAGTTCAAAGTGTCCATTCCAAGACTCGAGCAAGCAGGACGCTGGTTAACAGAGCGAATCTCCATTGATTCGCCACTAGCCAAGTCTTCATCGAACCTAATTTTCCCCCACTCGGTGCACATGAACCCAGACGGCATCGAAGGGCCAGAGGGGCCAGAACAACTCAATTGCGGTAGCTGCCATCAACCCGACGAGGGTGAGATAGGCATGCGCCCGGTCTCGATGGAGCAGCACTGCTCAAGCTGTCATTTGTTAACGTTTGACCCTGATCATCCCGAGCGAGAACTCCCTCATGGGGAGCCAGATGAACTGCTTCTAATGATGGAGGAGTTCTATGCCCGAAGGACGCTGATAGGCGCGACCTTAGCCGCTGGACGCCCCGCTTTTGATGCCGAACGCCCTGGACGAACGAACCAGCTCGATGAAGCCGCCCGCGCAGAGGCACTTAGACTCGCTAAAGAACTAGCGGTTCAATCGGCCGAGGATATCTTTGAACGGACAACCTGCGCGATTTGTCACGATGTTACTCGAAGGAGTGACGGAGTGACTCCGGCGTGGGAAGTCGCGCCAGTTTACATCAATCAGCACTGGATGCCGCTCAGTCGGTTTGACCACGGCGCCCATGCCAGCGAGACCTGCGAGAGCTGTCATGCCGCCGAAACGTCGCTCGTCTCATCCGACATTCTGATGCCCGATATCGCCTCCTGTCAGACCTGTCATGGCGATGAGCATACCGACGACCAGCTGGTCTCCGTGTGCTTGGATTGTCATTCATTCCACTTGGACCGATTTGATCCGATGGTCCAATTCAGCGCCAAACTCGAGCGACAATCGAGCGCGCTATTAGCAAGCGGTATTCCCCTAGTCACCGCTCAAATGGCCAAAGCGACAACACCAGCGATTGATCCAAAACAGCCAGAGGATACCAATCCGTCGTCGCATCAGCCGGTGATTCAGAAGGAAGATCAGAACAGCACGCTCCATAAGGCCCAGGCAGGTTCAGAGCGATGATCCGGCTTGCCCAGATGGCGATAGCGACAAACCTGACTTTAATGCTTGCCGCCTGCGGAGGAGGTTCTGCGGGTGGCGGACTCTCGACGCTGGCACCGACTGCAGGATCGCCTACCGATCAGCAAAGCACGCTGCTCACGGCTAGCGATGGCGGGTGCGAAGGGCGCTGCAGCGAAAATGGCCAGCATCTAACCCAAGCGGATGTCGCCCAGATTATTGCGCAAGTTGTTGCCGAGGCGGAGGCTCAAGGACTACCCGGCACCGCTGCCGTGGTAGACCGCGTGGGCAACGTACTCGCAGTATTTGAGATGAACGACTCAGCGAAAGTCGTCACCATTACCTCGTCCCATGACGGAGCGCCCCCCATACTCGGCGGGCTTGAGGGCGTTAACGTTATCCCCGCAAGACTAGCCGCGATTGCCAAAGCCATTACGGGCGCCTACTTATCCACCGAAGGCAATGCGTTTAGCACGCGAACCGCATCACAAATAGTTCAAGAGAACTTCAATCCAGGGGAAACCAACCAACCGTCAGGTCCGCTCTTTGGCGTTCAGTTTAGTCAACTGCCCTGCGGCGACCTCGTTCGGCGCGCAGAGCCAGGCAGGCTAACCGCGCCTGGTCCAATGCGATCACCGCTTGGGCTCTCGGCGGACCCTGGTGGTTTCCCCATCTACAAGCAAGGCGCTCCCGTGGGCGGGGTTGGCTTCATTGGGGACGGCGTTTATGGTCTTGACCGCGACATCAGCGAGTTCGATGACGATCTCGACGAGATTATTGCGCTTGCCGGAACCGTGGGCTTTGATGCGCCATCTGCTCGCCGAGCAGATGTCATCACCGCAGTTGGCAAAACCTTCCGCTATGCGGACTGGGACACCTCATTCCTACTGAGCGACGCTGGCAATGCGGCGCCAATCACCGCTTCTGACGACCTACGAGGGCGCCTCGTTCCCGTGTTCGGTTACTACGACGGCGAAACCATCGGCACTGGCACGGTATTTGGAACGCCAGAATCTGGCATCGCACCCGCTCCTGCTGACCTACTCACCTCTGCTGCAGGAGAATCTTTGGATGCTTTTATCATGGTGGATGATGCCGGCATCAATCGATACCCGCCGATCACAGGAACCGACCAGCCAGGGGACGGCGCGATCGCGCCGCTTAGCACTGAAGAAGTTGAAGTCATCCTCGAGGAAGCGCTTGGACTAGCCAATAGCATGCGAGCACAAATTAGGAGACCGCTTGGCAGCCAAGCCAGGGTATCCATCAGTGTAGTCGATACCAACGGCGCCATTTTAGGCTTTGCGAGAACGAGAGATGGACCCATCTTTGGCGCGGATGTGTCGCTACAGAAAGCGCGGACTGCAGTCTTTTTTTCGGGAACCGGCCAGGGCATCCGCCAATCCCCGGCAAACACCTTACGTGGTCTACCTCAGCCCAAGTACCTTGCGCCCGTCTTTGAACCTGAAGCAGTGGCGATAGACACGCGGCAAAGACTCGTGCCAGCGCTGCAGGAAAATTCTCCGCTGAGCGCCCCTGCCCCTCTTTTTTCCACCTACGTAGCCGACATTCAGCGGTTTTTGGGCATTCCCAATGCGCTTGAGCGCACGGGACTGCCGGCCGCCTTCGCTGATCGCTCGGGGGGGAACTTGAGTCGACCTCACTATCCAGACGGTGTTGCGAGTAATCCTCATGGGCCACTGTCAAAACCGAGCGGCGAATGGAGTGTCTTTTCTGTAGGCCTTCAACTTGACCTCGTTTACAACAGTCTGGTGCAGCATGTGGCTCACGTGGCCTTAGATGGCGCGATCCCGGACGTGACCGAAAGCTGTCCCGGGAATACTGGTTTTGATGTTAACAACCTATTTCAACAGCAGGGCGGCGCACCACAGCTCGCCAATGGCATTCAGATATTCCCAGGGAGCGTACCCATTTATCGAGGCGAGACCTTGGTCGGCGGGATTGGCGTGTCTGGTGATGGCGTTGACCAAGACGACATGATTTCCTTCTTAGGCGTGCACAGGGCGGGCCTTCGGCTTGACCAAGCGCTCAACAATGCACCGCCCGCAATCCGAGCCGATCAGATCGTTCTACCGGATAAGCTACCCCGATTGCGCTACGTCAGCTGCCCGCAAACGCCTTATCTTGATAGCGATGAAGACAATGTCTGTACGGGTCTTTGATGGCTATCAAACGCATAGACGGCACGCTCCTATGAGTCAGCAAACACTCCGACTGGCGCGGCATTTAACGCTCTTGATCAGCCTATGTTGGTCCTATTACGCAATTGCTGAAGAACGATCCCCTGTCGAGATTGCCTCACCCGGCGAACCGGTTCTGACTAGCTGCCAGCCTGACCACGCGGGCATCGCGCTTCAAAGACCGGGTAAGTCCGCCATTCAATACGACGAATCCGCTAACTGCGAGAGGAAGCTGGTCGAGCCCTTTTTCGGACGTCTTGAGGACGGACCAGCGGTACCAGACCGCTGGCGAATCGTGCAAACGCTCGGGTACAAAGAGCAAATCCTGAATCCTTATGCAGCGCATAACCCGCTCAAAGGCGACTTACCTGTCTTCGGTAAGGATTGGTTTTTCTCTGTCACTGGAGTATCAGATAGTCTCGTTGAACCCCGGCGATTTCCACTGCCAGTTGGCGTTGCCACCACTAACCGAGCAGGACGCTACGATCTGATTACCGAGGGTCGATCCCTGATTCTTAACCAGCAGCTTCTTACAGAGTTCGTGTTATATAAAGGCAACACAACCTTCAAGCCGCCCGACTGGGAATTCCGCTTCATTCCAGTGCTCAACTTGCAGCGGGTAACCGCTCGAGAGTTAGGCGTACTCAAAGTGGTCCCTGACCGTGCTGGTCGCGATGGCTCTATTCGAACCGAAACTCGCCTGGGGATACAGGGACTCTTTGCCGACAAGCATCTTTGGAATGTGTCGGATCGATACGATTTCGATTCGATACGCGTCGGCATACAGCCGTTTACCGCAGATTTCAGGGGCTTCCTATTCCAAGACGCGCAGCCTGGTATCCGATGGTTTGGCACCCGCAAGAACAATCGGATCCAATACAACCTCGCCTGGTTTAGGCGTCTAGAAAAGTTCACCAATAACGGTCTAAACAAAATTGACTTTGACCTCCGGCGAGATGACGTGTTCGCCGCTAATCTCTATTGGCAAGACTTATGGATTCTAGGGCACACCGCCCAGTTCACCGTGGTCCATAACCGGAATCGCGAGCGCGGCGATTTCATATTCGATGACAATGGCGTGATCGCTCGGCCAGCCTCGTTATTCTCCGAGCGATTTGCGCGGGACTATGATGTCACTTATCTCGGGTTCAATACCGATGGCCACCTGGGTCGGTTAAATCTCACGACCAGCCTTTATGCCGCGCTCGGTGACCAAACCAACGATCGCTTTAGAGACAGCACAGATCGCATCGAGAGCTTTTTCGGTGCCTTTGAAGCCGGATGGGATGACAACTGGATTCGCTATCGCCTCTCGGGCCTTTATGCGACGGGTGATGATGACCCCTATGACCAGAAAGCCGGCGGGTTTGATGCGATCTTTGAAAACCCATTGTTTGCTGGTGCTGATACGAGCTTTTGGATCAGGCAGCCCGTTCCGCTCATTGGCGGTGGCGCGGTCGGGATCACCGGTCGCAACGGCGTATTAAACAGCCTTCGCTCTTCCAAGGAACATGGTCAATCCAACTTTATAAACCCCGGCACCATGCTGCTGGGGGTTGGCGTTGACTTTGACATTACGCCGACGCTCCGTGTCACCTTGAATGCTAATCAGATCTGGTTTGAAAACACCGCGTCGGTCAGCGCTGTGCGCAACCAAGGCGTGGTCGACAAAAATTTGGGACTCGACCTTTCGCTCTCGCTCACCTATCGCCCCCACATGATTCAGAACGTCGTGCTGCGAGCGTCCGGGGCCACCATGCGCGCAGGCCCTGGCTATGACAATCTGTTTGGCGCGAGCGAACCCGATCCGTATTCAGTTGTGCTTAACGCGGTGCTAACTTACTAATGACCCAAGCAACACCAAACATAGACAACCGCATGAATGGTAGATCAAGGGGCAATCCCCTACGAGCATTCAACGCAGTCATTCATTTGATTCCGGCAAGCAATCGCTGGAGGCATTTTAGCCAGCACGCCGAACGCGTCTGCGCCGACCGAAGGCTGCCAGCCTTAAAGCGTGTCACTGCTGGGCTTTTCATAACACTCTGTATTGTGCTCTCGGCTTATGCTGCAGAAAAAGAAAAGAAAGTGGAGCGGGACTATCCGTTCTACCCTCCGGCTCCTGCCGCACAGACGCCCCAAATGGCCATGGACAAGAGTTTCGGTTGCCTATCCTGTCATGAGGACACCGATGCTAAGTCTATGCACTCCAATCCCGGCGTTGTCCTGGGTTGCGTTGATTGCCATGGCGGCGATGCTGGTGTATCCGTTGCCGATGGTCTCTCTCGAGAGGCACCCGGGTATATCGCTGCCATGGAGCAGGCACACGTGCTACCCCAATACGTAGACAGCTGGCACTACCCCTCGTCGGCCAACCCAGAGGCGAGCTACACCCTCCTAAATCGAGAAAGCCCTGAGTTTGTTCGATTCGTTAACCCATCGGATTATCGAATAGTGGAAGAAGCTTGCGGCGCTTGTCACATGAGCACGATTCAGGCCGCGAAACGCAGCATCATGGCAACTGGCGCGATGCTCTGGGGCGGCGCGGCCTACAATAACGGCATTCTGCCGTTCAAGAATTACCTGCTCGGCGAAGCTTACACGCGAGAGGGTAAGCCCGCCGGCATTGCGGGCCCGCCGCTCAAGGCGCCGCTCATTGCTCAAAAAGAATACGGGGTTGCGCCTGAACTGCTGCCTCTCCCCGCCTGGGAGACCGTCAAACCGGGGGACATTTTTAGGGTCTTTGAGCGAGGCGGCCGAAATATTCTCAATACCTTCCCTGAAGTTGGCCTCCCCAACTCCCTTGGTCTCATCCAGCGACTAGAGGAGCCAGGCCGACCAGACATCCGCCAATCAAACCGTGGTCCTGGGACGGGTCAAAGAATTTCGGTGCCCCTCATCAACATCACCAAAACCCGGCTGAACGATCCACTCATGTGGTTCCTGGGCACCAATGAACAACCCGGCGATTACCGAACATCGGGCTGCGGCTCGTGCCATATCGTTTATGCCAATGATCGAGACGAGCGCCACTCTGGTCAGTGGGCGAAATATGGTCGCCATGGACAGAGCGCTACCGTTGACCCGACCATCGACCAAAACGAGCGCGGTCATCCTATTCAACACGCATTCACCCGCGCAATTCCGTCTGCTCAATGCATGTCGTGCCACATGCACCAACCCAACATGTTTTTGAATAGCTATCTGGGCTACACCATGTGGGATTACGAATCGGATGCCGACAAAATGTGGCCCGATGAGCAGCGCTACCCGACGTCCGCCGAGATCCGCGCGATTAACGAGCGCAACCCTGAAGGCGCGGCGACGAGAGGGCTATGGTCCGACCCTGACTTCCTAGCCACGGTCTGGGATCGGAACGATGAGATGGATAACACCCAGTTCGCGGACTATCACGGACATGGCTGGAACTTTAGAGCCATCTTCAAAAAAGATCGACGCGGCAATCTTGTCGACGATGCAGGCCAACTCATCTCGCATGAGGACCCAGATAAATTCGAGAAAGCAGTCCATATGTCCTCTATCCATGTGGACGTAGGCATGCATTGCGTGGACTGCCACTTCTCCCAGGACTCCCACGGCAACGGTCACCTTTACACTCAAGTGGCAGACGCCGTAGAAATCGACTGTCAGGATTGCCACGGCACAGCCGACGCTTATCCTTCTTTGAAAACGTCCGGACCAGCCGCACCATCTGGCGGTACAGATCTTGCGCTGCTACGGAATCCCGATGGCCAGCCCAGATTTGAGTGGGTAGAAGGTAAGCTCATTCAGCGGAGCCTTTTAAACCCAGGCCTTGAATGGACCATGAGTCTCGTTAAGGACTCGGTTACTCCGTCTCACACCGACTACAACGCCAAGGCTGCACGTGCCAAGCTCATGTCGAATGACACCGCCTCGCAAGACTGGGGACAAACCGTTGCAGCTGCGGATCGAGCGCATCAGGACAGCGAGATGGAGTGTTACAGCTGTCATACCTCTTGGACAACCAGTTGCGGAGGCTGCCATTTGCCCATCGAGGCTAACTGGAAAACAAAGCGACACCACTACGAGGGCGGCGAAACCCGGAATTATGCGACCTACAACCCTCAGGTGGCGCGAGATCAGATTTTCATGCTGGGCCGACGAGGGGATATCAATGGCGGGCGGATTGCTCCCATTCGCTCGACCTCGGCACTTGTCTTGTCTTCGACCAACGCCAATCGCGAAAAAATTTACATTCAACAACCGCCGATTGCGGCGAGTGGCTACAGTTCACAAGCCATCAATCCGCACTTTCCTCACACCGTCCGCAAGTCTGAAACGCGGAATTGCAGCGACTGCCATTTATCAGTGACCGGTGACAACAACGCCATCCTTGCTCAAACCCTAGGGTATGGCGGTGACTATATCGACTTCATGGGATTGTTCGTCTACGGCGGTGCTGAGGGAGCCATCGAGGCCGTCAAAGTCACAGAATGGGAGGAACCCCAGGCCGTTATCGGATCCTACCTCCATGAGCAGGCCTACCCTGACTGGTTTGAGAGCCATACTGAGAACGCACTGACCCTGACCGAGGGCTATCGCGAATCTATCAGCGATGATGTGCGCTGCCTGCAGCATCGCGGCGAGTATTTGTTTGCCGCCACCGGCCAAGGTGGACTCCAAGTCTTTGATATCGCCTCGATCGCTAACAAAGGGGTCAGCGACCGGATTCTAACCGGTCCGTTTAGCGAATTGGGACACGACACGCAGGTAGAGTCCAAAAACGCAACCTGCGTTTCAGTAATCACAACCCAGCCCATTGCACCAGAGCGCAACCAAGGCGACCTAATGCGCATCGACAACCAGGAGCGACCGGTTGATCCGATCTATCACTACGCGGTCGTCACCGACAGCGAGGAAGGTTTGATCCTGGTTAACATTGATACCCTCGCCGATGGCGAACCCCGAAATAATTTCTTAGAACGCGCCCTAACTTGGAATGCTAATGGCGTATTAGACGGTGCGCGACATGTCACCATGGCCGGTCATCGCGCCTATATCCTAACCGCCTTTGATCCTGGTTAACATTGACACCCTCGCCGATGGCGAACCCCGAAATAATTTCTTAGAACGCGCCCTAACTTGGAATGCTAATGGCGTATTAGACGGTGCGCGACATGTCACCATGGCCGGTCATCGCGCCTATATCCTAACCGCCGAAGGTCTCGTCGTTATCAATCTCAAGACCCCACTTGAGCCTATAGTCGAAACGTTTGTTGCACTCGATGACCCGAGAGCATCTCAGTTGCAGCTTCATTACTTGTTCGTCACCGATGCCTCTGGCCTGCAGGTCATCGATGTCAGCAATCCCGCTCACGCGACGCTTCTTCCCGACGCTCACATCGCGATTTCCGATGCTCAAGGCCTTGCCGTCGCGAGAACTTGGGCGTACGTCGCTGCGAAAACCGAAGGCGTCGTTATCGTGGATATTGAGCGTCCTCGGGAGCCCCGCATCTACCAGCAAGTCGACAAGGAATTAGGTATCGCCGATGCTCGGGATGTCGCCATTGCCCATACCAACGCGTCCCTATTTGCCTATGTGGCGGATGGGGCACATGGCCTGAAAGTATTGCAACTCACCGACCCCAAATCCGTTCCTGGCTTCTATGGATTTGCGCCAGAACCGGTGCCACAGCTTGTGGCCAAGTACCCCACGAAGGCGCCACTCATCTCGCTCACCCGGCCGCTGGAGCGTGATCGTGCGATGGATGAAACTGGCGGTCAGGTCGCCGTGTTTGGCCGGTTGGGTTCAGGTCCGCTCACAAACGATGACGTACACAGTCTTTTATTTGACGATAATGGTAAGCCTTGGTTTGTTGAGGACACCAAGGGCACCGGTGCATTACTTCCGAGGGGAGAACCCGTGATTGAATCGGCCACGACGTCAGCGGAAGACACTGCTCATACGCGCTCATCCAGCGCAGGAGAAGAATAGCGATGGATATGATGAGCCATACCTCATTCAAGCGCCCATCTCGTTTAGCGCTACGCCTCACTGCACTTATAGCGCTGATAGCCGCTCATCCTGGACTGTGGGCTGAAAACCAGCCTTCCCTCTCGGCACACAGTGCGCTCCCTCAACACGATGGCTATGTCCATCTTGGTGTTGCGAGTTGTGCCTCATCGGTCTGCCACGGCGCGATGCTCGAGCGAACCTCAACCACCGTCCTACAAAACGAATATGTTACCTGGACGCGACACGACCACCACGCAGACGCCTACAACACCTTGCTCACCGATGCGTCAAAGCGCATGGCAACCAATCTCGGTTTGCCGAATGCCCATGAAGCGGACTTGTGCTTGGACTGTCATGCGGACAATGTTCCTAACGCCATGCGAGGACCTGAATTCGACATCACCGATGGTGTGGGATGTGAAGCCTGCCACGGCGGCAGCGAAACCTGGGCGGCCCTGCACACTGTTGACACCGTTACAGCCGGTGAGCTGAGGCAAGCAGGACTCTACCCCGCTCACGATCCTGTCGAAGCCACAGCGCTCTGCCTGTCCTGTCATTTGGGCAACGAAGATAAGCTCGCGACTCACAGGATTATGGGTGCTGGGCATCCAAGGCTATCGTTCGAGCTCGTTACTTTTCTGGAGTTACTGCCACCCCATTGGGAGCGCGACGATGAATATCTCGCGAGAAAGCGTGCACCTGACTTACTCGGTCAGTGGGTTCAAGGGCAGCTGACGACAGCGAAATCCTCGCTTGGTCTACTGCGCACTCATCTCGTTGACAGCAACACCACCCTACCCGAGCTCGCAATGTTTGATTGCCATGCTTGCCACCATGCCATGTCAGACCAGAGGTGGCAGCCTTCTAAGCTTACGATTGGGGTAGAACCCGGCACGCCAAGACTCAACCTCGCCTACTTTGCTTTTGTCGAACCGCTCGCCCAGAGTCTTCAGACATCAGGAAGCGCTGACATCGTTCCAGCGCTGCGCGCGCTCAATCAAAGCGCCCATGTCTCGCCAGAGCAATTGAGCGACATCCTAAACGAGGTAAGCGAGCTGATTGATGAAACCATCAGCGCCGCTCATCAACTCGATGATCGAATTGATGGCATCGCCCTCCTACATCGCATTGCCGAAGAGTCTGCCCTTGGCACGTACCGGGACTACTCATTGGCAGAGCAGGCAGCGATGGCCATGAACCTACTCCTTGGGCGGGAAGCGCTGTGGGAGCAGTCACGCCCCGCCATGCAGGCTGTGTTTGCATCCCTCATGAACGAAGAACAGTATCAGCCGGACTCATTTGCTGGCGCAGCCAAGGTCTTGCTCGAGGCCTTACCGGGAGACGAAGGACGCACCGAAGAACGATAATCTGCCCGGAATAGCGCTCCTTTTCTTTTCTCGTTACCCTTTTTACCTATGCCTTTGCCTTTGCCTGGGCCCAAGCTTTGGGCCTCGCCTATTCAGTATGCTGAATGATGGAGAAAACCATGAAATTAGCGATCGAAATCCCCGCCCTACGACCCGATACCTTGAAACTGACGGTCGATTGGGTCCAACACGCTGAAAAGTTAGGGTGCGGGATGGCATTTGCAGCCGAAGCCTGGTGGAGCGATTCGGTCACGCCGCTCGCCTATCTCGCGGACAAAACAACATCGATTCAATTGGCAACGGGCATTATGCAAACCACCGCTCGCACCCCAGCGATGACGGCGATGACAGCCCTGACCCTTCATGACCTTACCAATGGGCGTTTCGTTCTGGGGCTGGGGGCAAGCGGCCCGCAAGTGGTTGAAGGGCTGCACGGCGTCAAATACAACCCCGCTCTATCGCGCCTGAAAGATACAGTGAATATCTGTAGGATGATCTTTCGAGGAGAAAAAGTCCAGTATGAGGGTAAAGCCATTACTCTGCCGTTACCCAATAGTGAGGGCAAACCTATCAAGATCGCCCACGATCCTACTGATCTCCCAATCTACCTCGCGACCCTTGGAACGAAATCCTTGGAATATACGGGTGAGGCGGCAAATGGGTGGCTGGGTACCTCATTTTCCCCTGACCATCCAGAGGCTCACTTGTCCTTCATTGAATCAGGCGCCCAGAAAAGCGGCCGCACCCTGAGGGATATTGACCTTTGCGTGTCTGCTCGTGTGGAAATTGGTGATGACCTTGAGGCCATGATCGATAAACGGCGTCCTGCCGTGGCATTCAATATGGGCGGTATGGGGTCGGCAGATACCAACTTCTATAACGATGCCTTCAAGCGCGCGGGGTACAGTGAAGAAGCGCGCGCCATTCAGGCCCTTTGGCTTGCAGGCAAACGCGAGGAAGCCGCTAAACAAGTCCCCGATGCGATGATCACCGAATTTCAGGTGCTTGGACCAAGGGATCACGTCAAATCGCGGATCGAACATTACAAAGCGGCCGGTGTCACCACTTTAAAGCTAGGACTTGATGGTGCAGGTCCTTTTGGACCCGCGCGGTTTGAGCTGCTTGAGGAGATTGTCGATCTCGTGACAGAGTAA
>Ga0181588_10003240_pt1 | contig 13755 bp, 8 predicted proteins | sample 071ome_26_FD_148607 | JGI IMG/M metagenome (GOLD analysis project Ga0181588, IMG submission 148607) | Coastal salt marsh microbial communities from the Groves Creek Marsh, Skidaway Island, Georgia - 071409BT metaG (spades assembly) | ecosystem: Environmental > Aquatic > Marine > Intertidal zone...
CATGATTCGCCTGGTCGGCCTGGCGGAAGGCTATCTCGAGCAGGCCGGCGCGCTGGAGCAGGTTGCCGCGGCCGAGTATGAGCCACGTGGTGGTGATCATGAGCTGCTGGCGCAGGCGCGGCGTCGCGCTTCTGAATTATTCGGTCATCCGATGATTGCGCGCTGGAAGCAGGACGCCCGCAGCGTCGGTTATTCAAAACTGGACCGAATTGAGGACATCGCCTGCCGGGGACCGGTTACGCCCGACCACAGCCTGCATACCAAGCGCATTCCGGTCGTGCTGGACGATGAGCCGCAACATGAAATCGATGCATTTAGAGACGCCTACAACGCGTATTTCGAAGCTAACACCGATGGCAATTTGACCTGCCTGGATCCGGCGCCGCGGTTTGCGATTTGGAAGGGTAGGGGCTCGGTCGCATTCGGGCCCAATCCCAAGCGCATGGGGGTCGTTTCGGACATCATGGATCACACCATGCGCGCGGTGCAGTGGGGTGAGGCCCTGGGCGGATGGACGGCACTGAGCGAACGGGAAATTTTTGATCTGGAATACTGGGAGCTGGAGCAGGCCAAACTGTCTCGCGCGCCTGCCCGAAAACCATTTGAGGGCAAGGTCGCGGTCGTGACCGGTGCGGCCTCGGGCATCGGCAAAGCCTGCGTCGAGGCCTTCCTGGCGCAGGGCGCGGCCGTGGCGGCGCTGGATATTGATGAACGCGTGACGGAGATGTTTCCCGGAGAGGGTGTTTTGGGGCGGGTGTGTGACGTCACCGAGCCAGAGGGAATCAATGCAGCGATCGAGGCAGCCGTTGCCGGTTTTGGAGGCATCGATATGCTGATCAGCAACGCCGGCGCGTTTCCGGAGGGTCGCGATATTGAGGCGCTGGATCCCGAATCCCTGGGACAATCCATGCGGCTGAATTTCGGCAGCCATGTCGAATTGATGAGAGCCTGCCTGCCTTACCTGAAGCTGGGATTCGACCCCGCGGTGGTCCTTGTTGCCTCCAAAAATGTGCCCGCACCCGGGCCGGGTGTGGGGGCCTACTCTGCGGCCAAGGCGGCGCTGACCCAAATGGGGCGCATAGCCGCATTGGAGCTTGGGCAGCACGGCATCCGCGTCAACATGGTACATCCTGACGGCGTGTTCGATACCGCCGTGTGGACCGATGATATGCTGGCCCAGCGTGCCGAGCATTACGGCCTGAGTGTTGAGCAGTACACGTCACGCAATGTGCTGGGCGCCAGCGTGCGCTCGTGTGATGTGGCTGATCTTATCGTGGCGGTGGCCGGTCCTGCGTTTTCAAGGACCACGGGCGCGCAGGTACCCGTGGATGGCGGCAACGATCGCGTGATCTAGCGGCTGATTTTATAAACCACATCCGTTTCTCGCCCGCGGGTTTTCGCGGCGCCTAGATGATATGCTTTCGGCATGATAAAAACCCGCCAATTCCCCAAGAGCCTGACGCGCCACAGTTACTTGTTGGCGGCCATGCTCCCCCTGATGATGCCGCTGTCCTGGAGCCTGCGTGATGTTGCTGGGTTTTCATGGGTATTTGCCTGGTTACCCTTGCTGGTGCTCTATGTTTTGATCCCGCTGCTGGATGTGGTCATCGGCCGCGATCTGAGCAATCCGGAAGTGCGGCAGCGTTCTTTCTATCCGGATGACTTCATCCCCATCGCGGCCGGAGTTTGCCATCTGGCGGTTCTGGCCTGGGCGGTGGCATTGGTGCCTGAACTGCTTGCGCAATACGGTTGGGTGGCCCTGGTCGGTTGGGTGCTGTCCATGGGTGATACCAGCGCGACGGTGGGGATCAATGTAGCGCACGAACTGATACATCGTCGTGACCGCGCGCAGCGCGTGCTCGGCGGGTTGATGCTGGCCAGTGTCTGGTACGGGGGGTTCAAGCTGGAGCATACCCGCTGGCATCATGTCCATGTTTCTACTCCCAATGATCCTTCCTCGGCGGCGCGTGGGGATACCGTTTACGGGCAGGTGCCCCGTGCCATGTGGCTGAACACGATTCAAGCCTGGCGCCTAGGTAAGGCGGCAGCGGAAAAGCGGGGCAGGGTCTTGCCTTGGTTGTCACATGAAGTGATGGGTTGGTGCCTGATCAGCCTGTTGATGACCGGGCTGGCCGGGCTGGCCTGGAGTGGGCTGGCGGCTGTCGCTTTTGTGCTGCAGGGGGTGCTCGCCGCCGCACTGCTGGAAGTCATCAACTACGTCGAACACTACGGCTTGCGCCGGGAAATGCGTGAGGATGGCCGATATGTGCCTCCGGGGGTCACGCACTCCTGGGATTGCGATTACTGGCTCAGCAACGCGATTCTGATTCAGTTGCCGAGGCATGCAGACCATCACACGCATCCCAGCCGGGCTTTCAACCAGCTGCAATTGAACGAGCCATCACCTGTGTTGCCGTATGGATACCCGCTGCTGGTTCTGGTGGCGATGATTCCCCCATTATGGCGAAGGATCATTCACCCACACCTGCCGGTGGTTGAAGCATCGAATCCGGTTGTTAGTGGTTGACTGCCGGGCGGGCAAGTCGGATAATTCGCAACCCCGTTCAGCGGACCCGTTTTCAAAGTGCGCCCGTAGCTCAGCTGGATAGAGTACCTGGCTACGAACCAGGCGGTCGGAGGTTCGAATCCTTCCGGGCGCGCCAAAACATGAAGAAGCCCCCAAGCGGGGCTTTTTTCGTATGAGGCGTTAGCGCATCCTGATAACGATTTTCGCGGCTGATAACGGCTTGGCCGTTCGCTCGATGGTGGATCCCGCCCCAGGTATTCCGCCCTTGATCGTTCGACGGCGAAATTGTTCATTCGATTTTTCAATGCCGACCATCATAAAAATCAATTCGCTATCTGTTCTGGACTGAGCTTTAATAGTGACCCGCTATCCAACATACAGTTGTTATGGAGAAAGCAAATGATCAAGCAATCCCTTCCCTTGCTCACTGCGCTTGCACTGGCGGTTTCTGCAGGCGTGAGCAGTTCCCACGTTTCTGCTGATACCGCGGGGCAGGCCAAGCCCAACGCCTTTTGGTGGCCGGAACAGGTCGACCTGAGCCCTTTGCGTCAGCACAACCCGTCATCCAACCCCATGGGTGCGGGTTTCGATTATGCATCTGCGTTCGCCACGCTCGATCTCGCCGAGGTCAAGAAAGATATCGAAGCGGTCCTCACCGACTCGCAGGACTGGTGGCCGGCCGATTGGGGTAATTACGGCCCGTTTTTTATTCGCATGGCCTGGCACAGCGCGGGCACCTACCGAACGCTGGATGGACGTGGCGGTGCCGCCGGCGGACAGCTGCGCTTTGACCCGCTCAACAGCTGGCCTGACAACACCAACCTGGATAAGGCCAGGCGCTTGTTGTGGCCCGTGAAACAAAAATACGGGGCCAAGCTGTCCTGGGCCGACCTGATGGTTCTGACCGGCAATGTGTCGATGGAGTCAATGGGCTTTAAAACCTTTGGTTTTGCGGGTGGCCGAGAGGATGACTGGGAACCGGATCTCGTTTATTGGGGGCCGGAGTCCGAGTTTCTCGCCGATAAACGCTACGAAGGTGACCGCAAGCTGCAAGGCCCGCTCGCCGCGGTTCAAATGGGCCTGATTTACGTCAACCCTGAAGGTCCGAATGGAAACCCTGATCCGCTGTTGGCTGCCAGGGACATACGCGACACCTTCGGCCGTATGGCCATGAATGACGAGGAAACGGTCGCTCTGATCGCCGGTGGGCACACGTTCGGCAAGGTGCATGGCGCTCGCAGCCCCAAGGGGTGTGTAGGCGTTGAGCCCGGCGGATCCAGCATAGAGCAGCAGGGTTTCGGCTGGAGAAACGAGTGCGGTAAGGGTAATGCCGAAGACACCATCACCAGTGGGCTGGAGGGTGCCTGGACGCAAACGCCGACACGTTGGTCCATGCTGTACCTGGCCAACCTCCTGAACCACGAATGGGAGCAGACTCGCAGCCCAGCGGGCGCGGTGCAGTGGGTGGCCAAAAACGGTGCACTCGACAATTCTGTTCCGGACGCCCACCGCGAGGGTCAAATGGCTACGCCCATCATGCTCACGACCGACCTGTCTCTGAAGGCAGACCCGGCCTATCGGAAGATAACCGAGCGTTTCCTGGCCAATCCGGATGAGTTCGAACTGGCTTTCGCCAAGGCTTGGTTCAAGCTGACGCATCGCGACATGGGTCCCCGGGCACGCTACGTGGGTTCGGAAGTGCCTGCTGAGGCTCTGATGTGGCAGGACCCCATTCCCGCTCTGGATCACGAATTGATCGACGCTGACGATGTGGCCGGCTTGAAATCCGAAATACTGGATTCCGGGCTGGGCAATGACGCGCTGGTTCGGGCGGCATGGGCATCGGCTGCGTCTTTCCGCGGTTCCGATATGCGCGGAGGCGCCAACGGCGCTCGTGTCCGGCTGGCCCCGCAGCGCGACTGGGAAGCGAACAATCCAGCTGAGTTGGATAAAGTGCTCAGCAATTTGGAAGACATCCAGGCGCGATTCAACAAAGCGCAAGACGGCAGCAAGCGTGTCTCGATGGCCGACCTGATTGTCCTCGGCGGTGTCGCGGCGGTAGAGCAGTCGGCGCGCAGCGCGGGTTGGAAGGTTGAAGTTCCGTTCGTCCCAGGTCGCATGGATGCCTCGCAGGCGCAGACCGATGTCGAGTCTTTCGCCGTGCTGGAGCCCAGGGCGGACGGGTTCCGAAACTACTACGGTGAGGGTGCTTTCCGTTCCCCCGTGAACGCGCTGATTGACAAGGCGAGCCTGCTGAATCTGACGGTCCCTGAAATGACCGTGCTGGTGGGCGGTATGCGTGCCATGAACGCCAATGTGGGCGCGTCCGCGCATGGTGTTTTCACGTCCCGACCGGGTGCGCTGAGCAACGACTTCTTCGTCAACCTGCTCGATATGTCCACCCAGTGGACGCGCTCAGCAACAGACGCGGGTGTCTATGAGGGCCGGGATCGCGAAAGCATGGAGGTCAAGTGGACAGCAACACCGGTCGATCTGGTCTTTGGTTCGGCGGCGGAACTCCGCACCATCGCGGAGGTTTACGCGTCGAACGATGGCGAGTCCAAATTCGTCGGCGATTTCGTCAAGGCCTGGAACAAGGTCATGATGCAGGATCGGTTCGATGTTGAAGCATCCACGCAGCCCATCGCGTTGGAGCGGATAGAAACCAGCGGGGCGCATACGGCCCCGTAAGATCAGCCATGAGGGCAGGGAGATCTGTCCGGTTTTACGAAAAAACGGCGGCACTACTGTGCCGCCGTTAATCGTTTAGCCCCCTGCTTTTTAGCGCTTCACCGTCCCGGGTTTTCACTGCTTACACGTCATTTTACTCACGTGATTCATTGACCCGGGGAGTCGACTTCCGTACCATTGCGCCGCTTTAATCGAGCCTATGGCGTCAAGTATCGCCCAAGGCTGTAGAATGTCAGATTATTCGGGGTGTAGCGCAGCCTGGTAGCGCAACTGCTTTGGGAGCAGTGGGTCGGGGGTTCAAATCCCTCCACCCCGACCAAATGAGAAAATTGCCCGCTCTTACAGAGAGCGGAGCGGGCAAATTTTGGTGATCTACGAAACAGGAGAACCACTACCGAACACGCGTTAGACAATGTGCGCCCGTAGCTCAACCGGATAGAGCATCGGCCTTTGAGTAAGGAGCCTGTGCCGGGAAACAGAACCGGTACAGTGGATTGCACCGTAACGGGGAAACCTTAACAGATCATGCTGATGGCAATCCCGTGGAAACCTTCGGTCGACCCGTCCGATGGTGTATGATCAAAACGTGAGTGATGGTCATCACACCAAAGAGAAAGGCGACCTGGGTGTCTTGAAGGCTCAGGTAGATCTGTTCGAGCAGGGATTCGCCATTTTTTCGCCTCAAACCGAGCACAGTCCGTTCGATTTGGTGGCCTACAAGAATGGTGAGTTTCGCAGGGTTCAGGTGAAATATCGGTCTAAGGATCAGTACGGCAAAATCGACATCAAGTTTTCGACTTGCTGGACAGACAGGAATGGAACCCACACCGTACCCGTCGACAAAACTGAAATTGACCTTTATTGCGTTTATTGTCCGGACACGGACGAATGCTATTACCTCGAACCCGGCAAATTTGGCTCGAACGTTTCACTGAGGGTAGAGGCACCCAAGAACGGTCAGAGATCCGGCATCAACTTTGCCGCTGACTTTCGTAGGGTTCCGTAGAGACTATACGTGCAACGCCTGAGATGGTGAAGAGATAGTCCAGACCACAAACCTGCGTGCAGGGCCGTGAAAGCGGTAGTTGGTACGCTAAGCCGAGGGTTGCAGGTTCGAGTCCTGCCGGGCGCGCCATTTTTTGGCCCCGATGCATACAATGCGTTACGCGATGGATCCAGTGCGGTAAAATGGCGCGTTGATGCTTAAAAAGTATTGATTTTGGCCGCGAAACACTCAAAATGTGAGGTTTGGCGGCATCGTCGCAATGGTGGGCGTAGCTCAGTTGGTAGAGCTCCGGATTGTGGTTCCGGCGGTCGTGGGTTCGAGCCCCATCGTCCACCCCATATTTGAGCCGGCAGACTCAGGGTCTGGACTCAGGGTCTGCCGGAAAGTTTGTTGAAGGGCCATTAGCTCAATTGGCAGAGCAGTAGACTCTTAATCTATTGGTTCTAGGTTCGAGTCCTAGATGGCCCACCAACACCATAGTTTGTTGAACGGATTCGAGGTCCCTTCGTACTGCGAAAGTGGCGGAATTGGTAGACGCGCTGGATTTAGGATCCAGTGGGGTAACCCGTGGGAGTTCGAGTCTCCCCTTTCGCACCATTCCCTCCTGGCAGTTCTTCCGGACCATCGTCAAGACCCAAAGGTGAAACGTCTAAATGCAAGTTTCGGTTGAAAAATCATCTGCGCTTCAGCGCAAGCTGACTGTCCAGGTTCCTGGCGGTGAGTTACAGAAAAAGATCGATGCCCGGCTGCGAGAAATTGGCAAGCAGGTCAAGATCAAAGGCTTCCGCCCGGGGCGAATACCGTTCAAGGTGCTGCAGCAGCGCTACGGCAGATCGGTCGAGCAGGAAATCGTCGCCCAGGAAGTGCAGAGCAGCCTGGCCGAGGCGATTGAGCAGGAATCGCTGCGGCCGGCTTCAAACCCCGTGCTGGAAGGCAGCCCCGACATGCAGCCGGGTGGTGATCTCGAGTACACCGCCAGTATCGAGGTGATGCCGGAGGTAGGCGATATCGATGCGACCGCCATTGAGATCGAACGGCCGGAAGCCGAGGTCAGCGATGCCGATGTCGATAACATGCTCGATACGCTCAGGGCTCAGCGTCAGACCTGGAATGACCTGGAGCAGCCCGCACAGGATGGGCAACAGGTAACCATCGAGTATGTGGCAGAGACCTCCGCGGGGCGGGTGCCGGAAAAGGGCCACCAACGCGTATCCATTGTTTTGGGTGAATCCGGTTTCGACCAGTTGGAAAAGGCCGTTGCCAAGATTGGGCCCGGTGAAGAGGCTGAGGCCGACATCGAGTTTCCAGAGAGCTACCAGGACCCAGGGCTGGCCGGGCAGGCCGCCAAAGTGCAGTTCAAGGTGGTCAAGGTGCAGGAAGCCATCAAGCCGGAGGTGGATGGGGCGTTCATTCAGTCTTTTGGTGTAGAAAGCGGGCAACTGGACGACCTGAAAACCGAAATCCGCAACAACCTGGAGCGTGAACTGAGCCAGGCCACGAAGGCCTTTTTGAAAGGCCAGGTGGTCGAACAACTGTTGGGCATGCATTCAAATCTGGAGGCGCCGGCCGGCATGGTTCGCGAGGAAGCCGCAAGCATGCAGCAGCACGCGGCCAGCCGCATGGGTATCGAGGCCGACGGCGAAAACCTGGAACCTTTCATGGGTATGGCGGACAAACGGATCAGGAGCGGTATTCTGCTCAGCGAGATCGCGCGTCAGAATCATATTTTGGTCGATGGCGCGCGCGTTCGTGAAGCCATTGAGACGGTGGCGGACACCTACGAGCAGCCTCAGGAAGTGGTTCGGCTGTACTACAGCGAGCAGCGCCTGCTGCGCTCGGTCGAAAGCTCGGTACTGGAAGAGCAGGTGGTAGACTGGGTGCTCGAGAAGGCCAAAGTCAAAGACAAGTCGATGGGTTTCAATGACGTGATCAACGCCGCATCAAGTGGAGGCCAGGTCGGATGAGCATGGATATCCGGGGTTTGAATCTGGTCCCCATGGTGGTTGAGCAGACCTCGCGCGGGGAGCGCGCCTACGATATATATTCCCGCCTGTTGAAAGAACGGGTGATATTCGTGGTTGGCCCCATCGAAGACCACATGGCCAACCTGATTGTGGCCCAGTTGCTGTTCCTGGAGTCGGAAAATCCCGACAAAGACATCAATCTGTATATCAACAGCCCGGGTGGCTCGGTGTCGGCAGGGCTGGCTGTCTACGACACCATGCAGTACATCAAACCTGATGTCAGCACCATGTGTGTTGGCCAGGCGGCAAGCATGGGGGCGGTTCTGCTGGCATCCGGCGCAAAGGGCAAACGGTATTGCTTGCCGCATTCGCGGGTGATGATCCATCAGCCCCTGGGCGGTTTCCAGGGACAAGCGACAGACATCGACATTCACGCACGAGAAATCCTCAAGGTGCGCAAGCAGCTTGACGTGTTGCTGGCGAGGCATACCGGCCAAGATGAAGAGACCATCGCCAAGGACACCGAGCGCGACAATTTCATGGGCCCGGCTGAGGCCGTGGAGTATGGTCTCGCCGACCAGGTGCTTGACAGCAGAAACGTTGAAAAAGAAAATTAAAAATAAAGGAAATTCACGTAGATAACGGTGGAATTCAGGTGAGCGATCAAGAAACCAAGAGTAACGACGGAAAGATTCTTTACTGCTCGTTCTGCGGCAAGAGTCAGCACGAAGTCCGCAAGCTGATCGCCGGGCCCAGTGTTTACATCTGCGACGAGTGCGTTGAGCTCTGCAACGACATTATTCGCGAAGAGCTCGAAGAGGCTGGCGTAACCGAGCGCGACTCGCTCCCCAACCCCAAAGAGATCCACGCATTTCTCGACGACTTCGTCATTGGCCAGGATCACGCCAAAAAAGTGCTGTCGGTGGCTGTCTACAACCACTACAAGCGCCTTGAGCCCAACCGTTCTGAAGAGCAGATCGAGCTGACCAAGAGCAACATCCTGCTGATCGGGCCTACCGGGTCTGGTAAAACGCTGTTGGCGGAGACTTTGGCGCGGATGCTCAATGTCCCGTTCACGATTGCCGATGCAACAACCCTGACCGAGGCGGGCTATGTCGGCGAAGACGTCGAAAACATCATCCAGAAGCTGCTGCAGAAGTGCGACTACGATGTCGAAAAGGCGCAGACCGGGATAGTCTATATTGATGAAATAGACAAGGTTTCCCGAAAAGCGGAAAACCCCTCCATTACCCGTGACGTCTCCGGTGAAGGTGTGCAGCAGGCGCTGCTCAAGCTGATTGAAGGCACCATCGCGTCGGTGCCCCCACAGGGTGGGCGCAAGCATCCGCAGCAGGAGTTCCTGCAGGTGGATACCAGCCAGGTGCTGTTCATTTGTGGCGGTGCTTTCTCTGGCCTGGAAAAAATTATCCAGGCACGGTCCAGCGCGACCGGAATCGGTTTTGGAGCCGAGGTGGAAAGCCGCAGTAAGGATGACGAGATCGGCATGGTGCTGCAGGACGTGGAGCCTGAAGATCTGGTCAAATTTGGCCTGATTCCCGAGTTTGTCGGGCGTCTGCCGGTCGTCGCCACGCTGCACGAGCTGGACGAGGAATCGCTGGTTCGCATCCTGGTAGAGCCCAAGAACGCGCTGATCAAGCAATACAATCATCTCTTTGAGATGGAGGGCGCCGAGCTCGATATCCGCGAGGAAGCCCTGCGCGCCATTGCCCGCAGAGCCATGGCCCGCAAGACGGGCGCCCGGGGGTTGCGCACCATTCTTGAGAGCGTTTTACTGGACAGCATGTATGAACTGCCCTCACTCGAAGGGGTGTCCAAGGTGGTGGTTGATGAGACCGTCATTGAAGGCGAAGCCGAGCCGCTCGTGCTCTACGAAAACGCCCCGCAGAGTCGCGCCGCCAGCGAATAAAACCTTCCTCCGTTGTCCATGCGGCGGCTTGAAAAAGCCGCTCGCGCATCAATATCTAGGACATTCGCAGTCGTTCGCGCGCTGGACGGTCAACTGCTGCTAAGCTTAGCCCAAGACGCGCCAGTGTCGCGCCTCACCAGACCCAGAGAGCCCTAATGTCCGAATCCGATCAAAGCCTCACCATGTTCCCAACTGAATCGGAGCCCATGCCGGTACTTTCACTCAGGGACGTGGTGGTTTACCCCTACATGGTCATTCCCCTGTTTGTTGGGCGCGAGCGTTCGATTCTGGCGCTGGATGAGGCCATGAATGTCGACAAGCGCATCATCCTGGTGACCCAGCGCAGCCCCGATGTGGACAACCCGGAAGTGGCCGATCTTTACGAGGTCGGAACGCTGGCCACCGTATTGCAGCTGCTGAAGCTGCCTGACGGCACGACCAAGGTGCTGGTCGAAGGCGGTGAGCGTGTCCGCGTTACCGCATTTTCAGATGAGAAAGGTTACTTCGAGGCTCAATGGGAGTCGCTGGACGACGATCACGACCACAGCGATAAGGAAATAGAAGTCACCATGCGGTCGCTGGTCTCGCTGTTCGAGCAGTACGTCAAGCTGAACCGCAAGATCCCGCCCGAGCTGTTGACGACGTTGGCGGGCATAGACGACGCGAGCCGCCTGGCCGATACCGTGGCCGCGCATCTCAACATCCGACTGCAGGAAAAGCAGTCGCTGCTCGAGATGGGAAGCGTCGCGGAGCGGATGGAACATCTGATGAGCCTGGTGGAAGGCGAGATGGAGGTGCTTCAGCTGGAGAAGCGTATCCGTGGCCGGGTCAAGTCCCAGATGGAGAAGAGCCAGCGAGAGTATTACCTCAATGAGCAAATGAAGGCCATCCAGAAGGAATTGGGCGACATGGACGACGCGCCCAATGAAATGGAGGACCTCGAGCGGCGACTGAAAGAAGCCGGGATGCACGCGGAAGCTGAAAAGAAGGCCAACTCTGAGCTCAACAAGCTGAAGATGATGTCACCCATGTCGGCCGAAGCGACCGTCGTGCGTAACTACATCGATTGGCTGCTGAGCGTGCCCTGGAAAAAGCGCAGCCGCGTGCGCAAGAAACTGGACGTGGCCGAGGATATTCTCGAAGCAGATCACTACGGGCTGGAAAAGGTCAAAGAGCGTATTCTCGAGTACCTGGCCGTACAGCAGCGCGTGAAGTCCATGAAGGGCCCGATCTTATGCCTGGTTGGCCCCCCCGGAGTGGGCAAGACCAGCCTGGGTCGATCCATCGCCCGGGCCACGGGGCGCAAATTCGTTCGCATGTCGCTGGGCGGCGTTCGGGATGAGGCAGAAATTCGCGGGCACCGCCGCACGTACATCGGTTCAATGCCAGGGCGCGTGGTGCAGAACATGGCCAAGGTAGCCACCCGCAATCCGTTGTTCATGCTCGATGAGCTGGACAAGATGTCGATGGATTTCCGCGGAGATCCCTCGTCCGCCTTGTTGGAAGTGCTCGATCCCGAGCAGAATCACGCGTTTAACGACCACTACCTGGAGGTCGATTTTGACCTGTCCGAGGTGATGTTCATTGCCACTGCCAACTCCCTGAATATTCCCGGCCCCTTGCTGGACCGCATGGAAGTGATCCGCATCCCGGGCTACACCGAGGATGAAAAGCTCCATATCGCCAAGAGATACCTGTTGCCCAAGCAAATGGAGCAACACGGGCTTAAAGATCATGAGCTCACGGCCAGTGACCAGGTGCTGATCGATATTATTCGCTACTACACGCGAGAGTCGGGTGTGCGTAACCTCGAGCGTGAAATTGCCAAAATTTGCCGCAAGTCGGTCAAGAAGCTGGCCTTGGAATCCGACCGCAAGAGCGTGACGGTGAATGCGCGCAACCTGGAGTCATTCCTGGGCGTGCGCCAATTCCGCTATGGCGTGGTCGAGGACGGTAATGAGGTGGGCCAGGTGACCGGCCTGGCATGGACGGAAGTGGGTGGAGAGCTTCTTCGCATCGAAGCCTCGCTGGTGCCGGGCAAAGGCCAGCTGACGCTCACGGGCCATCTGGGGGACGTAATGAAGGAGTCCATCCAGGCAGCGATGACCGTGGTTCGCAGCCGGGCTGAAGGGCTGGGGCTGGATGCCGGATTTCAGCAGACCCTGGACGCGCACGTGCATGTCCCCGAAGGCGCGACGCCGAAGGATGGCCCCAGCGCGGGCATCGCCATGTGCACGGCGCTGGTTTCAGCGCTGACCCGAATACCGGTCCGGGCCGATGTGGCCATGACCGGAGAAATTACGCTGCGCGGCAAGGTCTTGCCGATTGGCGGCCTGAAGGAAAAACTCCTGGCAGCGCACCGGGGTGGCATACGGTTGGTCATTATCCCGGCAGACAATGAAAAAGACCTGGCCGAGATTCCAAAGAACATCCTCCGCAAGCTGGAGATTCATCCGGTCAGCAATGTCGATCAGGTGCTTGGGCTGGCGCTGGAGGAGATGCCAAAGCCGTTGCTGGCAGCGGGTGAGGCCGACCAGGCCACCGGTTCAGAGCGCGAGGAACAACCCAGGACACACTGATTGGGCGCTGGCTGACGGCCAGGCCGTCACCCCAAAGCCCATTTCATTTGTGCGCCCCCAATGTTGGCTTTAACCGCAAATGAAGCGCTTGGGCGTGTTTGCTAAGGTGTTTCCTTCATGTACATGCTGAATTCTGTTGCGCCTTCCGCCAAGCCTGTATTACTATTCCTGCTCGGCTTGCAGGCCGCTATGTATAAGGCGTTTCGGGGGTTGGCCATCGCCTGGAAACCTGAAAAGTCAACTGACTGAATAAACCTATTGGCCTGCAATAGCCCTTCGCAACCAATCACTAAATAATCTGGAGTGCAAGAATGAATAAATCTGACCTGATCGACGCTATCGCCTCTTCCACTGGTCTGACCAAGGCCGACGCCGGACGGGCGCTGGACGCTACCACTGACAACATCGCCTCGGCACTGCAAAAGGGTCAGTCAGTGTCTCTGGTAGGTTTTGGGACCTTCTCTGTCAAGCATCGCGCTGCACGTCAGGGCCGTAACCCGCGCACCGGTGAAGCCATCACCATCAAGGCTTCCAACTCCCCCGGTTTCAAGGCTGGCAAAGCGCTCAAGGATGCCGTAAACTAGCGCGCCTTTTCGGGGGTGCTTAGCTCAGTTGGGAGAGCATCGCCCTTACAAGGCGAGGGTCGGCGGTTCGAGCCCGTCAGCACCCACCAAAAATTGGAGTGGTAGTTCAGTTGGTTAGAATACCGGCCTGTCACGCCGGGGGTCGCGGGTTCGAGTCCCGTCCACTCCGCCAGAAGCGGGAAAAGGGCGCCAACAGGCGCCCTTTTCTCTATCATGTAGTTTCACATTCGATGATAAACCGACATGCTGCAATCCATTCGTGACCGCCTGACCGGCATACTGGCCTTCTTTGTCCTCGGCATACTCATTATTCCGTTCGCTTTCGTCGGGGTAAATTCCTACTTTTCCAGTGGCAATGAAAATCTTGTCGCCCGGGTCAACGACTCCGAGATCACCTTCAATGATTTCAACGAGAGTTACTCTAACTATCGGCGACGCATGCAGGCGCTGATGGGGCCCGCGTTTGACCCATTACAG
>Ga0181588_10003241_pt1 | contig 13750 bp, 7 predicted proteins | sample 071ome_26_FD_148607 | JGI IMG/M metagenome (GOLD analysis project Ga0181588, IMG submission 148607) | Coastal salt marsh microbial communities from the Groves Creek Marsh, Skidaway Island, Georgia - 071409BT metaG (spades assembly) | ecosystem: Environmental > Aquatic > Marine > Intertidal zone...
CGGCTAAGGAGCATTTGAATTGTCGCACAGTTTTAGTTCGTGATGTGAACGTGGTAAAGTACGTTTCCGGTGGCGGCGCACCGTGGGCTGAACGGCCGGAAGCCGTCGAAGAAGCCGAGAAGAATAAAGCGATGTACGTGGACGAAGAAATCGTGAGCGTCGGAGATTTACCAGACGTTTTACAGAAATGGTTCGATTAAGCGCACGCATACTAAGGAAGGGAGTAACGTAGCAATGTAGTAGTAGTAGTAGTAGTAGTAGTAGTAGTAGTGGTAATTAGCTGTATATTTGTGTAGCATAAAGTAGTATTTATTACAAACAAAACAACCGGATCTTTCTTTTCTTTTCATTTTGGTTTTCCAGATGGAAACACGACTCGATACGGCGTATCAGTTCGCGCATCCCAGTGCAGACGTTTGTCTGCACTTTTCCTTCTCCTCCTCTCATTCTTACCGCAGTAAAAATCGAGAGCGAGGAAAAACAAAGCTCGACTTTGTGTATTTTGGATTCGAACTCCTCGTCGTCAAAGAGGACACGAAAGAGTCGCACACACACCCAAAGCGATTAAATATCAACTAATAATAGTAAGAATATATACTGAGGCAACGCACTCAGATAACGGAACAATTTTCTTAAGCTCCGAGGAGCTCAAAATCGTCCACTTTATCGTTGTACGCCATGACTTTGCGTCGAATTTTCGACGTGTCGACCCATGTGACGAAATCTTCCATGTTCCTCGTGACGTGGAAACTCGGGTCTCTCACCACGTTTGGGCCAACTCTGACGTGTCCTTGTTCGATAAACGTCACCGCTTCGCGCAATGTTTCGCTCATTTTTAAGCGCACCATGACAACCGATAACCGTCTTCTCAAAAACGACGACGTTGAGAGCTTATCGCACAGCGTCAAAGACTTTGTGCTAGGAATAGCTCCCATACTATAAAGCTTGTCTAAAAGCTTCTCTGTCATTTCAACTCTATCAGGATCTCTCGGATCGATTTGCCGCAACAAGTTGGTTAATTTTGTAACCATACCGCAAACCTTGTTCAATTCCTTGTACTCCTCGCGATCCTGCACGTGGTATCTGCGAATAACTTCCAACTCGCGATGGTTGTTTTCGCTCTTCCACTGCAAAAAGTTGGTTTTCTTCAAGAGCTTGCGCTCGTGATGTTTCAACTTTCTCATGTTCGTTGTTTTCTACACTATACTCTTCTTACTTCTAATTGCTGATATTCCTTCGCTCTGATGCTTGTTGTCGTGCACCAAAATCAAATGTCTCCGCTCTCTTCTTCCCCTGCTCTCTCTCTTTCCGTCGACAATACAACGTGCGGCGTCGAGAGAGAAGGCACAAAAATCTACTACGTCGTTATATAACCTTCTAAAACTCTATCTATTAAGAAACCTTTCTTTTGTTTTCAAGAGACTCTCTGAATAAGAAGATTACTTAGATCTCATGCGCATCTTTCTGCGCTTGCGTTTCAATCTGCGGGTGCGTTTTTTCTTCCACTTGGCTGTTGTTGTTTATTCATGAAAGGAGAGAGAAATTGTTGCGGTCAGTTTTTCCGTCGTCGTCGTCTCCTTCCCAAAGGGTGCGGTGCCGAGAAAGAAGAATAGGTCTAAAAAAAACTGCGAAAATAAAATATTCGCGCGCGCGCCTAATACATCGCGCGGAAAAAAACCTCGCGACGCGAGCACCAAACCGCGTTCACGCGCGTCCACTCCGCGCGAAACGCGAGTCGTTTCTCGCCAAACATTTTCGCGTTCGCGCCCGGGGGGGAGGGGACGAGCGCGCGTTTATATTTCTTCTCTCCATTTTCTCCCCGCAAAAAAAGAGAGAGAGAAAGGAAAAAAACAAGGCGCGCATTCTTAAAATAAAATAAAAAAAACGAACGCCGCCCTTCAGATGATGACGCGAACGCGCGAAAGCGCGAACGTTCGCCTCGATATAGGGTTCGTCGCGTAGTTCTCCGCGCGAAGAAAAGCTCGGGATGCGCGCGTGTTCTTCGTACCTCTCATTTTTTCTTGCTTTCGCGCGCGGCGGTTTCTTTTTTTTTTTCTGGGGCTACGAGTCGTTGTTTTTTCTTTCTCCCTCTCGCGAGTCGTTCGATTACATTTTTCATAGCTTTCGACAGCCAATTTTGCCTTTTTTGCCTTTTTTTCGCGACGTGATGTGCATCGATGATACTCGAGAAGAAAAAAGTTCCTCGTTTCGTTAAATGCGCGCGCGCGCGGGTACCAAGTAGAAACAGAACGCACAACACACACAAAAAAAAATGGTGGGAGGCGGATTTCCGTTGCGAAACGTCCTCTCGGACAACGTCGACGAGTTCACGTGCAAGATATGCTCTGATTTTTGCGAGTCGCCGGTGGTGACGTTGTGCGATAATAAACACATCTTTTGCAAAAGCTGTTTGGACGAATGGTTTCAAAGTTCGATGACGTTGGCGTGTCCGACGTGTCAACAACGAGTGGCGTACGGGACAGACGCGAGGTACGAGAACTTGAAAGAACACTCGCCGGTTTTATCTAGAGTGTACGAGAAAGTGCGCGTGAGGTGTCCGATGGAAGCGTGCGATTGGATCGGATCGTGTTCGGAAATTACGAGTCACTTAACGTCGACAGACGCGCACAAGAAGAAGTCAGCGAAAGGGAATCGGAGAAAAAGTAGTGGTGGTAACAATAAGGAAGATAAAGATGATGCGAAAGAAAAGAACGATGCCGACACCGCGGATGGTTTACAAAAGCAAGCGAATAATAAATTTGCGGCGAAGCAATATCGCGAGGCTGTGCAATTGTGCTCGAAATGTTTATCCGTTGATAAAGACTCGATGGAAGCCTTACTCTTGAGAGCAGACTGTTGGTCCGAGTTGGGAGCGTTCAAGGAGGCGATTAAAGATTACAAGGAATGTCAAGCAATTGCGGAAGATAAAAACAACAACGAGCGCGTGGTTTTGTGCGCCAAGGCGTTGATGGGTACATACAGGAAAACGGGTGACTACGAGGCGTCCATTCGATCCGGCGAGAACGTCTTGAAGAGAGGATTGAATGACATCGACGACGAATCGCTCGAGGAAGAAGTGGCGCGCATGCGGTATGCGTTACAGACATTTCAAAGCGCCGAAGAAGACGAACGAGAGAAACGATACGCGCAAGCGGTTGAGAAATATACGCACTTATTGGAGTTAGATTGCGGGGAAAGATGTGAAATTGCGCGGGCGAGATGTTTGCTCTCGCTGGGAGAAAACTTGACGCAAATATTAAAATTTACGTTAGATCTGATTCGCAGAGACGATTCGAGGGTGGATGCACACGCGCTGAGAGGTCGAGCGTTGTGTTTGACCGCGGATGGCGATTTCGAAAACGGTATTAAGTTTTTCAAACACGTGTTGATGCAAAATCCAGACGATACCAAAACCATGCGTCTGTTCAAAGACGCGAAGAAGATAAAAGTAGCGTTAGAAAGCGCGCGAGCATCGCATCAAAACAGAAAGTTTGCAGACGCCGTCGAGTCTTTCACCGAAGCCCTCGAATCCACGGAGTTTATACCGGAAAAGAGTCCCGTGTGCGCTCGAATACTGGTGGAAAGAGCTAATTCGTACTTGCGATTAAATGAAGCCGAGAAGTGCGCGTCTGATGCGCGGAAAGCGTTATCCGCCGTGGACGACTATAAGCCCGCGTATTTCACGCTATCAAACGCCTACTTAAAGCTCAAAGAGCCGCAAAAAGCAAAAGATGTGCTAGAAACTTTGCAGAAAATTCTTCCAGACGATACAGAAACCAAAGCGAGAATAGAAAAGTGCAATTTTGAAGTGCGAAAGTTGAATAGATGCGATTATTACGCTCTGTTAGGTGTGTCGTCTTTAGCGTCTCCGATTGAAGTTAAACAGGCGTATAAGAAAAAAGCTATGGAATTTCACCCGGATCGTATTCCAATCGACGCCACAGAGGATGAAAAGAGTAAAGCGGAAACAAACTTCAAGTTATTAGGCGAAGCGTTGGAGATATTAGAAGACGAAATGAGCAAGAGATTATACGATGAAGGGTACGATAAAGAAGCGATTCAGGAGCGAATGGAGGCGGCGAAGAGATCCGCGTTCAACCGACAACATTCTCACGGTGGATGCGGGTCGCACCATCATTAAACCCCAGTTGTAGCTGTACTAGTAGTAGAAATTCTAATATATTACCTAGTGTACTGTATAACAATCGAATTGCCATCTATCGGATATTGTTAGATAAGACAAATAATTTGAACAACATGGAAAGAAACGAAGCAAGGACGATGCAAAGAAACAAAAACGCCATCTTCTTCCTCTCTGACATTTCCTCATCTCCATATGCTGCGAAAAAGTTCCCATCGTCGTCGTCCTTCTCTCTCTCACCCATTCTCGGCGTCGTTTTGGAGCGTCGTCGCGCACCTTTAAAAGAGGGACTCACTGTCGCTCGAGATTCTTCCTCTTCCTCTCTTTGCGAGTTCGCCAATGCACTCGATTTGCGTTCAACCACCGCCTTTGCTTGCTTTTTATCATCCTCGAAATACTTTTCTGAATATTTCGCGAAATATTTTGGGTATCGCTTCCTTGTTCTCTCGATGCACTGTTTGTGATGTACCCATCTCTCCTCACTCGTTAAAATCTCCTCCACGGAGAGCGCTTTTCCGGGATACCCTTCGCCTCCTAGACATTCAGGAATATCCTCTTTTTCCAATCCCCACGCCTGTTTCATGGCTTTTTGTAAGCTCGATCCGGTCATGACAAATTTCAACCGTGCGGATTCGCTCATGAACAACTTCCCAAACGTGAACAACGCCATCACGGACATGGGGGCATTCGCTATGACAAATTTGGAAAACGGTTCGGGGTGGAACATCGCCACTCGAAATGTATCCGCCAGTCGAGCAACATTTTTCTTGGTACAACTCATCAGAGATAACTTCTTAACATCCGCGATGAAAATAGGCGGCGTTTGTAACCTTTTATCTCGCGGTCTTGTCCTGTTCGGTTGCGCTACCGTCCACTCGTAAAAATGGTTCAACGCAAGCCAACAATCAGGAGCGCTGACGGAGAGTAAATCTTTAAACGCCTCGGTATCTGGAAAAGATAACACCAACGCCGCCGGGTGCGAGTCAGAAGCTTCCACAAAAGTGAAAGCACGCATTTTGTGCGCGACATCTCTGGACAAGCGAATCCGTTCAATTTTAGAGTCCAACTTCGGATGCATAAAATTTGTGGTGATCGGAAACCGTTTCAGAAACCTCGTGTTCACGTACGCTTTCAAATACGCCAGCGCACCTAAGTGCTGCGAATCGGAGATGTGCTTCATCCCAAACTCAAGACTCCTGTCTTTAAATTTTGAAAATACGGCGCCCTGGCACCCTTCTAAACATCGATAGAGAAACATCTCGCACCGATCGACGTAATCTTTTTCATCCATCTGTTCGTTGCCGGAATCGATATTCACGCCTTCAAAGAAGTTGACGCAAAAGTAAAACAACGGATGGTTCATGTACTCGCACCCGAGAGCTCGAATGAGTTGCATCATTCGTTCTTCCTTCTTTTGCATTTTTCTCGTGTCCGGTAGCTGTAACGCCGAGCTCTCCGACTCATCTCCCGCCGCCGCCGGCGCGTTGCTGTCCATCGATCTCCTTCTCGACAAACCGCTACCACCACCTTCATCCTTTCCACCACTGACTCGCATGTGTTTCAGCACAAACGCGTAAATGGCAAACGCTCTCGCCGACGTCCACTCGTGATCGTCCCACGGCTCTATTTGCATTTTCACCCTCTTGATATTATTGCCAACGCCGCTGCTTTCGCCGGTCTCGCCGACGACTTTGCCTTCGAACCAGACGGACTCGTTATCCTCTGTCCGTTCGTTAAACGCCAAAAACTTCCCCTCGTAATCTCTGCAATACGCCTTGAACGCGTTCAAATACTCCTCGTTTACTTCCGTCTCCTTCGGCCACCGAAGAACGATGTCGTTTTTCGTCGTAAAAATGGTCTCGTATTTTTTAAACAACAGTTGGTTCATCGGTCGCAGAAATTGACTCTGAATCGCGCTCTCGATTTCGCGCTTCGTCGTCGTCGTCGTCGTCGTCGTCGTCGTCGTCTCATTCGTCGTCGTTAACACCGTCGTCGGCGACGGCGATCTCGACCTTTTCGGTTGCGCTTTCGATAACGGCAACGACGTCTTCGACTCTTCTTCTTTTTCTTCTTCTTCTTCTCCGAGCGCTGCTAACGGGGAATCGGACGACTTTTCAACCGTGCCGTTTTTTCTCGACCTTTGTTTCTTCTTCTTTTCCTTCGTTTTGATCTCCTCTCGTTCTTCTCGTCCTTTTCGCGCCGCCGCCGGTGAAACCTGCGGCGCGGACTTGCAACAGCAGTTGCCCATTTGTTTAAATCACCGCGCGCGAATGCGCTCGCAAAGAAAAAAGAGACGCGAATGCGAATATTCGTTCGTGCAGTCTTATAAAACTTTGTTGTGGCGAGACAAACGACATCACACAAAAGGAGAAAAAAAGTATATACTTCTTCTTTTCGGGAGACGTATATTTTTTCTTTTCAAACAGTCGAGAGCTCGAAAGCGAATAAAGCACGGTCGACGTTTGGAGCAAGTTCTAGAGCTACCGAGAGAAAACCGCGCACTACTACACTATTTTACACTTTTAAATCACACGCTTTACCGCCGAGGGTTCCCACCGCCAGAGTCTTTAATCTTTTGGGCGAGCGAATACGCTACTCTTCTTTTCACACCCAACTCTTTGCTCACTTTACGAGCGGCTTCGGAGACCGAGAGCGGGTTCTCCGCGCGTTCGAGGAGTAGGTATCGCAAAGTTTTTTCGACGTCTATGCCGTCTGTTTCTTCGTTCGTGCTATCGCGATTGTCGTTTGTATCTTTGGCGTTGTTTTTTGTCGTCTTCGGTCGGTCGCCGCATTCGACGAGCAACGTAATCTCGCCTCTCGCTCGGCCTTCTTTGGAAAATTCCTCCAAACACTCTTCGCACGTGCCTCGAAAAAACTCTTCGTGACGCTTAGTGAGTTCTCGAGCGATGCACACGCGGCGAGGAGGCGTAGAGAACACCGCGGCGACGTCTTCTAAAGTTTTCACCAACTTGTGCGGTGACACGAAGAACACCAATAAACTCGTCTCGGATGCTAAACTCTCTAAAACTCTCATTCGTTCGTTCTTCTTCGCGGGAAGAAACCCACAAAATTTGTATCCATCGTCGCATTTGAATCCACTCCCGATGACAGCGGTCGTCACCGCGCTCGCTCCTGGAATGGGTACGACGACGTTCTTTCTCGCCGTGCCGGAGCCGGCACCGACTCCGCCGCTTGCCTGTGAGGTCGCCTCTAAAACTAAATCCACTAAATCTTGACCTGGATCGGAAACTACCGGCGCGCCAGCGTCGGACACCAACGCAATCACTTCCTCCTCTTCGTTCCTAACGATTCGATCCCTCAGAGCTTCTCTTTGCTCGTAAAAATTGTGCGAGTGATATGCGAGCAACTGCCTTGGTTTTCTTCCTCCTTTCGACGGTATGCCTAACAGCGTCAGCAACTGACGCGTCTTTCTCGTGTCTTCGCACAAAATCAACGTCGCTTCGGTCAAGATTTTCAACGCGCGAACGGTTATGTCGTCGAGGTTTCCTATCGGCGTAGACACGATGTACAAGCCAGGCTCGACCATTCTTTTTTTGTCGTCCTTTTCGTTGATACCAAAGCGAAGTGAAGCGGCGGCTCCGAAGTTTGTCTCGCTCGGCGTATCTTCTTCTTCTTCTTCTTCTTCTTCTTCTTCTTCTTCTTCTTCTTCTCGATTGGAAACGTCGCGAGCACCATCTTCGCGTTTCGAACGCGCTCTGATGCCTTCTCTGCTCAATCTCTTTTCGCTCGCGATAGTCTTCTCGCCGCGGTGGTGCGCCAGGGGATCCGCGTCGCCCACAACGGTTTCTGTTTTCCACCATCCCCGGGAAGGAGAACACTGGAAACAGCGCAAAGGTCTTCTTCGCGAAATCGACGACGCGCGAACGACCGCCCACCGAGAAGTCGACGTCGACGTCGCGGACGACGACGACGACGACGGCATTTTGTTTTTTGTTTTCGCTTCTCGCTTCGTTCGCGCGCTCCTCGTTTCGTTTCTTTCTGTGGCGCAATTTTACGTACGCGCGATGGGTTTCTTTCACTCTTTCTCCAAAAATAGAAAAAAAGAAAAAAAAGTTTGAATATCTGAACCACGATTGAGAACCATCCGCGCGTGAAACGACGCTCGTTTTGCGACCATCTCGTCGCGTCGCTCGGCGCGCGGAGCGCGAAACCTTTCGCAGTTACCGCGAGAAGAGAGGAAAAAGAAGAAGAAGAAGTGGAAGAGATTCCGATGTTTTTTCCGACGACGCCGCGACCGTTTCGGTGGTCGCATGCGCGCATGTGCGAGGAAAGAGTGCGACGAAAAGTGCTCGCTTCTTCGTGCGCTTCGCGCGAAGACGATACCCAGACGAAAGTTGGAAGAGAGGTGAAAGAGAAGATGAAGACGGTGAAGAGAGGCGATGGATGCGATGTCAGATCGATCGAAGAGATTAAAGCGGAAATCGCGCTCGTGGAGAGACAGTTGAGAGAGAAGAGAAGAGAGGAGGAAGAAGAAGAAGAAGAAGAAGAAGAAGAAGAAGAAGAAGAAGAAGAAGAGGAAGAGGAAGAGAGGGAGAAGAAGTCGCGGACCGTGAAGCAAAAGAGCGGCGAGAAGGAGAAACATGCGCACGACTGGAATCATCGATGCGGCATAACCAGTCGTGGTGTCAACGCTGTGAATAATCTCGTTTGGACCGATCGGAAAGGCCCAGAGCCCGCGTCGAGGGCCATGGCGAGACACCTGCTAGAAACGCTGGAAGAGAGATGGAGCGACCATGAAGAAGACGCGTATTCATTGTCAGCATCTGATTCTGAATTTGGAGAAGAAAAAAAAGATGATGTTAATCCTTATTCGAGGAGTCTCGTCACGTTTACTACGCGAAAGAGTATTTCAAATAAAGTAGCTGAGAATAAGAAACGCCGGCATCAGAAATTGAAAGTGCTGGAAATGATCGCACGAGAAACGTCCCGGCAGATTCACGCGCAGTGCAGAGATCGTGGCGAGCTCGTAGATGCAATATTAGATCGATATCGAGACATAATTGATGCAAAAGAGCGCAAATTGGATGAGATGCGCTTAAAAAATCGAAGATTGGTTGCCATGCGAGATTTTGCAAATACGCAATCCGAACGTGACGGGGAGGAAAAAATCGCATTGGCCAAGAGTTTAGCCGCAACGAGGAGAGAACAGAAACGCATGCAAATCTTAAACGCGAAAATATCAAGCGAATTTGTGCAAGCTAAATTAAGATGGCAGGAAATTTCGTCGGAGCGGAAGAACAGGCGCAATTTAGAAAGAGATGCTTTGCTGAAAGCACAAAAGGAGGTGAAACAGTTAAAAGAGACAATGTTTCGGGAGATTCGAGCGCAAACGATGGCTTTAGAGAAGAAATTAGCGCACGCATTGGACAGTCGCGATGACTCGAGGGAGTCGCTGAGGTACGCGGAAGAACGTTTGCGCGTTGCTTTGGCAAAAACTCCGAGAGGAAAACCGATTGATATGGGTGCACAAACAAGTCGGCGTTGGATAAAACACATGATAGCACATGACGAAGACGGGTCGTTACATGCGATATGTTGCGAGGACATGACGGATGCGAGCTCACAAACGGATGCAGATTTGATGATGTTGGGATGGAATGGTAGTGACGCCAATGATAACAATGATAGTGTCGAGACAACTGCCGTGAGCACGAAGAAAAGAAGAGGCGATTGGCGCACCAACAGAAACGCTTCTTCTGCATCTCAGAGTGCCGGTAAAATTTCTTTTCTCGGCGGTTTCACGAGGCTCATTCAGAATGCAAAAATGAATGGTCGCGAGAAACCAAAATCATGGACGTTACGCACGGTCGCCCAGATTTATGCCGATAAAATAGCCGCGGAAAAGGATCAAGAGAAGCAGCAGCAGCAGCAGCAGCAGCAGCAACAACAACAACAACAACAACAGACGTCGTCTCACATCGGAGGTGGTAGCGAATCTCACAATGATCTCGCGAGTTTCGCGTACGAGTGGCACGTGCATCGGTACGGATTGCGGCAATTGGCGGAAACAAACTGCTTGGATTTAATCGCTTCGTGTAAAGTTCACTCGACGTCGTCGTTGAAGATCAGACAATTTGCGGCGTTTTGCGGACTCCTCGAATCTTCTACTTCTACTTGTTCCCCAAATGGAACTGTTTTGAACGCGGAGGAAAGTAATACGACCCACTTTGGTGGCGACCGGGATACATACGACTTCTATTTGAAAGTGCTCGATGCTTTGGCTCCGAATGGTCACATCTCTTCGTTATTCCCAGAAAATGAATCCGCAAACGGCAAAGCGATAAAATTTAGCGAAGTTCAAAGTAACACTGCGTCGATCAAAATGATGAACTTTGACGATAGCGGTAAAGTAACGTTTTCGCACGCGTGCGAAGCGGTGAAAACGTTGTTTCCAGACGTTTTGGTCAACGAAAAAATGAGCGTTCAATTTAGTAATAGTAATAACAATAACACTCTTCGATTGACCGAGAAGGAAAAGATGGATGCGTTGGCCAGAGCATTTCTCTTACATCGCGGCGTAGGAGCCTCCTCCTCCACCTCCTCCTCCTCATCTACCAGTGGCATCAAAACAAAAATAGTGGAAGCGGACGATGTCGTCTCTATTCTGATGATTGAACACGAGAAGCGAACGAAACGGAATGCGAGAGCTTTGATTGTATTGTTCCGAGCTATGGATTGTGAAGATCAGCTCGGAGAAAGAACATTAACGAGCAGTAGTATTTTATCGACTGGTCTATCTCGAGAAGATTTTTACGCCGCGTTTCGAATTGCGAGCGATGGCGCGTTGACAGAATCAAGCATACACGTGGCGTGGAAAGAATGCGTCAACATGTGCATCCATTCATCTGCGATTCGCTCCTTTGGTTCGCCAAGTGAGATCGGAAAGAAGAAAAAGATGACGAAGAAAAAAAACGCGAGAGGAACTTCTTCGTCCACGAGGAGCAAACAAAATAAGACAGCGCGCGTCGGCGAAAATGTCTCGATTTCCGAAACAACGACTTTGGATGAAAACATTGTCGATACCGATACTTCAATTCGCATTCCAGATCACGTTTTCGTCAGCGTCGCGAAAAAGCGATGCTTCCTCGGCGGCTTTGAAATGCAATCCGAGAAACGATCTCCGCGAGGAGGCATCCAAGAAATAGATGAGGAACACGCCACCGATGAAAATGCGATGACTGCAACAAAAAGCTCCGCCGAATCCGCGTATTACGAATCCTTTGAAACCGAGTGCCGCTTCTGCAAAGAACTCTTCGATCTTCACGACGATTTGAAATCCAAGTTCGATTCTCCCCACCACTCGTCCGCAACGCTCGACTCCAGCGCGACGCAAATCATCCACGCCTCGCTGCTTCGATGCGAAAAGCTCAGGAACAAATACGTTCGGGAACAACAGCACACTCACGCGCAAAACCAACAACACAGTTTCTCGCGAAAAGAGAAAACCTTCCTGAGAGCGCTCGTCCTCAAAGCGTTGTCCTTGGAGTTGCAGAAAATCCAAGTGAAAAGACGAGGAGGTATTAAACGTGTCGGTGAGTTAGTGAGGGCCACGGTTTCGTTCAAGTTACGGAACGCGTTTCGGGAGTAACAGCGCGGAGCAGTCGCCGAGGTGCTCGTCGATTGATTGTGATGGAAACTTCTTTTTTTTTATATGTACGATTCAAACTCTGGAAGAGAGTCGTATTTTTTGCCTTCCTTGCCTGTTTCCTCCTCCTGCTCCCCGGCTGCGCGTCGTCTCGTTTTCCCACCCCGTCGTCCTTAAAAAAAATTTTCGTCGGTTACTCAGCGAAAAACTAGCACACTCGAGAAAGCAAACGCGGCGACGCAGAATAGTTCCGCGCAGAAAAAATAGACCTCTTCCCGAAGAAGTACAAAACCAGAGCGAAAACCGTTCGCGAGAGACGACGACGGAGACACAGAAGCGAAGCGTAATTTCAACTAACTCACGCTCAGCGAAAGAAGAGAGAAAAAAATTTATATAAAAATAGAGAAAGAGAAAATACAAAATGGCTTCGAAGCGAATCACGAAAGAGCTTGTGGTGCGTGATTCTTCTGTTTTCGAGTGAAGATATCGTCCGAGCGCGTTTTTCGTCCGGTTTTAGGAGCATTTGGTGGTCGCGACGGCGTCTTTGTTCTCGATTTCGCGCGCGCGACGCGACATTTTTTTTTTCTTCTTTTCGCTTTCTTCTTCGATTTTCTCCTTCTTTTTTCTCTGATTTTTCTCTCTCGAAGGAGAGGAAAGAAAGCAGACTGCTTCGCGTATCGATTGCGCGCGTTAAACTCACGCTGACGATCCGCGACTTTCTCTCATCATCTCATCGTCGCAACACGACGCACAGGATTTACAAAAAGATCCGCCAACCTCGTGCTCGGCCGGTCCACGGTCCGAGGACGACATTTTCCACTGGGATGCGACCATCATCGGCCCAGCCGATAGTCCCTACCAAGGCGGTCTCTTTTTCGTCGCGATCCATTTCCCTCCGGATTATCCGTTCAAACCGCCAAAGGTGAATTTCAAGACAAAAGTGTACCATCCGAACGTGAATTCGCACGGAAGCATTTGTTTGGACATTTTGAAAGAGCAGTGGTCCCCAGCGTTGACGATTTCGAAGGTTTTGTTGTCTATTTGTTCGTTGTTATGCGACCCGAACCCGGACGATCCTTTAGTGCCAGAAATTGCGCACATTTACAAGACAGATCGACCAAGGTACGAGGATTTGGCGAGGGAGTGGACGAGGAAGTACGCGACGCTCTGATTAGCAAGCACGAAAAATTGAGAGACAATAGAAGCGCGCAAAAAAAGGAGAGAAAGAGAGAGAGAAAAAGATGGTGAATACACGCACCTCCGCAAGTCTGTTTATTTTTTAAAGAAAGAATTTCGAGAAGAATGGAAACGAAGAAATAGCACAAGTGTGTGTGCGTGTGTTTGAAAGAGAGAGAGAAATAGAGACGAGAGATCCGAGATATAAAAGTGTGTGTAATAACAACATTTGAGATAGAGTTAAACCTTTTATGAATTACTTAATATCTACGCGCGAGCCGTTAAATTTTTTTTTTAGAAATACAAAACACTACGTTGAATGAAACTGGTGCTTTTTCGGCACCGTCAGCTTAGATACCTCTCTCACACCCTCTCCGACGCCACTAAACATCGATTTCTTCTTAAATACTCCGCTGCTCATGTTATCCAATCGCTTCTTCTTGCTCGCTTTCTTTGTCTTGAAATCGTTCCAACTGCTCGCCCTTTTTGCGTGTTCGCTTGCTTCTGCCTTTTGTTTCTGCTTATATTTGAACGTTTGCAATTGTTTCCGTTTCCGATCTCTGGTAACTTTATCGTCGTCGTCTTGTATTTGAAGCCTTTTCGGGATGATTAAATTGCCTTCCTCATCGTACGTCGGTTTGTCGTTGGCGCCGCGGTAGAGCAGATTTTTTGGCGGCTTGTTCCCGTCGGCGTTATCCTCGTCTTCTTTTCTGGATCGTCCGTTCGCATCTTTCCCTGTCGCTGCCGTCGTCGTCGTCCCCTTTGTCGTCGTTGTTGTCGTCGTCGTCTCGTCTCGCACGTCTCCTCTGCTCGTCTCTTCCGGCCGT
>Ga0181588_10003256_pt1 | contig 13705 bp, 4 predicted proteins | sample 071ome_26_FD_148607 | JGI IMG/M metagenome (GOLD analysis project Ga0181588, IMG submission 148607) | Coastal salt marsh microbial communities from the Groves Creek Marsh, Skidaway Island, Georgia - 071409BT metaG (spades assembly) | ecosystem: Environmental > Aquatic > Marine > Intertidal zone...
CTTGCTCATGTGGAGATACAGCGTGTATGAGAGCTTAGATTGCCTCGACTGTCACCCCAAAGGGGCCTCCTTTAAGACGCTCAACTCACAAGGCGAACGTCAGCGAGAGGAGGTCACGCGCGCGCTTCTCTTGATCGCTGAGGAGCTACAGGTGCCTGCCGAGCTCGCTAAACCGCGCGAGCCTCTCTCACCACAGCCCTGACTGAGCTCCCCTATGTTTGACGATCGAGTCCCCTATGCACCTTTTGCTCCTGTCGCTTAATTACTATCCTGATCAGCTCGGCAACGCACCTATCCTCGTTGGGCTCGCAGAGGGGCTCGTTCGACGAGGGCACCGAGTCAGCGTCGTTTGTGCCTTCCCCCACCATGAGCGTGGTGAGGTCGATGAGCGGTACCAAGGCCAGCTCACCGCCTATGAGGAGCGCAATGGCGTCCACATTCATCGCGCCTACATCAAGGTCGGAGGTGGAGGCATCAAGGGTAAGCTACTTAATTATGGGAGCTTTACTGCGAGCTCCCTGTGGGCCACGCTCCGCTTCGTAAGGGAGGTTGACCTGATCTTCACCCCCTCCCCACCGCTCACCTTAGGCCTCGTCGATCTCGCCTTAAGGCGACGATATAAGGCGCCCTTTATCTACAACGTCCAAGACCTCTTCCCTAAGGTCGCCGTTGAGCTTGGCGCGCTTACGAACCCGCTTATGATCAGCGCCTTTGAGCGCCTCGAGCGCTTGATCCTCACTCAAGCAGATGGGCTCGCGGTGATCTGTGAGGGCTTTAAACGTCACGCGGTCGAGCTCGGCGCAGACCCTGATCGCGTACAGGTCATCCCGAACTTTACGGACGCTACGCTCATTCAACCTCAAGCGCAGAGCTCATACCGAGCGCGGTGGGGGATCGCTGAGGGTGAGTGTGTCGCGCTCTTTAGTGGTCGAATGGGGTACAGCCAGGCCCTCGATGAGCTGGTCGAGGCCTGGAGGCTCCTCGCGGATGAGCGCGAGACGCTCAAGCTCAGGCTCGTGCTGGTAGGGGATGGACAGGCGAGGGCGTCGGTCGAAGAGGCGCTTAATGGCGACCCATGGGTCACCTTCGCGCCCGTTCAACCTAGAGCGTCGCTTGGCGAGCTCCTCGCGCTCGCAGACATTGGGCTCGCGCCCTTAAAGGCGGGCTTAGGGGGGGCGAGCGTCCCGAGTAAGCTCTTAGGGCTCATGGCGGCAGGGCGCGCCTGTGTCGCGCAGGCGGAGCCAGGCACAGACACCGCCCTGCTGGTCGAGTCCGCGCGCTGTGGGCTCATCACCCCACCGGGCGACCCTCACGCCTTAGCCGAGGCGATCAAGGGCCTCGCCCAACAGCCTGAGCGTCGCGCGGAGATGGGCAAGAGGGGACGTGAGGCGGTCGTGGCGCACTACAGCGAGGAGGCGGTCGTCGACCGCTATGAGCAAATGATGCTCACGCTCATCGAGCGGGCAGGTCAACCCTAGATGTGTGGGGTCATTGGGTACGCCGCGTCAAGGCCACTCACGAGCCCCGAGCTGCTCGCTGAGGGTCGCGACGCGCTGAGCGCGAGGGGACCAGACGGGGCGGGGCTCTGGTGTGCCCAGTCGCTCGGAGACAGTGGGGGCGCTCGATGGCATGTAGGGCTTGGGCATCGACGGCTCGCGATCCGTGACCTCAGCGACGCAGGCCATCAGCCGATGCTCAGTAACTGTGGTCGATACGCGCTCTGTTATAATGGGGAGCTGTATGAGGAGCAGCGCCTGCGTGACCGCCTGAGCGGTAGAGCGATTGAGTGGCGTGGTCATAGCGACACCGAGCTGTTACTGAACCTCCTCATTTATGAGGGGGTAGAGGTCCTGAGCTCGCTCAACGGGATCTTCGCCTTCGCGTTTTGGGACAGCCACACGGGTCAGCTCACGCTCGCCAGAGACCGCTTTGGGGTTAAGCCTCTTTTCTGGAGCGAGCGTGAGGGGGGGCTGTGCTTCGCGAGTGAGGTTAAGGGGCTACTCAAGGCGGGGCTCGTCCCCTTTGAGCTCGACCCACACGCTCACCTCGCGCTCTTAACCCTCACCTATAGCCCTGGTCCCCGCTCTGCGCTCAGAGGGGTCTCTCAGCTCCCTCCAGGGTCATGGGTCCGCTGGACCGCGCCACGGGGGCTCGCGAGAGAGGAGGGCGCGCTCGAGCGCGGGCGCTACTGGCGACCTGCCATCCACGCGGACAGCCCGCTGAGCTTTAAGGAGGCCTCAAGGGCGCTCGAGCGACGCTTGATTCAGGCGGTCTCTGAGCGCCTGATCTCAGATGTCCCTGTTGGGGTGCTCCTGAGCGGGGGGCTAGACTCAAGTGGGCTCGTCTATGCGGCGAGCGCCGCTGGAGTTCCTCAGCTCGACACCTTCACCGTCCGGTTCTCTGAGCAGAGCTTTGATGAGTCTCACTACGCGTCGCTCGTCGCTCAACGCTTCGGAGCTCGCCACCATGTTGAGCTCGTGCGACCTGAGCCAGAGGAGGTGTTTGGCCCGCTGATGGAGGCCCTTGACACCCCCTTCGCAGACAGCAGCGCGATCCCGCTGTGGTACCTCTGCCAGAGCGCGCGCGAACATGTAACCGTGGTGCTTGGAGGGGATGGTGGAGATGAGCTGTTTGCTGGCTACTCAACCCACCTCGCGGGGCAGATCGCGAGGCTGTATCGCTTAGCCCCTCGCCCACTTCGAGCGCTGATTGAGCGAGGGGTAGGCGCCCTCCCTGTGCGACACAGCAAGGTCAGCTTAGATCTCAAGCTTAAGCAGTTTATCCACGCCGCGAGCGCACCTCCCGCCGAGGCTCACTTTAGGTTTAAAGAGTTCCTCTCTCCTGAGCTGAGGTCACAGCTACTCCAGCCTCTTTTAAAGCGCTTCCAGGGGTTAGATGAGCGCTCGACACTCGATGTGTTCACGCCTTATTTTGAGCCTGATGTAAAACGAGCCGGTGAGCGAAGCGACCTGTTGTCACAAACATTGAGCTGTGACCAGTCCGTGTATCTCCCAGATAACATCTTGGTCAAGGGAGACCGGGTGAGCATGGGCTGTAGCTTAGAGCTCAGAGTCCCCTACCTAGATCCACACCTGAGCGCCCTAGCAAACGCTCTCCCGAGTAACTTTAAGCGCTCAGCGCGTGGTGGTAAGCTCATTTTACAAGCGGCGCTCACAGGACACCTGCCTCCTGAGATCCTACGTCGGCCGAAGAGAGGCTTTAATGTCCCCATGGCGCAGTGGCTCCTGGGTCCGCTCGCGCCTCTGGTGAGCGAGCTGCTCTCGCCAGACGTTGTGAGCCGTTATGCGATGTGGGACTCTGCGGTCGTGCAGAGGATGATACAAGAGCATCGGGAGATGAGAAAAGATCACAGCAGACCGCTGTGGGCGATGCTCTGCTTTATAGCGTACTTGAGACGTCATCAACCTCATGGATATGAGCCGTTAAGTGACTTGACCTGACGTTTCTTGACATGAAATGACGACGTGTGGGTGTCAGATAAATATCAGAAACAGGGTGCAGTTCGACTCCAAATATGGTTTGATCTCAGGCTGTCGACGTGCGCCCGCGCGCCTGCTCAATAAGCTTAGTTACATAGCATCAAGTCGAGGAACATAGATGGCTCAGTCACCCAAGTCCAAAGGCCAGACCCCCAACCGCGACCAGAACGACGCTACTTCAGCGACACCTAGCGGTGCAGGCGGTGGAGGGACCCCTAGCTTCGACCAGATCATAGAGATGCTCAAGGGAGACACAGATGGACGACAACGCCCCCCTGCTCCACAGCTCCGTCGACTAGAAGACAGCACCCCGCCGAGCAGCATCCCCCCTCTTGAGGCGAGCGAATCTGAGGACCCCTTTGGTGGAGGAGGCTTTGAAGAGGACCCGCTTGAGGCCTCTGGAGGAGCGTTAAACTTTGGTGAGGGCGACCTCTTTGGTGAAGAGGGCTTCAATTTTAACTTCGATGACGCAGACATCGACATGAGCCTCGACCCCTTCGCGGAGCCAACAGGGGAGCTGACCCCTGCGCCCTCTACCCCTCGTGAGCCGAGCCTAGCGCTCCCTAATGTCGCTATCGAGGTGGACGCAAAGCTCAGCGAGCGTGAGATCTCCGCTCCACCCCTCTCACGTAGCTTTGAGGAGGGGGAGTCTCGGGTGCCTTCAGCCTTCGCGGAGCAGGAGGGCGGGTGGGGTCAGTCTTCATGGGAAGACGAGGGGCCAGAGGACCTAGAGACTCGACCGATCGGCGCGCTGTCTGCGGAGCCCAATCCAAGTGACGCGCAGCCCGCCGACGAGGAAGACCTTGATGAGAGCTCCGACCTCTGGTCTCGACCGCCTAAAGGCGAGCGAGACGTAGAGGGCGCCCCAGAGGACCCCTTTCAAGCGAGCTCAGAGGAGCTCGCGGCGTCTCAGCTCGGGCGAGTCCCAGAGTTCTCCACCTACCCACCCGCGGCGCCACCTCCAATGGACGAGGTCGCGCCCTCCCAGCTTGAGGGCGACCCATGGCAAGAGGCAGGTGGGATCATGCTCGATGAAGAGGAGGTCTCATCCGATCCGATCGTCTTCCCCTCTGAGCCAGACCCTGCTTACACCTCATCCGTTGTTGGCTTTGTCTCCCCTGGAGACTCCGCGCCACCAGAGGAGTACGCGGCCGCGAGCGGGATCCCTGGCGCGAGCGTTATTCATGTGCCAACAGACGCGCCGACCTCGATGCCATTAGAGGTGATAGAGCCCGAGCAAGAGGAGCCTGAGTTAATCCTTGATGAAGACGAGATGACTCGAGTCCCCTCATCGGTTCCCTCATCGAATCCAAGCGAAGCGCACGCCGAAGAGGAGGTGTATACTCCTCCTCTGTCTGACCCGCCCGCCGACCTTGTTGAGCCGACCTTTAACTTCATCTCTACCGATGAGGTCAAGGAGCTAGAGGAGGTCGATCAAGATGAGTCTGAAGAGTCCCCAACGGTCGACCTTGATGACACCTCACACGCGGTAGACCCCGTCGCCGCTCAACCAAGCGCGATCCCGCCAGAGGAGGACCCCGCAGACCTTGAGGCCTCCTATGATGGTGACGACCCCCTCGTGAGCCTCGTTGAAGAGTCTCAAGACGCCTATGTCCCAGATGAGGTAGACGCCGTAGAGCCCGCTGAGCAGCTCGAGGGTAAGGGGCCCGCAGATGAGCCCGCTGAGCAGCTCGAGGGTAAGGGGCCCGCAGATGAGCCCGCAGATGAGCTTATTGAGGCTGAAGAGCGCGCCCTCATGGATGACCAAAGCGACGCGTTGAGCGCTGATGACGAGGACGAGGACGAATATGAGCCAGAGCTCATCTCATCTGAGGCCTTCGCAGGTGTAGACGAAGACCTTGACGATCGTCTGCAGACGGTAGACCCACAAGATCAAACCTTCGAGGCACAAGACCCGATCGCCCTTCACGAAGACACACCGAATGAAGACACACCGAGCGACGGTGATGAGCCAGACACCTCTCTCGGGCTACCACAGGCGCAAGAGCCTCTCGACTCGGCCTCAATCAACGATCGGGCGGAGGCGTCAACCGCTCAAGAGGTGGGTGACGACCGAGCGGATGAAGAGCAGGTCGAGGAGCCCGAGCCCGAGCCTGAGCTCGTCGCGAGCGCAGGTGAGCCGTCTACATTTGTTGGGGGTGACGATGATGAGCCAGACACCTCGCTAGGCTATCCTGCTCAGGAGCCTCACGTCGCTTTGCAAGGCGACGGAGATTCACAAGGCGATGAAGAGTATGTCCCTCCCGCTCATGAGGAGGTAGAGCAAGGAGAGGAGTATCTCCCGCCAGGCGCTGAGCCTTCTGATGAGCTTGAGGCCACAGGGCCTGTCACTGAGGCTGGTCACGCAGAGCTCAAGCAGGCTGAGCCTGAGCAAGCTGAGCAGAGTGAGCCCGAGCAGGCTGAACAGAGTGAGCCTGAGCAGGCTGAGCAGAGTGATCCCGAGCAGGCTGAGCAGGGTGAGCGAGCCCTCGTACAAGAGGCCGTTGAGAGCCCAGCGACTGAGCCAGGCCACGCGGAGCTCTCCTCCCATGAGGAGCTTGACCTCGAGGAGGCCCTTGCTCAAGAAGGAGAGGCCTCCCAGGCTCCACTCATGACCTTTGAGTACCACCCACTTGAGCTTCCACAGCCACAGCTTGAGGCGGGGTGGTTTGACGAGCACCCATTACCCTCTGTTGAGCATCTCTCCGCACATCAGCAAGAGGCCTTGAGCTCGATCCTCGAGTCGCTCTACCTCGCGCTCAAGGTCTGCTCAAGCCGTGAGCACGCCGTCACACATCTCTGTGATCTAGCGAGCCTCGCTCATGAGCAGGTCGGCGCGCATGACTTCGCGCTCGCCTGCGCGCTCAAGGCCTTCACCCTCGACCCTCACTGTGTCACGGCACAGTCACGCTCGCTCCGCCTCATCACCTACCTCTCGCCTGAGCGCGCTCAAGCGGTGCGCGACGACCTGATGGGACAAGAGGTCGAGGTGTCACTCCTCTCGGGTCACATCGCAGAGGCGAATAACAGCCGAGAAGAGGCGCTCGTTCACTGGCGTTCGACCGAAGGGGTCAGCCCGCTCTATCTGCCCTTTGCGGCCTTTATGAGCGCGCTCAGCGCGGGGGAGCATGAGGCCGCGGTCCAGGCCCTTGATGAGGTGCTCACCTCTGCAGATGACCCTGAGCTTCGCGCGCTTCTGATGAGTGAGCGCTTGAGGCTCATCGCCTACCGTCAAGACGCCAACGCGACTCGCTCCGCGATCTTTAGGGCCGTCTCAGAGAGCGGGAGTCACGCAACCCCTAGCCTGCTCGCGAGAATTGAGCGAGAGGCGCTCAACTCACAAGACATTGAGCTCTTACTCGAGAGCTTAAGGCTCCGTCTAGGCTTGAGCGCGATCAACTGCGAGACGCTCTCTAGCCACAGCCTCACGACCCGCTCTAAAGATGTCGGCTACCTATATTATCGGCTTGGGTGGCTCCTGGAGCGCGCTCAGCGCTCTGAGGAGGCTTTCTATGCCTATGAGCTCGCGAGTAGCTGTGTCACAAGTGAGGCCTTTATCCTCCTCCGCCTCGTAAGCTTAGCGCGAACAGTCGGCAACTTCGAGCGCTTACGTGAGGCGCTCGCTCAGCTCGCGCATCAAGCTAAGAGCGCTCAAGACTGCGCGAACCTCTTATATCAAAGAGGGCTCGTCGCGCTCTATGACCAAGGTGACACTCAGGCTGCTCGTCGTGACTTTGAGCTCGCCTTACAGCGCTTCCCGACCTTCTCTTCAGCCCTCGCGACGCTAGGGGAGATGGCACGGCAAGAGGGAGACGTCGGCGCACTCCAGCGTAGCTACTCCGATGAGATAGAGGCGCTCGAGCGCCAGCTCGATGAGCTCAGCAGCGCGATTAACGCTGATGAGAAAGTCTATCACGCCTACCTCAAGCACACGCTGATCCGTCGCTGTTATCAGCTCGGGACCCTGCTTCAGGAGCAGCTCGGTGAGAGTGAGGTCGCGCTGACCTACCACCTTAAGGCGCTCGGCCTTGACCCTGCCTTCACCCCATCCCTCCTCGCGATCGAGGAGATTTACGAGCGCCAAGGGCGCTGGTCAAGGCTGGTCACGCTCTACCATAATCGACTTGACCGATTTGATGGAGACCCCGCTAAGGCGCTCCCGCTCAGGCTCGCGATCGCTGACCTGTCGAGCGCTTACCTCAACGACGACCGGACCGCGAACAGGCACTACGCTCAGGTCGCGACCTTCGACGGTTCAGGTGACCTCTATGCGCTTAGGCGCGCGAGTGAGACCTTTGAGCGCATTGGGGAGCACTCAAGCTCGATCCTAATCGAGAAGCGCCGCGCGAAGCTGTATAAGGTCGAACATAACCAAGATGAGCGCTGTGGCCTGCGGGCCGCGAGCCTACAAGAGTACGCCTTCGACCAAGGTGAGCGCCTCACGAGCAACGCGGCGGCTCAGGCCCTACCGATCTATCAACAGAGCTGGCAGGCTCAACCATCTCCTGCCTCTTTTGATGGGCTGTGGCGCACCGCGCTCAAGGCGAGGCAACATGAGAGCCTCAACTATTACCTCACCCCACGCACCCTCAGTAACTTAGGCTCTAAGCTCCTCGTGACTCAGGCCGCTGAGGCGCTCTTGATTACACAGCAATCCCAACGCGCTGTGGAGCTCCTTGAGATCTGGTCAGAGCGGAGCTCTGAAGCGCTAGACACCCTCTCTTCTGAGCTCATCGCCTGGGCGAAACGGAGCGAGGTAGGGAGCCACTCAGACCTTGAAGATGCCGGTGGGTTAGACCCCCGACCGCTCGATGATCTAGGCTGGAGAGACTATCACAGCCGGGCGCGCGCTGAGCAACAGGTCGAGGTCATGTCACATGAAGGGGACTGGCGAGGGGCAAACCAGGCTCTGGTCCGCTTAGCGTCTATGCTCCCAGCGGAGGAGCAGGCCTCGATTTGGTACCGGATCGGCTACCAAACGGAGCTTGGGCTCAAGAACATGGATGAGGCGGTGAGCCGTTATCGGCACGCGCTCCGCCTCGACCCCACTAACCTCTTCGCGCTCGCTGCGCTTAGGCGCTTGGCGTGGGTTCGAGGTGACTTGAGCCTCTATCATGAGGTCATGGCCGCTTACTTAACTTCAGAGACGCACGCGGAGACGCTTCAGGCCCTCTACACTCACCTTGGTGACCTATCGCTCTACGCCGAGGGTGAAGAGGCGCGCGCCTTTGAGGCCTATGGTGAGGCGCTCACGCGGTACAGTCATGAGGGTGAGCTCTCTCCGATGCCAATCGCCCTACAGCGACGCTACCTGCTCCATGCTCAGCGTGGGAGCTGGGCCGAGGCGCTCACAGAGCTTAAGCGCTACATGTCACACCTCACCCCAGCGAGTAAAGCCATCGCGCTCGACTGGATCGCGGTGATCTATGAGCTTCATGTACGAGATGATGACGCGGCGCTAGCGACAAACCTGAGCGTGATTGACCTAGACCCCAACAACAGCCGCGCGCGTCGCTCGACGCGCCGACTGCTCGCGCTCAAGGGAGATCAGCAGGCCTACCTCAAGCACCTGAAGAGCGAGGCCTACATGACCCACTCGGAGCTTGACTCGCTCGCGGTGTTTACTCGATGCGCCCACCTGTACGAGGCGCTTGGTGAGCCTAAGAAGGCGGAGCGCTTCTGGCGTAAGGCCTTTAAGGTAGACCCTGAGTTCATCCCTGCCAGCCAAGGGATTGGTCGTGTGATGTACGCCCGTGAGGGGTGGACCGAGCTCGTCTCTCTATACCGGAAAGAGCTCCAGGCCTTCCCTGAGCGCTCCCCTGGCCGTGTAGACGTCCTGCGTAGGCTCGCAGAGCTGTATGAGCGTCGCCTAGATCGCGCTCGAGTCGCGGCGACCTGCTATGAGGACATCTTAGAGATCCTCCCGCATGACCCGGTGTCTCTCTCGGGCCTCGACCGGATCTACAGTAGCTTGGGCGACTTCCGCTCATTAGCTCACGTCTGGAGCAAGCACGCAGAGCACCTCACAGACAAGGTCGCCCAAGGCGCAGCCCTGCTCCGCGTGGGTGAGCTCTACCTCGCCGCTGGCGCTGAGGAGGAGGCGCTCAACGCCTATGAGCACGCGTACGCGGTGGCGCCTAGCCTCCACCCCGCCGCGTGGGCGATTGAGATGATCATGTATCCACGTCAGGGCTCTGGTCGCTTGATCGAGCTCTATCGGACCTCAAGGCGCCATGTCCTGCTCCCTCTTGAGCGTCAGATCTTAACCTACAAGATGGTCCTTGAGCTGTCGCCCAACCAGATCCACCACGCGCTCAAAGACGACCTCTATGATGAGCAAGAGAACCTCGAGATCCTGTGGTGGAAGGTCTACACCGCGACCGAGCGTGGGGATGAGCGTGGGGTCGCCACGGCGCTCTTCGAGCTCGCTCAACGCATCAAGACCCCAGAGGACGCCTACTCCATCGGCCTTGAGGCTGCGCATCGCATCTCTAAGGGAGACCTCAACAGTGAGCGAGCGCGTGGCTATTGGGAGCGCCTCTTGACGCTCAACCCTCGCTCCTTCTCTGCGTGGGTAGCGCTTGTGGAGCGCGCCTTCTTGAGGACACAAAAGACGCGTCAGTGGAGTGAGTATCGCTCGCTCCTCGCTCGCCAGACTTGGGTCAGTGACGAGCCTCGTAAGCAGGCTCAAGCGCTCTGGACGCAAGGGGCGCTTGAGGTGAGAGGGATCGCGGAGCCTCAAGGGGGGAGCGGTCGCCTGAGCGCTGAGCTCTTAGAAGAGGCGAAGCGCGCCTGCCCTGAGACCCTCACCCCTGACTTGATCGCCCTCTATCTGCCTCAAGTGAAGAGCAGGAGCGTCCTGATCGAGCACCTGAGGAGCTTAATCGAGCGCTCCCCTATCGGTGAGATGCGCGGGGCTGCGCTCTTAACCCTCGCTGATCTCGAGGCATATGACGCCCCAGAGGACGCGCTCAAGCTCGCGCTTGAGGCGGCAAAGAATCATCAGCCCTCCGCGATCGAGGTCGCTCAACAGCTCTACGCGAAGATCAACAACCCGAGCCCCTCCCCTGCTCAAGGTGACGCCCTCGACGAGGCGACGCCCCTAGACGATGGTGAGCCCGTACAAGCTGAGGCTGACTTTAAGGTTGAGGGTGACGTTGAGGCTGAGGTCGCGCTCGACCCTATCGAGCAGACCTCTGTCGGTCACCTCGAGGCCTCTGATGAGCTCCTCGATGAGGAGGCCGAGCCGAGCGCTGCTGTGATCGCGAGTGAAGAGGTGTTGTTTGATGATGAGAGCGAGCTAGAGGACGAGGACGACTCCGCGGAGAGCTGAGCCTCGCCCCTCCGCTCTAGCTCACTCAGTCATACTGTAGCTTCAAGCGCTTCACCGGCCCCGGGGTGGGCGCGCTCTTTATGGGGGCTCGCCTCCGCTGTCGGCTCCGCCGGCCTGATTGAGGGCGCGCGCGCTCGTCGCGCTTGCCTTTGCCTTGTGCGCGCGCTGGTCTTGACTCAAGTGAGCTCCGAAGCCTCCTCGCCTGGGCGGATAAGCGCCGTGTCGAGCGATTGACGCTAGAGGCGCTCACCTTATGCCCCGGGTTTTGCGGACGCCAGACGAGCATGTCAGGGCCCCCTAGCCAGTCGTTGAGCTCGTCTGAAGGGATCAAGCTCCAGCTCCCTAACCCAAGCGCCTCAGGCCTCACGCCGAGCAGCCACGCCCTGAGGAGCGTCCTTAGGAGCGCCCGCCCTTGAGGATCCCCCTGATCCAGCGCGTGCTCAGGGAGCCCGAGCCGTGAGAGCCCGACGCTGTGATGCCACCCCCCCTCAGCGGTAGACAGCAGAACCCAACGATCAAGAGACTCAAGTGGGCTCGCCGATCGCCAACGCTTCGCTCCCCAGCTCTTAGACAGCCAAGGGTCATGGAGCTCCGCGCCCGGCCCCATCACACAGCTGGCGAGCCTCTGATGTCGCATGAGAGACTGACCTACCGCCCCTTGCATCTTAAGCTCCTCAGGGCTGAGGTGACTCAAGAGGATCAGCGCGCCCTCCTTAAGTAAGATCGCCTGTGATTGAAGTCCCACCCCCTCTTTAATGGAGGGGGGACGCCAGATCACCCCGCTAGGTTCAGCTCCCGCTTGCAGGTCTAAGGGTGAGACCCGCTCACCCCTCCAGCCGACTGGAGCGCAAGGGCTTAGCCCCGCCTCTCCTAAGCGCGCGCCCTCTACCCGCCAGCGGAGCGCGCGCTGAGCGGGCTCGTCACCCTCAGGCGCTGGGGCGCTCAGCGCTGACTGATCCGCGCGCTCCTCTGTGACCTGACGTACTGCCTCATCTACGCCCTCGGTGACCGCCAGCGCCCCTTGGGCCTCTTGGGCCTCTTGAGCCTCTTGGGCCCCAGCCCCATGTGTCGCTGTGTCAGTCGAGCGCTCGGGCGTATCTTGGAAGAGAGACCAGGTCAGGGCGCATGACAGGAGCGTCACCAGCGTCCACACCCTGTGTCGCTTCGGACGTGGCCCACGCTTCAGCGGGGCGCTCAGGTGATCACGCCCAGGTAAGCGAGTCGCCCTCCTCGTCACCCGACGTGGAGGGTAGCGACGCTCAGGTCTCACCTGCTGACCTTCGGGCGAGCGAGCTGATGGGTGATCGCCACCTAGAGAGCTCCGCCGAGATCTCCTCGTTCACCTGGCTCATCAGCGCCTCATCCGCGCGGGCCTCTGAGGTGAGCAGGCAGAGCTTTAGGCTCGGCATCTCCTCTACGTGACCTGTGAGCTGCCCTCGCCAGGCCTCCATAAAGCCACGAGCGACCCTCGCCTCCTCTGACATCGCGCGACGCTCATAGCACACCGTGAGCAAGGCGTAGAGGCTCACTAAACGTAGCCGGTCTCGGGTCGCCACGGCGCCCTTGATCGCCTGCTCTAGCATCCTTGACGCCGCCTCGAGCGCGCCCTTCGCCTCCTCGACCTCAAGGATAGACTGCGCCCAGAGCTCACAGGCCGTCAACCAGTCGCCCAGCGCTCGGCTTTGATTGAGCTCAATGATCAGCTCTAGTCCACGCTCAAGGCCTAGAGTCGAGCCCTTTAAAGCTTCACAGCGAATGAGGAGGATGGACCTCAGCGCTGAGTCAGGTAGCGAAGAGATCACCCCCTCAAGCGCAGATGGTTCAAGGCGAAGGAGCGAGAGCTCCGCGAGCGCACGCTCGACCATCAACGCCTCAGCGTGCGCGCCACTGTCTTTCAGCTCAAGCGCCTCCCAGAGCGTTAAGGCCTCCGCCGAGTCCCCCATCTGTCTACAGAGCTGGCCTCGCTTAAAGCGAAGAGGCCACAGCCCTTCATCATAGGACAGCTGTCTCATGAGCTCCTCAGCGCGCGCATACAGCGCCCTCGCTCGCCTCAGCTCCCCGGCTAAGACCTCCGCCTCTGCCCACGCGATGAGGGCCTGAAGAGCCTCTGGAGCCCTCCGAAGTGAGGCGAAGAGCTGGGCTGCGGTCTCTAAAGAGAGCCTCGCGAGCTCAGGTAGGCCCTCGAACAGGGCCAGGCGACCGAGCGTAAGCGACAGCTGACCTGCGCGGAGGGGGTCCCCCAAGCGCTCAGCGGCGCTCACCCCAAGCTGGAGGACCTCAAAGGTCTCTTGGACACTGCTCTCTTCAGGAGCTCGTGAGGCCCAATCCAAGGCGAGGCCACAGACCACCCCTAACGAGAGCGGGTGAGGGCTCACCTCAGCGCTGACCAGCGAGCTCAAGCGTCGTCGACCGTCTCTCAGCTCGTCAAGGGTCAGCGTGGCAGGCGAGGCGACCTTCAGCTCCTCACCGAGCAGGCTACTCACGCGACGCGCTACGCTCCGAGTCAACCAGCGCTCTGTCTGTAGCTCAGTGGACTGGATAGAGCTCAAGAGCCTCTGAAGCGACGGACGTAAGACCTCCGCTTCGCCTCCTGAGCTCTCCTCCACCACAGGCTCGACACGCTCAGCGAGCTCAGAGAGCGCCTCAGCCCACTGAGACGCTCGCGCGTGCTCCCAGATTAAGCCCCACGCCCTGCTTGGGCCACGTTGCAGGAAGCCCGCGAAGGTCAGCTGACCCTCCGCGGAGACGTCAGGGCAAGCTAACGCCTCAACGAGCGAGCGCGTGCTTGGTGTTGGCCCCATCACAGAGGCCAGAAGCTCTATGTGCTCATACGGCTCCTCACGAGGGAGCGTGATCATGCTCACCGCGCCTC
>Ga0181588_10003274_pt1 | contig 13648 bp, 10 predicted proteins | sample 071ome_26_FD_148607 | JGI IMG/M metagenome (GOLD analysis project Ga0181588, IMG submission 148607) | Coastal salt marsh microbial communities from the Groves Creek Marsh, Skidaway Island, Georgia - 071409BT metaG (spades assembly) | ecosystem: Environmental > Aquatic > Marine > Intertidal zone...
GACTCGCGGTGATACGGGCTCTCCGGATCGAACCAGAACTCGAGCATTCCGCGAGGGGCCGACACCGCACCGGGAATCGCGCCGCGCTCGAGGCGCTCGCGGAAGTCGCGGATGTCGATCACGGTGCATGACCCGGCTGCAATCTCCGCCTGCAGATCGGCGACCGAGAGTTCCTCGATGCGGGCTTTGGCCTCGCGGACCAGATCGTTGACCGTTCTCCTCATGCCGGCGACGGTAGCCCGCGAGCGCAAGCGCACGAGGTGCGAGGCGGGGGTTGTCGCCCCCAGACTCTCCCCATGGCTCCCCCCGCCGGAATCTCAATCGCTGGCACCCGCGCGTTGGTCGTCGGCGCCACCGGAGGTCTCGGATCGGCGATCACTGAACGCCTTGTTGCTGGTGGCGCTCGGGTGGTCACCTCTGGACGCCGTGAACTCGCCGGTGTCGGGGCGACGCTGCACGTGGAATGCGATATCACCGTCTCCTCGGAGCGGGAGCGTCTCATCGACGACACGATCGGTGCCCTTGACGGCATCGACATCGTGGTTATCGCGTCAGGGGTCGTCGGTTTCGCTCCAGCGACCGTGATGCGGGCAGCGGATATCGCCCAGCTGATCGCTGTCGACCTCGCCGCCCCGCTCGCTCTTCTCGGTGAGGTGGCTCCCGCGGTGGAGGACGGGGGAGCGATCGCGGTCATCACCGGCGCGATCGTCGACACACCGATTCCCGGCACCTCCACCTACGCGGCGGCGAAGGCCGGCTTGTCGAGCGCCTGCGCGGTGGTGCGCCGCGAGCTCCGACCCCGACGCATCAACGTCATCGATGTCAGGCCTCCGCACACCGAGACCGGTCTTGCCGATCGGGCGGTGTTCGGCTCGGCGCCGACGTTCCCGACCGGACTCTCCCCCTCGGTCGTGGCCGAGAGGATCGTGCGCGGGATCGCAGATGGGGAGAGCGAGCTCGCCCCGTCGGCCTTTGGTGCGGCGTGACGCTGCCGCGTCGCGTAACCCTGTCGACTGAGGCGGGTTCGTCGCTCTGGCAGATCCTCGGCATCGTCTTCGATTCGATCACCGGGGTGTCGGCTCCCTCTGGCTGGCCGGTCGACACGGAGCGCCTCGTCGACCTTGAGGGACGGTTGCTCAGTTGGTGGGACCCGGTCGAACTCGAGACCGGCGACGGGCCCGATCGGGAGGTGGAACTGCACATCGAGGACGTCGCCCTGGTGCTGTCGGGAATGGCCTACACCGAGGTGATGAGCGCGGAGCTGCCCTGGTTCGAGATGGTGCGATGGACCTCCGATTTCGTGACCGCGGAACTCCGGGCCCATTGGACGGAGGCTGAGTGGGCCGAGTTCGGGTCAGGGGGCGGCTGACACCACCGGGCACTTGGCGCAGGTGCCCGAGACCCTCACGTCGATAACCGAGGGTGAGAAGTCGGCGGTGCGGGCGATCTCGGCGCGGAGGTCCTCCACGAGGGCGGCGTCGTGATGACGGGTCGCGCCGCAGTTCTCGCACACCAAGTGGATCACGGCATCGGCGTGAGCCGGTTCCCAGGTGCTGGTCTCGGTGAGGCGTGACTCGCGGACGAGGTCGAGTTCGGCGAGTAGGGCGAGTGTTCGGTAGACCGAGGAGACGTTGATGCCCGGGTCGCGGCGGTGGACCTCCTCGGCGATCTCCGCGGCGCTCAGGTGACGCTCACTCTCGGAGAGCACGTCCCACACGACTCGGCGGGGCCGAGTGAGCCGAAAGTCTCGCTCTCGGAGGATGTCCTCAAGTTCCACGGAGCGGACCCTAGAACTTCCCGTCGAGCGAGCAGACAGCAGATGAATGTATTGCGAACGGTTTGCAAGAGGCCGGCTGTCTCAGTACGGTGCTTCACGAGGCCGAAACGGCTGGAAGGAGACCTCCATGATCGCGATGCACGCCCCCGACGGGTTCCTCGAAGCCCCAGTCGCCTTGGCCACCGCAGTCATCGCGCTGGTGTTCGTCGCACTCGCCCTTCGGGTGAGTGGCCGAGAACTCGGCGATCGGCAGGTTCCCCTCGCCGGCATCGCCGCCGCCTTCATCTTCGCGGCGCAGATGTTCAACTTCCCCGTCGCCGCCGGAACCACCGGGCACCTCATGGGTGGAGCGCTGGCCGCGATCCTGCTCGGCCCCTGGGTCGGCTCGCTCGTGGTCACCGTCGTGGTTGTTGTTCAGGCACTTCTCTTCGCCGACGGCGGGCTCACAGCGCTCGGCTACAACGTGCTCAACATGGCCACTGTGACCGCCTTCGGCGGTTGGGCCGTCTTCCGGCTGATGCGCCGCTTCATGCCCCGCAACGCCGCCGGGGTCATGGGCGCCACCGCGATCGCCGCCCTCGTCTCGGTCGTGCTGTCGGCGGCCGCGTTCTCGGTGCAGTGGCTCTTCGGCGCGAGTGCCGAGGTGCCGTTCGACACTGTGTTCGGCGCAATGGTCGGTGTGCACGTCTTGATCGGTGTCGGTGAGGCGATCATCTCGGCTCTCGCTGTCGGAGCCGTCCTCGCGGCTCGTCCCGACCTCGTCACGGGCGCCTCCGACCTCGACGCCACTCAACTCGCCGGTGGCCGTCGTGTGGGGCGCCGGACCTTCGTGCTCGGTGGGCTCTTTGTCTCGCTGGTGTTCGCCGCCGTCGTCAGCCAGTTCGCCGTCGACAATCCGGACGGCCTCGAGAAGGTGGCGATCGACGAGGGCTTCATCGACTCCGGTCGCGACCACGCCCTCGACTCAAGCATCTTCTCCGATTACGCCACATCGGGTGTCGGTAATGAGACGCTCAGTCTCGCGGTCGCGGGAGTCTCCGGTGTGCTCATCACCCTGCTGGTTGGCCTCGGGCTGATCAGCGCCGCCCGCCAGGGCCGCGACCGGATCGCGGCGAGCTGAGCATGGCGGGAGGCCTCGACGGCCGCGGAGTCGGCCACCTGGTCATCCACGGCCACTCACCGGTCCACCGGCTGGCGCCGGAGACGAAAGTCGTCTCGACCTTCGCCTTCGTGATCTGTGTGGCGCTCACCCCGCGCGAGCAGATGTGGGCGTTCGGTGTTCACGCCGCCGTCGCCCTATCGATCGTCGTTCTCGCTGGCCTGCCGGCTCGCGTCGTTCTCGCTCGGCTCGCCGTGATCATCCCCTTCCTGACCTTCGCGGCACTCGTGCCCTTCGTCGCCGGAGGAGAGGAGATCGAAGTGCTCGGCATCGGGCTCTCCCGAGACGGTCTGTGGGGAGCATGGAACGTCGCCGCCAAGGCCTCGATCGGTGCGACCGCGAGCATCATCCTCTCGGCCACCACATCGGTGCCCGAGATCTTGCGCGCCCTCACCCGGCTCCGCGTTCCGAAGGTGCTGGTGTCGATCATGGCGTTCATGATGAGGTATCTCGATCTGCTCGTTGATCAACTTGGCCGGATGCGCACCTCGATGACCGCTCGCTGCCACGACCCCCGATGGCTCTGGCAGGCGAAGCCGATCGCCTCGTCCGCTGGGGCGCTCTTCGTGCGGTCATACGAGCGCGGTGAACGGGTTCACCAGGCGATGCTGTCCCGCGGATTCACCGGCACGATGCCCGATCTTGAGGAGCAGGCCACGCCCGGCGGCGACTGGGCGCGCGCCGCGCTCCCTCCCGTGGTGGCGCTTGCGGCTCTCCTCGCGGCGGTGATGTTGTGAGCTGCACGACCATTCAGGTCGCCGACCTCCGATTCACCTACCCGGGGGCGCATGACAGCGTGCTCGACGGGCTCTCGGTGTCGATCGGTGAGGGGGAGCGGGTCGCGTTGCTCGGGCCGAACGGCTCTGGCAAGACGACCTTCGTGCTTCATCTCAACGGGCTGCTGAGCCTTCAATCCGGAACGATCCGAATCGGCGATCTCGACATGACCGACGCCAACCTGCCGGAGATCCGACGCAGGGTTGGCGCTGTCTTTCAAGACGCCGACGACCAACTCTTCATGCAAAGTGTTCGCGATGACGTGTCGTTCGGCCCCGCCAATCTCGGGGTGCCCCGCGGTGACCTCGACGGCGTCGTGGAGCGCGCGCTCGACCAGGTTGGCGCGATGCCACTCATCGACCGGACCCCGCATCACCTGAGCGGGGGAGAGAAGCGTCGGGTGGCTATCGCGACCGTGCTCGCCATGGAACCGCACGCGCTCGTTCTCGACGAGCCCACCTCAGGCCTCGACCCGGTCGGTCGTCGCGAACTGGCCGAACTGCTCGCTGGACTGCCTCAGACGCAACTCGTTGTCACCCACGACCTGCCGTTCGCGCTGCAGACCTGCCCGCGATCGATGATCGTGAGCGGTGGGAAAGTGGTGGCTGATGGGCCGACCCGCGAGGTGCTGGCCGACGCCGAACTGCTCGCCGCGAACCGGCTCGAATTGCCCTACGGCTTCGACGTCAGCGCACTCTGATCGCCGGCTGGCTCACTGGTGCCCTCGGCAGGATTCGAACCTGCGCACACGGCTCCGGAGGCCGATGCTCTATCCCCTGAGCTACGAGGGCGGGGCACGGTGATGCTACCGGCGGACCCCGACGGCGAGAGGGCCGATCACCTCAGGAGGGCATGAAGGCCGCGAATCCGCGGAGGATGACCGAAGCGAGATCGTCCTCTGAGGGACGTCGGTCGATGTGCTCGATCAGGACGAGTCCATACGACACCGCTGCGAGATAGGCGGCGAGGGCCCGAGGGTCGACCGCTGGATCGGCGATACCGAGGTCTTGCGCTCGAATCACCACCTCCTCGAGATCGTCCATCACCTTGGTTTCGAGCTCGTCGACGGGGCCACGCAACTCCGGGCGCCCGTGGGTGGAGGCGAGCACACTCGTGCGCACCTCGCGCACCGGCCCACGCTCCGCTGAGGCGATCGATCGGCAGATCTCCATGAGCGAGTCGACGAACGAGGCGGCGTCGTCGTTCAGTGCGGAGGCGAACGACGCGATGTCTTGGCCAGGCTGAGCGCGCAGCCGGGCGAACTGCGCAGCTCGGATCAGGCCCTCCCGGTCTCCGAAGTGGTGGTAGACGCTGCCATAGGACACGCCGACCTGATCGCAGATCTCCGCGACCCGCACCCCGGCTTCTCCCTCGGTCTCCAGCACCCGAACGGTCGCCTCCACGAGGGCGTCGATTTTTTCGATCGCCCGGTTCTGACGGGCGCGCTGGCGCGGTGCTCGCGCGGGAAGTAGATGCTCCACGTCCATGCACCGATCATGCCCGATCGCGGCCGATGTCACTCGCGCGACCCCGGAGTGCGTTCTCACACCCCGTGAGTACTGTCGGTTCGGTGGGAATTCGGTTGAGGGTTGGCGAGCGACTCGACGACCTCGTCGATGGTCTTGCCGCGCGACTGCGCGAACCCCTCGACGACCCCTTCGCCCCGGAGTTAGTCGTGGTGCCGGGGGCCGCGGTCCGCAGTTGGCTTTCCCATCGGCTCGCCGAGCGGCTCGGCATCAGCGCCAACATCGAGTTCGCCTTCCCCGCAGCGCTCGCCTCCCGCGCCCTCGGCCACACCGATGACCATCCTTGGACGGTCGATCGGCTGACCTGGACGATCCGCTCGGTGCTCCTCGATCAAGGGGTCGACGACGCGGTGCGGGCCCGCAGCATCGCCGACCTCTTCGATCGCTATCAGATGTATCGACCGACGATGCTCGCCCGTTGGGCCGAGGGTCGCGATGTCACCGTTGACGGACACGACCTCCCTGAGCATCAGCGCTGGCAGGCCGACCTGTGGCGCACCCTCGTCGCCCGGCTCGGCACACCGGAGTCGGAGCGCGTTCGCCATGCGCTCGATCGACTCCGCGTTGACGGACCCGCCGCTGAGTCCGAACTGCCCGATCGACTTTCCGTTTTCGGCATCACCTCGATGCCGCGCAGCCTGCTCGAGGTCGTCATTGGCGTCTCGCGTCATCGCGAGGTCGACATCCATACCACCACGCCCTCGCTCGCGCGATGGGAGCGATTGCGCTCGGCGTGGACCACACCGCTAGCGCACCCGGTGCCGCGAGGCGATGAGGCGCTTCTGGCCGGCGGGCATCCACTCTCGCAGTTGTGGGGGCGAACCGCTGACGAGGGTCAGTTCCTGCTTCTCGACGCCGTCCTCGCCGAGAACACCGCGACCATCGAGGTGGTTGAGCCACAACGTGGGGCTGGCTCGAACTTGCTCTCGGCGCTGCAACTCGGCATCCACGACGATCACGCCGAGCCGACCGTCCCGCCGATGCAGGTCGACAACAGCCTGATCCTTCACCGCACCTTCGGTGCTGGGCGACAGGTCGAGGTGCTCCGCGACCACATCCTGCATCTGCTCGCCGAGACCGACGAGCAAGGTGATCACCGATACGAACTGCGCGACATCGTTGTGCTCTGCGCTGACCTTCCGACCTACGCGCCCCTGATCGAGTCGGTCTTCGCTGGCGACGACCACCACGGTGTTGCGGCCATCCCCGTGCAGATCGCCGACCGATCGGTCGGCGAAGAGAACCCGTTGGTGCCGGTCGTTGCCGCGATTCTGCGAATGCTCGACGGGCGCTTCCGCGCGAGCGATGTCATCGACCTCATCAACCAGGTGCCGGTTCGCACCCACCTCGGGCTCGATGCCGATGAGGCGCGACGAGCGGGGGAGCTCCTGCGCGTCGCGAATATGCGCTGGGGAGTCGACGAGGTTGATCAACTCACCGCCGGCATCGCGGCGCTCGAAGTCCACACATTCCGCGACGCGCTCGAACGACTCATGATCGGCCACGTCGCTGGTGTTGATTCGCCGACGTCCGTTCTCGGCGTCGCCCCGGCGACAGCTCTGCCGCTCGACGATGTCGCAGTCATCGGCGCGCTCGGCGAGGTCTTCGAGGCGCTGCAGTCGCTGCGCGACGACCTCATCAACGATCGCCCGGTTGGCGAGTGGTGCGCCTCACTGCTCGAGGTCCTCACGAAGCTCGTTGGCGAAGCCGATCCGGACACGTGGTTCCAGCGCCGTGAGATCGATCGGGCCATCACCGCGCTCGCCGACTCCGCAGGAGACCACTTCTCCGCGGTCCCAACGGCCGACTTAGTCGCGCTGCTCGACGGAGCGCTTCGATCGAGCCCGGGACGTCCTCGATTCGGCACCGGCCGCGTGACCGTGTCGTCGCTCACCTCTGAACGGGGCATTCCTCATCGGGTTGTCTGTCTGCTCGGCATCGACCAAGCCAACGAACTCGGCGGATTCAGTGGGCCCGACGATCTCGTTGCGACGCGGCCCTGTCTCGGCGATCGCGATCGCCGATCGGAGCAGCGAGCCCAGTTCCTTGACGCGGTGCTCTCGGCCGGTGAGCGGCTAGTCATCTGCTCAACAGGTTTCGATGTCCGGACCCGGGCCGAGATACCACCCGCGGTGATCGTCTCCGAACTCACCGAAGCAGTTGAGGGTCTCATCGGCGCCTGCTTCGAACCGGTCGATCATCCGAGGCAGGCCTGGTCCGAGCGCGCGTTCCACGAGTTGATCCCCGGTCAGGGCACGTGGAGCCACGACCGCTCGGCGGCCCAAGCCGCGATCGCTCGACGCGACGCTGCCCCTGATATCGCAGCTCGGCTCGGTCCACTGCCGGCCTTCGCGGGAAGTCCGATCGTCACTGTGACCGCGTTGGTGACCGCGATGACGAACCCGCTCGATCTTCTCGCCGAGGAGCGACTCGGCTTGCGGGTGTCGTCGTCTCGCCACGGCACTGACGACGACCTCATCCCGGTTGGCCTCACCGGCCTCGACTCCTGGGCGGTGGCCCAGCAACTTCTCGATGCAGATGCCTCAGGCGCCGGTCGCGATGAGGTGCTCGCTTGGCTCCGTCGGGCGGGAGACATCCCCCCGGTCGATCCGGCGGGGCAGATCGATGAGACCGTCGAGCGCGTCGATGCCCTGCTTGCTGCCGTCACCCGCCATATCGGTGTTCCCCTCGGGCGAGCCGAGCGTCTCTTGGTCGACCTACCTGACGGTGATCATCGTGGAGTCCAAGGTGTGATTCCCATGGTGCTTGGCGACACGGTCGCTCTCGTCACCCCGTCCTGGGCCAACACGTCGCGGATGCTCGCAACGTGGACTCACGTCGCGCTCGCCGTCGCGGTGACCGGTGGCCGGGTTTGTCGTGGAGTCGCCATCCAACGTGGCGCCAAACAGGGGGTCGAGGTCACCGAAATCGCCATCGACCCCGATCGGAGGAGCGAGGCGTTCGAACTGTTGCTGTCGATCCACGACGCCGCTCTCGCTGGGCCGGTCATCCGATTCCCCGAGACCTCCGCTGCGCTCGCTCTCGGTGATCTCCGGGCGGCGCGCGCGGCTTGGGGTTCGGACGGATCGTATGGGTCGGGAGGTCCGACCGAACACGAGGGCGTCGCCGCGCAGCTCCTCGTCAACCTCGACTTCGACGAGTTGCTCGAGGCGACTGATATCGAGTCCGAGGCCCGGCAGTTTTGGGGCGACCTCAACGATCTGTCGACGATCACGTTCCACGATGGGGGAGTCGAGGAGGGCCATGATGGCTGAGCGGCTCGACCCCATGGTTGCGATCGCCCCTGGTCTCACCGTGGTTGAGGCCTCGGCCGGCACCGGCAAGACGCACGCGATCTCCTCGCTCGCCGTGCGCGCCTTAGCTGAGGGCGCGATCACCACCGCTGGCCTCGGAGTTGTCACCTTCACCGAGGCGGCAACGGCCGAACTCAAGGGTCGGCTTCGGCAGCGGATTCAGTCGACCGAGGCAGCGTTGCGGCGCGGAGCAGAGGATGCTTCCGATGAAGTCGTCCTCGCTCTCGCCACCGGAACGCGGGCCGAGGTCGAAGCCCGCATCCGCCGCCTCGGGCAGGCGTTGACCGATGTCGACTCGATGACCGTCTCGACGATCCACGGTTTCTGCCAGCGCATCCTCAGTGCCTCCGGCGCTCTGGCGACGACGGTCGACGGTGCAGCGATCGACATCTCCGAAGTCGTCAACAACCGGCTGCTCGCTATCGGAGGTGCGGCGCCGGCGCCCGTCGGGAAGCTTCGCCAGGCGGTGGCGAGGAGGCTCGCCATGCCCGATGCGCGCCTGTGGGTGTGGCCCGAAACCGCCGAGATCGCCGCTTTTGTCGATGGTTGCGTCGATGACGTCGAGTCGGCCCGACGCCGTTGGCGACGCCGAACCTTCGACTCGATGATCACTGACACCCGCGACCTCCTGCGGTCGCCCGACCGTGGGCCGTCGCTCATCGCGGAACTTCGCGACCGGTTCGGCCTCGTCATGATCGATGAGTTCCAAGACACGGACAGCATCCAGTGGGACATCTTCCGGACCGCGTTCCTCGAGGGTGATCCGATACCGGTAGTGATCGTCGGGGATCCGAAGCAGTCGATCTACCGATTCCGTGGGGCCGAGCTCTCGGCCTATCTCGCTGCGCGCGCTTACGCCTCTGACACCGGTGGTGCCATCCGGTCGCTGTCGACCAACTGGCGGTCCGACCCCGCGATGCTCACCGCGATCGAGACCGTCCTCTCCGGCGAGCAGTTCGGTGCCTCCGACGTCCTCTTCGAACCGGTCGAGGCCGCCGAGCGACCCGACCGGGCCGTCTTCGACGATGGTCGCCTCGCGCCCGTCGAACTGCGCCCGGTGCCCGGTGGCGTGGTCGGCGAAGTCGAACCGGTCGTCCTCGACGATGTCGCCGCCGAGGTGCTCCGACTGCTCAAAACCGGGCGATTGACCGACGGTGACGGGGAGCGAGCGCTCCGGCCCTCCGACATCGGCATCATCACCAAGTCGAACTCCGATGCGGCCAAGGTGGCCGAAGCCCTCAGGGCGGTCGCAGTCCCAGTCGTGACAAGCACCCGCGACTCGGTGATGAACTCGGCGGCGGCATTTCACTGGCGGACCCTTCTCGAGTCGATCGAACGTCCCAACGCGACGCATGCGGCTCGGGCTGTCGCGCTTGGACACTTCGGCTCACTCAACCTTGGCGATCTCACCGGCCTCACCGACGCCGATGAACTCGCCCTGCTCGACGAGGCCGCCGCACGTCGTGACGCGCTCGAGAGCGGCGGGGTGCCGAGGCTGCTCGCCCGACTCCGCGCCACCGGCTTTCGCGAGCGCGTGCTCTCGACTATCGGTGGCGAGCGCGAACTGACCGATCTCGAGCACATCGGCGAGTTACTGCAGCGTGAGACGGCTGGTGCTCGCTGCACGGCGCGCCGACTGCTCGACGTGCTCGAACGCTGGTCGAAGGACGCCGACGACGAACTCGGCTCGGAACTCTTGGAGCGGCGGATCGACCGAGATGACGACACCGTCAAGGTGCTCACGGTCTTCAAGGCGAAGGGACTTGAGTTCCCCGTCGTGCTCTGCCCCTTCCTGTGGCGGGGCAACAAACGTGGGGGACATCCGAAGCATGCCTTCGTGGAGGGTGAGCGGCTTATCGATCTCTTCGGTATTGCGCACAAGGAGACCAAGCGCCGCGAGACGATGCTCATCCGCGATGCGGCCGACGCTGAGGCCGATGGGGAGAGCCTTCGCGTGCTGTACGTCGCGCTGACCCGGGCCCGCCACCGCCTCGTTGTCTGGGTGGCCACCGGGCTCAAGCCGGGGTACTCCAGCCTGAGCGAGGTGGTCCAGCGCCGTTGCGACGGTGATCTCGACGCGCTCGCCGCGAGTTCCTCGGGCACCATCGCCGTTATCCCGCCCACCGCACCGGAAGCCGGAGATCGCTACACCGCGCCCGTGGATCAGCCGACGTCGGTCGAGGCCGCCGACTTCGACCGCGACCTCCATCACGTCTGGCGAACCTGGTCGTTCACCTCGGTGTCGAAACGACTGGACGACCTCGCCGATCTCGATCTGCCGGTCATCGGTGGTGTCGACGAGCCGGTCATCGACTCCGACGACCCGCAAGCAACCTCGCGAGGTGCCTTCGCGGATCTCCCGGGGTCGGCAGCCTTCGGCACGCTGGTCCACTCCATCCTCGAGGAGACCGACTTCGCGGCCGACGATCTCGAAGGCGAACTCGCGGAGCGATGCGCGGACGTGCTCCGGAATCGTGACATCGGTGGTTCACCTGATGTGCTCGCCGCCGGGCTCGTTGATGCGATTCGCACCCCACTCGCCGGACCGCTCGGAGCGTGGTCGCTTCAGTCGCTCAAGCACGCTGACCGCCGCGACGAGCTGCGCTTCGACCTCACCTTGGCGGCCACGTCGAGTCGCGCGATCGCGCGCTCCGTCGTTGACGAACTCGCTGTCGACGACCCGTTCCGTCCGTATTTCGCGCACCTGGCGTCGAGTGCCGATGTGCCCGTCGAGGGCTTCCTGACCGGCTCGATCGACCTCGTCGCACGCACCGACGGCTCCTACTGGGTGGCCGACTACAAGACCAATCGGGTCTCTGCCTCGAGCGACTTCGCGACCGCCGATCTCGTCACCGAGATGACACATCACGACTATCCGCTGCAGGCCCTGCTCTACCTCGTCGCTCTCCAACGATTCCTTGGCCTACGGGCGCCCGGCGGGGATGTCCCGGTGCTTGGCGCGGCCTACCTGTTCGTGCGCGGCATGCGTCCGGACACGCCTGGCAGTGGAACGGTGTGGTGGACACCGGCTCCGGCGGCGGTGCGTTCTGTCGATCGCCTGCTGCGGGAGGGCGGCCAATGAGCGCGCGGCGAGAACTCCTCCAGCAGCTTCAGCCCTGGCGCGAGGCAGGCGTCCTCGATGCCGCCGAGGTCCACATCGCGTCCAGCCTCGCTTCGCGGGTCGGGGAGTCGCGACCGCATGTCGTGCTCGCGCTTGCCCTCGCCGTGGCCGCCCCTCGCTCGGGTCATGTCGCCCTCGACCCGGAGCATGCCCGCGAGTCCGCTATGCGCGAGGCCGAACGGGTTGACGACGACGCAAGAGCGACTGTCGCCGCGCTTGCGTGGCCCGTCGAGACGGCAGCGTGGCTGCGCGAGGTTCAGGACTCGCCGCTCACTCCCGATGTCCTGCGCGTCGAGCACGGTCTCATCTATCTCCGACGCTTCCACGACCTCGAGATTTCCGTGGCTGATCGGCTGATCGCGCTCGCCTCGGAGCCGACGTCTGCACCGGAGGCCATCGATGACTTGTCGGAGCGGATGCACCTCGACGACGGCCAGCGCCAGGCCGTGCGAACCTGCCTCGCATCTCGGCTCGGCGTGCTCGTCGGTGGTCCCGGTACGGGCAAGACCCGCACTGTGGCCACGATCCTCGCGGCCCTGCTCCGTGATGAGGGTGCCACACCGCGAATCGCCCTTGCCGCGCCCACTGGGAAGGCAGCCGCTCGGATGGGCGAGAGCATCGCCAACGCCGCGGCGCTGCTCGAGAAAAGCGATCCGGACCTCGCTGATTCGATGCGCCAAATCCGGCCGTCGACGGTCCATCGGCTGCTTGGCGTCCGTCGTGGAAGTGCCGCCTTCCGCCACAACGCCTCCGATCCGTTGCATCACGACGTCGTCATCATCGACGAGGCCTCGATGATGTCGCTGCCACTCAGCGCCTCGTTGTTGGAGGCGCTCAGCGCGTCGACCCGGCTCATTCTGGTTGGGGATCCCGATCAGTTGGCCAGTGTCGAAGCCGGATCGGTTCTCGCCGATCTCGTCGCTGCTCGTGGACCGATCTCGTCCTGCGTCGCCGAGTTGACGGCGAACCATCGATTCGGCGCCGGTTCGGCGATCGGCGCACTCGCAGCCGCAGTCAGGCGCGGTGATGTCGAGGGCACTCGACGCGCCCTCGACACGGGAGGTGGAGCCTCGCTCCATTCCTCGGGCTCGACGGCACGTTCGATCGTTGAGCCGGTGGCGCTCGCCATGCGGCAAGCCGCCCTCGCCGGTGACCAGACCCTCGCGGCGGAACAACTTGACTCGGTGCGCGTGCTCTGCGCCCACCGTCGCGGCCCGGCTGGCGTCGCGCGGTGGAACTCCCTCGTCGAGTCATGGCTCGGTGATGTGCGACCGTTCTCCGATTACGCCGGCCGACCGGTGATGGTCACCGTCAACGACGCTCCCCGCCGACTGTTCAACGGTGACATCGGCGTGGTCGTTGAGCAACCCGAGACCGGCGCGCTTGAGGTCGTCATTCCCGACGGGGAGTCGATTCGGCACGTTCCGAGGGTGCATCTCGGTCGGGTCGAGACCGTCCACGCGCTCACCATTCACAAGAGCCAAGGATCCGAGTTCGATCGGGTTGTCGTCGTGCTCCCGTCAGCCGATTCGCTGCTCGCCACGAGGGAACTGCTCTACACCGCGATCACTCGGGCTCGCTCCTCGGTCACTCTCATCGGGTCGCTCGATGCGGTTCTCGCCGCTGTGTCGCGTCCCACCCGGCGAGCGAGTGGTCTGCGCGCCCGCCTCGACGCCTGAACGTCAGCCGACCGGCTCGATTGCCGCTCCTCGACTTGGGCGCACCGGCATGACGGCGATCGGCTCGGTCGAGGGTTGATCCACCGGTTCCCGGTAAGCGACGAGGAGCGCCGACGAGAAATCGGCGACCGCATCATCGGCGACCAGGGCGACGATGCAGCCCGCGAATCCGCCACCGGTCATTCGCGCTCCGAGACATCCGGGAAGACCGCGAGCGGCGAGGACCATCGCATCGAGCGCGGGGCTGGACACCTCATAGTCATCGCGAAGACTCGCATGACTCTCATCCATGAGT
>Ga0181588_10003275_pt1 | contig 13643 bp, 11 predicted proteins | sample 071ome_26_FD_148607 | JGI IMG/M metagenome (GOLD analysis project Ga0181588, IMG submission 148607) | Coastal salt marsh microbial communities from the Groves Creek Marsh, Skidaway Island, Georgia - 071409BT metaG (spades assembly) | ecosystem: Environmental > Aquatic > Marine > Intertidal zone...
ACGGGAAACTGTTGAAATGAAGAAGGGGCGGGATTTCCTGCCCCTTTTTGCGTGCACCAAACCGGGCGCCTGAAACAGATCAGATATGGGAAATGGAGCGGGCGACGGGGTTCGAACCCGCGACCCCGAGCTTGGGAAGCTCGTGCTCTACCAACTGAGCTACACCCGCAAACCGCATGAAGTCTGTCGGTTTTAAGCTGGCTGGACAAGCGGTTTTTCGAGGGGTTTGCACTTTTGCGGCTCCGGGGTTTGCACTATTGCCCGGGCCGGCTGTTTTCATGCGCGCCGGACGCAGGCACCTAACCTGTTGCCTTGACCGGTCTTTGACGCCATATAGGCTGAGGTGAAACTGCGTCCGCGAGGGCACGGCAGAGGAATGTGATGACACCATACGACAATGGCACCGGCGGCACCGGCGGCACCGGCAAACCCGCCAAGCCGGCCGATCAATGTGACGCCGCCGCGCGTCCGACCCGCGACGAGGCCGAGGCCGCCGTCGAGACATTGCTGCGCTGGATGGGTGAGTCGCCGGCGCGCGAGGGGCTGGCCGACACGCCGGCCCGTGTTGTCCGCGCCTGGGAGGAGTTCTGTTCCGGTTATGGCGAGGACCCGGCCGCGCTGTTGAGCAGCACCTTCGAGGAGGTCGAGGGCTATGATGATATGGTGATGCTGCGCTCGATCCGCATGGAGAGCCATTGCGAGCATCACCTGGTGCCGATTCTCGGCACCGCCCATATCGCCTATCTTCCCGACCGGCGCGTTGTCGGCATTTCCAAACTGGCACGGGTGCTGGACAGTTTCGCCCGCCGCCTGCAGACACAGGAAACGCTGACCGCGCAGGTGGCCGACTGCATCCAGACGGCGTTGCAACCGCGCGGCGTGGCGGTTCTGATCGACGCGCAGCATCAATGCATGACGACCCGCGGTGTTCATAAACCGGATGTATCGATGGTCACGACCCGCTTCACCGGCGCCTTTCAGGACGACCGTGACCTGCGCAACAGGTTCCTCGACCAGGCACGGCAAGGCTGACAGGCTTCGCCCACCCTGCCGGATTTTTGTGTGACCTTGCCGGGTGATCGGCTATGCTCCCGTGAAATCGGCCCGCAAAACCGGGCCCCGCGACACTGGGAAAAACGGGTGCCCGAGACATGAACCTCTCACCGGTGCTGAACATCCTTGGCCTGCTGACCACCATTCTGGGGGCGGCGATGCTGATCCCGATGTGTGTCGACCTGTATTTCGGGTCTTCCGACTGGCAGGTCTTCGCGCTGTCGGCGCTGCTGACAGCTTTTGTCGGCGTATCGGTCTGGCTTGCCACCTCGCAGCGCGACGGGTTCGATCTCGGCCTGCGGCAGGCATTCCTGCTGACCAACGGGTCCTGGATCTCGATCGGTATCTTCGGCGCCCTGCCCTTCATGTTCAGCGAATTGCAGCTCAGCCTCACCGACGCCATTTTCGAATCGGTATCGGGAATCACCACAACCGGGTCGACCGTACTTCAGGATATCGAGATGGCCTCGCCCGGCATCCTCATCTGGCGGGCGCTGCTGCAATGGCTTGGCGGGGTGGGAATCATCGTCATGGCGATGGCCGTGCTGCCGATGCTGTCGGTTGGCGGGATGCAGCTGTTCCGCACCGAATCCTACGACACCGCCGACAAGGTGGTGCCGCGCGCAACCCAGCTTGCCGGCGGTATCGGGCTTGTCTATGCCGGGCTGACCGCCAGCTGGGCGATCATGCTGTCGGTTGCCGGGATGAGCAATTTCGACGCCGTCGCGCATGCCATGACGACCATTGCCACCGGTGGCTATTCGACACGCACCGCCTCAATCGCCGCCTTTGATTCGGTGGCCATCGAATGGATCATCATCTTCGGCATGATCGTCGGCAGCCTGCCCTTTGCGCATTATCTGGCGATGGTTCGCGGCGGCTGGCGGCCCTTGTTGCAGGACCCGCAGGTGCGCTGGTTCCTGGCACTTCTTGCGACGGTTGTTCTGGTGCTGATCTGGTTCCTCAGCAATGACGGCATGCCGGTCACCATGGCGATCCGCCAGGCAAGCTTCAACGCCGTCTCGATCATGACCGGGACCGGCTATGGCAGCGCGAATTTCTCGGCCTGGGGCGGATTCGCCTCGACCCTGCTGCTGATCACCATGTTCATCGGGGGATGCGGCGGCTCGACAACCTGCGGCATCAAGATGTTCCGGCTGCAGGTTCTGGCGACGACAGCGCGCGTCCAGATTGGCCGGCTGCTGCGCCCGCACGCGGTGATCCTGGCCTATTACAACCGCCGGCCGGTGGCGAATGAGGTGATGGATTCGGTGATGGGGTTCTTCTATCTCTACATCCTCTGTTTCGTCATTCTGGCAATCCTGCTTGGCGCGCTTGGCCTTGATTTCATCACCGCCCTGTCCGGCGCGGCGACCTCGATCAGCAATGTCGGGCCCGGACTCGGCAACCTGATCGGTGCCGAAGGCAATTTCTCGTCATTGCCGGATCTGGCGAAATGGATCATGGCGTTCGGCATGCTGCTTGGCAGGCTCGAGCTGTTCACTGTCCTGGTGATGCTGAATCCGGGCTTCTGGCGCCGCTAGGGGGCCCCACCCGTTTCCCGCAGGAGACTATTCCCAAGGCAGGATCACCCCTGGGGCAGGATCACCTCTAGGGCAATATCACATTATCGAGCTTGGCAAGTTCGGCCCGTGCCTGGCTGTCCAGCCCGGCAAGCGCCTTGTTCAGACACCCGTTGACCGCACGCTGCACGTCATTCGCCGAGGATGATTCCGGGATTGTTACCGAATGCGAGGCCGCCAGCTTGATCATCGCCTGCGATCCGCCAACAGGTTGCAGCCACATCAGCTGTGCCTCGAACTCCACCCTGATCTCGCTGTCCTGCTGGTCGGTCAGTGCGCTGGCCAGCCCGGTCTGCGGCGGCAGCTTGACCTTGGTCACCGCCGCGCGGGTGATGTCGAGGATCATCTCGCCACTGCCGCCTGCCGGCATCAGCACTTGCGTCGCCCATTGCGACACGAGATTGCCGGGATAGGGCTGCTGCAGATGACCGATATAGGGCGGCTTGATCGGCATCTCCCAATTCTCGATGATCTCGAGCTGGCGCGCATTCAGCGGCAAGGCCTCAAATCCGGCCGATTTGACAGATACCGGCACCGGCGCCGGTGAGGTGGCCGTGCAGGCCACAAGAGCCAGTGACACCATCAGCATTTTCATCGGCATTGGCATTGGCATTTGCATGTGCATTGCCAAGCTGAACACGCGCTTGAGCATCTCTCAGCATCTCCCCATTCGGCTGCATCCTGTCCATACGACAAGAAGGCGGCATGATTATGGCGATATCACTGCCGCGTCAGGGTGGCATTCGCGAAGGGCGGGTCGATCGAGCGTGTCGTCTTGCAGAACTCGCAGGTGACATCGATGGTGCCGGACTCCGTCACCAGATCCGCCAGCTCGGCGGCGGACATGCGTTCCAGAACCGCAACCACCCTGTCGGGGCTGCACCGGCATCTGTCTTCGACCGGCTGCGCCGGTGCGACGTGCGGGCGCAGGGCATTGAACAGCCGGAAAATCAGCGCCTCCGGCGCCAGGGCAGGATCGACAAGCTCGTCACGGCGGACCGACCGGAGCAGCATTTCCGCCGTCGTCCAGGCATCATCCCGGGCCTCACGCGAAACACCGGCCAGCCTGCCGCCATCGGCGGCCACCCGCTGTACCATCATCGCGCTGGCTGTCCAACTGTCGCCTGTCCGCCCGGCCGCGGCGACGATGTGGCTGTCAACCTGCTCGGAATTGGCGAACCAGGCCGTCGCGGCGTCGCTCAATGTCTCACCGTCCAGCTCGACAATACCCTGATAACGGCCATTCTCACTTCCCTGGTCGACGGTGAAGGCGGCATAGCCGGACCCCAGAAGCGCCGGAACGCTTGCTGGCAGGCTTTCCGCCATGTCGGTTCCGACCGGCGGCGGCGCACCCGCGTCAAAGGCGGTATAGCCACGAAGCGCGCCATCCGAGGTCATGTCGGCAAGAAGCGTCTTCACATAGCCGTCACCCTTGGCCTGCAGGGTGAACACGCCGTCAAACTTCATGAAGGTCGACAGGCAGGCGGCAATGGCCATGGCCTCGGCCTGCAGGCTGGCCACCGCCTCGGGATAGGCGTGCCGAGTCAGGATCCGGGTTGCCGGAACGCCGACACTGGCGAACCGCCCCCTGATCAGCGCGGTGTCGTCGGTCTCGCCGGCAAGATAGAAGGGCAGGATCTGCGCGCCGGCGCTGCCTGCATCGATTGACGCCACATGTCTCTCCGCTGCGTTGACGGGCCGCCGGCCCGGATGTTGCCTAATTGCCAGCCATGCACCAGGACAGGATGGCCTTTTGCGCATGAAGCCTGTTCTCGGCCTCATCGAACACCGCCGATTGCGGGCCGTCAATGACCTCGGTGGTGATCTCCATACCGCGCCAGGCGGGAAGGCAATGCAGAACGATGGCATCGCCGGCCGCCATTTCGAGAAGTTCGCGATTGATCTGGAACGGTTTGAAATCCTTGTGGCGGCTGCCTTCCTCATCGCCCATCGAAATCCAGACATCGGTCACCAGCGTCTGGCTGCCAGTGGCCGCCTCGATCGCTGAATCATACAGCACCAGATCGGCGCCCTCGGCCCGCGCCCAGGCCAGAAGTTCGGCCGGCGGGGCATAACCTTCCGGGCAGGCAAGCCGCAGCTGGAAACCGAACCTTGCCGCCGCCTCGATCCAGCTTGCCGCCACATTGTTGCCGTCGCCGAACCAGGTCACAATCTGGCCGTCAAGCGCGCCATGCCGTTCGATCATCGTCTGCAGATCGGCCATGATCTGACAGGGGTGCGAACGCTCGGTCAGCGCGTTGACCACCGGCACGCTGGCATGCTCGGCCAGCGTCAACAATGTCTCGTGCGCAAAGCAGCGGATGGTGATGGCGTCGACATAGCGCGACAACACGCGCGCTGTATCCTCGATGCTCTCACCGCGGCCAATCTGCAGATCCTGCGCCGAAAGCATCAGCGGCGTGCCACCAAGCTGCGTGATGCCAACCTCGAAGGACACGCGGGTGCGGGTCGAGGGTTTCTCGAAAATCATCGCCACGCATTTGCCGGCAAGCGGCCTGTCCGTCTCGGCCCCCGCCCTGAGCGCCGTCTTCATCGCCGCGGCGTCATCGAGCATGGCCTGCAGCGTCCCGGTGCTGAAATCCCTGATATCCAGAAAATGTCGCATCAAAGCCTGTCCTGTTCCGGGGGCTACCGAGAGGTCATGCTGGCAAGAGCCGTGGCGAAACTCTCCACCGCCAGCCTGATCTCGTCCTCGCAGATGATCAGCGGCGGCAGGAAGCGGACGGTGTTCTCACCGGCCGGCACGGTCAGTATCCTCAATTCGCGAAGCGCCGCCACCAGATCACCCGCCGGCACGGAATCGGCAAGCCTGACCCCGCACAGGAAACCGCGCCCGCGAATTTCGGCAATGGCCTCGGGGTGGCGCCCGGCCACCTCCGCCAGCAGGCTGCGCATGATATCGGCGCGGCGGCGAACATCCTCAAGAAACCCCGGTGCCGTCACCTCGTCGAGAATGACTTCGGCCACCGCCATCGCCAGCGGGTTGCCGGCAAAGGTCGAGCCATGCGTTCCCGGGGTCATGGCGTTGCCGACCGCCTCGCTTGCGATGACCGCACCCACCGGAAATCCGCCGCCAAGACCTTTCGCCATGGCGATGATGTCGGGCTTGATTCCGGAGGTCTGATAGGCGAACAGCGTGCCGGTACGGCCAATGCCCGACTGCACCTCGTCGGCGATGACAAGCGCGCCGAATTCATCGGCCGCCTCGCGAACACCGCGAAGATAGTCATCCTGCGCGTCACGCGCGCCGCCCTCACCCTGCACGGGCTCGATCATCACCGCCGCGACATGGTCGCCAAGCGCGGCGCGAAGTTCGTTCAGATTGCCAAAGGGAACATGGTCGAAACCGTCCGGCATCGGGCCGAAACCGGTCCTGTTCACCGGCTTGTCGGTGGCCGCCAGCATGCCGAGTGTCCGCCCGTGGAATGACCCGCTGGCGCACAGGATTGTCGTACGGTCGGTCTGTCCATTTTCATAGGCGGCGCGGCGCGCCATCTTCACGGCGGATTCATTTGCCTCGGCACCGGAATTGCAGAAATAGACCTGGTCCAGCCCGGTCAGCGAGGCCAGCTTCTCGGCCACGCGCTCCTGTCCCGGAATCCGGTAGAGGTTCGATGTATGCCACAGCTTGCCAGCCTGGTCGCGCAGCGCCGCGATCAGCGCCGGATGCGAATGGCCAAGCGTGTTCACCGCGATGCCGCTGGCGCAGTCGAGATAGCGATCACCATCATCGGTGATCAGCCAGCACCCGTCCCCGCGCACGAAGGACAGATCGGCACGGCCATAGGTTTTCATCACCGCCGATGTCGGCGTCTTGGCTGGTTGTGAGGCGGTCATGTTGAATTCCGTTCTGTCGTCCCGGCCAATGCCCCAAAAAACCAAACCACCAGCACGTCGGCGACGGTACCGGTGGTTCTGTTCGCGGCATCGGAAGGGTGTCAAATTCGGCATTTCCGGCAAACTTGTCAAGGCGTTTGCGGGACTGTGCCCGATCCGGTCAGTCCTGGATGAAATGCTTGGCCAGGCGAAGGCCCTGCGACTGGTAGTTCGATCCTGAGCCGCTGGCACCGTAGAGGCTGTCCGGCACCGCCGCCATCGGCTCATAGACAAGACGGCAGACCGTCTGACCCTCCTCGATAAGAAACGGCACATCATGCGAGCGCACCTCGAGAACCGCGCGGGTCGCGCCGGCACCAAGCTCCTCCATCCCGAAGCCGGGGTCGAAAAAACCGGCATAATGCGCTCGGAATTCGCCGACGCGGGTGTCATAGGCCCGCATTTCGGCCGCATGGTCGCGCGGCACGGTGACATATTCGTGGCTTGCCAGAATGTAGAATTCGTCGGGATGCAGCACCAGCCCGCCGGCCACAAGGTCAGCCGCCGTCAGGCGTTCCCAGAAAGCGTCCACCTGACAGCTTGCCGGCGCGTCGATATCGATCAGCCCGGCATGTTTGCGGGCGCGCCAGCCGATGATGCCGTCACCGGCCGTGGGTGTCAGATTGACGCCAAGCGCCACCCCGTCGCGGATATCGACATCATCAGCCCCGCGCACCAGCCCGACATCACGTTGCAGGGCGATCATCGCGGCATCCGACAGGGCTGCCGGCCCGCGCCGCAGGCGAAGTTGCGACAGGCACGATCCGGGGCGCACCAGCACCGAAAAGGTCCGCGGCGAAATCTCGGCATAGAGCGGACCTTCATAGCCGTCGGGAACGGCCTCGAACTCGGAGGCCTGATCGGCGATCAGACGGGTGAAGATATCAAGCCGTCCGGTCGAGCTCTTCGGATTCGCCATCGCGCTCAATCCCTTGTCGAGGCGCAGCGATTCCTGGAGTTCGACGATATAGACGCAGCCGCGTTCCAGAACCGCACCACCGGTCAGGTCGATCTGGTGCATGGCCACACGGGCAAGCTTGTCCTCGACGCGCATGCCGGCGCCGGGAAGAAAGGATGACTGCACCCGCCAGGCACGGCTGCCAAGCCGCAGATCAAGGCTTGCCGGCTGCAACTGCGCATCGCTGATCGGTGTGGCCGCGGCAATCATGCCGGAATCAATGGCATCGCGGATCTCCTGCACCGGCAGGATGCCTTCATTCAAACTGGCATTCATTCTGGTTTACCCGTTCCTGTCCTCAGCCTGATGGTGGTGGTCGTCATGCCCCGCCTGTCAGGCGCTGTTAGCCTCAACTCTTCAGCCGATAGCCGGATTTCAGCACACGGTAACACAGCCATCCCAGAACGCCATTCACAACGACAAGACAGACAAGGCCGGTGACGATGGGTCGGTCGGCGATCCCGATCAGACCATAGCGGAACCCGTCGATGGCATAGAAGAACGGGTTCAGCGTGGCGATGGTGTCGAAGGGCGACGGCAGCCGTTCCACCGAATAGAAGGTGCCCGACAGGAAGGCCAGCGGTTGAATCACGAAATTGGTGATGGCGGCCATTTCATCGAACTTGCTGGCCCAGATGCCGGCCAGGATACCGGCAAAGGCAAGCGCCAACGATCCAAGCATCAGAAAGGCAAGCGCGACAAGCGGTGCCGCCGGCAGCGACAATCCACCAAACAGGCCAAGCACCAGCGCGGCGACAAGACCGACAGCAATACCGCGGGTCATGCCGCCGGCCGCCAGCCCGACCAGAAGCTCGGCCGGCCCGATCGGCGGCATCAGCATATCGACAATATTGCCCTGCACCTTCGAGACGACAAGCGAGGACGAGCTGTTCGCAAAGGCGTTCTGCAGCACTGTCATCATCACCAGCCCGGGAACCAGAAAGGCGATGAAGTCAACATCTCCGGCCAGTTTGGCACGATCGCCAATCGCTACCGCGAACACCATCAGAAACAGCATCGAGGTGATCACCGGCGCGGCGACGGTCTGCATCGCCACCTTGGCGAAACGATGCACCTCGCGCAGATAGAGCGTCCACAGGCCGATCCAGTTGACGCGTTCTATCTGTACTGGCCGCACCGGCACCGAATGTGGCCGGTTCAGATGGTGAGTTTCGGGATCGGTGGCCGGATCATCGGCAGGGATCGAGGAGGTCTGTTCATTCATGCCGCAGAAGATAGGCCTGCATGGATGGTTTCGCAATGTCAGTGACACCGGTTGCGGTGGTGGCGGGGCGGGCCTGCAGCTGTTAGACTCCGGGCCAGCAGAATTCGGGTCGACAAATTTTGGGCCGACAAATTTTGGGCCAGCCCGACGGGGAGGCGCATCAGATGACCGACAGCAAGCCGGCCGCAGAGCGCCGCCTGATGAACAAGGCCGTTCATTATCTCGGCCGTTACACCGCGTCCCGGCAGCGTCTTCGCGAGGTACTGCGCCGTTTTGCGGTCCGCAAGCTCGAGTCGCATGACAATGCCGAAATCGCCCGCGCCATCGAGGTGGTGGTCGATGACTGCGTCAGGCTTGGCTATGTCGATGACACCGCCTTCGCGCTTGCCAGGGCACGCAGCAAGCGTCGCGGCGGACGCTCGGCGCTGGCCATCCGCCGCAGCCTGCAGGAGCATTCGATTGATCAGGAGCTTGTCGAGGAGGCGCTTGCTGCCGCCGATGAAGACACCAGCGACGGCGAGCTGGCGGCCGCGCTTCGCCATGCGGCACGGCGACGGCTTGGCCCCTACGCCACGCGGCCCGGCGACGAGTCGGTACAGCGGCGACATCTGGCCTCGCTGGCGCGGGCCGGCTTCACACTCGGCATTGCCCGCCGGGTAATGGACCTTGAGGATGTCGACGCTGCCGAACAGCTTGCCAGCGAACTCCGCCGCTAGGCGGCGTGCCTGTCTTGCGATGCGCCATGCCATCGGTCTAGACTGACAGTCTGAGTCTAACAGCCGTTCCGACGTTCTGCACAACATGCAGGACATGCGTGACATGACGGGCGGCACGCCGCGTGGGAGGAATATCAATGACCGAGGACAGACTGTTTGCGCCAGGCAAGGAGACGGTCGAGAACGCGCTGATCGATGATGATGGCTACACGGCGATGTATGCCGAATCGATCGCGGATCCCGACGCCTTCTGGGCCAGACACGGAAAGCGGATCGACTGGATCAGGCCCTACAGCCAGATCAGCGATGTTTCCTATGATGCCGGCGACCTGCATATCAGCTGGTTCGCCGACGGCACGCTGAACGCGGCGGCAAACTGCCTTGACCGCCATCTGGCGACGCGTGGCGAGCAGACGGCGATCATCTGGGAAGGTGATGACCCGGCCGATTCACGTCACATCACCTATGCCGAGCTGTATGACGAGGTCTGCCGGTTCGCCAATGTGATGAAGGCCGAGGGAGCGAAGAAGGGCGACCGGATCACCATCTATATGCCGATGATCCCCGAGGCCGCCGTCGCGATGCTGGCCTGCGCGCGCATCGGCGCCGTCCATTCTGTGGTGTTTGGCGGGTTTTCACCGGACGCGCTTGCCGGCCGCATCCAGGATTGTGATTCGAACATGGTCATCACCGCCGATGAAGGTGTGCGCGGCGGTCGCGCCATCCCGCTGAAGGCGAACACCGACGCGGCACTTGCCTCCTGCCCCGACTGCAGCAAGGTCATCGTCGTCAGGCGCACCGGCGGTGCGATCGACTGGGTCGAGGGTCGCGATGTCTGGTATCACGAAGCGATGGAGGGTGCCTCCGCCGATTGTCCGGCCGAGGAGATGAACGCCGAGGACCCGATGTTCATCCTCTACACCTCGGGGTCGACCGGCAAGCCGAAGGGTGTTTTGCACACCACCGGCGGCTATATGGTCTATGCCTCGATGACGCATGAATATGTCTTCGACTATCATGATGGCGATGTCTATTGGTGCACCGCCGATGTCGGCTGGGTCACCGGCCACAGCTATATCGTCTATGGCCCGCTTGCCAATGGCGCGGTGACCTTGATGTTCGAGGGCGTGCCGACCTGGCCCGACAGCTCGCGCTTCTGGCAGGTTGTCGAGAAGCACAAGGTCAATATCTTCTACACCGCCCCGACCGCCATCCGGGCGCTGATGCGCGAGGGCGAGGCACCGGTGAAAGGCTGTGACCGCTCGTCGCTGCGGCTACTCGGCAGCGTCGGCGAGCCGATCAACCCGGAGGCCTGGATGTGGTATCACGAGGTTGTTGGCGATGGCCGCTGCCCGATTGTCGATACCTGGTGGCAGACCGAGACCGGCGGCATCCTGATCACCCCGCTTCCCGGCGCCACCGCAACCAAGCCGGGGTCGGCGACGCGGCCCTTCTTCGGAATCGAACCGGTTCTTGTCGATGGTGACAACAACATCCTCGATGGTGCGGTTGACGGCAATCTGTGCATCGCCAGGTCCTGGCCGGGGCAGATGCGGACCGTCTATGGCGACCATCAGCGCTTCATCGAGACCTATTTCACCACATTTCCGGGGCGATATTTCTCCGGTGACGGCGCGCGGCGCGACGAAGACGGCTATTTCTGGATTACCGGACGGGTCGATGACGTGCTGAACGTATCCGGGCACCGCATGGGGACAGCCGAGGTCGAATCGGCGCTGGTGGCGCATCCAAAGGTGGCTGAATCAGCTGTCGTCGGCTATCCGCACGACATCAAGGGGCAGGGAATCTACGCCTATGTCACGCTGATCGAGGGGTGCGAGCCAAGTGACGAGCTGGTAGCCGAGCTCAGACAATGGACCCGCAAGGAAATCGGCCCGATCGCCACACCCGACCTTCTGCAATGGGCACCGCAGCTTCCCAAGACACGCTCCGGCAAGATCATGCGCAGAATTCTGCGGAAAATTGCGGCAAATGATTATGCCGACCTTGGCGACACCTCGACCCTGACCGACCCCAATGTCGTCACGGATCTGGTGGAGAACCGGCAGAACCGGTAGCGGCATCCTCGCCGAATGGCGGACCGGTGGCGGTGGCCGTCACCGGATCTGCAACTCGTTGGCGCGGCAGACAGCGTGAAGCCGGTTGCGCGCACCAAGCTTGCCGCGGAGACTCTTGATGTGATGTTTCACCGTGACCTCGCTGAGTGATAGCGATCTGGCAATATCACGGTTGCTGAGCCCGCCGCGCAGGCCGGCCAGCACGTCATGTTCGCGCCGCGTCAGGTCGATCGACAGGGGTGGCGGCATCTTCATCATGTCAACGGGGATGTAGCGCTCACCGGCAGCAAGCAGACGAAGCGCCCCCAGAAACGCCTCGGGTCCGAGGCTATAGGGCAGAAAACCGGACGCGCCAGCCGCTGTGAGATCGGCAATCGACACCGTGTCGGAGCGCGAATCCATCACCGCGACAGGCACCCGGTGACGGCACTCCCGGCGAAACCGCCGCAGACCCTGAAGGCCCTGCATGTCCGGCATCTGCAGGTCCAGTGCCACCACGTCCAGACCCGGCGCTTCATTCGCCAGCACCAGCGCCTCGGCAAGGCTCGCGGCGGTCATGATGACAAGGCCGTGATCCGCAGCCACCAGATGGTTTTGGGCCAGATGGTTTTGGGCAAAGTCACGGCTGAGGCTGTTTTCAAAGGCCAGCAGAATGCGCATCCATACCCCCTGGTGTGATTCCGGCGCTTGGAAGTTCGCGCGCCCAAAAGGTTTCGGGCGCGCAACAAGCCCGAATGTCAAAAGACATGATATTTGAGTATCATTGCACTCAAGCTATTCCCTTGAACCGCTGGGTGCACATGATTTTTTGTAAACAAATCAACCGATAATTGTGTTCTTATGCTAGCGGCTGGCGAAGATTTCACGCGACATCCGCAACATTAAAGTCTTGCTCGACGGCAGACGGTACGGATCCGGGGAGGAAATTTTTCGATACTCGAAGGACAACACAACCTTAAGGTTTAACCATCTTGGTGAATCACCTGTCATAACGTCCAGCCCTGTGGTGCGTGTTCCGGCGCGATGCGGCGCGGCAAGGAAAGGCAACTGGCCACGAAAGGCTTCGCGCCGGTGCCCGTGATGGAGATGGGCCGCGAGATGGTCCCCCCTCCAGTGAAGTGCAATTCCAACCTCGCGGGCGCGCGACCCCGGCATCAGACCAGGCCCCTTCTGACGTGAAATTTCACGCGCACCAACAAAAGATAATGTCAGCGTTCTGTGCAGATTCTTGCCAAGCCGGTAGTCATATCTGCGCCGCACCAGATCGAGCCATTGCGAGCGCACGGCAAGATGCGAGGCGCTTATATCGGATTGCAGGCCGGCTGCGTGAACAAGGGACAGGCCGATTTCGCCGCGAAGGTGACGCTGCGAGATGGCCAGATCGGCGCGTCCCTGCTGGAATCGCGAGTGACCGGTTTCGGCCTCGATCCGGACCTGACGCCAGGCGCCATACCGGTATGCCGCCAAGGCCCGCAATATACCGCCATCACCGGCAAAACCCGGGCGGGCGGGCCGGCGCCGGAACAGGGTCGTCTCAAGATCAAGACCCCAGTCGCCACCGGCGCGATAGAGATGGCGGATCGTCAGGTTCAGCCACAGATCAATGCCGCTGTCCGGCTTGCCATGAGACACAAGGGGGCGGTCAGGATTGCACAGCGACACCAGGCGCGTACACAGCCCATAGAGGCGCGACCCGGGCTGCAACCGGATTGCGACATCGCGCTGGCGGTCTACAAGTGAAGGCCGGTACCCGGTGGCGGCGCCCATCAGCACCTGCCAGCGCCACGGCCCCCGACAACCGGCGCGCACGATATCAATATGGCGGCGATGCTCTGCTGAAACTCGTCTTGCATGCAGCGTGTCAAGGTGCCGGATGGCAGACTGGCAACGGCCGGACCGCATCGCCGCGAACGCCGCACCAAGCCGCACATCGGCCGAACCAGGATAGAGGTCCAGCGCTGCCAGGGTGATCTGATAGGCCTCGGCGGCGCGGCCATCATGAAGCAGGCGCCTGGCCCGATTGAGAAACCAGGCCACCGACATGGGGTGCAGTATCACCGAATTGGGCCGGGTGGAATTGGGCCGGGTAGAATAGGGCCGGGCGGAATTGGGCCGGGTAGAATTGGGCCGGGC
>Ga0181588_10003303_pt1 | contig 13585 bp, 14 predicted proteins | sample 071ome_26_FD_148607 | JGI IMG/M metagenome (GOLD analysis project Ga0181588, IMG submission 148607) | Coastal salt marsh microbial communities from the Groves Creek Marsh, Skidaway Island, Georgia - 071409BT metaG (spades assembly) | ecosystem: Environmental > Aquatic > Marine > Intertidal zone...
ATCGGCAACCATTCCGTCGCTGTCGTCTTCATCGCCGCCCGCACCGTTGTTGATCATGCTCTTCAGAACGTTTGACGCCCTGAAAACCAGAACCTTCCGCGGCAAAATCGGTACTTCTTCGCCGGTCTTCGGATTGCGACCGATGCGCTGGCCTTTCTGACGAACCGAGAAACTGCCGAAGGAAGAAATTTTGACCGTTTCGCCTCTCGTCAGGGTATCCGCAATTTCCGAAAGAACGGATTCGACGAGGTCGGCAGACTCGTTCCGCGACAACCCCACTTCCTGATAAACAGCTTCGCTAAGGTCCGCTCGTGTGACCGTGTTTTCGGCCATGGCATGCCCCCTTTATGTCCCAGTTGCAGACGGTAGCCGTTGCTAAGAAGGCAGTCAATATCAAAGGGATAGAGGTTATTTCCGCCGGAGAATAACGGAGGTTTCTACCAGCGGACGACGCTGGCACCCCAGGTAAAACCGCCCCCCATGGCTTCGAGGACCAATACGTCGCCCGCGGTGATACGCCCGTCGCGAACGGCGTCGTTCAAAGCCAGTGGAATGGAGGCGGCGGATGTGTTCGCATGACGATCCACAGTCATAACGATTTTCTCCTCCCCTACCCGAAGTTTTCGCGCCGTCGATGAGATAATCCGCTTGTTGGCCTGGTGCGGGACCAGCCAGTCCACGTCGTCGGATTGAAGGCCTGCAAGTTCAAGCGCCTCACCGATCACACTGGACAGGTTTTTTACCGCGTGTTTGAAAACTTCCGGCCCTTCCATGCGAAGATGACCGACGGTCTGCGTCGCGGACGGTCCGCCGTCGACGTAAAGAAGGTCATGATGACGACCGTCGGAATGGAGACAGTTGGCCAGAACGCCCCGGTCGCTGCTTTCGCCTGACGCATCCTCCGCCCGCAGGACGACGGCCCCCGCCCCGTCGCCGAACAGTACGCAGGTGGTACGGTCTTCCCAGTCGAGAATTCGGGAAAACGTCTCGGCGCCGATGACCAGCACGTTGTCCGCCTGGCCGAGGCGTATGAAATTGTCGGCAACATTCATCGCGTATACGAAGCCGGAGCACACTGCCTGAAGGTCAAAGGCGGCGCCGCGGGTCATCCCCAGCGCCGCCTGCACCGCCGTCGCTGTAGACGGAAACGTGTGGTCGGGCGTTGCAGTGGCCAGCACAACGAGATCGATATCCGACGCGCCGATGCCGGCATGATCAAGCGCTTGTTGCGACGCTGCCAGGGCCAGATCGGATGTCTTCTGATTGTCGGCGGCAATGTGCCGCGTCTTGATACCGGTTCGCTGAACGATCCACTCGTCGGACGTATCGACGCGCTTGGCGAGTTCCTCGTTCGTGACGATACGTTCGGGCAGATATGCGCCGCATCCGGCGACAACGGAACGCCGTACCATCAGGAAGCCGCCGCTTCCCGGGTCTCCGGCTCCACCGCCCCGAATTTTTTAAGGCCATCGGTGATTTTTTCGTTGAATCCGTTCGCCGCCATATCGACCGCAACGCCGATCGCATTCGCAAATCCGAACGCATCGGTGCCGCCGTGGCTTTTCACGGCAATTCCTGTCAGGCCCAAAAACATGGCTCCATTGTAACGGCGCGGATCGATTCGGTCCCGCATCTTGCGCAAACCACGCCGGGCAAAAACATAGCCGAGACGCGACGACATGGAACTTCGAAACGCATCGCCGAGAAACTCCTTTATGAGCCGCGCCGTCCCCTCGGTCGTCTTAAGCGCGATGTTGCCCGTAAAACCATCGGAGACGATGACATCGGTCGTGCCCGCCGCAATATCATCCCCTTCTACGAAACCGTAGAAGTTGATCGTGTCCGACATGTCTTTGAGATAGGCGGACGCCTGCTGGATTTCCGCGTGCCCCTTCATTTCCTCGGATCCGACATTGAGCAATCCGCAGGAAGGCTCCACCGTTCCCAGAACCGTGCGCGCGAAGACATCCCCCATAATTGCGAACTGCACGAGATTCTCGGCGGCACATTCCACATTCGCGCCGAGATCGAGCATCACGCTCTCGCCCCGCATCGTGGGGAAAATGGCCGCGATCGCCGGACGGTCGATTCCGGGCAATGTCCGCAGTGCGAGCTTGGCCATCGCCATCAGCGCCCCGGTATTGCCCGCCGAAACAACGCCTGCGGCCTCGCCATCGCGGACGGCATTGATCGCAAGCTGCATACTGGACTGACGCCCTTTACGCAGCGCCACGGAGACTTTCATCTCGTTGCTGATGACATTGTCCGTATGCGTGATCTGGGTGATTTCGCTGAGACGTTTTCGCCGTTTCATCAACGGCAGAATCCGTTTTTCGTCGCCGAACATATGAAAGCGTATATCGGGGAAACGACGACGTGCGAAATCCGCGCCTTTGACGACGATCGCGGGGGCGTTGTCGCCCCCCATGGCATCAAGAGCGATCGTGAGTGACGCGCTCACTTAGGGTTCCTATCGTTGCAGTGAACCTGGATCAGGCGCCGGATGTCTCCACGACTTCGCGGCCGTCGTAGTATCCGCAGGACGCGCATACGTGATGCGGCCGCTTCAGTTCGCCGCAATTCGGACATTCAGCGTTGGGATTCGCCGATAGTGAATCATGCGCGCGGCGCATGTTACGCTTGGATTTTGATACTTTATTCTTCGGAACAGCCATAACCGTGCTATCTCAATAATTGGGGAAACCCTCTGGGTGGCGATTGATATTCGATCCTGACGCCGGGGGCAACCTGAACTTTCCGCAAATCCTAGGGTTTGGGCTTCAATTTAGCCAAAACCTCGAACGGATTGGCCCTTTTGCCCCCCTTTTCGGCCTCTTCCTCGGTTAACAGAGATGCGCCGGGGCCTAAATCGATCGCGCCGGGGTCTATATCCGGCCGCCTTGGATACGGATCGAGTGCAAGGGACAGTTCCTCAGCCACCAGTTCGCCGAGATCTATGGCATCGCCTTCGAGCGGTTCCGCATCCTCGGGATCGACGATATCTGCGGTCTCCTCCAAGTCCCGGGAAAAAACGAGATTGATTTCCTCATCAAGACTGGCGTCAACCGGCTCCAGCGACAGCACGCAGGTCTGCACGACATCGGCACTGAATTTCCCGGATACGGATAACACTTTGCCTGGTTCGAGCCAGATCAGCACCAGATTGGCCGACAGCCGCCCGATCGACTTCTGATCGAAACGCCGGGCAAGCAAAGTACATTCTTCTTCGTCCGCCGTCAGATCGATCTGGCGAGGGGACTCGTCCAGTTCCTCCAGGTCGAAAACCCGGCTGAACTCGGGTTGCATGACCGCCGATATGTTCATGTGACGGGACCGAACTGGAATTCACCGGATTGCATCGCCGCCATGTCCGTTTCCGCCAGACAGGCATCCTGGTTTCTGACATAAGCCGCGAGGGTAGATACAGAGGCGGATGCCGGAGTCGTCGTCCCGTATACGTTCCGCGCCAACGCATCTTCGAGCAGCCCATCTTCCGCCGACAGGCCTGCTTCGTAGGATGCCACACGTCCATAAAACGCCTGGACCATCGCCTTGACACGTTTGCCGACACCCATATCCCCCGCGCCCATCTCGCGGAGGCTCAGGTCCATATCCTCGAACATGACATCGAAGAGCGCCTGACCGATATCGCCTTTCTCCCCCGCACCGGGTTTCAGGCGGCGGAGTACCAGAAAGGCATGCAGGGCGACCAACTCGAAGCGACCATCGACGGTGTCTGGAACATCGAGATCGGCGTAGAAAACCGGCTTACGCGCCTGCTCGACGATTTTTCGATAGATCGCTTCCGCGGAATCAAACCGGCGGTCTTTCTTGAACAAGGTTATCAAAGCTCTCGCCCCGTTGGCGCGGCCACGCAGCGCAACGCTGTCCGTTCCCGCTGTTTAAAGCGCCCGCAACATGAACTATATTGTTCGAAGACGCCGTGATCATACGTAGTCACTAGGATAATACCGGTCAAATGAACCGCACGAAAAAAAACATACGAATCTCTGCTCTCGCGGCGAAATGCGTGACAGGCGCGGTCGTGCTGACCGTCGCGGTTTCGGCCTGCTCCTCGAGGCTCGACAGTCACGGGAATATACCGGACCAGGAAATCGTAGAGAGCATCCGCATCGGAAAAAGCAATCGCGCGCAGATATCGGAAATGCTGGGCACGCCGTCGGCGCGCGCCACTTTCGATCAGGAAGCCTGGTACTATGTCGGTACGCGGACCAGCAAATTCGCGTTCATGAAAGCAGAAGTGCTCGAAAGAAAGGTGCTGGTCATCCGCTTCGACGATAAGGGGATCGTTCAACAGGTAGAGAGACTCGATAAAGAAGATGGTCGCGATGTTCAGGTCGTGGATCGGAAAACGCCGTCCAAGGGCAAAGAGCTGACGATACTGGAACAGCTTCTGGGCAATGTGGGTCGGTTTGGCGGCGCGCCTGCCGATGACGGAAGCGCGGGTCTCTGACCGTCAACCCGGATGTCCCCGACCGATACAGGCGGGTACAAAAAAAGCCCCGGCGAACCGGGGCTTTTTTCTTGGTCTTTGTTTGACGATCAGGCGGTGCCGACGACAGCCAGCAGCAGGATCGCAACGATGTTGATGATCTTGATCATCGGGTTGACCGCGGGACCCGCCGTGTCCTTGTAGGGATCGCCGACAGTATCGCCGGTCACCGAAGCCGCATGGGCGTCGGAACCCTTGCCGCCATGGTTGCCGTCTTCGATGTACTTTTTGGCGTTGTCCCAGGCACCGCCGCCGGCCGTCATCGACAGCGCTACGAACAGCCCCGTGACGATCGTACCCAGCATCAGGGCCCCTAGTGTCGTGACAGCGGCCGCAGGACCGCCGATCCACTTGATGACGACGTAGACGACGATGGGTGCCAACACCGGCAACAGCGACGGGACGATCATCTCTTTGATCGCCGCCTTGGTCAGCAGGTCAACCGCACGGCCATACTCGGGGCGCGCAGTCCCCTCCATGATACCGGGGATTTCCTTGAACTGCCGCCGGACCTCAACCACGACTGCCGCCGCGGATCGGCCTACCGCCATCATAGAAAGCGACCCGAACAGGTAAGGCAGCATGCCGCCGATAAACAGACCGATGACCACATAGGGATCCTGCAGGCTGAACTTCACCTGCGACGCGATCTCCGGAACATAGTGCTTCATGTCTTCGGTATAAGCCGCGAACAGCACCAGTGCCGCGAGTGCTGCCGAACCAATGGCGTAGCCCTTGGTCACGGCCTTGGTCGTGTTACCGACGGCATCGAGCGCATCGGTGTAGTTGCGGACTTCTTCCGGCAGCTCCGACATCTCGGCAATACCGCCGGCATTGTCGGTGACAGGTCCGTAGGCATCCAGAGCCACGACCATACCGGCCAGCGCCAGCATCGTGGTCGCGGCAATGGCAATGCCGTAGAGCCCCGCCGAGAAGTAGGCAGCCAGAATACCGGCTGCGATCACGATCACGGGCAGCGCCGTGGCTTCCATGGAAACCGCCAGCCCCTGAATAACGTTCGTAGCGTGGCCGGTCTCGGACGCCTTTGCGACACTTCTGACCGGGCGGTACTGCGTCCCTGTGTAATACTCGGTGATCCAGATGATCAGGCCGGTTACCACCAGTCCGACAATGCCGCAATACAGCAGGTGACGCGCCTGAATGGATCCGCCTTCAAGCGGGATCGTAGCCGAGAAGCTGCCGAACACCAGGTAAACCGCGACGCCGATCAGGATCGCCGACAGAACCGCCGATGCGATAAAGCCCTTGTACAGAGCGCCCATCACGTTGTTGCTGCTGCCCAACCGGACGAAGAACGTGCCGAAAACGGAACCGATAATGCAGACGGCGCCGATAATCAGCGGCAGCAGAAGCATCGTTTCCTGGGCAGGTCCGGTGAAGAACACGGCGCCGACCAGCATGGTCGCCACGATCGTCACCGCGTAGGTTTCGAACAGATCCGCGGCCATGCCGGCACAGTCGCCAACATTGTCGCCCACGTTGTCCGCAATCACCGCGGCATTGCGGGGATCGTCTTCCGGGATACCGGCTTCGATCTTGCCAACCACGTCAGCACCGACGTCGGCGCCCTTGGTGAAGATACCGCCGCCGAGACGCGCGAAGATCGAAATCAGAGACGCGCCGAAGCCGAGGGCGACAAGAGCTTCGAGAATGTGCCGCAGGCCCGACGCATCGTTGGGATCGTAAATGCCTCGCAGAACCATGTAATAACCGGCGACGCCCAGCAGACCGAGCCCGACGACCAGCATGCCGGTGACGGCGCCCGACTTGAACGCAACGGTCAGGGCCGGCTGCAGTCCGCCGGTGCGGGCAGCATCCGCCGTCCGCACGTTGGCGCGGACCGAAATATGCATGCCGATATAACCGGCCGCGCCCGACAGAATCGCGCCGAGAAAGAACCCGATCGCCGGATAAATACCGAGCAAAATGCCAAGCAGAACGCCTACAACGACGCCGACCATGCCGATCGTCATGTACTGGCGATTCAGATAAGCCTGCGCGCCTTCCTGGATGGCGCCGGCGATTTCCTGCATTTTTTCATTGCCGCCGGATGACGAGAGCACCGAGCGACTGGCGAAAATACCGTAGAGGATCGCGAGAACGCCACAGGCGAGCACAATCCAATATGCGTTAGACATCTTTAAGATCCTTGTTCTATCAGGGACTTTCGGCCCCGTGAAGCCGCGCTACGCACCTCCACCCCCTGGGGCCCCTAAAACCGCGCGGAACATGACAGAAGAAGGGATTCAAGGCAACACCGCTGACCAATTCGGCGGAGATGCGAAAAGTCGCGCCGAGAGGCTACGCGGCGGACCCTTCCGCCGGGGATTTACGTGCGCTGAACCTTAGCCAGAGAGTCGTCAGAAAAACCAACACGACCAGCGGTGCCATCACCAGATTGACCGCCGACCAGCCGATCGAGTGCTGAACCGCGCCCGACGTTACCGCGCCGACCGAGATCGTTCCCCAGATGAAGAAGTCGTTCAGCCCCTGCACTTTGGCTTTTTCTTCCGGCGTGTAGGTTTCGGTCAGCAAGGTCGTGCCTCCGGTAAACAGGAAGTTCCACCCGATGCCGACAAGCACCAAACCGGAAAGGAAATTGAGGAACGTGATCCCGGAAAGATGAATGACGATGCTGGAGCCGCACAGCACCGCGCCTGCGATCAGTATGTTGTGGACGCCGTAACGCGTGATCAGATGCCCTGTGATGAACGCCGGCGCATACATGCCGAGCACATGCGCCTGGATAACGTAAGATGAATCCGAAAACGTAAATCCGCAGACGCCCATCGCGATGGGCGTAACCGTCATCAGGAACGACATCACCAGATACCCGAACGTCGCCGCACATACGGCGATGATGAATTTGGGTTGCCGGGCGATTTCCGACAGCGGTCGGCCGCCTGATTTCCGCTGTTCCAGCGTGGGTCGCGGAATATCGATAAAGCTGACGATGGTCGCGACGGCCAGATACACGACGATCAGCGACAAATAGACGCCGGCAAACTGCGCCGGCAAAAGGTCCGCCGTGTTGCGTGCCAGGGTCGGCCCCATGAGCGCGGCGACAACGCTGCCGGCCAGGACGTAGGAAATGGCTTTGCTGCGGAATTCGGCAGTCGCTACATCGGCGGCCGCGAACCTGAAATAGTGACAGAATCCGTTGAAGCTGCCCGTCAGGAGAGACGCGAGACAAAACAGGGTGAAATCGCCGGATATGATGGCATAGGTGCCCAACGCACCACCGCTCGCACCGATGGCTGAACCTGTAATAAATCCGATTTTCCGCCCGACGCGCCCCATATACAGCGACGCCGGAATAGTGGTCAGCGCCATTGCAACGAACTGCAATGCAAGCGGCAGTGTCGCCAATGCCTTGTCCTCGACCAGCAGAATGCCGCCGATGAGAGGCGCGCTCGAGATGATCGCCGATGTCGACGTCATGAATAGTGCCTGACAGGAGGCAAGCAGGAGGACGTTCCTGCGGACGGAAGAAACACTCATGTGCCGGAACTTACGCCACTGTTCCGTCCTGGCAAATTCAATTTTTTGCAGAGCAGGGGCACAAATTTATGGCGTGCGACCGTGATACACCTGCTGAACGACGATAGACGCTATCTTGTCCCGCCCCACCGCATTGGTCGCGATTTCCAGTAACTTCTTCTTCAGTAATCCAGTGCTGGGTACCAGCGGTTCCTGGGTGCGATAGGCGATCAGACGGAAGAGCAGATCGTAGGTCCGGCTGCGAATCATCGTCAGTCGGCTTTTGACGTAGTCGCGATCGTCTTCGTCATAAAGTTCGAGCGAGATCATCAGCGTGAACTGCTGCTTCACGTTGTTCCTCGGCATCATGGGCACGTTGAAAGGCTGCATCGAGATGAACTGGTTTGCCGACAGTCGTCCCTTCGGCCCGCCGCCCTTGGCGGCAAGCGCAGTTTCGCCTGCCGCCATGGCAAACAACATCAAGGCCCAGGTCAGTACCGCGAGAGGATTGTTGCACGACATCCGTCTTCCCCAACTTCGGATACCGGACATTCGCAGCGGAATGGAAACAGAGCGTTAACGCCATCTAAAAATGTCGGTATCCCGCCTTATCCAGGACTATTTTCTTCCCGTCGCGACCGGTTATCCTGACGTCCGGCGGGCCGTCGAAAACCCGACCTATTCTGGTTACCGGCACACCGATCGCGCACGCTGCGGCGGTAATGTCGTCTGCTGCACCGGGCCGCGCCGCAAACACCAATTCATAGTCGTCTCCTCCTGACACTATGTCTGCGAGGCCGACAACGCCTTCATCGAGGTACGTACGCGCCTCGTCCGACAGCGGAATCTCGGCGCCGCTAACCTCAATCGACACCTTCGACGCCGTACAGATGTGCCCCAGATCGGCCGCCAGCCCGTCCGATACATCCGCCATCGCGGATACCAGCCCGCGCAGCGACATGCCGAGCGAAACCCTCGGGTCGGGCGTCTGAAAACGTTTGACCAGCGCGTCCTCGCCCCCCCCACCGGATTGCAGATGCCGCAATCCCATCGCGGCATCGCCGATCGTGCCCGATACGTATATGTCATCGTTCGCGCACGCGCCGTCGCGGGTGACAGCCTCGCCGGCAGGCACTTCCCCTATCAGAGTGGCGGTCAGATTCAGAGTATTCCGATGATGGGTAGTGTCGCCGCCGAAGAGCCGGATATCGAATTCATCCTGATCCGCGCGCAAGCCATCTGCGAACCGGCGGATCCAGGTTTCGTCGATATCGGGCGGAAGCGTGAGATTCAGAAAGTATCCCACCGGTCGCGCGCCCATCGATGCAAGATCGGACAAATTCACCCGTAAGAGCCGGCGGGCGACGACATCCGCCGTTTCGGTTTCCAGAAAATGAATCCCGGCAACCATGGTGTCCGTGGTTACGACATAGTCTTTTCCATCTGTCTGCGGCAGGACCGCCGCGTCGTCCAGCAGGTCTAGCGCACGCTCATCGCCGTCGGTCAGCGGCGCAAACGCCGACGCGATCAGATCGAATTCACCTGGCTTTCCAGGGTCACCCGTCACGGCTCCCGTCTCCAAATTCTTCGGCGCGAAGGGAATGCGCTATACGATCGAGCATCCCGTTCACCATGCCCGGCTCCTGGCCATCGTAAAATGCATGCGCCACATCGACATATTCGGTGATAATCACCCGCGCCGGCGTGTCGGCACGGGCTTCCAGTTCATACACGCCGGCCCGCAGGATGGCGCGCAGAATCATTTCCAGACGGTCAAAGGTCCACTTGTTCGAAAGTGCTGCGCTGACGACCTCGTCTATTTCGCTGCGACGCGTCGCAACGCCTCGAACGATTTCGCTGAAAAGATTCTTGTGCGGCGCGACGTCTTTCTCGGTATCGAAACTGTCGCCCAGGCGAAATTTCAGAAATTCCTCAAGCACGGCGTCGGACGACGCGGAGGAATGATCTATCTGGTAGAGGGCCTGCACCGCCGCCAGCCGCGCCGCGCTTCTCCGTGCGCTGCCGCCCGATTTCTGCGGCTTGCGCTCGGCCGTTTCCGTCATCGCGGATACAGATTGAATTTGCGTTTCATATCGATCATGGCGAGACAGGCACGGGCCGCGGCGCCGCCGCGATCGTGCTGATCCCGGCTGGAGCGTGCCAGCGCCTGTTCCCGGTTTTCGGTCGTCAGCACGCCGTAGCCCAGCGCGATCGCGTATTTCAAAACAAGATCGTTCAGACCGCGCGCGCTTTCCTCGCAGACGTAGTCGTAATGGGACGTTTCGCCCCGGATTACGCAGCCAAGCGCGATGTAACCATCGAACCGCTTGCGGTCGGACGGATAGTTATAGGATTCGATCGCCATCCTTATCGCGCCGGGAAGCTCGAAGCTGCCCGGCACCTCGAAGCGCTCGTAGGTCGCGCCGGCCTGATCGAGCTCGATCAGGACGCTTTCGACCATGTTGTTGTTGATCTCCTCGTAATAGGGAGATTCGACGATCATAATGTGCGGGGCGTCGCTCACAGCGGGTTACTCCTCGGTCGCTTTGATCGGGCGCCGGTCGACGACCGACAGGCCAAAGCCCTCGAGCCCCTTGATCGCCCGGGTACGGTTGGTCAGCAGAATCATATCCTTCACCCCGAGATCCACGAGAATCTGTGCGCCAACGCCGAAATCGCGCAGCGCGGGAGGCGCCGTCTCGCGGCCTTCTTCACTCGACACGGCCACTTCGGTGGAAGCCGCGACCGGATCGGTCGGCACGCGGTGCCGGGCACGCACCTGATTGGAGAGTTTCTCGGCCCAGGGTTCCCGGATGATCACCACAATGCCCGCGCCTTCTTCGCCGATGGCGCGAATGGCGCCTTCGAGCTCGTTGTCGCGCTGATTGGTCGTGTCATGGATCATGTCGTCCAAGATATTGACGGCGTGCATACGCACCAGCACCGGTTTGCCGGCATCGATATCGCCCTTGACGAGCGCCAGGTGCTCCGCGCCGGACACGCGGTTGCGATAAACGATCAGCTTGAAATCGCCGCCGTGTTTCCGGGTGATCCGCGTGGTGATGGACCGTTCGACGATGGAATCGTTCTTCAGACGATAGGCGATGAGGTCCGCGATCGTCGCGACTTTCAGGCCGTGAAACTGGGCGAATTTTACAAGATCCGGCAGCCGCGCCATCGTGCCGTCTTCGTTCATGATCTCGCAGATCACGCCCGACGGATTCAGCCCCGCCAGCCGCGACAGATCGACGGCCGCTTCGGTATGGCCGGTGCGCACCAGCGTACCGCCGTCCTGCGCACGCAGCGGAAAGACGTGCCCCGGGGTGACGATGTCGTCGCGGCCATGCGACGGATCGATCGCAACCGCGATGGTGCGGGCGCGATCCGATGCGGAAATGCCGGTCGTCACCCCTTCCCGTGCCTCGATCGACGTCGTAAAGGCGGTTTCGAACTGGGACCGGTTGTCGTTGGACATCAGCGACAGGCCGAGCTGATCGATGCGTTCGCCGGTCATGGCAAGGCAGATAAGTCCGCGACCGTACTTGGCCATGAAGTTGATCGAATCCGGCGTCGCCATTTGCGCTGCCACAATCAGATCGCCCTCGTTTTCCCTGTCCTCGTCATCGACGACGACGACCATGCGCCCGTTTCGGATGTCTTCGATCACATCCTGTATCGGCGACAGAAAATCCGCCAGATGTTCCTGGGACGCGGCGGCCGCTTCGGCGACTTCGCCCTTGCCGACCACGGTGAATTTATTGTCTGCCAATGTCTCAATCCTCTCCAAGAAGACGGGCAACGTACCGCGCAATGGTATCGATTTCCATGTTGATCCGGTCGCCGACCTTGCGCCCGCCAAACGATGTGGCTGACTGCGTGTGACTGATGATGTTTACGCCAAATTGGTTTTCCTGGACTTCGTTGACAGTCAGAGACACCCCGTCGAGACAGACCGAGCCCTTGGGCGCAATGTATTTCGCAAAATCGGCGGGGGCTTCGAAGGTGAAACGGACGCTGTCGCCTTCGGGCTGCATGTCGACGACCGTGGCAACCGCGTCAACATGGCCGGATACGATGTGTCCGCCCAGCTCGTCGCCAATACGCATGGCGCGTTCCAGATTGATCCGCGTTCCTACTTCCCAATCGCCCAGCGCCGTTTTGTCCAGTGTCTCGGCGGAGACCTCGACCGCGAACCAGCCCGAACCTTTTTCGACCACGGTCAGGCACGGGCCGGAACAGGCAATCGACGCACCGATATCCACGTCGTCCATGTCGTACGCCGTCTCGATCTCGATCCGGGTGTCGCCTTTCCGCTCGATGGCGCGCACCCTTCCGACATCGGTCACAATTCCCGTAAACATCCGCTATCCTCAATGCTTGCGCACATACGTTTCAATTAGATCGTCCCCTGCAGGACGGGCGGATACATTGACGAAGTTCGCTGCCCAGTCAAGCTCCTCGACGCCGAATGCCGAAGTGACGGGGATGCCGTCACCACCGATTACCTTCGGCGCCCGAAACCAGACAAGACGGTCGACGAGATCAGTCCTGAAAAGGGCGGAGATCAGACGTCCGCCGCCCTCCACCATCAACCGCGTGATCCCCCTGTCGCCCAACATCGCCAGTGCAGCGGCGATATCGACATTCCCATCCGCATCTGTCCCGGCCTCCATGATCGAAACACCGACGGCTTCGTAGGCGCCGCGATCCTCCAGCGCGCTGGCATCGCCGACGACAAAAATTGTGGGGATTTCGGATGCCGAGACGACCACCTCGTGCGACGAAGGAACCGGCGCAGCGCCGCAGATAACGATGCGGGCGGGCGATGCGCCCTCCTGTCCCGGCAGGCGGCAGGTGAGAGACGGGTTGTCGGCGATGGCTGTCGCGCCGCCGACCATGATTGCATCGTGGCGTGCCCGCATGCCGTGGCCGAGCGCCCGCGACATTTCCCCGGTAATCCACCGGCTGGCGCCTGTCGATGTGGCGATCCGGCCATCGAGAGACGTCGCAGCCTTGACCGTAACCATGGGCCGGCCGTCACTGACACGGCGCAGAAATCCCTCCGCCGCCAGCCAGGCGTCTTCTTCACAAAGACCCTCGCTCACTTTGATTCCGGCATCTCGCAACAGCTTCATGCCGCCGCCGTCAACTCGCGGGTCGGGATCGCGGACGCCGACGATCACCCGTGCGACACCGGCAGATATCAGTGCCTCCGCGCAGGGCGGCGTTTCTCCGTGATGGGCACAGGGTTCCAGAGTAACGTAAACATCTGCGCCCGCCGCCTGGTCGCCCGCCTGGGCGAGAGCTTCGGTTTCCGCATGGGGCCGCCCATCCGGCTGAGTCCAGCCACGGCCAACGACGCGGCCGTCCTTGACGATTACGCAGCCGACGGACGGGTTGGGGGCAACGTTTCCGTGACCGCGACGGGCGAGCCCGATCGCCATCCGCATGAAACGCTCGTCATTCAACTTCTTCCTCTTCCGGCTCGTTCAAGCCTTCGACAAAATCCTCGAAGTCCCGGGCTTCGCGGAAATTCCGGTAGACCGAAGCGTAACGGATATAGGCGACCTG
>Ga0181588_10003310_pt1 | contig 13572 bp, 9 predicted proteins | sample 071ome_26_FD_148607 | JGI IMG/M metagenome (GOLD analysis project Ga0181588, IMG submission 148607) | Coastal salt marsh microbial communities from the Groves Creek Marsh, Skidaway Island, Georgia - 071409BT metaG (spades assembly) | ecosystem: Environmental > Aquatic > Marine > Intertidal zone...
CGGAGACTTCAGCAATTGAGGCCGTTTCCTCGCGATTGGTCGCGTCATAATCAGGACCTGCCATAATCAGGTAATCACCCACGGCGCGTCTGCGCTCAGACGGTATCAGGTCGCGGCTTGAGGTCAGAATCTGCAAATCCACCTGGTCAATTAGATAGTTGCCCTCGGCTGTAAACATTGCTGGAAAGGGTGCGATGTTGAGGAGTCCGTCCGGAATAATGTACGCATGGGTCACCTCACTCAACACATCCTCAAGTGGCCCGAACACGCGCTCGAATACCTCGAGGCCAGCATCTTCGAAATCGTAATCGTCGGAATTGGGATCCTGAATGGTCTCGCGATGATGGGTGACCGATTCATCAATTGCGCTCGTTGGGCCCAAATCCACCAGAAAGTAACCCTCATCTTCGAGCCCGCCTTGATAACCCGCGATCAAGTATCTCGACTCTCCGCCTGACTCATAGACTTGCACATCGAACAAGGCGCTTTCGGGCTCGATCTCCCGAACCACATCATCCACCGACAGATTCGCGACTGAGGCTCGATATCGAACACTGGCTCGACCAAGAAGACCTTGAAGCTCGTCCACTTCTGCTTCGAGCACATTCAGCCGAGCCACATGATTTTCGCCCGTGCCTTCGGTGGGTCCGCTCAAAGTCAGCTTGGCGAGCGATTCACGGGCAAGTCTCAGTTGTGAGGCGAGTTCCGCCATCGCTGAGTCTTCGCTGAATTGACTGATTTGTTGAATTTCTGAGGTAATTTTCAGCAGCAGGCCTTTACGCATAAGCGAGACTTCGAGCACACGTTTGGCTGATTCAGCCCCCCCCGCGTCTACCAGGGCCGCCAGATAGTCAGACAGCTCCTGCCGATGAAGTCGCAGATAGCCCTCACGCGCATTTTCCCCCGTCACCCAAAGCACCCGATCATAGAAACGCGTTCGTCTGAGGAACCCTTCTCGCATCAATTCGATCGCTTGCTCGGCGTCACCCATCCCCTGACGGGCTTTCGCGAGTGCATTAAGCGCCTCAAAGGTGTACGGGTGCTCTTCACCCAACACCGCTTCAGCGGTGGCAAGCGCTGGATTCAGCTGGTTTAGCGCTTCATCGAATCGTTGCTGCTCGACGTAAACCCGCCCCAAATCGATCTGTGATCGCACCACGTCCAGATGGTTGTCACCCAGCTTAGCGCGACGCATGGCCAAGACCTCTTGTAGGATTTGCTCTGCCTCCAAGAATTTAGCCTCGGCGAGCAACACACGACCCAGATTGTTCTGCGCCTTCAGTCGCTCAGGATGATCCCGCCCGGCAACTTTCGCCCACTGCGCCAAAACGCGCTCAAAGCCGGCTCTTGCGGCTTCGAAGTCCTCCTTCATGAATCTCAAAAAGGCAAGATTGTTTTCTAGATTAATCACCTCAATGGTGGAATCACCATAGGCCGTGGTCAAGGTCGCGATGGCCTGCTCATACAGCGGTTCAGCGTAATCAAATCGGCCTTGGCTCTCGTAAAGCAGCGCCAAGTTGTTTCTTTGCCGAGCAGTGTCCGGGTGGCCGGCACCTCGTTGAACCTCGGCGAGCGACACCGCATCTTTTAGCAGCGGCTCAGCTTCATCATAAAGTCCCATGGATTCATAGAGCTGGCCTAGGTTATTGCGCAACACAAGTGCGAGCGGGTCGCCTCGACTGAGGACATCTTGGCTCTCAGCTAAACTTTGCTGGAAGAGCGCCTCCGCGACATTCAATGCACCGGACCGCTGCGCATGCTCTGCCTCTTGGTTGCTGAGGATCGCCAATTGATGAGGATCCTCTTGCCATAAGGCACGCGCGCGCGCTGCGTATTGACTCAGCACCTCGCCGGCCTCTTCAATCGCCCCCTCGCTCATGAGGATTTGTGTTTTCGTAAACGACAAGGTTGCCCAACTCTGTTCATCTAGATCGGAGGTGGTCAGACGCTGGTTTAGTCTCTCGAGTGCACGGTCGACCCGATTCGAGCGAGCCTCAATCTGCGCCAGCGTCTCATGGGCGGCCACGACACCGGCGGCATGAGATAAGACCTTGGCTTGTTCCCTCTCTAAATACACATTGAGCTGCGCCTCTGCGGCGACGTCATTGCCTGCGGCGACCAGGGCATTGGCCACCCCTAAAAGGCAGCTTTGTGCGCCCGAGTACCAAGGGCCTGTCACTCGCACGAGCGCGTCACAGCGCGCTGCTAATCGCTCACGCGCTAGATCCCCTTGACCGGTCGCCAGCAGCACGGTCTCGAGCTGTTGCCCAAATAACTGGGCTAATCCGTGGGCCTGCCCCAGTGATTCAGCCGATTCCTGAATGAGCTGCGCCAAAAGACTTGTGGCGGACGCGAGATCATCCTCTGCCAGGTAGACCTGTGCCATTTCGGCTCTCGCCTGCAGCGTGGTGAAATGGCCAGAACCCAAACGAGCCGTCATCGCAGCTGCGGCAGCTTCGATCAACCCGCCAGCGGCGGCTGGATCCCCGGCTGCGAGTAACATTTGACCGAGCCGCAGCATGGCCACGTCATGTTCGAGAGAATCAGTGCCGAAGAAGTCCGCCGCGAATTCAACAACGCCACCTTGTGCATCGATCGCAGCGAGCGAGCCGCCCGCAAAAAGGCTTTCCGCCTCTTCTTTCAGCGCAGCCCAGACGGCTTGCAATTCTGGGTCTAGATCATCCAACCGACTCGCGGCGCGTGTTCGCTCAGCCATGGCTTCCGTAGGCGCCACGAGCGCGCTCGCGATCTCTGCTTCAACCCTGCCGAGTTCAGCTCGATCCCGCAAGGCAGCCTCATATTGCGCAGCCCACTCGGCCGCAAAGACGTGAGGGACTCCTTGCGAAAGAAAGACAAAGAGACCCGTGCAGATGAATAAGTGTCTGGCGGTCATGGCGCCGTCCTTTCCCGAATCTTAGTCTCGTCATCATAACGGCAATTAGGGCACGTCGAGTAGTCACGGAAATTTGGATCCTCGTGCTGAAACGGGCCGAGGAACGCAAACGAGGACAGAACAAGTCCCAACAGAGCAAGTTCCACCAAATTGAACGAATCACCCGTTTCACTCGCTAAGGCCTAGAATCGAAGGCTCGCATGCGTCACCACGTCCAGAGCGCAATCAAAATCGCCATTGACTGCTTTCGAACACGAGACCATTCCGATAAGCTCGCCCGATGTCTTTATCTTTGAATCATGAACCGCATCGCGTCACCCAATGGCTGGGCGCCTTGATTTTGAGAATAACAGGCTGGCGGGTTGACGGTATCAAGCCGGATATCACCCGAAGCGTCATTATCGCCGCGCCTCACACCAGCAATTGGGATTTTTTCTATCTACTCGCAGCCGCAGCAAGCTTGAAGGTCAAAATCCATTGGCTGGGTAAATCAAGCCTATTCTGGGGCCCCTTGGGCCCCATCATGCGCGGACTTGGCGGCATCCCTGTCGATCGCTCGAAGCCGAATCAGTTAGTTGCTCAACTTGCACAGCGTTTCAAAGAAACCGCCTCGTTGCATTTGGTCATTCCACCCTCGGGCACACGAGGTTTTACCGAGCATTGGCGATCCGGCTTTTATCATGTCGCACGTGAAGCTGATGTACCGGTCATTTTCGGTTTTCTAGATTATTCGAAAAAGTTGGCGGGCATTAGCCTGCCACAACCGATGACCGGCAACGTTCGATTGGATATGGATGGCGTCCGCCAATTCTATCGAGGTATCGTCGGGCGCTACCCTGCGCTCGCGAGCAGAATCGTGCTGCGCGACGAGACCGAGACCCACACCTCCTAGACGCAACCGAACTAAATCCCCTCGACAGTCAGTGCGCGCCCCCGTCAATCGCTAATATCGCACCGGTCGTGAACCCGGCACCCGGTCCGGCGAAATAGAGCGCCGCCGCAACCACTTCATCGGGCTGCCCACCCCGCTGCATCGGAATGCTAGTCCTGGCCCGCTCGTTGAATGCGTCCATATCCCAAGCGTCGGCAATATCCGTCAAAAAAGGGCCTGCCATAATGCAGTTCACGCGCACCTTCGGCCCATAGGCTGCCGCAAAAGACCGTGTTAGACCATTGAGCCCGGCTTTGGCCGCGCCATAGGGCTCTGAGGTCGGGCTCTTATTCACCGATGCCGTACTGCTGATATTAATAATCGCACCACCTGCGCCCTGCATCATCCGCTCTCCCACATTGGCCATGAGACGAAAAGGCCCCTTCAAATTTACGCTCACGACCTTATCAAAAAGGGCCTCGCTGACGTCCGTGAGCGAGGGGTACAGGGGCGACATCCCCGCGTTGTTCACGAGCACGTCAATTTGGCCGAAGCGCGCAATCACGTCCTCGACCATTTGATCCAAATCATTCCAATCACCCACATGCGTGCTTCGAGTAAACGTCTCTGTGCCATAGGCTTCTTTAAGCTCTGCCGCGGTGGCATCGCAAACATCGAGCTTACGACTGACAATCGCGAGTTTTGCACCCTCTGCGGCAAATCCATGAGCCATCGCTTTGCCGAGTCCTCGACTACCGCCCGTAATGACAACCACCTTGTCTCTAAACTGTTCACCCATCGTGATTCCTCCCATTAAAACCTAACGTGTTGTCGTCTTAACCGCGAGCAAGTGGGCGCCTCTCGCCCCTTCGAGTTTTGATGTCACGCCCCCATTGCGCTTCGCACACCCCACTGGTGTTGGGTCGCGCCATGGCAGCGCTCGCTCACTTCTTGCTGATTGCCGGTGCGTATGACGGATTACCCCACGTGAGCTAAAGGCGGGTCTGCCACTCGTATGCAGGCAAGAAAGCTCAAGGCCGCAAACACACCCATCGCGGATGCAAAGAGATAAGGAATCATGAAATTTCCGACCTGTCCATAGATGGCACCCAAAACACCCGGACCACCGGCAACCCCAATCACGCTAAAGAGGTTCGCCCATGAGAACAGCCGGCTGTAATCTCTTAACCCATAGCGTTCAGCAACGATCAGCGGCTGCAGCATCAATAAATTCCCAACCGATAAACCCAGTAACCCTAAACTGATGCCTAGCGACCAAACAGTTGATGAAACGGCAATCAAAAGCAGTGCCGAGGCTTGCAAGACAATCATGACCAAAGTAAAGGTCAGCATGGAGAATCGCTCCAATAAAAATCCACCTGCAAGCCGGCCAATCACGCTAGTCACCGGCAGAATACTCAGCATTATGGCAGCACCTTCACCGGGTAGCCGCTCGGAGACGACCCCGAACTGGTGTGCGATGCCGCCCACCTGCGCAAGCATCACAAAGACATAGGTCACGTTCAGATACCGATAAAAAGGATCCCTTACCGCGTCTGAAAAGGGAATACCATCCAAGGTTGCTGGGGACGACACTTGCACGTCGAGCGCCCCACCGTCTGGGCTTTGCCCCATATCCTCGGGTCGTGATCGAACTAACAGTAACGTAAGGGGAATGATGCCCAGCGCGTAGATGAGCGCCATCAATTGGGTCGCGGGCCCAAGCGCCATGCTGGATACCCAATGGGCCGAGAGGGGCGTGATCACCATGCCACCCACTGACAAACCGGTTGACGCAACCGACAAGGCTCTCGCTCGGTGGACCACAAACCAGCGGGCGATGAGTGTGGTCGCTGGCAAGAGGCCCGAGGCACAAAAGCCAATACCAAAGAAAAAGTAGACAACATAGAGCTCGAACAGCGAATCGACCATGGACAGAAAGGCAAGACCCAAGGCCGAAATGACTGCACCCGCGCAGATAATCCACCGTGCATCAAATCGCTCAAGCAAGGGGGCAATCACGAGCCCGGTCAAACCGCTCACAATAAAGAACAAGGACACCGCTGATGACGCGGACGTCACCGTGAATGCGCCTGTTTTGGCCAGCGCCTGAATCAGCACTGCATGATTGTAAAAACCGAGCCCAGAACTGAGCGCCATCACCATGAAGAGCCCCATCACCACTTTCCAGCCTGTGTACATGTGACCCTTTCCCTAGCTGCCCAGCTGTCGATTACGCCCGCACTGTAGCACAGCCCACCTCTTCCCTCGCTGCCAACATACGATTTGAAATCGCGATGCTGAACAAGCGGCTGTGATAGCATGCCCGCGCTTTTGGGGAGACGCACTTAAATGCTGTACCGATGGATCGTCTTATTTGGCGTGTGGGCGGCGTACAGCGCCTTTGGACTTGTTGCCACCAGTCTTGCGCCCCTGGTTTCTCAGGTCGAGCAGGATCTCGGGTTCTCACACACGGCCATGGGCAGCATCATGGGCGCTTGGCAGTTGACCTATATTGTTGCGGCCATTCCCTGCGGGATCTTGCTCGATCGTTACGCGTCACGGTACACGCTGACGCTTGGCATTTTGCTCATTGCAGCCTCTGCGCTTCTTCGTGGTTTCGCAACCGACTATGTCTCCCTGCTCATCGCGGTGATGTTGTTTGGCTTGGGCGGGCCCATCGTCTCAACCGGCGCACCAAAACTCATTACACGCTGGTTTGAGGGTTCAAATAGAGGTCTTGCCATGGGGGTTTACATGACGGGACCTGCCATCGGCGGCGTTGTCTCGCTCACCATGACCCACACCGTCTTGCTACCACTGTTCGGGCATTGGCAAATCTTGATGATTGGGCTGAGTATCCTGGTGGCGTTGGTCGCCATCCTTTGGTTCGTCATCGCATCTCAAGGCCCCATGCGCTCAGCCGAAGGTAACGATCGAGCGGCGAGCACTTCAGCAACGCCCGTCAGGGCTCGACATCTCATCACACAACCCACCGTCCAAATCGTGCTCCTGATGAGCGTTGGCGTCTTTTTGTTCAACCACGGTTTGAACAACTGGTTGCCCGAGCTTCTCAAAGGGCACGGTCTAAGCCTTATCGAGGCGGGCTATTGGGCAGCGATTCCTACCGTGATCGGCATCCTCGGCTCACTGACGATTCCACGACTGGCAACCCCAGGGCGAAGACTCCACATCTTGTTGGGGCTCTGCGTGTGCGCCATCGCCTCCAGTCTTCTGTTGCAGTTCAACCACGATGGATTGCTCACAGTGGGCCTGATCATTCAGGGAATCGCTCGGTCCTCGCTGATGACAGTGCTCGTACTGACATTGGTCGAGCTACCCGGCATCGGCGAACGCTATGCTGGACTCGCGAGTGGCCTCTTTTTCTCAGCTGCAGAATTTGGTGGCGTCATGGGCCCGACGCTCTTGGGCATGACCTACGATTTCTGGGGTGACTTCTCTTTGGGCCTCGGTCTTCTCACGCTTGACGCAATGCTTCTCGCCTGGGCAACCCTGGTTCTAATGCGGCGCGTGAGCGAAGCTGAACACATCCGCTAGGTTGCCAGTTACGCGCGAGCTGAAGGCTTACCAGGTTTAGACCAAGGATCGACGCTTGACCATTTCGGCCATTTCGCCTGCGAGTCCCACTTAATTGGGAAGATGATGAGGCGGACGAGATACAGACGGTTTGGAGCCCCAAGGGATCCGTATCGTGACCGGAGTCGCGGCACACATACGCACCTAGCGGATGATCTTCCGACTGAAGACATAAACCGAGTGCATCGGCAAAAAAAGCGCTTGCACGGACCAAAAGGCAGAACCCATCCGACTTTTCGCGGCGCCGAGAAATGCCGAGCGCTCGCGGTGGCAAGTGAACCCTGATTCGCCCTCTATGACTTATCCGTTATAGTGACCGGAAATCCGTGACAGGTCCCCCGATGCCAACCTTGTTTGACACGCAGATTCACTATTATGGGGATCAACCCCTCGAACCCATCGCGGTCACGCAGCCCATGCGCGATGCTCGCGCGGCGCTCGCAAGCCTAAGCGTTGAGAGGCAGGGATTCACATTATCTCGGCACCGCTCGCAGATCGAGGATTGGGACGATCTTGATCACGTCAACCAAGTTCATGGTCCAGAAATTAGCCGCCTCGCTCAAACCCTCACCCACGCGGATGCCGTCATCGTTTACCCCGTCATTGCTCGAAGTATGGCGCGAGCCTTGAACGAGCCCGATCATGCTCCTATTCCTATCGCCCACTCTGATTTCACAGAAGATTACCGAGCCATGGTCCGTAATCCTGCGCGCCCGTATCGACACTTTCTTGAACCGCTCATGCGCGCTCAAGGTGTCACATACGAGGACCTCAATCGCGCAACGAGACTTCAGCTACTCCAGTTTTGGCGCAGTGTCGGAGGACCTAACCCTGATCAACCGCTCGCGCTGGGCGACGCGCGGTGCTTTCCGAGCCATCGCCTGCATCGCGAAACCGTCGAAGACTATGCGGGCGAGCGACTCGCCTTTGAGACCTTCCTGGTTCGAGCGCCCGTCAATCCAGCAGATGATCATTGGTATGTTTTTTCGGACTTGGGAATTGATGAGGTGATCATCTTCCAAACGTACGACTCTCGAGCAGAGGAAACAGGCCGACCCTTCTGGACACCGCATTGCGCAGTTCAATCCCCCGACGCTACGGCAACACCACGAAAAAGCATCGAAATGCGTGCCTTGTGCCTTTGGCGCTAGTTAGCGAAAGAGAAAGAACACGGGTCAGCTCGAGGCGACCGGAATTTCACAAAACTCGTCCAGAACAATGGGCTGCGTAACAAACTGATTCCTATGAGAACCCGCACACCAAGAGGGCATGACCATTGAGTAAAGCCCGCCGCCACCCGCGACCAGGATCAGAATCTGACTCGGGTCCGCAAAACAGGATCGCACGGTCGTCGGGTCGGTCTTACCCGCAAAGCCCGCATGAATGGCCTTCATTTCGCCGACGGTGAAGCGACAAAGGTCAGCCAGTCGTCCCGCCACCTCGCGCCTTCCGAGCCCGCCCTGCGCCAAGATCTTGGCGTGATCAGGATTCAGCGCGACCACGGCTGCGCCGCCGCCCAGTACGGCATTGTTGGTTGCGAGATTTGTTAGACCTATCGACAACACCTTGAGCAAGCGCTCAGCATTGTCTTCGAGATCTGCGTCACCCGAATACATCACCGAATGGGGTGCCTCGGCGCCTACCACAGTGACCACACTATCGGATGGATCAAACCCTAAGCTCACATGCAGCGGTTCAAATGGACTGTTTTCCTCGTCCTCAGCAAGACAATAAGTGAACTTACCTGGATGACCGAGGAGCGCCATATCTGAGATGCCCGGCCGCGCCCCACCGATATTCATCATCGCAAGCCTGAGTGCGCGACCAATGCTTGCATTGGCTCGATAACCCGGCCCGAGCGCGCCATAGCCTCCACTAATGCCCCCACAGGCAGCTCGGGCAGGCCCATTCACAATCAGTAGGGGGGCTGTGCAGTGCGTGGTGCCTTGCATTTCGGTTAAGTCAAATTCATCTTGAATGACTGCTTGAACCGCCGCCACCACCACGGGCATGTGATCGGGCAAACACCCTGCCATCACCGCAGCGATCGCCACTTTCTCAACGGTTGCGGTGCAACCCGCCGGGCCCATCACGCCAAGGCTTTGGTCCGCCGGCATTCCAGCCGCGACCACCAATCGAGCCACACGATCCGGTGTTGGAATCACGACAGGTAATCCGTCAGTACAACCGGCCTCATGAAGCCACTCAAGCGCTTCAGCTTCAGTCCCAGTTTGGAGCCACTCACTCATTCGAGGATCCCTTGAGGGCATCGACGATGGTTCGAATATGAGCCTCTGCGACATTGGCCATTGCGGCCTTACCGGTTCCCGCAATGGGATGAGGTAATCGAACACGAGGAATCCCTGGCATGGAGAACGAGAGGGCCACAAAGTCACCCTGCTCCCAAAAGTCTTCTGTCACAAGCGCCACCGCAGGAATGGATCGGTGTGCTGCTGCAATGCCGTCACGCACGGTGCCGGTAGTACAGCTGCCTCAATGCCCGTAAGCGGCAATCAGCCCATCACATTGATTGGCAATCTCATCCATCAGCACGTCTGGCGCGCTGATCGACGCGTTGCCCTTGTTATAGCGATGAATCGTTAAGTCGGGGAATTGAGCCACCAGCGCGACTTCTACCGCGTCTAAAAACGTAACCGAATCCGGAAACCCATTGGCCATCAATCCAATGGATGCCAAAGGCTCGGCTTCCAGGTCCAGGCCCAACGTGTAGGGCGAAGGCGCTTGCGCGCGCACGCCTCTTGGATCATGAAATTGAACGCTCATGCGTCACCTCATTTAGTATTGCCTCCATCGCACTCTAGCACAGCCCCTCTACACTGCCATCCATTACGCGAGTTGCGGTCCAGATTGCGGAAACGGATCTCAAGCCCTAGCATCGGACACTCCAACTCGAGCACCTTCGCCATGCTGAAACCCTTTTCCGTCCACGTCAGTGACGAGACATTAAGCGATCTCCATCAACGCTTGTCAGCGACCCGCTGGCCAGACCACATTGGCGAACCCTGGCAGTATGGAACGGATCAGGAGACCTTGAAGGCGCTCGTCGACCATTGGCTCCATGCCTTTGATTGGCGTCAAGAAGAGGCTCGACTGAATCAATTCGACCAATTTCTCGTTCCCATAAGAGAGAGAAACACCCATTTTTTTCACGCACGCTCACCGCACCCGGATGCGCTGCCGCTCTTGATGACCCATGGTTGGCCCGGCTCTGTTGCCGAATTTCTAAAAATCATTCCTATGCTGACGCACCCAGAGCAGCACGGAGGTCAAGCGAGCGATGCGTTTCATGTCATCTGTCCGTCGATTCCGGGCTACGGATTTTCGGACCCCGCGACTCAGCCAGGATTTGATCAGCAGGAAGTCGCAAAGGACCACATCACACTGATGGAAACCCTCGGTTATTCCCGATATGGCCTGCAAGGCGGCGATTGGGGATCTGCCATCAGCAGTTGGCACGCCAGGCTCGCACCTTCTCGTATCGCGGGCCTTCACTTGAATCTCATTTTCGCGCCTCGCCCAAAGGACGCCGCCGACCCCATGGAAAACGTGAGCGAAGACGAAGCCATTCGTCTGAACGCCAGTCGCTTGAAAATGGTGGACGGCGTTGGCTATCAAGCTATCCAAGGTACCAAGCCTCAAACCCTGGGCGTCGGATTAAATGATTCGCCAGCAGGTTTGCTCGCGTGGATTCTCGAAAAGTTTCATGGCTGGACTCACCACGAAGGAGATCTTTGGCAAGCCATTACCAAAGATGAATTGCTGACCAACGTGATGATTTATTGGGTCACTCAGAGCATCACATCATCGGCAAGGCTCTATTTCGAATCGAGTCACGTGAACGCCGCGCTCTTTGCGGACGGTCGAATTGAGGTCCCCACGGGCCACGCCGTTTTTCCAGGGGAATTGTATTTGCCGCCCAGAGCCTGGGCCGAGAGGCTTTACAACATCACCCACTGGGAGGTCCAACCACATGGCGGGCATTTTGCCGCGCTCGAAGCCCCGGCGTGTTTGAGCCAGGATCTACGACGCTTTTTTCATTCCCTTCGGTGAGTTATTGGCTTGCAAGACTTGCCTTGAAGCGGCCTCGCTTCTCCTGCTGCGCAGTCTTAGTATCCGCCGAGTTTAACCGTTCTAGCGTCACGCCTTGGATCCCCCCGGTAAACGGAAACTGGTGCGCATAGGGGCCCACAGGCGCGCCTGTATCTCGGCCAACGTCAAAGGTTTCTCCGCTCATGGAAAAGATCACAGGCACCGTGGCATTGATTCGCTCCTGCGCGATGGTCTGGCCATCGACAAGAAGCTGAGCGACGCCGCCAGCACCGAAGCCGCCGTCGTGATCATAATGAACGGTCAGTTGGTGCTTGCCTGACGGCAGAGGCGTTTGATCGCGGACGAAGGTGAGTTCGCGACCGAAATAGTTGTAGAGGTACACGGCAATACCCGCCTCATCAAGGTAAAGACTCCAGCCTGCCATGTTGCCGCCCTGGCACGCGATCACGCCCTGCGCGCCCCCATCAGGCACGTCAATCTCTGCTTCAATTCGGTAAGAGACATTCTTGAGATTGAGCACCGCATGTTCCGGCATTCGAGTGTGCGCTAAGGTGTAGGTGACGCGGCTATGGCCCTCGAGCGAATGAGGCACTGAGTAGTCGCCCCCACGGCGGGCGGACGCATCGCGCAAAGGGTACACACCGCGACTGGCTGCCTCGGCCTCGAATAACGCTTTCATGGCACTCAGACGCTCTGGCTCTTCATCCGAAAGATCGACCGATTGAGAAAAGTCCCCGGCAATGTTGTAGAGCTCCCACACCTCCTCCGGGCCGTCGAACTCGAAACCTGCAAAACGGATCCAAGGTAGCCGGCCATGAAAACAGGAAGCCATCCAGCCATCGTGGTAGATCCCCCGGTTTCCTAAGATCTCGAAATATTGCGTTCGTCTTTGGCTCGGTGCGAGCGAATCAGAGAATGCATAACGCATGCTGATCCCATCAACCGCCATTTGTTCAATCCCATTCACCTTAGTTGGCGGCGTGATGCCAACCACGTCTAATATCGTTGGCGCGAGATCGATGACGTGATGAAACTGCGTCCGAGGGGCCTCGTCGTGATCAAAGCCCTTGGGCCACGAGACCGCAAGCGCGTTCCGCGTCCCGCCAAAATGCGACGCCACCTGCTTCATCCATTGAAAAGGCGCATCTAACGCCCATGCCCAGCCCACATTGAAATGATTCTCACAGCGATCGGTGCCGAAATCGTCTATGTGAGCCAGCAGCCACTCAGGGTCCTCATGGATGCCGTTCTGAAAAGACGGCGCACTCCACGCGCCGTGAATCGTGCCCTCCGCAGACGCACCATTATCTCCCGTGAGATAAATGATCAGCGTGTCATCGAAAACCTTCAGCCTCTCGAGCGCCTCGAGTACGCGCAGCACTTGCGCATCGGTGTGCGCTAAAAACCCTGCAAAGACCTCCATCAGGCGACGGGCCACCGGCTTGTATCGGTCAGGATAATCGCTCCACGCAGGGACTTGCTCCGGCCTAGGGGTTAACCGCGTCCCCTTGGGGATAATGCCTGCCTTAATTTGGCGCTCAAAAATTCTTTCTCGAAGCGCATCCCAACCATCATCGAACTGCCCCTGGAAACGATCAATCCATTCGGGCGCAACGTGGTGAGGCGCATGCACGGCAGCCGGTGCGAAATAGCAGAAAAAAGGCTTGTCCGGGGCGGCGGCTTTTTGCCGCTCCAGCCAGTGAATCGCCTGATCAGCTAAATCCTCGGTCAAATGGTAATCCGCTCGATTGAGGTGGGGCTCAATCGGCGTGATTTGATCATACACCGGGGGTTCCCAATGGCTCGCCTCGGCCCCTAAGATGCCGTAAAAGCGCTCAAAACCTAGGCCTGTGGGCCAGCGATCATAGGGACCTGCAGGGTTTTGCTCCCATGCTGGGGTTAGGTGCCATTTGCCAAAGCAAGCGGTGTTGTATCCGCTCATCTTAAGCACTTCAGCAACTGTCGCAGACTCTCTGGGGATGACACTGTCATAAGCCGGGAAACTATTAGCGATCTCAGTAATACCGCCCATGTGCACACTGTGATGATTCCGCCCAGTTAACAGGGAAGCTCGGGTGGGCGAACAGAGCGCGGTGGTGTGAAACTGATTAAATTTAAGCCCAGCGCTCGCTACCTTATC
>Ga0181588_10003317_pt1 | contig 13555 bp, 12 predicted proteins | sample 071ome_26_FD_148607 | JGI IMG/M metagenome (GOLD analysis project Ga0181588, IMG submission 148607) | Coastal salt marsh microbial communities from the Groves Creek Marsh, Skidaway Island, Georgia - 071409BT metaG (spades assembly) | ecosystem: Environmental > Aquatic > Marine > Intertidal zone...
CGCCCGAGCTCTTGGTGAAAAATGGGTTCACCTACCAGTGCGACTGGGTCAATGACGAACTGCCCTATAACTTCAGAACTGCGGCGGGCGAGATGACCTGTTTACCTTCCTGCCTGGAGCTCGATGATGTCTTTGTCCTGACCCAGAACCTGCACAGCGAGGACAGCTTTGCGCAGCAGGTAATTGATGCCGCCGATCTGTTGATCACAGAGGGCCGTGAGCAGGGTGGGCGACTGTTGTCTTTGAATCTGCACCCGTGGTTGGTCGGTCAGCCGCACCGTATTCGCACGGTGCGAGAGATTCTGGAAGCGCTACTTGTTCAGCGGAGCGATACCATTTGGCACTCGGCGCCTGCAGCGATCATTGAAGCGGCAAAGACCTAATTTATTCGCCGGCTTCACACCGCCTTGGTAGCACCGAAAAACGCGACCGAAGCAATTGTTACCCAATAAAAGTAGGCGAGCCGCTTACCAAAAGCGAGGCTCTTCTCCAGCTGATTTTCCGCCTCGGGGTTGGGGCCTTCCGCCAGTACACGAAACAGCGTCGTCCACTCACGCATAATAAATCGCAGCTTTAAACCGATCATCAGCGTCACGCTATAGAGCAGTATCTTGATCGAGAACCAATACTGCATCGGGCCCACGTTGAAGGGGCCGTAGCCGAGCAACGAACTGATAGCGGAGACGACAAGTAGCGGGATCAAAACGAACCGCACGCGCTCATCCCATAAGGTGAGCTGAATGCCGCGGTCGGTTTCGCGATAAACGTAGGCAGAGATGCACAGGCTAAGCCACAAGACCGCGAGCACCCATACCGCGACCAGAAAGTTGCCCCCGAAAGGCTGAACACCCCACAAATAGCCCATGTGGAGGCCCAGCGGCAGGAGGCTGATGATGCCGATTCGAGCAAGAATGTCGATGTGATAAGCGGTTTGCATATGCCGTCGACGCTCTTCCATCGACAGGTTGCGATTGATGACATGGGTGGAGGTGTTGAACACTCCCCATTCCCCGCCCAGCCAGTACACCATGGCAATGATGTGCAACCAGCGCAGAACTGCCAGCTCAGTAACGCCCATTTCTCTGCCCCCACAGATTAAAGATATAACAATATCTCAAAATGGGCTGCTGAGGCAGTTGACTGCGATGAATTTGACAGCCAGTTGCAAAATCCAATGCCACTGCATGACCAATACACCTACTTTGATATATCATTAAGCGTTACAGGTAAGCACCCAGGGATCAGCCCGCTGATGGAACAGTTCTTTGGCCCACATCTCATGGGTCAGTTATCCAAGCAATCACCCACTCCTCTGTATCATCAGCTTTTCGCTCTATTAAAAGCGCGCATTCTCGACGGAACGTTACTCCATGGCACTCGTCTGCCTCCTGAGGAGCAACTGGCCAATCTGTTTCAGGTGTCTCGGATCACGGCCAAGCGGGCGATGGATGATTTGTCCAAAGAGAATCTGGTAGAACGCAGACGGGGCAGGGGCACCCATGTGATTTACCAGTACTCCCCCAAACCTGTCTACGCGCCCTTAACCGGTATGCTGCAGGAGATCGAGAGCATGGCGCGCAATTCTTCTGCGCATGTGCTCGACTATGGCATGCGGATACCACCCCAGGCCATACGATCAGATCTGAAACTAGCAGACGATGAGCCTGCTTTACACCTGCTCAGAGTGCGTGAGCGCGACGGATTGAAGTTCGGTCATTACACCAGCTGGACGGCCGGTGTAACCATGCCCGCCGATCCTGCTATTTTTCAGCATACACCGCGCCTCAGTTATTTTCGCCAGCAGGGACTCGAGGTCAGTCACGTCACCCAGACATTATCCGCGGTAGCTGCAGATGGGTCGGTTGCGCGTGCGCTGGGAGTAGCGGAGGGGAGTCCCTTGCTGAGTTTGACCCGGCGCTCGTATAAAAAAACCGGTGTCGAGAGCGAGCAAATTATGGATTTTCTGGAGGTGCGCTATAACCCCGAGCACTTTCAATACTCCATGGATCTGACGCTGGATTGAGGTCTCAGACTAACCCGTCTTTTTTAAGTTGGGTAATGACCGCTGACTGCTGTTCCACGAAATGCGAGCGATCCGGTACCAGCACTTCTCCCTCGTCATTAATCAGGTTGTCCTCGGGATAAAAACCCGCCTGTTCATAGGTGGAGCGGAACAAAGACAGTCGCTGTCTGGCGATAACATTGGTCATGGCGGGTTTGGCGCGAGCCTCCCTGAGCCGTTCAATATCAATCACGGCATGCGCCACCATGGACTCTCCGGTGTAGGCCTCAGTCAGCACTTGACCCTTGTAGTCGACGACTTGTGAATGCCCCTGGGTCGAGTTTTGCGGTACCGGCGAGTTGAGTATTGAGGAGGTGTTGCTCGATACCACGTAGCACATGTTCTCGTATGCGCGCGCGCATTTTGCGATATTTTTGGGCGTGGGTCTGGGGCTACCCACTTCGCTGGAGGAATGAAGCAGCACCTCTGCGCCCCGAGTGGCGAGCGCGCGCGCGACTTCGGGATACAAAATCTCTTCTGATGCTATGCATGCGAGGCGACCGAGCGGTGTAGTGGCTACCGGGAAGAGGCTCTCCTCGCCGTATACTTCGAGATACTTCGTCATGACGTCGTGTGGCGTTGGCGCAAACATCGAGATCAGGCGGCGATAACGCAGTATCACTTCACCTTCGTCATCAATAATAAAACTGGTCTGAAAGTAGAGGTCGGGAAAATGCGGATCTAGTTCGTAGGCGTTGCCTGATAGGTATATGCCGCGGTTGCGGGCAATCTCTCCCATCTGCCGGTACTCGGGGCCGTCTATTTCGATACAGGCTTTGGATCGCCAGGCAGTAATACTCTCGCCCATGGGAAAGCCGGTTAAAAAATATTCGGGCAGCACGACCAGTTTCAGCGTATCCCCGCTAAAAGTACTGATGAAGCCCTTGCTGCCCGCGATAAGACGATCTACCCGCTCAAGCGTTCCTCGCATTGCAGTTTGCACCGCCTCTCGATTGTCGAGATTGTTAACGGCAGCGCAATCCATTTGTAATGCCATTGCGGAATACGTGTTCATAACGAGCTACTCCAACACCGTTTGCTGTACGCCCTCGACGAGTATCACGCGAAACTCACCGGTGCCCGCGCGCAGGAGTTTCGCTGCCGCGTACGCCTCGCTCTCCCAAAATGCGGTGGCTTGCTCGACGGAAGGCCATCGGTGCATCACCACGCGAGACCGGCTCCAGTCTCCCTCCAGCGATTTCTGCTGTCCGCCCAGGACGAGATATTCGCCGCCGAACTGCGCCACGATGGCGGGAACCTTTTTTGCATAGGCGCTAAAGGTGTCGGGATCGTGAACAGTCGCCTCAACGATGATGTAAGCCGCCATACTGGCCTCTTGGAATCAATGGCCTGAACGCGTAAGACACGTTGGGAAAATATACCACCCTTTGCTCAGCCCAGGGTTTGGACCGATGCCAAGGGCAACGCAAATACTTTGTCAGGATTGAGGCATGAGCGGGCGCGTATGCCGGGCTTTTTTCCCTGGCTGACGGCACGCCTCCTGTCGGCGCTTTCGCTTGCGATCAAAACCCCAGGACGCCGGGATTCATTATTTTGTCTGGATCAAGTATCGACTTAATGCCGCTGATCAGCCCTTCGGCGGGCGCTTTTAGCGCCGGCCGGTAGTGATAGGCCTTGCCGAGCTGCAGATGACTGGCGCCTTGTGTTGACAAGACGTCTATGACCTCGCTTTTGATTTTGTAAACCGCGTCCCATGCCTCGGGGACCGCATCGAATTGGTTGATACGTGCCAAATGCTCGGGTTCAAGACTGTGTTTGTGCAGAGGATTCAGCGCATCGGGCCAAAAAAACACAGGCTCCAGCACAGTAATTTGTTCGCTGACTGTGGCGATCAGGTAGCCGGTCTCTATGCCATATTGCGCCAGCAAGTCGCGATTGCGGTCGTAAACCGCCTCGACGGCGGCCAATACCTGCTCGCCTTTGGAGTGTGGCACAAGTCCATGCACCGGTAGCCAGCGTTCGCCCTCGGCCCCCACCATATTATTCACAGGCCCAAACGGGTTGGCGGCCAAAATGCGGGGGATGGTGTCGGGTAATTCCTTGCCGCCCTCAGCTTCGCATATTGCGCGGATCCGATTAGCTTGGTGGGCTGCCTCCGCGTCGGTTCGGCCTTCACTGATCGTGAACATGGCCCACTCGACCTCATCCATAAACCGCCGACCCGCCAGCGCGATTTTCGCACCTTGCTTCACTTTGTTCACAAAGCCTGACTCCGCCTGAATTACAGCTGAGAGCTGCTCTGCATCTGCAGCAAGACTGGCACGCTTCATACGCTGATGTTGCAGGTAAGGGTCAAAGCCAAAACATTCGGTGGTCAATGATTCTCTCGATATTTGCGCCATTGCGCGCAGCATGGGGCCCGATTCGGAAAAGGCAAAGCTGGTATATCCCCTGGCGCCAGGGAGAGGCAATAACGGTAAGGTGACGCGCACTTTGATGCCGAGCGCGCCGCAGTCTCCGAGGAAAAGGCCGGTGAGATCGGGGCCGAAATGGCGCATAAAAGGCGCGCCATTTATTTGACTGGCTGCTCCCGTTTCGATGAGCTCGCCGGTGCCGGTGATGGCGCTGACAGACAGCACATTGTCGGCCGCCGTGCCGTGTTGGCCGCTGCCCCAGAAAATACTGTTTTGGGACAAGCCTCCCCCGATGGTGGCGAATCTGCCCGAAAGCGTGCCCCAATAGGGTGTTCGCACGCCCAATGGCATGAGGTGCTCGTACAGTTTTTGCCAACTGCATCCCGCTTCGACAGTCACGTAGCGGTCTTCAAGGTTGACCTCGATGATGGCGTCCATCGAGGTCATATCAATAAGAATGCTCTCGGCGGCTGTGGCGAGATAGCCACTGGTGTAACTCATGCCACCGCCGCGCGTAACGATCGGTGTTCGGCTTTCTCTGCAGGCTGTTACCAGCGATTGCACCTCCTCGATACAACGCGGTCTGACGATCGCACCGATAGGCGGCCCCACGGTAAACACATCTTGGGAATAAAGTGCAATGCGTTCAGGGTCCGTGTCGAGAATCTCGACGGGAAGTAGCTCGGTAATTTGAGAAACGACAGCGTTCATTCAGCGCCTCCTTGATGCGCTCCAGATCGCCCAGCCCGCGGATGATCGTTAAGAAAAAGGGTAGCAGAGGTTTATCACAAATGTCTGCCACCCGCGTAAGCGGTTAGTTGTATGATGATTTTGCTCCATTCGGGAGGCTGTGAAATGCGGCTTAAAGGTTTTTCTCATGTGGTGATCACAACCGCCCACGCAGACACGTTGGGCGGCTTTTTCTCTGCTTTGGGGTGGCAACTCCAGACCCAGACGCTGAATGAAGCCTCAGCGGCTTTCTGGGGCGTAACCGACCCCCTAGGCGCGCTGCAACGTTGGCAACTACCCGAAGGAAAATGTGAGGTCATTCTGCTGCCGTCCTCGGCTGAGACACCGCTGTTGCGATCTATGAACTGCCCGGTGACTACACCCGGTGGCATATTTGATATCAATATGCGCACCGACAACAGCGATTGGGCGAGCGAGTTTCTCGAGGCCCACGGATGGCGTGAGTTAGTGCCGCCGGTTGCTTGGCAGTTTGGTGAAGTCGAGACCAAAGAAGGGCTCTTCATACAGGATGACGGCATTGTGCTTGCAGTAATGCAGCGATTGCATCCTCCGCTTCAGGGCGTTTCGTTCGATCGCATGAGTGACATATTTAATAGCACGCAGATGGTGACCAGTGTGGAACACACATTGGCGTTTCTCCGACTTTTTGGCTTCGAACAGTTTGTTGATCATCGTGGGCCCCTCCCCGGAGAGGGTGCAAAAGTGCTGCAGCTAGAGGACAAACCGGTAGAAACAGCGCATGTGCGTTTGAGCATCGCGCATCCCGATGCTGCGATGGATGGTTCGATTGAGCTGATCGATGTGCCCGCGCACCCATTGCCTCCCATCGATGTTCCTGCGCGCGGCGGTCGTGGGCTCAGGGCGCTGTGCATTCCCTCGGAAAATGCTGCAATTGCCTATGAGCAATTTATGGCGAGTGAATGGTCAGATAAACTGATTCACCCATTGGCCCATCGACAACTGCCCGGACCGCTCAACACCACCACGTTCTCCGTGGCGGCGCCAGATGGCGGGCGGTTAGATTTTTATCAATGCTCGGATTGAAGGGGTCTGTATGCTGAAATCGATTCTGATGGTTTGGGTGCTCGCGCAGAATCTAGTTGTTACACAAGCGGCCTACGAGGAGTATTTGGGTTACCGACTGGTCGATGAGGGTTACATTGAGGCCACTTTGGCCGCGGCGATTGAGCGACCTGAGCTGGCGGGGCAGCCCTACGTCACATTAATGCCTGCCTCGGGACCGCAAGTGGGTATCCGGCTGGTGAATGGTGCAGAGCCAGGATATCAGGCGATGGCTCGCGTCGGTTGGAGCGCGATCGAACTCTTGGTGGCCGACCCCGTCGAGTTGAAGCAAAAACTCGATGGATCCCGTTTTACTCACTTGCGCGGGCCTGACTTTTTGACGGCGCAAAAAAATATTTTGGCGATGCAGGTGAGTGGCCCCAGTGGTGAGCTCTTTTATCTCACGCACATGATCGACCCCACACTGTCGGTTCTTCAGCCGCAAAGCAGTCCGGCGCCGGTCGGGCAAACCTTCATCATGGTAATGGGAACCTCAGATTTATCTGACACGCTCCAATTTTTTACTCACCATTTTGGTAATGCCGTTATCGGCCCGCTCCCCTATCGTATTGGCGTCTTGTCTGACGCTTACGGTTTACCCGAGGATACCCAGCATGATCTGGCACTGCTGTCGATGACCGACGGTTACGGCATTGAAATCGATCAGTATCCCTCTGCGGCGGCGCCGGTGCCCGCGGGGGAGGGTGAGCGGGGAGGTGTCATTCTTGTGACCCTCAGCGCTGACCCAGAGAGCCTTAAACAGGTGCCTGAATGGTCCGCGGTTTATGCCGATGAGCAGGGCGCCGTGCTCGGCGGAATTATCACCTTGCCTTCCGGGACACCGCTGGAAATTTCCTTTACCTCGCCATTGTTGCCCTTATCGAACGATTAGGCTTATTGTTATAACGATAGGTTTTGAGGGTTTGGCGCCCCGAGTGCGGCCAGAGAGGTGGGCAGTTTTATTGTGGCCAAGACATTATTCGACAAACTCTGGGAAGAGCACGAAGTAGAGACGCTTTCAGAGAGAGAATCCCTGCTCTACATCGACCGCATTTTTCTGCATGAGCGCACGGGTAGCGTTGCATTAAACAGTCTCCTTGAGCGTGGCCGTGAGGTTCGCCGACGAGAGCATACTTTTTGTACGATGGACCACATTGTCGATACCTTTCCTGGGCGGGGTGATACGACGCTGATGCCCAGTGGCAAAGATTTTATTCTTGCAACGCGTAGCGCCGCGCGAGAAACCGGCATTCGACTGTTTGATATTCAGGACCCGGATCAGGGGATCGTTCACGTTATCTCTCCCGAATTGGGTATCGCTCTGCCGGGCTTGTCGCTGATTTGCCCTGACAGTCATACCTGTACGCTGGGTGGTTTGGGTGCGTTGGCATGGGGTGTGGGATCAACCGAGGCTGAGCATGCGCTCGCTACCAGCACCCTTCGCGTTACCCGACCAGACACCATGCAGGTACTGTTCGAAGGGTCATTACCCGCCGGGGTAACGGCAAAGGACTTAATACTGCACACAATCCGGGAGCTATCCGCGGCGGGCGGCGCGGGGTACGCCATCGAGTTTTCCGGCAGGGCAATCGAGGCCCTTCCCATCGAGGCACGCTTGACGCTGTGTAATATGGCAACTGAGCTGTCAGCCTTTACCGGTGTGATTGCACCTGACCCCGTTGCCATCGATTACTGCAAGGGTCGACAGTTTGCGCCGTCGGGCTCCAGCTGGGATCAGGCGGTTGCTCACTGGCGGTCGCTAAGTACCGATGAGGGTGCGCGCTTTGATTGCCACCGACGCCTGTCGATTGACGGCTTAAAGCCACAGTTAAGCTGGGGAACAAGCCCACAGTACTGCATCGCTTGGGACGACAAGGTGCCTTTAGCAGGGGACGCGCTGACTGAAGCTGACGCTAGCGTTTGGCGGAGAATGCAGGACTACATGGGGCTAACGGGGGGGAGCCGCCTTGCAGATTATCCTATCGATGCGGCATTTATTGGTTCCTGCACCAATAGCCGGTTGTCCGATTTACAGCTCGCGGCAGATTACTTGCTGAGAACAGGTCATCGCGTAGCGCGTGGAGTGAAGGCGTTATGTGTGCCCGGAAGCGGACGGGTCAAGCGAGAGGCGGAGGCCAGGGGGTTGCATGAGGTGTTCCAGAGCGCCGGATTTGAATGGCGTGAGCCCGGATGTTCTATGTGTTTTTTCGCTGGCGGCGAGAGTTTTGGGAACCGCGCAAGGATTGCCTCAACCACGAATAGAAACTTCGAAGGGCGCCAAGGTATTGGCTCGCGCACGCACCTAGCCAGCCCGCTGACTGTCGTTGCCAGCGCTTGCGCCGGCTATTTAACGGCAGATACGACAGCATGACACCCTTCACTCGGCACGTCGGTGTAGCAGTGCCCTTGTTACGAGACAATATCGATACCGACGCCATTATCCCTTCCCGAGAAATGAGGACGGTGTCGCGAACGGGGCTGGCCGATGGGCTCTTCGCGCCATGGCGTTACACCGACGTAGAAGCGCGCACGCCCGATCACTCGTTTGTGCTGAACTTGGAAGTGTTTGCAGGTGCTTCAATTTTGCTTGCGGGGCAAAATTTTGGCTGCGGTTCGTCGAGAGAGCACGCCGTCTGGGCGTTGATGGAGAGAGGCTTCCGTGTTGTTATTGCGCCCTCATTTGCAACGATTTTTCACAACAACGCCCTCCGCAATGGGCTCCTGACCGTTTCGCTGGACGAACACCTGATCCAGGGAATACGAGAGTGGGTTGAGGTGAATCCGCAGCACCGTCTGGTCGAGGTGGACTTAGAAAAATGCGTGTTAATTACCGACTCTACGCACGCGCCAATCCCTTTTGTGATCGATTCTCTGAGTCGCAAAATGTTGCTCGAGGGCCTGGACGAAATTGGCTTAACCGAGCAGTCTCTCGGCAGTATCGCCGCCTTCGAGGAAAGTGATCGCAAGCGCCGGTCTTGGGTTTATTTGAGTGATGCTTAATTACTGAGTACGCCTTCGCTGATTAGGGTAGCGATGGCTTCAGTACCGAGTCCCAGTTCAGACAGTACTTCGCGATTGTGGGCGCCGGCATGAGGCACGTCTTTATGAAGAGGCGGTTTAGTCTGCCCAAACTCAACGGGCAATCGGGGTAAAGCTGTTGCCTCACCGGCGCGATCACCATCAGTGAGATGAAGGGGCAGCAGCCCGCCGGACGCCGTCAGGTGGGGATCAGTGAACAAATCACCCGGGGTGTTGATCGGCGAAAAGGGGAGCCCCGCACGGTCAAGGCGCTCGCTCAATGATGCGATGTCCATGGGGGAAAACAGCCGGCTAATAGCGGCTAGCAGCTGTTCTCTCGCTGCGACACGACCGGCATTGGTGGCGAGGCTTTCGTCTGCTGCCCACTCGGTGAGGCCAAACTCTTCACAGAATCTGAGCCAGAGCGAATCGCTGACGATCCCCACGAACAGTCGGTCCCCCGAGTCCAAATGGAAAATATCGTAGATCGCCCAGGCTGACTGTCGCACGGACATGGGGGGAGGAGCCTCTCCACTGACTGCCTGCTGCGCCATATGTTGTCCCACCAGAAATGCGGTTGTCTCAAAGAGGGCGCTGGTGACGTGGCTACCCGTTCCAGTGGCCTCCCGCTGATGCAGTGCCGAGAGAATGGCAATGACCCCGAACATGCCGCCGGTGATGTCGATGACCGAGGAGCCGGCGCGCAATGGCCGATCTGGCAGACCAGTCATGTAAGCCAACCCACCCATCATTTGCGTGACTTCATCAAGGGCCACTCGATTTTGGTACGGACCCGATAGAAACCCCTTGAGCGAGCAATAGATGAGCCTGGGGTGAGCCGGTCTGAGTGAATCGTAATCCAGTCCCAGGTTGGCCATGGTGCCCGGGCGAAAATTTTCCAGCACAATATCGGCTGACTGAATCAGCTGGAGCGCAACGTCGCGTCCCTTGGGGTGCTTCAGATCCAGCGCAATCGAGCGCTTGTTACGGTTATACATGGGGAAGTAGCCGGCGCCCGAACCTGTCAATCGGCGGGTATTGTCGCCCTTGAGCGGCTCAACTTTGATCACGTCTGCACCCAGATCCCCGAGAATGACACCGGCAGTCGGTCCCATCACCATGTGAGTGAATTCGATGACCTTTATGCCGCGCAGTGGGGCGGCTTGCGCCGCAGGTACCTCAGCCCCGGTCATTACTGCTTCTCCGGATCATTTGATATGATGTTATATCATTAAGCTCTTTAAGGTCGCAAAGGCCCGGGGTCACCGAAACAGTGGAAAATACTGCCGTGCTGCTTGCCAAGCGCCCTGAGGGTCTCCCAACACCCGAAGACTTTTCCGTGGTGCAACGACCCCTCGCCCCGCGCGATGAGGGGCAGATCCGCTGCGAGACGATGTTTCTCTCACTCGACCCGTATATGCGGTCTGTGATCGCGGGTAATCACTTGGGCCACGGCATCGCACCGGGTGATGTGGTGCCGGGAGAAGTCATCGCCAGAGTGGTTGAGAGTGATCATGCGGACTGGCCGCTTGATACGTTGGTGCGGTGCGAAGGAGGCTGGCAGCAATTCAGCGACCACACGCCCGAGGTGCTCGCTACAGTGCCGTCTCAACTGAGCCGTCCTTCGCTGGCCCTGTCGATCCTCGGCATGCCCGGGCTCACCGCTTGGGCCGGAATGGTTGATCTCGCGAAAGTTGGCTCGGGCGATCGTGTGGTGATTCCGGCGGCCGTTGGCGGTGTGGGTGCCATGGCGGCGCAACTTGCCAAGCGAGCAGGTGCCACAACCATTGCCATTACCAGTGGGCCAGAGAAGCGACGCATTGCGATCGAAACGCTTGGTTATGACCATTGCATCGATCGCGTCGAGGAAGATCTTGGCACAGCACTCGAGCGAGTGGCGCCAGATGGGGTGTCGGTCTATTTTGATTTGGTGGGCGATCCGACGCTGACTACTGTCGCTCAGCATCTCGCCATTGGCGGGCGGGTCGTGCTCTGTGGGCTGATTCAGGACTATAACGGGAATCATAAAACGACCGGGCCTCATCCCGGCTTGTGGATTACCAAACGCGCTAGGGTGAGTGGGTTGGTCGTGTATGACTACGAGCCACAGAGGCAGGCGTTCGAGGCAGAATTTGTGCCGCTCGCAGAGACGGGCGAATTGACCGCGAACGAGGAATTTCATGACGGTCTTGGCGCTGCGCCAGCGGCCTTCTGCCGACTCATGCGCGGTCACAATAGCGGCAAGGTGGTGGTCAGAGTCGTTGACTGAGGGAGGCCGCATGCAACACATCACGATCAGCGAGGTGGGTCCCAGAGACGGCTTACAAAGCGTGCAGACAGTGTTGTCTACCCAGGGAAAGCTGGCTTGGATTGAAGCCGAGTATGGCGCGGGTGTTCGCGAGATCGAGGTGGGATCATTTGTCTCGCCGACGCTACTTCCGCAGATGGCCGACACCGAAGCTGTGGTCCGAGGTGCGCAACATCTAGAGGGTTTGGTGATCGCGGTGTTGGTTCCCAATGTCCGGGGTTGTGAATCCGCGCTTAGCGCTGGAGCGCACAAAATTTCGATACCCCTCTCGCTCAGTGAAACCCACAGCATGAAAAATGTGCGCCGAAATCACACTCAGATGCTTGAGGAAATTCAGTCCTGTCTGAAATTAATCGAGGCGCTACCCGAGAGCGACAGACCCGTTTTTGAAGTGGGGCTTTCAACGGCGTTCGGATGCACGATCGAGGGTGCAGTGCCAGAGGCTTTTGTCGTAGACATGGCAGAGCGCGTGCTCGATCTGGGAGTAGCAGAAGTTGGGTTATCTGATACGACGGGCATGGGCAACCCAGCCCAGCTTGAGCGACTGGTGACTGGGATCTGGCGTCGATGCGGTGAATCGAGGCTCACGGGGGTGCATCTACACAACACGCGCGGGCAGGGTCTGGCCAATGCATTGCGCGCGGTAGAGCTGGGTATTACCACCCTCGATAGCTCGCTGGGTGGATTGGGGGGCTGCCCCTTTGCACCAGGTGCCAGCGGTAATATCGTGACCGAGGATTTGGTGTTTATGCTGGCGTCGATGGGTTATCCAACGGGAATCGACCTCGAGGCGCTATTGGCTGTTCGTAGGCAAGTTGCTGCGCTGCTTCCTGAAGAAGAGTGGTTCGGTTTTACTGCTGCCGCGGGTTTGCCCGGGCACTTCGGAACGGCTGCGTTGCAGCAGGCTAGCTAGTATGTCCGACGCAACAATTTCTGTCCGGAACCCCCGAACCGGTCTCTATGATTACGAGATCGAAGTAGCGTCTGCTGATACCGTTGTCCGCCGCGCGCAAGCGCTTCGCTCAGCGCAGCCCCAGTGGTTGGCGCTAGGGGCAGACGGGCGCGCTCGATGCCTCGATCGGTTCGCCGATGCGTTGATGAGCGAAATCGACGGGCTCGCTGAAGCTTTGGCGATCGATACCGGCCGCACGACTTTTGCGCGATTTGAGGCGGTCAAATCGGTGGAATTGATTCGAATGTGGGCCGCGCGCGCGACGCCTATTCTTGAGCAGTTAGCCGGGTCCGGGCAGTCAGGGCAGGTGCCAACAGTGCATTACCAGCATCGGTTGATTCCCTACGAAGTCGTTGCGGTTATCAGTCCGTGGAACGTACCACTGCTACTGGCCATGATTGACAGTCTTGCAGCGCTGTCGGCCGGATGTGCTGTATTGCTGAAACCGTCCGAGGTGACGCCGCGCTTTATTCGCCCGCTGCAGCGCGCGCTGGATTCTGTGCCCGAGCTGGCTGGCGTGCTGCAAGTAGTGACTGGTGGTCCGGATACCGGCAGCGCCATGATTGCTCAGGTGGATGCGGTGTGCTTCACCGGAAGTGTGCAAACTGGCCGGAAGGTGGCCGAACAGGCCGCTACCTGTTTTATTCCCGCGTTTCTGGAGCTGGGGGGAAAAGACCCGGCGATCATTCTTCCGGACGCAGATCTGACCTTGGCTGCACGCGCTGTGATTCGAAGCGCCATTGGTATGACGGGACAAGCCTGCCAATCGCTGGAGCGCATTTACTGTCACAACGCCGTCGTGAGTGATTTTACTGAGGCGCTACTGTCGCAATTAGAAGCCTTGTCATTAACCTGTAATGAGCAAGGCATAGGTGATGTTGCACCGCTGATCTTTGAGCGCCAGGTGGAGACCATTCAGTCTCACGTTGACGATGCGCTCAAAAAGGGTGCCACCTGCCTGACAGGCGGTGAGCCTGTTAGGGCAGGGGGCGTTTGGTATCCTCCTACGGTATTGTCTGGTGTGACTC
>Ga0181588_10003329_pt1 | contig 13531 bp, 10 predicted proteins | sample 071ome_26_FD_148607 | JGI IMG/M metagenome (GOLD analysis project Ga0181588, IMG submission 148607) | Coastal salt marsh microbial communities from the Groves Creek Marsh, Skidaway Island, Georgia - 071409BT metaG (spades assembly) | ecosystem: Environmental > Aquatic > Marine > Intertidal zone...
GTGAAGGTGCGGCGCGGCAGAAAGATTGGAATCGTTCGTTCGCGGCCCTGACGGCGCCCCCCGGTTCGAGCAGAACACCCGCTGGCCGCGACGGCGTTCTTTCCCGGCCTTGTCTGGATTGTTGCCCCACAGAACGCTGTGGCGGATCAGCGTCCCGCACGCCTCGCAATGCGGGCACGTTCCACCGCCCGGAGGTGGGCTGGTTTCAGTCTTCGGAGAAAAGGTATTCGAGGTCGGTTTTGGAGAGGCTCTTGGCGAAGCCTTCTTCGCCGAGCACATCCTTGATGGTCTGGGACTTGCGCTGCTGAAGGTCCCAGATCTTTTCCTCGACGGTGCCGGGGGAGATGAGCTTGTAGGCAATGACCTTGTTCTTTTGGCCGATGCGGTGTGAGCGGTCGATGGCCTGGGCCTCGACGGCGGGGTTCCACCAGGGATCGTAGAGCACGACGTAGCTGGCGGTGGTGAGGTTGAGGCCGGTGCCGGCGGCGCGGAGGCTGAGGAGGAAGACGCCGGGGCGATCATCCTCCTGGAAGGCGTTGACGACCTCCTGGCGGTTCTTGGTTTCGCCGGTGAGGATGTGGGTCGGAATTTCGGCCTTGTGACATTCCTCCTCGAGGATGCGCAGCATCTGGACGAACTGGCTGAAGACGAGGACCTTCTGTCCTTCGGCGAGCAGCGGTTCAAGGAGTTCCATGAAGGTTTCGGTCTTGCCGGAGTGGGTGTCATTACCGACGAGCGTGGGGTGGCAGCAGATCTGGCGCAGGCGGGTTAGGGCTGCGAGGACATGCATCTTGCTCTTGGCGAGGCCCTTGGATTTGACGGCGTCCATGACCTGCTCGCGGCTGCGGCGCAGTTCGGCGAGGTAGAGCTTGCGTTGCTCATCCTGCATGAGGCAGTCGCGGCGTTCCTCGATGCGGTCGGGCAGGTCCTTGGCGACCTGGGTTTTGAGGCGGCGCATGAGTAGCGGGCGCAGTTTGGAAGAGAGTCGCTTGCGGGCGGTCTTTTGTTCCCAAGGGGCGACATCGCCGCGGGGCTCGTATTTTTCGTTGAAGTCGGCCTGGCTGCCGAGGTAGCCGGGTTGGACGAAGTCGACGATGCTCCAGAGATCGAGCATTCTATTCTCGAGCGGGGTGCCGGTGAGGGCGAGTCGCCGCTTTGCCTTGAGTTGCTTGACGGACTGGGTGACCTGCGCGGTGGGGTTCTTGATGAACTGGGCCTCATCGAGGACGAGGGCGCCGAACTCGAATTTGCAGAGGGCTTCGAGATCGCGGCGGAGCAGGGCGTAATTGGTGATGATGATGTCGTGCTCGGGGATCTGCTTGCGCAGGTTGTGGCGGGCGGCGCCGCTTTCGAGCACGAGGACCTTCATGTCCGGGGTGAACTTGTTGGCCTCGCGGCGCCAGTTGTGCAACACGGAGGCCGGGCAGATCACGAGGGTGGGTTTGTGGCGTTTGCCTTCGGTCTGCTTGAGCCAGAGGAGCCAGGTCAGGGTTTGCAGGGTCTTGCCGAGGCCCATGTCGTCGGCGAGAATGCCGCCCATCTTGACCTTGGTGAGATGGCAGAGGAACTCGAAGCCATCCTGTTGGTAGGGGCGAAGATCGGCCTGAAGGCCTTCCGGGAGGCCCACATTGGGGACGCCGGAGAAATCCTCCAGCTTCTTGCGCAGGGTGCGCAGGGCGGCCTTGTTGGCGATTTGATTGAGCGTCTCCTCGTCGGCTTCGCTGGCGTGCAGCATCTCGATTTTTTGGGCGTCGGCGTTGAGCCCGTCGACGCCAAGATCGGCCATGGCGTCATGGGCCTTTTGGACGGCGGCGCTATCGAGTTCGACCCAGCCGCTGTCGGGGAGTTTGACGAAGCGGCCGGTGGAGCCGGCGAGTTGTTTCAGGTCGGCGGGCGAGAGTCTGAGGCTTTCGGCCTCCCATTTGGCGGAGACGGAGAGCCAATCGATGCCGCTGCCCTTGAGCATGATCTTGGGCTTGAGCGGTTTGGATTTGAGGAAGAGTCGTTGGAAGGCGCCGTTGCCGAGGTAGTTGGCCTGTTTGGGGCGTTCCGGCCAGGCGGCTGCGAGTACGTTGAGGAAGTTCTCGTTGGCGTCGCCGACCCATAGTCCGGGCTCGGGGGTAAACCAGTCGAGTCTACGCAGCCAGGCGGAGGCGGCGCCGAGGCGCGGGTCGTCGAGGATCTCGGGCTTGGTCGACTTGCGTTTGCCTTTGCCGGCGTATTGCCAGTCGTGGCCGTTCCATTGCCAGAGGCTGCCGTCGTTTTCGCTTTTTGCGTTGAGGCGCAGGCGGACGGTGTCGTCGGCGAGCTCGAAGACGAACTGCGGCACGGCGGCGTGGGTTTCGCAGAGTTGGTCCCAGAGTTCGGCGGTTTCTCCCTCGCGGCGGCCGGTCTTGCGCAGGTGGACGAGGAGTCCGTGGCTGAGCTTGGCGACGGGAAGCAGCGGCTCGGAAAGCCAGGATTCAATGATGTGCGGCGGCGGGGTGTTGCGGACCAGGAGGAAGGCGTTTCCGACCAGGGCAAGGAGGGGGAGCGCGTCGAAGAAGACGACATCCTTCAGTTCCTTGCGCTCGCCATCGGGGGCGCAGAGGAGTTGGGTGAAAGAGAGTTCAATCGTGTGATTGACGAGATGGGGTTCCAGTTCGGCGAGTTGGCCGTGGAATTGCACGGGGGTGTCGGCGTCGACCAGCATGAGACGGTCGGTGTGCCCCCAGCGGGTGAGCCATTGGATCAGTTCCAACCCGCTTAGCGCGACGGAGTCATCGATATCCTCGCGATCCTTGTAGGAGGCGGCGAGCCATTCGATGAATTCCCAGTCGCGGGTGGAGAAGAGCTCGCGTTCGTGGGCGGAGCGGGTGGTAAGGTCGACGATTTCGGCGAAGCTGCGAATCTTGGCGCCGGTGCGGGGGCGAAAGAGGTGGAGGTCCACCTTGAGGCGGTGGAGGGTGGAGTGATCGCCGGACTTGACGGGGGTGCAGACGACATTGAGCGAGGCTCGGGGCGCGTCGAGGTGAGGCTGGGATTGGGGCAACAGCCAGGATTCGAGCTGTTGGACGATTTCCTGGTCCTGCTCCTCCTGCTCGAGTTCGGCGAGGCGGTCGAAGTTGGCGTAGGCCATCAGTTCGCTGGGGAGGGAGCGTCCGGCCTTGAGAAAGAGCAGCGCCGTTTCTTCGAGGCGCGCCTTGCCGGAGGCGGCGAGCAGTTTGGGCCACCAGTCGCTGCCGGCGAAGTCCTTGCGGGAGAGGGAGAGTTTCTCGAAGTAGTCCTCAATCAGGAGCCAGGCGCGCTGGGAGTCCTTGCAGCGGGAGAAGGTCTTGAGGAGTTCCTTGCGTTCGGCGACGGCGTCCTTGGAATCGGCGAGTTCGCGGCGCAGGTCGGCGAGGTCGCCGTAGGTCTGACTGAGGACGTTGTGGTGCGCGTCGTATTTGGTCGGACCGGCGGCGCGGGCGCCGCCTCGCTTGGTTGGAGTCACTCTGGGCATGTTACGTCTTGTGCTTGGCCGGCTAGTGGCAATCTTCCACAACGGCCGGGGTCTGTCTTAATTATTTATAAATTTTTTGAATAAAAAAAATTCATGCGCGTCTAAGCGCGCCATGTCGGGGAAAGGGGAGTCCTGGGGAGGTTGATTCAACCCAGCCGTTGTATGAGTGAACGGCGACCCGGGCGATGTCCGCCCCCCGGAGGTTTCCGGGGGTCAAGTGGCCATCGCCTTTTCGGGTTCCTTGGACTTCTTGACTTCCTGCTTCTTGACCCAGGCTTCCCAGCTCTTGCCTTCGGCGGGATCTTTGCCGGAGAAGTCGAGGCGACGAATGGCATCGATGGCGACAGTGGCGCGGCGGGATTTGTTGGACCAGAGTTCGATGGAGTCGTTGTTGATGCGGGAAAGGTAGCCCTGGGTCTCGGAGCCGTCCTTGGAGGTGACCGTGATATTGCCGCGGTAGTTGAAGGCGGCGTCGAGGGCCTTGGAGAGGTCGCCGTTCGAGCTGTCGGTGACCTCGAAGGCGTAGCCGTGCCGGTAGGGGGAGTCTTCCTCCACGGTGGAGGCGGAGGCGAGGGCGGCGCTGGCCGGTTCGTCGATGGGTTCCGGGATATTGGCTCCGAACAGGGTGGAGCGGACGGTGGCCATGAATCCCTTGAGCGAGCCGAAAGTGAAATCGACGGCGGTGGGTTCGTAGCCGCAGTGGACCATGCAGTCACGGCATTTGGGGTTGCCGCTTTTGTGGCCGTAGGCGTCCCAATCGGTGGTTTCCATCAGTTCCCGGAAAGAATCCGCCGTGCCTTCCTGCAGGAGGTAGCAGGGTTTCTGCCAGCCGAAGACGCTGTAGGTGGGGTTGCCCCAAGGGGTGCATTCGAAGTCCCATTTTCCGGCGAGAAACTCGAGAAACAGGGGGGATTGGTTGAACTGCCAACGGCGCTTGGCTTTACTGAGAATCTTCCGGAACAGCGAATGGGTTTTCTCGCGTTTGAGGAATTTGTTTTGGTCGGGGGCCTTGTCGTAGCTGTAGCCGGGGGAGACCATCATGCCTTCGACGCCGAGGTCCATCATTTCGTCGAAGAATTCCCGGGCGCGTTCGGGGTTGGTTCCATCAAAGAAGGTGGTGTTGGTGCAGACGCGGAAGCCGCGTTCGACGGCTTTCTTGATGCCGGCGACGGCCTTCTTGTAGGTGCCTTCGCGGCAGACGGCGAAGTCGTGTTCCTCCTCGAGGCCATCCATATGGATGCTGAAGGTGAGGTATTTGCTGGGTTCGAAGAGGTCCAGTTTTTCCTCGAGGAGCAGGGCGTTGGAGCAGAGGTAGATGTATTTTTTTCGTTCGACCAGGTTGCGGACCAGTTTATCGATTTCGGGGTGCAGGAGGGGTTCGCCGCCGGGGATGCTGACCATGGGGGCGGGGCATTCGTCGACGGCCTTGAGGGCGTCCTCGACGCTCATGCTTTCCTTCAGGATGTGAGATGGGTATTGGATCTTGCCGCAGCCGGCGCAAGCGAGGTTGCAGCGGTAGAGCGGTTCCAGCATGAGCACGAGTGGATAGCGCTGGTTGCCTCGGAGTTTCTGTCCAAGGACGTAGCTGGCGACTGTCCACATTTGGGAAACGGGAACTGGCATATGATTAAGCGGTCGAATGAAACTGAATCAGAATTAAAGAACGAGTATATAGGGAAATCCCTTAGGTGTTAGCCAGAGAAAAATGATTGGAATTGCGATTTCCGACGTCAATAAGGGGAAATTGACGATGGGCTAGGCGGTATTGGGCTCCTCGTTGACAGCGGCGTTCGGGGAATCCGTGGATTCGGCCGGTTTCGGTGCGAGCGGTTTCTCGGGTTCGTGCTGGAGAATGCCCGGCAGCAGCAGCGACATCGGGGAAAAGCCCTTTTCCGCGTGAATGCCGCCGCAGCCGGTCAGGCAGGCGAGGCTGAGCAAGCCTGCCAGAACGGGCCAAATTCGAAATCGAGTACGCATTAGAGGCAGCATATAGTTCGCATACAACATGTTGGCAACTGTTAATTCGAAGGCGCGGAAGGGCGCTGCGATGGGAACGGGCAAGGGAATGCGGGCCTGGGGCGCGTCTGTGTCGGAGGCCGGTCTTGGCGCCCCGGCGGACGTGTTCTGTCGGGTCGGCGGCGTTATTGGCTGGATTGTCATGGCGCTGTCGTTGGTCGGCGGCGCGGTTGCGGCGGAACGCACGCCGGAAACGGAGGTCTTTGCGCAGCGGGCGCGGGACGCGTATGAGGCGGCGAAGAGGGCGCATCGGGAGAGTCCGAAGGATTCCGGGAAGGCCTGGGAATTTGGGCGGACCTGTTTTGATTGGGCGGAATATGCGGTCAGCAAGACGCAGCGGGCGCGCTTGGCGCAGGAGGGGATTGCGGCGTGTCGCGGGGCGGTCCGGGCGAGTCCGGAAACGCCGGGACCGCACTATTTCCTGGCGATGAATTTGGGGCAGTTGGCGCGAACGCGACATCTGGGGGCCTTGCCGTTGGTTGACGAGTTGGAGGGGGCGTTGTTGCGGACGCGCGCCCTGGAGGCGGGTTTCAATCATGCGGGGGCGGATCGTTCCCTGGGGATGCTCTATCGGGATGCGCCGGGCTGGCCGATCAGCGTGGGCAGCAAGAAGAAGGCGCGGATACATCTGATCCAGGCGGTCAAGCTCGATCCGGACTATCCGGAGAACCGGTTGGTGTTGTTGGAATCGGCGATCGAGTGGGATGACAAGAAGCTGTTGCGGGCCGATTTCGAGGCGACCAAGGCGGCTTTGGCGCGCGCGCGCAAGCAATTGACCGGGGAGGAATGGGAGGCGAGTTGGGTGGATTGGGACAAGCGATGGCAGGCGATTCAAACGGCTGCGGCGAAGGAGTTTGGGATACGATGAGCAATTCGACTGAGAGGCTTCAGGCTGTGCGGCTGCGCGCTGCGCCGTTCGGGGGGCGCGTTTGTGTTGTGGGTGTGGCGGTCGGGGCGTTGTTGGTCGCGGGCTGCGCGCATCAACCGACGGCCGGCGGCGACGCGGTTCAAGCGGGTTTGAAGCCGGAGTCGCGAGAGGCGGGGCCCCGCATTGAGGTTGCTTCGAACATCGAGGGCAAGGTGGTTTCGGTTCGGTCGGACTTGCGGTTTGCCATCATCGATTTTTCCTTCAGTCGACTGCCGGAGCCGGGCGCCTTGATGGGCGTCCTGCGCGAGGGCAAACGGGTCGGCAAGGTGCGAATCACGACGCGTCCCAGTCAAGCAAGGGGCGGGGCGATTGTTGCGGATATCCGGGAAGGGGAGGTTCTTCCGGGGGATTTGGTCAGCGGGATGGCGGGCGAGGAGCCGTGATCGGGGGCGGTGGTCAGACTTCGACCTGGTTTCTGGGTTCGTTTTGCTGGCGGTGGTAGGGGGAGTGAAGGTTGAAGTAGATGCCGCAGAGAGGCCTCGCGGAGTCGCTTTGGCTGAGAATGATGGTCACTTGCCGGTCCAGGGCGATGCCGTGTCGCAGTTCCGGGGGGCGGGTCGTGAAGGCCTTGATGGCTTTCTGAATCAAGGAAACCAGCGACGCTCGACAATCATCGGTCGCCTTGTCGAGGCAGACCACGTATTTGTCGTAATTTCGAAGGGCTTCTTCGAGTTCCGGCTCAAATGTGTCGACCGTAAGTTCCATCGGACCTTCTCTTAAGAAAAAAGGGCGGTGAAGGCAAGTCGGAGCCCAGAAAAGGCTTGTTCTTTTCCGGCTGCGCATTCCAATGGCAGGGCGAACGCCCCCGCTATGTCGCCGTGGCGTCTGGATCGACATGACACTGGGAAAACTGTTGTTGGACAAAGGGTTGTTGGCCCAAGCGCAGCTGGACGAGGTTCAGGGGCTTCAGCGGGCGGACGGCGTTCGGTTGGATGAGGCGATCGTTTCCCGGGGGCTGCTTACGGAACGGCAGTTGTTGGAGGTGATGTCCGAGCAGCTTCATCTGCCGTTGGTGGAATTGGAGGATTTGGAGATCGATGACGCCGCGCTCAAGTCGCTGCCTTCCAAGATCGTCTTTCGCAAGCGTCTGTTGCCGCTTTCTCGAGAGAACGGGACGCTCAAGGTGGCGACCAGCGACGCCTTTGATCTGTATGCCTTGGATGATGTCCGGATGACGACGGGGCTGGAGATCCAGCCGGTCCTGGCTTTGCGGGAAGAGATCGAGAAGCACATCAAGACTCACTACGGGTTGGGCGGGGACACCTTGGACGAGTTGGCGGCGGACGAGGAGGTCGAGATTGCGGGCGCGGGCGCGGCGTCGGACGATCTGCTTGAGATGGCGCAGGAGGCCAGTGTCATCAAGCTCGTCAATGAGATCATCCTGGAGGCGGTCAACGAACGGGCGAGTGACATTCATATCGAGCCGTATGAGGCAACGATGTCGATCCGCTACCGCATAGACGGTGTTTTGCAGGAGGCTTCGGTGCCGCAACAGATGCACCGGTTTCAGGCGGCGATCATCAGTCGCATCAAGATCCTGGCGAACCTGAACATCGCCGAGCGGCGCATTCCCCAGGACGGGCGCATCAAGTTTCATGTGGGAGGGCGGCAGATTGATGTTCGTGTGAGCGTGATACCCATGCTGTTTGGCGAGGGGGTGGTCATGCGCCTGCTGGACAAGGCGAACATCCTCTTCAAGCTGCAGGAGATCGGGATGGACGCCGAGACCTACGGTGTTTTTCGGCCCTTGATAGAAAGGCCGCACGGCATTGTGTTGGTGACGGGGCCCACCGGCAGCGGCAAGACGACCACGCTCTACTCCTCGCTGAACGAGATAGTCGGTCCGGAACTGAAGGTTCTGACGGTGGAGGATCCGGTCGAGTATCACCTTGGCGGGGTGAATCAGATACCTGTGAATTCGCAGGTGGGGATGACCTTTGCCGCCGGACTTCGCGCGATCCTGCGACACGACCCGGACGTGGTGATGATTGGTGAGATCCGTGACCTGGAGACGGCCCAGGCGGCGATCCAGGCATCGCTGACCGGGCACCTGGTCCTGTCCACGTTGCACACCAATGACGCGCCCTCGGCTGCGACGCGGTTGATGGACATGGGCATCGAGCCCTACCTCGTCAGCAGCACCCTGGCCGGGGCCATGGCGCAACGGTTGGTTCGCCGGATCTGCGAGCATTGCAAGGCGGCCTATGAGCCGGATCCCTTGAAGACGCCGGCGGACTTCGGGCTCAGGCCGGGAGAGCGGGTCTGGCGCGGCGAAGGCTGTGATCGTTGTCGCAAGACCGGCTATCGCGGACGCATGGGGCTCTACGAACTCATGACGATGAATGACGAAATTGCCGAGATGATCGTGGAGCGGGCCCCGGCGAACCGGCTCGAGGCCAAGGCGCGGCAGCATGGCATGCGCCTTTTGCGCGAGGATGGCTGGATCAAGGTGCGCCGAGGCGAGACAACGATCGATGAGACCCTCACGTGCACAGCGGTTTGATGGCGCGTTCGGGAGGCTGTTTGAAATGCTCGTGAAGAAATCCCAAGCTCCAAGCTCCAAATCCCCAAGAAGCTCCCAGCTCCAAGTCTCGCAGGGAGTCCTGCCGTCATGCCGTGATTGTGGTGATCTGTCGGCGTCCCTTGGGGCTTGGGATTTGGACCTTGGAGGTAAGAGTTTTTCTCCCCCTGTTGTCTGCGATTGACCCGAACTTCCCGCGCCGCGCCATGCCTCGTTTTCAATACACTGCGGTCGACAATGCCGGCAAGCGGGTGACTGGCGCCATGGAGGCGGACACGGAGGCGGCGGCGTTGCGAGCGATCGAGGAGAAGAGCCTGTTTCCGGTTTCGTTGGTTGGGGCGGCGAACAACGATCGGGGAGAGGATGGCAAGTCGAAGATTCGGATTCGGTCGCGGGATGTGGGGTTGATGTATGGGCAGTTGGCGGACTTGATTGGATCCGGGGTTCCGATGTTGCGGGCGTTGGATTCGTTGATCCGTTCGACGGTGAACAAAAAGCTCAAGCAGGTGTTGCGGGAGATCCGGCAGCAGGTGGCGGATGGCCAGACTTTGACCGAGGCGCTGCGGGAGTTTCCGGATGTCTTTCCGCCCTTGCACACGAGCATGGTGCAGGCGGGGGAGCGCGCGGCGTTCCTGGAGGACGTGCTGCGGAGTCTGTCGGACTTTCTGGAGCGACTTGACGAATTGCGCGGCAAGGTGCTTGGAGCGTTGACCTACCCGGCGATGCTGGTCGCGGCCGGCGTGTCGGTGATGGTCGGGGCGCTGCTGTTCTTCGTGCCGCGTTTCGAGCCGTTGTTGGCGGGCGCGGCCAAGCCGCTGCCGACCGAGGTTTTGTTCGGGGCGAGCCATGTTGTCCGCGACTACTGGTATGCGTTCCCGTTGGTGTTCGTTGTTTTGGGAGCGGGGTTTTGGTCGGCCTTGAAGAGCGACGCGAACCGGTTGTTGTTGGAGAAGGTGAAACTGCGGATCCCGGTTGCGGGGAAAGCGCTTCGGATGGTGGCGGTCACCCGGTTCTGTCGCATTCTGGGGACGATGCTGGCCAACGGGGTTCCGATGTTGTCGGCGTTGAAGATCAGTTCCGGCGCCACGGGTTCCGATCTGTTGGGCGGGCAGATTTCCGAGGCCGCCGAGAGTGTGCGCGACGGCAAGACCTTGTCCGGTCCCTTGTCGAACGGCGGTTTCTTTCCGGATCAGATCATCGCCATGATCACGGTTGCCGAGGAGTCGAACAAGCTCGACCAGGTGCTGCTGCAGATCGCCGACACCGTGGAGCGGCGGACGAATCGTCAGGTCGACCAGGCCGTGCGGTTGGTGGAGCCAATCATCCTCTGCGCGGTGGCCATGGGAATCGGCTTCATGGCCCTGGGGTTGTTGTTGCCGATTTTCACCCTGGCGAGCCAGTTGGGGAAACAATGAGGCAATCGGTGGGGCGAAGCTCCCGCTATGCCGGACCAGCGGCTATCCAGGGTTGGTGTGTAAGGTGAGATATGTATGTGAACTCGTATTCAATCTGGCAGAGGTGGCTGGGTGAGACAGCCGCAGGTTGGGCGAGCCGACCTCTCAAGCGAGGAGATTGTGAGGAAGCGGAACGAATATTCCATGGTTTGCGTTTGCTGGTGCGAAGGTTTGGCGGGGAGATAGGAGAGGCTGCCGCGTTGGAGGAATTTGCCTGGGAGATGCACAGGGCGTCGCTTGACGAGAAGGCTCGTGGTTGGTTGGACGAGAGCCTGTGTATACATGAGGTTCGGGGAAACCTGCGAAAATCCGCGGCCATCTTAATTGATTTGGGAACGTGGAGTTCTGAAGCTGAAGCGAGGCGGTTGTTTAAACGCGCAGCAAACGCGTTCACGAAGTTGGGGGACTGGGCGGGAGTTGCCGAGGTGGAAATGGAATTTGCGGATTTGGAACAGCAAGGTGAGGCATGGAAGAATGTCGCGCTACATTATTCGAACGCCATTGAGGCGGCGGAAAAAGCCGACGATGTCGGGCTCGAAGCATCGCTTATGCGAAATATGATCTGTGTCGCTGGAAGATTGGGGGAAATCGAACAAGCCGAATCCTGGTGTGCCAAAGCGGTCGAGAGGTTCGTTTCCCTCGGTGAATACTCATCCGCTGGCCACGCGTTCTCAAATTTGGCCAAGGAACTGAACGCGGTGAGTCTCCGAGAGCCTGCTGTAGCGAGTCTGAGGAAGGCGGCTGAGATGTTTCGTCGGGGGCAGGACGATTCGGGCGTCCAATGCGCCGAATCTTGGAGGGGCGAAATTGAATCTTAGCTCGGAGGGGGGTAGGCGAAGCTGAAGGGTGATGTCTTCACTGGACCGGACTCGGAACGTTGCGCTCTACCGTCCCAGATCAGCGCCAATTCGGCTCCGCGGGAGTTTCGCCCTGCCGGCTCGACGTCACTTCATCGGTGAGTAACCTGTCGGCTTCAGCATCAGGGACTGCACGCCCTTCCTGACGAGGAGACGTCCATTCACTTCCGAGGCCTTGCGGGCGGCCTGCCACTTGGGGTCTTTGCCGAACGCGCCGAATGCGGCCTTGCGTCCATCGACGCTCTTGTGGGCGATGAGGTAGATCAACTTGTTGTCGCGGCCATGCTTGGAGTCCATGGGAGTCCAGTAGCCGATGTTTTCAATTCCGTGTTTCTCGAACAACGCCACGGTGTGGTCGCGGAAGCGCGCGTTCAGGCCGTCGAGCTTGCCCTCGTTCGTGGTGTAGGTGCGCAGTTCGAAGACGCGCTCCTTGTCGGCCTTGGCTGGATTGGTGAACATTGAATAGTCGGTCGCCTTCAGGAACAGGCTGTCGACGCGTTTCACGAGTTTGCCATTGGCGACTGAGGCCTGGTATGCGGCCTTCCAATTGGGATCGTTGAAAAAGGCCTTCCACATTGTGCCGCGCGCTTCGCGGCTGGGGTAGGCCATGAGGTAGACGAGCTTGTTGGCGTCGTTTTCGAGCGGAACCCAGTAGCCCACGTTGGTCATGCCGTGCTTTTCAAACAGCGCCACGGTGTGATTGCGGAAACGCGCGTTCAGGGCGTCCAGCTTGCCCTCGTTGGCGTAGTAGGTGCGCAGTTCATAGCAGCGCGTGTCCTGGTCGGCGGCGGCCGCGGCCAACGGAAGGGTCATCGCCGCAACGAGGGAAAGGAGAGCGGGTTTGGTCTTTTTCATGATCGATTGAGCGGGTTGAAATTCCAGGCGCGTCATGGCGCGGCAAAATCAGGTTTCTGTCAAAGTGATTTTGGGATTCGGGGGACGGGAGTGGTTCAGGAAGAAGCGAACCATCTTCCGCCCTGATCTTCTCGCAAAGCGTCTTGAGTTCCGTGTCCAACCTGCCTCACGCGCGCCGACCACGGACCACGGACTACTCCTTCACCCAACCGGGAACGTCTCCATCACCGGTTGCCTCGCCAGCCAGCAGCCAGGCGAGGTTGAAGCGCGCCACGGCGGAGCCGCCTTTGGGGCCGCCTTCGAAGTGTAAGAAGATCCAGCCTTCGCTGGGCGTGCCGGGGCGGCCGGCGTTGAGGGAGGAGTAGGCGCTCTTGCCTTCATAGACCAAGCGTTTTACCGGCCAGGTCCTGCCGCCGTCGAAGCTTGCCCAGACCGTGCCGCGTTCGCGGGTGGCGTTGGGGGTGTCGATATTGCTGAAGATGAGGATGTCTCGTCCCTTGACCGGCAATCGGACGAGGCCGCCCATGCAGCCGTAGGAGCGGTGTTGATGGCCGTCCGGGAGGATGTCGACGATACGGAAATCGGTCCAGGTGTGGCCGCCATCCCGGCTGCGGGCCTCGCGGCGTCGGGTGTTTCGTGGGCGCTCCTGCCAATGGACGCGTGAGTTGTAGTAGATGCCGCCATCGGACAACTCGGCGACGGCGGCCTCGCCGGTTCCGTTCTCCGGAAACGGGTCGCTGGTCCGCCAGGTTCTGCCGCCGTCGTCACTGTGGATGGCGCCGGTGTAGTGGCTGGGCCATTCGTCGCGGTGGTTGCGTTTTCCGTAGTAGCGCGAAGGGCGCACGAGTCGCCCCTTGTGCTTGCCGTGGCGGAGGGTGATGCCGTGATCATTCATGTGCATGGATGGCATGTTGCCCTTGGAGTCGGGAAGGATCTTCGGCTTCTCCGCGTTCCAGGTTTTGCCGTCGTCCTTGCTGCGATAGATCGTCAATGGCGCGGGCGGGTGCTTGTCTTCAGCGAAGGCCAGGATGTCGCCGGTGGTTTCATCGACCGTTGTGCCTCCGCCATGGAACCCGGGTTTGGCGATCGTGATTTCCGGTCCCCAGGTCTTGCCGCCGTCCTCGCTGCGGCGGGCGCGAATGTGTTTGTTGCCCCAGGTTGCGATGACCGTGCCCTTCAGGCTGACGACGATGTTGGGGAAGCGCTCGTTCTTGTAAACCTGCTGAAGCGTCATGGCCGGCTTGCCGAGGAAGGGTTTCAACGATGCCTCCAAGCGACTTCCGCTGGTCAATGCAGCTTCGATGACACGGGCGACCTGCTTGCCGATGGCGGCCATGCCGGCGGGCGAAAGGTGAATGCCGTCATCGCGCAACAATCTGGCGGGATCGTTCCCTTTCATGAAGGCGTTGAGGTCGTTGA
>Ga0181588_10003335_pt1 | contig 13521 bp, 14 predicted proteins | sample 071ome_26_FD_148607 | JGI IMG/M metagenome (GOLD analysis project Ga0181588, IMG submission 148607) | Coastal salt marsh microbial communities from the Groves Creek Marsh, Skidaway Island, Georgia - 071409BT metaG (spades assembly) | ecosystem: Environmental > Aquatic > Marine > Intertidal zone...
GACCGTCGCCCCGAAATGGACCAGGGGTCCATATTGGCCCACGGAGGCGCCACCCCCGGCGGAGAGGAATGCGGCGAGGGTGGAGCCAAGGCCGGCCTTCACATCCAGCGTATTTCCACTTTGGTGCGCCGCTAAAATCGAGTCCGCTGGGCCATGCCATCGCGTTATGGAAAAGAGTCGGCGAACAAGAAGCACGGCGCCCGCGGCAATCATTAAGGTTAGAAGGGGCGCGAAGGGGCTTAGGGCCTGGAGGGCTTCCGGTAGGAGGGCAGGGGCGCTTCCGCGCAGCTTCCCCAGGGCCCCAACGCCGAGGACAAAATAGCTAGAGGCCAGAGCCATGATGACCCCAAGGGTCGATCCCAAGATAATCACCAGAAGCATTTCGAGCAGTACGCCTCCGGATCTTTCGTCCCCTTTCTGCGCCATCATTGCCATCCTCTGACAACTTTCCCCGGGGGCATGATAAGCCCTTGGGGCGCTTTGCGCTTGGGCTTTTGCCGCAGGTGTGTTTCCCTGGGGTCGTGCGGAAGGAAGCTTGGGAGGGATTCAGATGCACGAAGCTGGCGTGTGGTCGACGGTTCTTGGCTTAGCAAGTCTTCTTGCCCTCGCGGTGCTCATGGTCCCCGTGGCTCGGCGCCTGGCCTTTCCCTTTACCGTGCTCCTTGCGCTGGTGGGCATTGGGCTTGGGTTGGGTGCCCATAGTCTCGAGGCACTCCACCTTCCCGGGGTCAGCGATTTCTTCCAGGCCCTGCATCGCTTGGAAATCACCGCCGAGGCGGTGCTCTTTGTTTTTCTACCGGCCCTAGTGTTTGAAGCCGCCCTCGCCATGAATGTGCGCCGTCTTTTAGAAGATCTCGCACCGATTGTGTTTCTGGCGGTGTTTGGACTGCTGCTGTCCACCGTGCTCATTGGCGCAAGCCTCGCTGCGGTCTCCGGGGTCGGGCTTGTGGCGTGCCTTATGCTGGGGGCCATTTGCTCCGCAACGGATCCCGTAGCGGTGGTCGCTATCTTTAAGGAAGTGGGGGCACCCAAGCGTCTGGCAATTCTCGTGGAAGGGGAAAGCCTCTTTAACGATGCCACGGCGATCGTCCTCTTCACCCTCCTGGCAGCCATCCTTACGGAAGGGTCGGCGCCCACCGTCGCGGCGGGCGTGCTTGATTTTCTTCGCGTATTCCTTGGAGGCATTGCCGTGGGCCTGCTTTTGGGCCGGGCCTTCGTTGCGCTGCTGGCGCGCCTCGGCGGTGAGGCCTTGGCGGAGCGCAGTCTGACCGTAGCCCTGGCCTACCTCGCCTTCCTGCTGGGGGAGCACTATCTTCACGTCTCTGGGGTCATGGCCGTCGTGACCGCCGCCCTGGTGGTGAGTGCCCGGGGCCCCAGCGTGCTGTCGCCGGAGCACTGGCACGGGCTTCACGAAACCTGGGAGCAGCTTGGCTTCTGGGCCAATTCCCTCATCTTCCTTTTGGTGGGCCTTGCCGTGCCCGGGCTTCTGGCCAATTTCACGGGGGAGCAGGGGCTCTGGTTGGCCGTGCTGGTGGCAGCGGCCCTCGGGGGGCGGGTGCTCATCATCTTTGGCTTGCTGCCCCTGCTCGGCAAGCTTCGCCTGGCCCAACAGGTATCCACGGCCTTTAAGGCGGTGATGTTCTGGGGGGGGCTTCGCGGAGCCGTATCCCTCGCCCTTGCGCTGATTGTCCTGGAGGACAGCCGCTTCCCGCCGGAGGTGCAGCAGTTCATCGGCGTTTTGGTCACCGGTTTTGTCCTCTTTACCCTCTTTGTGAATGCGCCCACGGTTGGGCTTTTGATTCGCTTTTTCCGCCTCGACGCGCTCAGCCCAGAGGATCGGGCCCTGCGCGATCGCGCGCTTGCCGGGGCCCTGGAGGAGATTTCCCAGTCCGTGGAGGCGATCGCCGCGCGACAGGCGACGGCACCGGAGATCGTGTCCACCGTGAGCGGGGCCTACCACCGGCGTGGCGAAGGGGCGATCCAGCGCCTGAGCGCTGGGGAGGCGCTGTCGGAAGAGGCTTGGGTGCGCCTGGGCCTAGCCAATCTCGCCGCACGGGAGCAGCGGGCTTATACCCAGCAGTTTGAGGAGGGCTTTCTGGCCTCACCGGTATACCGGGCGGTGACGCAGAAGCTCGAGGATCTTCAGGATGGACTGCGTAGCCAGGGGCTTCTTGGATGGGAGCGGTCCCTCGCGACAAACCTGTCCTTTGACTGGCGCTTTCGCCTGGCCCTGGCTCTTCAGCGGCGCCTGGGCTGGCTTGGGCCCTTAAGTGCCCAGGTGCGGGATCGCTTCGAGCGCTTGGCGGCGACGGAGCTCGCGCTCAGCGATGTGCGGGATAGCAGTCTGCCGCGATTCCAGGCGCTCATGCCTGCCGCCGCCGCGGGGGCGCTGGAAGCCGCCTTTGAGGCCCGAGCCCAGGCCGTGGGGGAGGCCTTAGCGGGGCTGCGCGGTCAGTATCCGGACTATGCGGCGCATCTGGCTCAGCGCTTTCTGGAACGGGGGGCGCTTCGCCTCGAGGGGCAGCGCTATCACGCCATGCTCCGGGACGGGGTGCTTACCCCGGAGGCGCACCGGGATCTGTCCGCGACGCTCCAGGCGGAGGAGGCGGCGCTTGATCAGCTCCCGTTGGATTTGGGCTTGGACCCCAAGCGCTTGCTTGCGAAGGTGAGCGTGTTCGCCCACCTATCGGAGGCTCAGCTGGCCCGGCTCGCGGAGGCCCTAAGGCCTCGCCTCGTGCTGCCCGAGGAGGCGGTGGTGACGGCCGGGGAAGCCGGGCACAGCATGTTCTTTATTTCGAGCGGTGCGCTTAAAGTTCTAACGGAGGCGGGCCCCGTGCTTTTGGGTTCCGGCGATTTCTTCGGGGAGCTGGCCCTCCTCGATGGTCAGCCCCGTAACGCCACCGTAGTGGCGGCGGGCTTCGCCGATCTTCTCGAACTCGACGCGGAACCCTTCACCGCCGTGCTGGCGGCGGACGAAACCCTTCGCGCCGCCGTGGAAGCTGCCGCGGCAGCTAGGCGCTAGGCCCCCGGCCATTGCCGGCGGCGGCCACCCCCGCGGCGAGGCGCTCGAGCCCCTCCGCGAGCAGGGCGGGGCTGCACCCAAAGTTCAGGCGAAGGAAGTTCCCATCCCCAAAGGGCTCCCCGGGGGAGAGGCCCAAGCCGTGGCTTTCAAAATGGGCCGGAGGATCGGTGAGTTCCAGCGCGCGCACATCGAGCCAGGCGAGGCAGGTGGCTTCCACCGGAGTGGTCTCGACCCCGGGAAGGGCGGCCACCGCGGCCTGCACCTGCGCGTGATTCTCCCGAAGCTGGGCGAGAAGGCCCTGGCGCCAGGGTTCTCCGTGGCGATAGGCCGCCTCGGCCGCGGCGTAGGCCAGGGGGCCCACGCTGGGCACAAGGCCGCTTTGGGCTTCTCGGAAGCGTCGCCGGAGCGCGGCGTCGGGGATGATGGCGAAGGCGCAGGGAAGGCCAGGGATATTGAAGGTCTTCGTCGGGGCCATGAGGGTGATGGTGCGCGCCGCTAGGGCGTCGCTTAGCTGGGCGATGGGCTGGTGGGGGCGGTCCTCCGTAAGTAGGAGTTCGGCGTGGATCTCATCGCTGCACAGCAGCAGATTGTGACGTTCAGCGAAGGCCCCCAGCGCTTTGAGCTCCTCGCTGCGGTATACCCGCCCCGTGGGGTTTTGGGGATTGCACAGTAGAAAGAGACGCGTGGCGGGGGTGACCGCGGCCTCCAGCGCGTCGAAGTCCATGACCCATTCCCTTCCCTCTCGCACCAGGGGAACTTCGATGCGCTGCCGGCCACCGTTTTCCGGGGCGGCGAAGAAGGGGTAGTAGACCGGGGTCGTCATCATGACCTGATCCCCGGGTTCCCCGGCGCAGCGGCAGGCGAGGTTGAACCCCGGAACCACGCCCGGAAGCCAGACGATCCAGCTCGGGTCCACGGTCCAGCCATAGCGCATCTGGAGGAAGGTTAGGGTGGCCTCCGTGAGCGTCTCCGGCACGGCGGTATAGCCAAGGATTCCGTGGTCGACGCGGCGGCGAAGGGCTTCGAGGATGGGCTCGGCGGTTTCAAATTCCATATCCGCGACCCAAAAGGGCAGGATGTCCGTCCCCGCGTATTTTTCCCATTTGGTAGCGGCGGTGCCGCGTCGTTCCCGCCGGGTTGTGAAATCCATGGGCTGCCCCTTCCGTTTTCCGACAAATGCAGTTGGTCTTTAGCGCAGACCCCTAGGCGCGCTACACTAGCCCGGATCGGGGGTTTGGCCCCGTCTCGACCGGAGATCCTCGCCATGGACATTATGGACACGCTGCGCGAACAGGTCGCCAGTAATCCCATCATTCTTTACATGAAGGGGTCGCCCCAGGCGCCGCAGTGCGGCTTCAGCGCCCAGACGGTGCAGGCGCTCATGGCTTGCGGCCAGCCCTTCGCCTACGTGGACGTGCTGTCCCATCCCGACGTCCGGGCAAACCTGCCCAAGCTCGGGGACTGGCCCACCTTCCCCCAGCTCTGGGTGCAAGGGGAGCTCGTGGGCGGCTGCGATATCGTTACGGAAATGTACAGCAGTGGCGAACTGAAGCCGCTGGTGGAGGCGGCGGCGCAGGCGGCGGCCCCGGAAGGGGAGGACGGGGCGGCCTAGCCCCGGGCCCGGAACGACAAAAACCCGGCTGTGGCCGGGTTTTTTGTGCCTGGGGATCGGCCCTCGCGGGGCCTAGCCTTAGCGGGCGGACTGAAGGAAGTCGCTTCCCCGAGGCTGTTGAGCAACTTCAGCTGGGTTTCGAGCCAGTCGACGTGCTCTTCTTCAGCATCGAGGATGCTGGCGAGGAGATCCCGGGAGACGTAATCCCTCACCGCCTCGCAGTGGGCGATGCCGTCCCGGAGATCGGGAATGGCCTGGTGCTCCAGGGCGAGGTCCGCTTCGAGCATTTCCTTCACCGTTTCCCCAATGCGCAGCCGGCCGAGATCCTGCAAATTCGGAATGCCTTCTAGGAAAAGAATGCGCTGGGTCAGCTGATCCGCGTGCTTCATCTCGTCGATGGACTCTTCGTATTCCTTCGCTGCCAACTGTTCGAAGCCCCAGTCCTTCAGCATGCGGGAATGGAGGAAATACTGGTTGATGGCCACAAGCTCGTTATAGAGCGCTTTGTTCAGAAACCGGAGAACCTCTGCGTCGCCTTTCATGGGCGGCTCCTTACAGTGGGTTGCCCCAAAAACTGGGGCCAGCAATAACCGAGGGCGTCAGTCTGCCTTAGCCCTGATTAAGCTTCAAGTATTTGTTTTTAAAAGGAAATGATAATGAAAGGGGTAATGATAGGACTTCGTATTTGCGTCCCCAGCGGGCTCCTAGGACCGGAGCGGGGCGGCTTCGTAGGCCAGGGCGGCGCCCCGATGGGCGAGGGTTTCCTCCGCGAGGAGCGCACAGGTGTCTTCCGCGCATTTACCGCAGCAGGTGGCGACCGCCAGCCGTTCCTGTAAGGCCTCGAAGCTTGCCGCGCCCTCCCGGATCGCTTCCCGGATGCGGCCTTCGCTTACGGCATTGCAGAGACACACCAACATGCAAAGCTCCCGTCATGGACGGGATCAAGCATGCCGGAATGAGAACGATTGTCAATCGCGAATTTGCTCCTGGGGCCAGCCGAGGGCGCCATGCCAGCGATTGACGATGGCGCAAAATAGCTCCGCGGTTTTTTGCGCATCGTAAAGCGCGGAGTGCGCCGCCCGGCTGTCGAAGGCGATGCCCGCCGCCTGACAGGCCCGGGCGAGCACCGTTTGGCCATAGGCAAGGCCCGCGAGGGTTACGGTGTCGAAGCTCGAAAAAGGATGGAAGGGATTACGCTTAAGATCCTGGCGCTGCGCCGCGGCCTGCATAAATCCATGATCGAAGTGGGCGTTGTGGCCCACGAGCACGGCGCGGTTGCAATCGCTTTGACGCAGGGCCTGGCGGACGGCCCGGAATAGGGTGGTGAGGGCCTCCCGCTCCGGGACTGCGCCCCGGAGGGCGCTGAAGGGCTGAATCCCCGTAAAGTCCAGGGCCGCCTGCTCGATGTTGGCGCCCTCAAAGGGTTCCACGTGTAGAGTAAGGGCGTCGTCCTGAACGAGCGTGCCGTCCTCCTCCACCCGCAAAAATACCGCGGCGATCTCGAGGAGCGCGTCCGTATCTTTATTGAAGCCGCCGGTTTCCACATCAATCACCACCGGGAGGAAACCCCGAAAGCGATCAGCGATGCGGGGCCCCGGGGGGATGAGGGGCTCGTCCTGCGAAGGTGCGTCCATGGGGGCCGCGATCCCGACGGAAAGAATGACCGCACCTTAGCACAGGCGCACCTCGGGATTGAGGCTGCGCCTTCCTAGTGGCTTTTCGGTACCATAGGCGCCCCGCCGCAAGGCACCGCCAGGGTTCGGGCAATCGTCCCTTAGCAAGGAGCACAAAGTGGTTAAGAAAGTCGTGCTGGCCTATTCCGGGGGCCTTGATACCTCGGTCATTTTGAAGTGGCTGCAAACGGAATACGGCTGCGAGGTGGTCACCTTCACCGCGGACTACGGTCAGGGGGAAGAGGTGGAGCCGGCTCGGGCTAAGGCGCAGAACCTGGGCGCTAAGGAGATTTATATCGAAGATCTCCGGGAAGACTTCGTGCGCGACTACGTATTCCCCATGTTCCGGGCCAATGCGCTCTATGAGGGCGAGTATCTCCTGGGAACCTCCATCGCCCGGCCCCTCATTTCTCGCCGGCTGGTGGAAATCGCCGCGGAGACCGGCGCCGACGCCATTGCTCACGGCGCCACGGGGAAGGGGAATGATCAGGTTCGCTTCGAGCTGAATGCCTATGCCCTGAATCCCGACATCAAGGTCATTGCTCCCTGGCGGGAGTGGGATCTGAACTCCCGGGAGTCGCTCATGCGCTTCTGCGAACTGAACCAGATCCCCGTGGATCAGAAGAAGCTCGACAGCAAGCCTCCCTATTCCATGGATGCAAACTTGCTTCACATCTCCTACGAAGGCGGTGAGCTTGAGGATCCCTGGGTCGCTCCCCAGGAGGACATGTGGCGCATGACCACCTCTCCGGCAAAGGCACCGGAGGCGCCGGAGGTGCTTACGATCCGCTTCGAGAAGGGCGACCCCGTCGCTATCAACGACGAAGCCCTGAGCCCCGCGGCGCTCCTCACGCGGCTAAATGAGCTCGGGGGCGCCCACGGTGTGGGCCGGCTCGATATGGTGGAAAACCGCTACGTCGGCATGAAGTCCCGGGGCTGCTACGAAACGCCCGGTGGCACGATTCTGATCAAGGCGCACCGGGCCATCGAGTCCATCACCCTCGATCGAGAGGTGGCGCATCTGAAGGACAGCCTCATGCCGCGCTACGCCGAGCTCATCTACAACGGGTATTGGTTTGCCCCGGAGCGGGAATGCCTCCAAGCGCTCATCGATGCCTCCCAGGCAACGGTGAACGGGGAAGTGCGCCTCGAGCTCTACAAGGGCCAGGTGCGGATTCTCGGGCGCCGCAGCGAGACCGATAGCCTTTACGACGAAGCGGTGGTCACCTTCGAGGATGACGCCGGCGCTTACGACCAGAAAGATGCCGCGGGCTTCATTCGCTTGAACAGCCTCCGCCTCCGCACCCGCGCGGCGCGCTACGGCGCAAAGTAAGCGTGCCTCCCCCCGGCGGGGCGCCCTAGGGCGCTTCGCCGCCGTCCTCTGCCGCGGCAAAGCGGCCCGTAAATTCGCATAAATCGAAGAGCACGCAGGCCCCGCAGCGGGGCTTGCGCGCGGTGCAGACGTAGCGCCCGTGTAGGATCAAAAGGTGGTGAGCATCCTTCAGGTAGGCCTTGGGAATGTGCTTGAGGAGGCCCTCTTCCACGGCCCGCACGGTCTTTCCTTTGGCCAGGGGAATGCGATTGGCCAGGCGAAAGATGTGCGTATCGACGGCGAGGGTCGGTTCCCCGAAGGCCGTGTTGAGCACCACGTTGGCGGTTTTCCGGCCCACCCCGGGGAGCGCTTCCAGGGCCTTGCGATCCCGGGGCACCTCGCCCCCGTAGTCCCTCAGAAGGATCTCGCAGGTCGCCACTACGTTCTTGGCCTTACTGTTGAAGAGCCCAATGTGCCGAATATGGCGGCTCACCCCCGCGATGCCGAGCTTTGCCATGGCTGCGGCATCGGGGGCCTCCGGGAATAGGGTGCGCGTGCCCTTGTTCACGCTCACGTCCGTGGCCTGGGCGGACAAAATTACGGCGATCAGTAGTTGGAAGGGGGTGTCGTAGAGAAGCTCCGTGGTGGGCTCGGGAATGGCCTCCTGGAGCCGAGCAAAGATGGCTTCACGCTTGGCTTTATTCATTTCACCGGTCCTGTGACTCGAACCCGTCGGGCGGCGACCTGCTCCGCCAGGGCCTCTTGGGAAGGGGGAGAGTTTGCCCCTGGGCGGACGCCGAAGCTCGCCAGGAGCGCAAGGCTCACGAGCGCCCCGGCGCTGCTCTGAAGAAAGGGCAGGAGGGGCGGGGCGTCGCTTTCCCAGAGGGGGCCGAGGGGCAAGCCGGCCCCAAGCGTGCCTGCCCCTAAGCCTTCGCGCAGTGCGGCGAGGGCGCTCCAGGCGATGAGCCAGGAGATGGCTGCGCGGTTGAACATCGGCACCCGTGCTTCCCCAGGAAAGGCCAGGAGGCTTGCGCTGAGGGCCCCCAGGAGGAGAAGGGCCGGGGGCAGGGGAAAGAGCCCGAGGGCTTCGGCGCCGAGCTGGGCAAGGCCCCCCGCAGCGGTGCCTAGGGTCATCAGGGCGATGGCCGGGGCTAGCCCCGGGCCCAGGCGACGATGCAGCGGCGCAAGGATCCCGAGCAGGAGGCCCAGGAGCAGGCTGAGCACCACGGCGTCGAGGAGCCGGGCGCTGCCCAGCAGCAGGGGGGGCAGCCAAAAGAGCGCATGAGGCACGGGGGCGTTCAGCATTACCGGCTAGCCTCGCAGCGAGTGAATAGGGCGGCGCCTTGATTCTGAAAAAGGGCGTTGGCCTGGTTCTGCGCAGCCCGCAGGGCGCGGGCGGTGACGGTCGCCCCGGTCCAGCCATCAAGGCCCGTAGGACCGTTTCGGAGGCTGAGGTAGCGCCCGCCATAGCGGGGGGTTTCTTCGTGCCTTAGCACGCGGTGGGCTTCCCCTCCGGGCTTGCCCTCAAAGCGCGATAGCAGGGTAAAGGGCCCGCCCCAGCCTTCTCCCTGCGTGGTGATCAGGAGCGCCGGGGTGGGGGCGCAGCGGAGGGCCGCGGCGCGCTCCCCAGGCGCCTTAAGGGTCACGGGCGTAAGGGCGTCGGTGCCGGCGAGGGCCCGCAGGGGCGCATCGTCACGCCAGTGCGCCCAGGCCTCGCGGGAGGCTGCCGTACCTTGCCCAAGGCTCTCCAGGGCGAGGACGCTCCCGAACAGCAGGAGCATGAGCAGTAGGACCGTGGACTTAGGCACGAGATTGGCGCCTCCCTTCCGCCAGGGCGTCGAGAGCAGGCCCGGCGCCGTTTGCGAGGAGGACAGCGAAGGCTACGCCATCGGGAAAGGGGCCCTGGCTTCGGAAGAGCACGGTGAGGGCGCCGGCGAGCACGCCCATGGCCAGGCGCCCGGGAGGCGTATGGGCCCCACTCACCGGGTCCGTGATGATGAAAAAGGCTGCGAACAAGGCGCTTCCGGAGAAGAGGTGGAAAAGCGGGTGGCCAGCGCTGGAGGAACCCCCTCCGTCGTAGGCCAGCACCGCGGCCCCAAGGAGGCCTAGGAGGAAGCCCGCGGGGGCGTGCCAGGGGATGGCGCGACGAAGCAGCAGCGCTGCGCCGCCGACGAGGAAGGCCAGGGATAGGGCCAGGCCTGGCCCCGTGCCCCAGGGCCCGGGCTGGGCCTTTACCCACTCGGAAAGGGTCAGGCCCTCGCGGCTGGCGAGGGCGGCCAGGGGCGTGGCGCCACTCATCCCATCCACGGAGGCAAGGGGGAAGAGCACGAGAATCGCCGCGTAGCCCACCATCGCAGGGTTAAAGGGATTGCGTCCGAGCCCGCCGAAGGGGGCTTTGCCGAGGGCGATGGCGAGGGCGCCGCCGAAGGCCGTGAGGGCGGCGCCGGCACTGGCCGGTAAGGCGAGGGCGAGCAGCCACCCGGTCAAAAGGGCGCTGCCGTCCCTAAGGCTTGCTGCGCTGCGCCGCAGAAGGGCTTCCCCGGCCAGGGCGCCCATGGGGCCCGCGAGGAGCTGAAGGCCTAGGGCTGGACTCTCCTGGGTCAGGCGTAGGATTGCCGCGGGAATCGTGGTCAGGAGCACGAACAGCATGAGCTTGGGCACGGAAGCGCGACTCATGGGCCGTCTCCGAGGGCGGCGAGGGCGGCGGTGAGCCGAGCCAGGTCTTCCTCGCGCCCCGCTGCCCGAGCCTTTTCCATGGCCCGCTGAAGGGCGGCGCGCTGCGCATCGCGCCGTGCATCGGTGCCGCCTTCGGCGGGCCGCTTGGCCTCGGCCCGTCGTTTGGCTTCGGCCCGGCGCTGACGCTTTGCTTCGAGGGCCTCGGCTTCCGCCGCCTGAAGCCGTGCTTCCCGGGCTTCATAGCGTTCCGCCGCTTGCTGCGCGTCTTCCGCAGCGCGGGTCTTCGCCTCGGTCCAGCGCAGCACTTGCTGCTGCCCTTCGCGAAAGCGTGCCGTCAGGGGTAGGGCGCTCGGGCAGTGGTCCTGGCAGGCCCGGCAAGCGCCACAGCGAGCAAGGCCGAGGGCCTCTGCCCGGGCGAGGTCCCCCTGAGCCAGCGCTTGGTAAAGCTGATTTGGCCATAGCCCCTTGGGGCACACGGGCACGCAGGCGCCACAGTGAATGCAGGGCATCACTGTGCTGCGCTCCGCGGGATCAGGTCAATGCAGTCCACGGGACAAGGGGCCACGCAAAGATCGCAGCCTGTGCACCAGCTCTCCACCACGCTGTGCATGCGCTGGGCCGCTCCAAGGATGGCGTCCACGGGGCAGGCTTGGATGCATTTCGTGCAGCCGATGCATTCTTCTTCCCGAATCACCGCAACGACAGGCGAGGGGTTGGGAGCCTCCAGGGGTGCGGAGGGGCGCCCGAGCACCCGGGCGAGCTGGTCCGCGCCGTTCTGGCCCCCCGGGGCGCAGAGCGTGGCCGGCGCACCGTCCACCACGGCTTTGGCATAGGGACGGCAGCCGGCATAGCCGCAGTGGCCACACTGGGTTTGGGGAAGGAGGGCGTGAACCTCGGCTTCCAGAATCTTGGCCTCCCCGGCTCTCCGCCGCTTTTCCCCTCGGGCCAGCGCGAAAAGTCCGGCGAGGCCGAGCAGCACCAGGGCAAGGCCCGTGGTAAGGCTGGTCACGCCGTTACCCCCTGGAGGGCGAGGGCGAGGATCGCCAGGGCCCAAAGGCGAGGGGCGACGGAGGGCGCCCCGCTGCCTTCGAGGCGGGCAAAAAGCGCGGAAAACACCGGTAGGCTTGCGCCGAGGAGCAGGGGTAGGGCGAGCAGCGTTCCCAAGGAGGTGGTGGGCGTGGTGCCGGCGAAGGCCCAGAGCATCAGCGCCGGGGAAAGTACGATCAGGGGCTGAAGGGGCGCGGCGGCATCCAGGGGTTTGGAAAGCTTCAGGGCGAGAGCCCCCGCCAGCCCCGCCAGGAGCGGCAGCACCACGGCAGCGCTTGGCTGCGTCCCCAGGCCTAGGCCCGCAAGGGCGCGCCCAGCGAGTCCCGCCAGCATTAATGCTAGCGCCACGGGGCGCGCCAGGGACACGGCGTCTCGGGGGGCCGCCGGCAAGGTGAGGAGGAGGAGCAGGGCGCTCCCCTGCACCGCGAGCCAGGGGGTCTCGGCGAGGGCGGAGAGCAGGGGCTCGCTCATGGGACCTAGGAGATCTCCATGCCAGGGGTGGCGCCGCTGTCAGGGCTCAGGACAAAGATGTCTTTGCCCCCGGGGCCCGCGGCCAGCACCATGCCTTCGGAAACGCCAAAGCGCATCTTCCGGGGCGCGAGGTTCGCCAGCAGCACCACAAAGCGCCCCTCAAGGGTCTCGGGCTCGTAGGCGGCGCGAATGCCCGAGAGCACCTGGCGCTCGCCGAGGGGGCCGACGTCGAGGGTCAGACGTAGGAGCTTATCGGCGCCGTCCACCGTTTCCGCCTTGAGTACCTTGGCGGCGCGCAGATCCAGCGCTGCGAACTGATCAATGGTGATGAAGCCATCGGCGCCTTCCTGCGCCGCGGCGGGCGCCGGGGGCGCCTTTTTCCCGGGGGCCTTCGCTTCCGGGGCGGGGGCCGGCTTGCTGGCCTCCACCATGGCGTCCACGGCCTTGCGCTCGAGGCGTGTCTTCAGGGCCTTAAAGGGATTGATGGGGTGGTCTCCCAGCCAGCGCTGGCCGTCTTCCCAGGCCAGGGGCTCAATCGCCAGGAAGGCTTCCGCAGCCTCAGCCATTTTGGGTAGCACGGGCTTCAGGGCGGTCATCAGCACCCGGAAGAGATTGAGGCCGAGGGTGCAGACGTCCTGCACCGCTTGGGTCTGTTCCGGATCCTTGGCCAGCACCCAGGGTTTTTCCGCATCGATATATTGGTTGGCTCGATCCGCGAGGGCCATGATGAGGCGCACGGCCTTGGCGTATTCGCCGCTGTTAAAGGCCTCTCCGATGGGGTCGAGGGCGGCCTGGGCTTCGGCCCAAAGGGCTTCATCGGCGATCTTCGCCCCAAGGCGTCCGCCATGTTGCTTGTGAAGGAAGCCCGCGCAGCGGGAGGCGATATTGACGACCTTGCCGACGAGGTCGGCGTTGACCCGGGCCACGAAGTCATCAAGGGATAGGTCGATATCATCCGTGTTCGGCCCGAGCTTCGCGGCAAAGTAGTAGCGCAGGTACTCGGGATCGAGGTGTTCCCGATAGGTGCTGGCGTTGATGAAGGTGCCCCGGCTCTTGGACATTTTGGTGCCATCCACGGTCAGGAAGCCGTGGGTATGAATGCGCGTGGGGGTGCGGAAGCCCGCCCCCTCGAGCATGGCGGGCCAGAACAGGGTGTGAAAGTTCACGATGTCCTTGCCGATGAAGTGGTGCACTTCCGCCGTGCTGTCCGCGGCCCAAATGTCTTCAAAGCTCACGCCTTGGCTGCGGCCCTCGGCCACCAGCTTCTTCAGCGCAGCCATGTAGCCAATGGGGGCATCGAGCCAAACGTAGAAATACTTGTTGTCACTGCCAGGAATTTGGAAGCCGAAGTAGGGGGCGTCCCGGCTGATGTCCCAGGCCCGGAGGCCGGCGCCCAGCCATTCCTTAATCTTGTTGGCGACCTCGGGTTGAAGCGTCCCCTTTTGGGTCCAGCCTTCCAGGAAGGCCTGCTGCTTTCCCAGGTCGAAGAAGTAGTGTTCCGAGCTTCGAAGCTCTGGGGTGGCCTCGGAGAGGGTCGAGCGAGGGTTCTTCAGCTCCGTCGCTTCGTAGGTGGCCCCACACTTTTCGCAGTTATCGCCGTACTGGTCCTCGGCGCCGCAGCGGGGGCAGGTGCCCTTAAGGAAGCGGTCGGCGAGGAACATGCCCTTGGCGGGATCAAAATACTGGGAGACCTCCCGGGTGAAGATCA
>Ga0181588_10003339_pt1 | contig 13513 bp, 10 predicted proteins | sample 071ome_26_FD_148607 | JGI IMG/M metagenome (GOLD analysis project Ga0181588, IMG submission 148607) | Coastal salt marsh microbial communities from the Groves Creek Marsh, Skidaway Island, Georgia - 071409BT metaG (spades assembly) | ecosystem: Environmental > Aquatic > Marine > Intertidal zone...
TGACGGACCTGGACCTTTTCGCGGGCTCGTCGGGGGCAGAAGCTCCGAGTGGAGAGGGAAGGGGAGGCCCGCAGCGCGCATCTTCGGAGGCTGGGGTCGTGGGCGAGAGTCTCGACCGCTCTGCGCCGCTTGCAGCTCGGATGCGCCCTCGAACGCTGGATGACGTGCGAGGACAGGAGCAGCTCCTTGGCCCGGGCAAGGCCATCCACGCGATGTTGGAGTCCGGGGCTGTGTCGAGCATGATCCTGTGGGGGCCTCCCGGAAGCGGGAAGACGACCCTGGCTCGGCTGATCGCAGAAGCGGTGGGCGCAACGTTCGTCTCGTTCAGCGCCGTGACCGAAGGCATCGCTCGCGTGCGTGAGATCATCGCAGAGGCCGCAACGCGACGCCGGGCATCAGGACGGCAAACGATTCTCTTCTGCGACGAGATTCACCGATTCAACAAGGCTCAACAGGACGCGTTTCTGCCACATGTGGAGGCCGGAACGATCACGTTGATCGGGGCGACAACGGAGAACCCGTCATTCGAGATCGTGCGACCGCTCCTGTCCCGAGCGCCCGTATACGTATTGAATCCGCTATCGACGGAGGCAATCCGCTCGATTCTGGATCATGCGATCCGGGATGACCGTGGGCTTGGTCCCCTGGTCCTGCAAATCGACGACGAGGCGCTCACCCGGATTGCGGAGGGGGCAGATGGAGATGCACGGAGGGCGCTTGGAGTGCTGGACGCCGGTGCACGGCTGGCGGGAAGTCGCGGTGTCATCACGTCCGATGTGGCACGAGAAGCGCTCCAGCACCGCTTTGCGGTCTACGACAAATCAGGCGAGGGGCACTACAACCTGATCTCCGCGCTGCACAAGTCGATCCGCGGATCAGACCCGGATGCGGCGATCTACTGGCTGGCACGCATGCTCGAGGCCGGAGAAGATCCGTTGTACGTCGCTCGTCGGCTCATACGTATTGCTGCGGAGGATGTCGGCCTGGCCGATCCAGCGGCGATGGGGCACACGGTCGCCGCTCGGGATGCGTTTCACTTCCTTGGCTCTCCCGAGGGTGAACTGGCTCTCGCGCAGGCTACCATCTACCTCGCTACCGCACCGAAGTCACCGAATGTGTACCGGGCCTGGTCCTCGGCTTGTGACAGTGCGCGGCAGACGCCGGGAGCCCTCGTGCCGCTCCATCTCCGTAACGCCCCGACGGGACTCATGAGAGACCTGGGTTATGGTGAAGGATATCAGTACGATCCGGATCTGCCGGATGGTGTATCGGCCCAGACCTATCTTCCCGAGGAACTTGTGGGAAGCTCGTTCTTTGAGCCGAGTTCGTCGGGGTTTGAAAAGACGATTTCAGAGCGGCTTCGGTGGTGGCGGGAGCGCCGAAATCGTGGGTGAGCCGACCCTGTGAGGGCTGACTGACCTTCGGTATTCTATCGAATTCCTCCATCGAGTCCGTTCGATCCGGACAGAGGTGATCGGATCCCCACGCAACTCATCGATCTCCGGACGCCCGTCGACCGGGCCGTACTTGTCGGCGCGCCGTCGAGGACCGAGTCGAGGGACGTGGCAGACGAACATCTTCGGGAACTCGCGCGGCTGACCGACACGGCCGGAGGTGAGGTCACGGGGTCGCTCGTTCAGCGACTCAGCGCGCCACACCCGAAGTTCTATCTGGGTGAAGGCAAGGCTCGGGCACTGGCCGACCTCGTCGAGGAGCAGGGAGCGAATCTCGTGATTTTCGACGAAGAGCTGACGCCCGCTCAGGGAAAGAATCTCGAGGACCTGCTCGCCGTTCGAGTCATGGATCGTTCGGAGCTGATTCTCGACATTTTTGCCACACGTGCCCGCTCGCGAGAGGCACGGATGCAGGTCGAACTCGCGCAGCTCGAGTATTTGCTTCCTCGACTGCGGCGGATGTGGAACCACCTCTCGCGCATTCGGGGAGGGATCGGACTGCGAGGGCCGGGTGAAACGCAGCTCGAGACGGACCGGCGCCTGATCGGTACGCGAATCGGGGACCTCAAACGCAAGCTGCGTGAAGTCGCCAAGGCTCGGGCTGTCCAGCGCAAGGCGAGACAGGGACAATTTCGCGTCGCACTCGTGGGCTATACGAATGCCGGTAAGTCTTCGCTGCTGCGGGCCTTGTCAGGTGCAGATCTGCTGGTCGAAGATCGTCTCTTTGCAACTCTGGACTCGGCGACCCGCTCGGTCGACCTCGGGGGGGGCTACGACGCGCTCCTCACGGATACGGTGGGATTCATTCGCAAGCTGCCCCACCACCTGGTCGCGTCGTTCCGCTCGACGCTGGAGGAGGCCAGAGAAGCGGACGTCCTTCTGCACGTGATCGATGCATCGCATCCTGATTGGGAGGAGCAGTATGAAGTGGTCCTCGAGGTCCTGAACGATCTGGCGCTCGACGAGAGGGAGACCGTTCTGGTGTTCAACAAGCTCGATCGAATCGACGACTCCGAGCGAGAATCACTCGAGCGGCGAATCCGCGCACTGGAGCCTACACCGTCGGTCTTTGTGAGCGCGCTCCAACTGGCGTCGCTGGAGCCGCTCGTGGAGACACTCCGAACGCGGGTCCGCAATCGGCGATCGGAGGTGACCCTGCGGATCCCCTGTGCCGACGGGGAGGCGATCGCCGCAGTCTACCGAGAGGGTGAGGTGACCCGCCGTGTCGATGAGGAAACCGACGTGCACCTGACCGCGCGCCTCCCTCTCAGTGTGCTTGGTCGGCTCAGCCAACGAGGCGGAATTGAAATCGAGGATTTGGTATGAGCCTCGGACCGATCATGATCGTCGGACCCGGCCGCATGGGCACCACCCTCGCCGCGGCTCTGCACGACTCAGGCGCATTTCGTGAAGTCGTCCTCGCCGGTCGATACCCGGAGCCTCCCGATCTTCCTGCGTGGACGGATCGATTCCGATACGTGTTCGGGCTCGAGCATCCCCCCGCTGGAACGCTGGCGGTGCTCCTTGCCATTCCGGAGCGCGAGGTGCCGGACGTTGCCCAAGCCCTCGCCGCCTTGGGCCCGGCGCCCCAGGGATGTGCGGTGTATCACCTTTCGGGTGTCCTCCCGACTGACGCGCTCGAGCCTCTCCATCACGCAGGGTACGTTGTGGGCGCTCTTCATCCTCTGTTCTTCGTGCCTCACTCCGGCGGATCGCCGGAGAGGATCCGGGACGCGTGGTTCTCAGTGACCGGAGGTCCGGATGCTGTCTCCGTCGCCCGCGTGCTCGTGGATTCGGTGGAGGGGCGATTGATCCGGGTGCCTGCAGGGCGCAGAGCGACGCTTCACGCGGCGGTGGCCCTGACCACTTCCATGATGCTGCCGCTTCTGGCTCGTGGGCTGGAACTCATGGAACGGGCTGGGGTCGATGGCGACGAAGGTCTCAGTTCACTCATTTCCCTCACCCGAAGCACTCTGGATGCCATCGAGGTCGACGGCGTTTCCGACGCCTTGCGCGGGCCGATCGCACAAGGGGACGTGGAGACGGTTGGTTTGCACCTTCGAGCCCTGGACCGAGGTGCAGCACGCCTGTACGCCGCGATCGGGGCCGAAGCGCTGGGGTTGGCGGAACGTGGACTGGAGGCCGGTGTCTCCAGCCAGCTGGAAGAACTTCTGAGTAGGTATCTCTATCCCGAGACGACAGGAACGAATGTCTGAGATGCGCTTGTTCGTGAACATCGATCACGTGGCCACAGTGCGGCAGGCCCGGATGACCGATGAGCCGGATCCTGTTCGAGCGGCCGTACTGGTAGAGCTCGGCGGTGCCGACGGGCTCACTGTACACCTCCGCGAGGATCGGCGGCACATTCAGGACCGGGACGTCGACCTTCTGATGGACTCGGCGAGGACTCCCGTGAACCTCGAGATTGCAGCCGCTGAAGACATGGTCGCGCTCGCGTCGGCGTGGTGTCCCGCGCAGGTGACCCTGGTGCCGGAGAAACGGGAAGAGGTGACGACGGAGGGAGGGCTGTCCCTGGTGACGGCGGCTCAGCGCGATATGGTCGGTAAGGCGACGGCCGCGCTGCAGGGGTCCGGGATTCGGACGTCGCTCTTCATCGATCCGGATGAGGAGGCGATTCGTGCATCTCTCGATCTGGGGGCGGCGGCGGTTGAACTCCATACGGGTGAATTCGCGAACAGCAACGGAGTGGAGCGGGCCGAGCAACTCGGCCGACTCGTTCAGGCTGCTTCGTTCGCAAGAGCTGCGGGGCTGGGCGTGCACGCGGGGCACGGGCTGACCTACGAGAACGTGGCAGCCGTGGCCCGCATTACCGAAGTCGAAGAGTTGAACATCGGGCACTCGATCGTCTCGCGAGCGGTCTTCGTGGGTCTGGAACGCGCCGTGCGGGAGATGGCTGAGATTCTTCGGAGAAGCCGGGCGTCGTGAAGACCTTCGGGAAAGCGGCGGGGGGCCTTGCCGTCACCGTCCTTCTCCTGTGGTACGTCCTCAAGGACGTGGACTTCGGCGAGGTTCTCGAGAACATATCGACGGGGAACATGTGGCTGCTCGGGCTCTCCGTTCTCGTGGCAACCTCGGGCTTCCTCATACGGGCGCTCCGGTGGCGTATCTTGCTCACGCCCGTGTTGCCCCGCAGTCGGCTTCGCTCGCGCTTCGCAGGCGTGGCCATTGGCTTCATGGCGAACAACATCCTGCCTGCCCGCGTGGGTGAGGTTGCCAGGCCGTACGCCCTGAGTCGCCTTGAACCGGTGAGCGTCGCGGCGGCCTTCGGCAGTCTGGTGGTCGAGCGGTTCATGGATGGTTTGATTCTCCTCCTGTTCCTGATCATCCCCGTCTTGACGCCCACCTTTCCACGGGTGGATGCCCTTGCTGAAGGTGGCGGGCTCGCGATCGTGCAGGGCGCCGTTGCCCTTGTGCTCGGCGTTCTGGTCGCCCTCGTGCTGATGGCAGCGATGCCGAGACAGTTCCTGGCGCTGACCCGCTCCGTCGTCGGATTCCTGCCGGAGCATTGGGCTGAACGGATCCTGGCGCTGCTGGAGGGCCTGCTCGACTCGATGGCGATCATGAGGGACCCGAGGCTGCTCGCGCTCGGATTCGCATGGTCTCTGTTCTTCTGGACGTGGCACGGGCTCTCGTTCTGGCTGGGGATGCTGGCATTCGGTATCGACACCGGGTGGTTCTCGGCGATGTTCACAGAGGCGGTGGTCGGCTTCGGTGTCGCTCTTCCGTCGGCGCCCGGTTTCTTCGGCACGTTCCACGCATCCGCCAACTTCGCCCTGTCGACTGTCTACGGTGTGACCGAGGCTCAGTCGCTCGCATTCGCATTCGCGTACCACTTTGGTGGCTGGATCCCGATCACCTTGATCGGACTCTGGTACGCGTGGCGGCTCGGCTTGTCACTTGGAGACCTTGGAGCCGCCGACGGGCAGGCTCTCGACCGGTATGGCGATGGTGACGGGACCTCGGACCGGGTCACGAGGGTCGATGACATCTGAGTTGTATTCCGTTGCCCGGACGCTTGCCCCGGCGAAGGTCAATCTTGCGCTCTTTGTGGGATCCCGGCGCGCGGACGGTTTTCATGACCTCGCGACGATTTTTCAAGCGATCTCGCTGGCGGATGAGGTCTGTGTGGTCTTGGGTGACGCGGGAGCGGGACCGGACGAGCATGGGCCTGTCCGCCTCGTCATGGAGGGGCCTGAACTCGGGCCCGTTGAAGAAAACCTCGCCTGGCGCGCCGCCGCAGCGTTCATGCGTGAAGTCCGGATCGATGCCCCGATCTCGGTGTTTCTCCGCAAAGAGATCCCTGCGGGTGCTGGTCTCGGGGGCGGGTCCTCGGACGCGGCCGCCGTTCTACGTTGCCTGAGCGCGCTGGCCGGCGGCAGCCCTCCGGGATTGCTCGAAGCGATCGCGGCAAGCCTCGGCTCGGACGTTCCCTTCTTCCTCGGGCCCTCGGGTACGGCCATCGGTGAGGGAAGGGGCGAGCGTATCGAGGCGGTCGATGCGTTGCCGGAGCAGTTGATCGCGGTCGCGCTGCCTCCTGTTCATGTAGCGACCGGTCCTGCGTACCGGGCGCTGACCTCCTCGCGCACAGGCGGGACAGTCGCACCGCTCCCGGCGCTGGATCGCCGATTCAGCTGGGCCGAACTTGTCGGTGGACGGATGGCCAACGACTTCGAGGAGGTCGTGTCGGCTCAATTCGTCCCGGTCGAGGAGTCTCTGTCCGCGATGCGTGAGGCGGGTGCGGCCGTTGCCATGCTGTCGGGGAGCGGTGCCGCGTCATTCGCACTCTTTGGTCCCTGGACGGATACAGGGGGGTTCGCTCGTTGGTGTGCCGGCGTGTCGACGACGTTGGGGTGGCCTGTCGTTCCGTGTACGACCCTGGGGCTCATTCCTCCCGTGAACTTGTCCTAGTGGGAGACGAGTAGGTCGACAAGGGCTTGAAGGCGGCTCCTCCGTTCTGGTAGCATATCGCAGATGGCCCGTCGTCTAATGGCAGGACCCCGGTCTTTGGAACCGGCAGTGGTGGTTCGAATCCACCCGGGCCAATTTCGCCTTGTCGCCCGACCGACTCGGGGCGAGTACGTTCGCGAGCATGAGAGCTTCGCTCGTACTTGCAGTCATGCTGACCTCAGGCGGGGCCGGTCCGGACGGTGGAGAGTCTCACAAGGCCGAGGAGAGGCTGGCTCGCGACCCTCCGTCGTTGGTGGGTGCGGCGGACACGATCGATGTGGGCCGCGTCGTATCGTCGGCACGCTCGGCGCAGGCCAGCTTCGAGCGTCGTCGGATCCGGTACCTCCCCGTCAATGTCGAGGGCTTTGGCGGTGACTGTGACGAGATCGTCGGCCGTATATGCACGACCTACTCCGAGGGTGAGTGGTACCCCGTTCCAGAGCATGACGCGATCGTGGAGCTGCGCTCGCAGCTGCTGCAGCGACTCGATTCCCTTCAGGATCTTGCTCCGGGAAATGATTGGATTCTCGGGCAGAGGGTATGGTACCGGGTCGAGGCAGGTGAGCCGGAAACCGCACGCTCGATCGCCGGGAATTGTCGAGGGGCGTCTCCGTGGTGGTGTCACGCCCTGGAGGGCTTCGCGTCTCACGCGCTGGGAGAGTACGGTCGATCACTGGAGGCTTTTGAGAGCGCCCTGGCGCTCATGGACGAGGAGCAGGCGTTGGAGTGGCAGGTCCCCCGATGGCCGATGGACTCCAGGGCCCGGGGTCTGCTCGATGGTCTCGAAGGTCAACCCGAGGCGATCGACGGCCTGATCCGCAGGATCTGGGCGCTGGCAGATCCGCTGTACCTTGCTCCGGGCAACGACCGCCTGACCGAGCACTACGCCCGATGGACCGTGTCGGCGATTCGGTCGGAGGCCCGTAATCCCTTCCTGCTGCCGTGGGGACGGGATCTGGAGGAACTCACGGTTCGTAACGGGTGGGAGATGGGCTGGGAACGTCGGCTCCGTCGAGGTTTTCAGCCCGACGATGACGCGGTGGGTCACCAGCACCCCGAGGGTCGTGACTTCATGCCTCCCGGTGATGCGCTGGACACGTGGGAGGCAATGACCGCAGAAGCATTACGGGCCGACCGCCGCTCACCGAGGAGCCTCTATGCCCCTTTATACGCACCGATTCTGCTCCCCATGGAGGGGCAGGTCGCACTGTTTCCGCGCGGTGAGCGGACGATCGTGGTTGCGACGCACTTTCTCCCGAGCGACACCACCTTCCATGCAGAGCACGCACACCCGAGACCGTGGATGGAGGCCGGGCCGTACTCTGATCAAGAGCCGGGGATCGGCCTGTTCGTCCTCCGCCCTGACGGTCAACTCGTCGAGAGCGTCCGAGTATCCGGATTCACGGAAGGGGTCTTGATCACGGATGTCCCCACGGGGCCGATGTTGATCTCGGCGGAGAGCTGGGCTCCCGCGCTACGCCGTGCTGGCCGCATTCGCCTCGGAAAGGTCGAGCGACGTGCTCTGGAGGATCTTGCGACACTGTCTGACCTCTTGCTTCTGTCGGCGTCGGGTGATCAGCCAGAGAACCTGGAGCGAGCCGTTGGTAGCGCTCTCCCTCGTGCCGAAGTCCACTCAGGAGAGTCATTTGCGATCGGGTGGGAGGTCGCTGGTCTCGGTTTTCGCCCCGAGACTCTGAGGTTTCGGGTTTCGATCGATCGTACCGACCGTGGTGTCCTTCGTACGCTCGGCAGGGTGCTGGGTCTTGGGGAGCGCACCCGCCCCCTCGAGCTCTCATGGGAGGAGCCGGCCCCGGAGCGGCCTGGGCACGACTTTCACTACCTCTCCCTCGATCTTCCACACCTGGACCCCGGCACGTACGAGATTCGTCTCGTGCTCACAACGGCGAACCGGACGGATGCCGTCTCCTCGATCGACTTCGAGGTACTTCCCGCTCGTTGACCCCAAATGCACCGGCCCCTAGCTTTCTGGGCTGTTCTTTCGCGCGACACAGACACGACTTCCCCATCATGGACGACACCTTCAGGAGGGGCCCCCTCCTGCTGCTCGCTGGCCGTGCCAATCGGCCGCTCGCCGTCGAGATCGGGGACATCATCGGCAAGTCTCCTGATGGCGCGACGGTCAAGCAGTTCGCGGACGGGGAACTCTTCGCCCGGATCGACCGGAACGCGCGGGGTCGAGACGTTTTCATCGTGCAGTCCACGAACGCCCCTGCCGATTCGATCATGGAACTCCTTCTGCTGATCGATGCTGCGCGAAGAGCCAGTGCCGCACGGGTGACGGCGGTGATCCCCTACTTCGGTTACGGTCGTCAGGACAGGAAGGATCAACCCCGTGTGGCGATTGGCGCGAAGCTCGTCGCCAATCTGATCGTGGCGGCAGGTGCCGATCGAGTCGTGTCCATCGACTTCCATCAGCACCAGATCCAGGGGTTCTTCGACATTCCGGTCGATCATCTTTACGCCGCACCCGTTCTGACCAAATACTTTCGCGACAAGCAGCTGGATGACCTCGTGGTCGTGGCGCCCGATGTTGGCTCGGCGAAGATGGCTCGAGGGTTCGGCAAGCGGTTGGGGGCCACCTTCGCGATCATCGACAAACGGCGACCGAAGGCGAACATGTCCGAGGTGTTGAACGTCGTGGGTGACGTGGACGGCATGAATTGCCTGCTCGTCGACGACATGTGCGACACCGCGGGAACGCTCTCGAACGCCGTTGTTGCGCTGAAGGAGCGTGGGGCAAAAGCCGTTTACGCTGCGGCAACCCATGCTCTATTCTCGGGGCCCGCGGTCGAACGACTGAGTCAGGCCCCGCTCGAAGAGATGGTGGTGACGAACACCATTCAAATTCCTGACGAAAAGATGTTCGACAATCTCAGGGTACTCTCGGTCGCCGATCTTCTCGCGAAGGCGATCGATCACGTGCACTCGAACGAGTCGGTAAGCCAATTGTTCGAGATGCTTCCTGACAACTGAGGGAAAGGGCCCCGGGATCGCCCGGGGGCCGATAATCAGAGGAGTCAGATATGACTGACACAACGTTGAAGGCCACGCTTCGAGAAGGAACCGGTAAGGGTGTCGCGCGGAAAATGCGCCAGGCCGGTCAGACCCCTGCTGTTCTGTATGGCGGGGACGGTGAGCCCGTCCATCTGTCGCTCGACACGCACGACGCCGACTACCTGTTTCGCAACATCTCGGTCGAAAACACGATTGTGGACCTCGAGATCGAAGGGGAGAAGGAGGCCGTCCGAACGCTCGTCCGGGAGCTTCAGACGCACCCGTGGAAAGCCACGCTCCTTCACGTCGATTTCCTGCGGATCCAGAAAGGTGTCGCTGTGGACGTTGAAGTTCCGGTGAACCTCGTGGGGACGCCGGTGGGTGTGCAGGTCGGCGGAGGATCTCTCGAGCAGATCATCTATGAGCTTCCGATTCGATGCATCCCGTCCAAGATCCCGGAAACGATCGAGGTGGACATCAGCGGTCTGGATGTGGGGGAGGTCCTGCACATCCGTGATGTGACCTTCGCCGAAGACATCGAGGTAACGGTCGCGCCGGAACGAACGATCTGTTCGGTTTCCGCGCCCAAGGGCGGTTCCGACGAAGCAGAGGCTGACGAAGAGGGTGACTCAGGGGACGAGCCCGCCTCGGGCGAGCCCGAAGCCTGACTTCCACGCTGAGTGCTGCAGTAGATGAAAGTCGTGCTCGGGCTCGGGAACCCCGGGCCCGAGTACGAAAACACCCGGCACAATGTCGGGTGGTGGGTGATTGATCGTCTGGCGTACGACTGGGACTTCGGACCGTTTCGGCGGGAGGGAAGGGCGTTCGTCAGTGAGGGTAAGGTCGGAGCGGTCGATGTTCGTCTGATGAAGCCGACGACGTTCATGAATCGAAGTGGGCTCGCTCTCAGACCGATCCGGGTAGTTGCCAACTTCGATTTCGAGCGGGATCTGCTGGTTGTGGTGGACGACACGGCCCTGGATGTCGGCCGCATTCGGTTTCGCCCGGACGGAGGAGCGGGTGGGCACAACGGGCTGAAGTCGGTGTCAGGTGCCCTGCAGTCGAACGGTTACCCTCGGTTGAGGATCGGGGTGGGAAAGAAGCCGGAGGGCGAAGATCTGTCGGACTGGGTTCTCTCGGAGATGTCCGCAGATGATGAAGACACGGTGGTCGGGCTCCTGCCAGACCTGTCCGAGGCCGTGCGCCTGTGGTTGGAAGAAGGAACGGAAGTGGCAATGAACCGCTTCAATCGATAGATCGCGAACTGAACACGGACCGACGGACGAGAGGGCAATCGATTCAATGAATTTCGTCGACTTTACCGGATTCGCCTGGGCGCTCGGGATTTTCGGGCTTGCCATCGCAGGGGGAATCTACGGCTATGTTACGCGCCAGGATCAGGGCAACGAGGTCATGGTGGACCTTGGGGAGCAGATCCATGATGGTGCGATGGCATTTCTCCGCAGGGAGTACACCGTCCTCGCGGGCTTCGTCGTGCTGGTGGCGGGCCTGCTGGGAATCGCCATCGGATGGAACTCGGCCGGAGCATACGTCTTCGGCGCCCTCAGCTCGGTCGCGGCGGGTTTTGCCGGCATGAAGGCCGCCACGCGGGCGAATACGCGAACGTCCGCCGCGGCGAACCAGGAGGGTCAGGGCAAGGCGCTCCGAATCGCCTTCTTCGGTGGCGCGGTGATGGGCCTTGCTGTGGCCGCACTGGGCATGCTGGGCCTCGGCGTGCTCTACTTCGCATTCGGTGCTGGCGCTGCGAGTGCCTCCGATTTCTCGGTTTATGCCGAGTTGGTGTCCGGCTTTGCCATGGGAGCCTCGACCATCGCACTGTTTGCGAGAGTTGGCGGCGGAATCTACACGAAGGCGGCTGACGTTGGCGCCGATCTCGTCGGCAAGGTCGAAGCCGGCATTCCGGAGGATGACCCACGGAACCCCGCCACAATCGCGGACAACGTGGGCGACAATGTGGGTGATGTCGCAGGTATGGGTGCCGATATCTTCGAGTCCTACGTAGGCTCGATGGTGGCCACGATCGCGATCGGTGCTTCGGCTCCGATGCTTGCGGGCTCTCGTGCTGAGGCGATCGCTCTTCCGCTGACCACGGCAATGGTGGGTCTGATCTCCTCCTTGATCGGGATCGCCTTCATGAAGGTCCTCGAAAAGCGGGATCCATCGCACGCTCTCCATGGCACGACGTGGATTGCCGGAGCCTTGTTCCTCGCCTTGATGTACCCTGTGGTGACGAGCATGGGTATCACGTTCAGCGGGGAGAGCTACCCGACGAATGGGCCCTGGATCGCGATTTTTGCGGGGACGCTCGCCGGGATCCTGATCGGCACGGTGACGCAGTACTACACGGCGGGCAAACCTGTCGACAAGATTGCCGAGTCGAGCCAGACCGGGTCCGCCACCAACATCATCACAGGACTCGCGGTCGGCATGGAATCGACCGCCATTCCGGTGATCCTGATCTGCATCGCGATTGCCGTCGCGTTCAACTTCGCCGGCCTCTACGGTATCGGGATCGCGGCCGTGGGCATGTTGGCCACGGTGGGCGTGACGATGTCGGTCGACGCGTACGGCCCGATCGCCGACAACGCGGGCGGCATCAGTGAAATGGCCGGCCTCGGGCCCGAGACCCGTGAGATCACGGACTCGCTCGATGCGATCGGAAACACGACGGCTGCCATCGGTAAGGGCTTTGCCATTGGTTCAGCCGCGCTCACGGCCCTTGCGCTCTTCTCCGCGTATGCGACGGCAACGAACCTGGACACGATCAACATCGTCGATCCAATGGTGGTGATCGGCCTTCTCCTCGGCGGAATGTTGCCCTTCTTCGTGGCCGCCCTGACGATGACGGCCGTGGGCCGGGCTGCTCAGGGCATGGTCGAGGAGGTGCGCCGACAGTTCCGCGAGATTCCCGGCATCATGGAGGGAACAGCCAAGCCTGACTCAGCTCGCTGTGTGGACATTTCCACTCAGGCGGCTCTCCGCGAAATGGTGCTTCCCGGCCTGACCGCGGTGATCTCCCCGGTCATCGTGGGTAAGTTCCTCGGAGTCGAGGCGTTGGGGGGACTGCTCGCAGGTGCAACGGTGACGGGTGTCCTCATGGCACTGTTCATGGCGAACGCGGGTGGAGCGTGGGATAACGCCAAGAAGTACATCGAGGGTGGTGCCTACGGGGGCAAGGGTTCGGATCCGCACAAGGCGGCCGTGGTGGGTGATACCGTAGGCGATCCGTTCAAGGATACGTCCGGCCCGTCACTCAACATCCTCATCAAACTCATGAGTGTCGTGTCACTGGTTCTCGCGCCGTGGTTCATCGCGTGACCGCGCCGGTGCCGCCCTACCGAGGGTTGGCACCGAGCTGATCTCACCCAGCGATCGGGTGGCTGGCCCCGGGGGTCGGCCACCCGCCCGCGTTTCCAGACGCAAGCAGTCCTACGGGAGTTGACCAATGTCCAGGGAAGCCACCTTCGAAAACGCCATCGCCTTCGCGGCCGACCTCATCAGGATCCCGGGGCTTCCGGGACACGAGGGTGACGTTGCGCGCCGAGTCAGGGAAGAGATGGAGGCACTCGGCCTCGACGATATTCGGGTGGATGGGGCCGGCAACGTGATCGGGGTCGCGCGCGGTCGGGGTGATGCTCCCGCTGCTCTCCTCAACTGTCACCTGGATGTTGTGGCGGAGGGTGACCACGACGAGTGGGAGGTCCCCCCGTTCTCCGGTGACATCCGGGACGGGTTCCTGCACGGGCGCGGCGCCATGGACATCAAGGGTCCACTTGCCCTCCAGACCTACGCTGCTGCAGCCATGATGGGCGAAGCCCCCGGGGATGTGATCGTCGCGCACACCGTACTGGAGGAAAGGGGCGGCCTGGGTATGAAGCACCTGCTGGAATCCGGAGCAGTTCAGCCTGGTGTGGTGGTGATCGGCGAAGCAACGCATGGCGATGTCTGTATCGGGCATCGGGGGCGAGCGGAGATCGAGGTCGCGATTACCGGGCTGGCCGGGCACGCGAGCGTACCGGCTCGGGCGCACAATGCGCTGGACCTGCTCGGCGATG